>VFQN01001693.1_pt1 | contig 35956 bp, 25 predicted proteins | sample 3512371 | NCBI WGS metagenome assembly VFQN01 (sample SAMN10412370, study PRJNA504923) | tailings metagenome | isolation source: Replicate 2 from Balatoc abandoned mine | place: Philippines: Itogon, Benguet | collected 2017-08-28
GGCATCTGATATAACCGATTAATCAGTGCATGTTGCTCATCAGACATAGATTTATATTTCTCTAAAGCAGCGAAAATACTATTTAACTCCATCTGACTTCTAGGTTTTTCATTATCTAAATGTAGAAGATTGTTTGTAATCGTTTCAAATGCTTGTAATTGTTTTTCAAAGATTATATAAGAATCTTGATTCTTTGTTAATTCGATTATTAGCTCTTTAGTAAATAATGTAGGATCAATTGGTTGAGCGGATCGTCCAAATGCTTGATTTCCTGCAATTATTTTACTCCAAGCATTTCTGAAAAGCTCTAATTCCTCCTCGGTAAAACCTTTCACTCGAAGATATTGCAACAGTCGTATATGTGCATCTTCAGGTTTCGTTGAGAGAGTTTCAAATATTACCCTTTCTAGAATACTTGCTCTCACACCAGAAATCTTTGGAAGACTCATTCCTTTTCGAGAATCTATAAAATCTAATGAATGTAGCAATGGGAAAGAAAAACAAATTTGAAATTTCTGTGCTAAAGAAAGTCTCCACTATCGAGCGAACGAGAAAAAGCTTTGAGTTACGTTAATTTTAGAATGTTTAAAAATAATTCATCCCTCTAGCAATCGGATCGGGAATATGTACGATGAGCTTCTATAGTTCGAAAGAGAGTTTTTCTACCATGCCATTCATAAACAAAAAAGAGAAAGCAAAGAGAAAAAGATGAAAATTAAAGTAATACAAGGTCAACTATCTGTCTCTTCGATCCAACAATCATTCATATTTTTATCTTTTCTTTATTTTCGTAGAATATCTTCAGCATATTTCTTAATTGGTGGTAAATCTTCCGTAAAGAAATATCCTTGATCTCTTTCCCATGCTTCTTGAAAGAGTTTCATCAATTCACTCTTTGCATCTTCAGAGGAATTGACTGGATGACGAAAGCCAATACGATATTCATCAGTGAATTCACCTATTGAAGATAAAAGAAAATTATTGAAAGGGGAGAAACAGGGGAACTCTTATTCCTCACTTTACCTCTAGTAATACGAAGATCAACACCTAATCGATCAATAGTTTGAATACGAACTAAATCAACATCATCTAAACCTAAGAAATGCTTACAAATTAATATTAATTCTAATTGTCTTTCAACATTAACTCTTGATAAAACATTTGGTACATCATGTGCAAGTACATCAGGCTTCGCTTGTTCATATTCAGGGATATTAATCCATGTTGACATAACACCAAATCCACCAGAGAAATAAATTTTATCAGGTTTAATACGAAAAAATGAAAATTTATTTGAGTCAGCAATTTGTTCAGCATATGGATGTAATAAAATAAAAGCAAATTTTAATGCTGTGATTTCTTCATTTGGAACTTTTTCAACTTTTCCCATAAATGTGACACGACTTAATGCAGCATTAGTTGTTGTTGGTTCACGACCACGTGGTAATTGAACAAATAGTGAAACAGCTTGACTATGGCGAATATTTTGTGTATGCATGGATTGTTCGTTGAGGAGGAGAACAGGCCAGCCCTTCTCATCTAAGATATAGTCTACATACGATCCAAAGGGAAATCCTTCTACCCCACCCATGACAGATGTAGTGCATAATGTCCCACCACTACATATATGTGTTACAGTACGTGCGCGATCAGTAATCGTTGGATGAATAATTCTCTCAACACGATGTTCTTCGACTTCAGGAAAGTGTAGACCAGCTGAAGATCGAGATGATGTTGATTGTGAAAGGCTTGCAAAATGTTGATTTATAATAAACTTTACAGGGGAACGAAATCTAAATGCTTCAACAATCTGTGAAGACAAGACAATTATCCATAACATTGCCAGGGATAAGAAAGACTTCAAAGAAACGTTCTTCATTCTGGATTTGTTGAAGAGAAATAAAAATTACAAAGTGATCAAATCGATAGAGGAGGGGATCTATGCGTTTCAATCAGGCGGCGTCTGATCCAGACGGTGTGACTTAAAGTGGTTTCGAGGAAGATAGATGTTCTTGATCCATTCACAGGAAGGAAATATGAAGGAAAAATAAATTCCCGGAAAAAGTGAAGATAAAAATACAGAAAAAAATACAGTTTCATCACGAATTAACTCCGATTTAACATTTCAATTTCCAGCTTCTGTCAAAGAAATTCTTATCTTTGAGTAAAGATAGAAGATGGCACAGCTTTTAAAGCTTCGTCCAGTCTTGAAAAATGAAGAAGAACTTGAAGAAGAAAGAAATTTAATTTTTGATCTTCCTCGCAAGAAATGTGAGGAGATGGCTCCAGAAGTCTTAAGGTTAAATCAAAAGAAAGAAGAAAATCCTAAAGTAATACAACACCGATATCATATCCTGAAAAGAATACTTAAACGTGCTCGTTATGAATCGGTTGATACGAATATTATCCCCTATCTGCAAGACTTGGATCGGTCTGATAAAGTTGTTCCTAATGGTGAAGTATCAAAAAGAATATATATGGATGTATTTCATTCTCGAAACTTTGATTTATATGGTAATTTAAGGAAAGGGGTAAAGCATCCTCCGAGAAAATATTTAGAACTAAAAGCATTAGCAGAACAAAAGAACATTGAATATACACAGGAAATGGATGAAACAAAAATAGAAGTTGAGAAAATCTCTGAAGAGGAAGAAGAATTATTGAAAAGGAGAAAGAATATACCGAAACTAACGACTGATAAATGGAAAATTAGTCGAGTAGAAATTGACTATGCACCTGTAGGCTTTGCAAATAATCCTTCACAACCTTTCCATAGTTATGGAAATGAGTATTTCTTTTCATATGATGGCAATTGGTTACATGGGAAAATGGAAGGAAGTGGGACTTATCTTTACGCTGATGATACAACCTATGTGGGACATTTCCACAATAATCGACCTCATGGTAATGGGGAAAGCAGATTCAAACACGGTCAGCATTATGTGGGAGAGTATGAAAATGGTACATTTGATGGGCATGGAGTTTATACGACGCCTGAAGGGATTAAATATGAAGGAGAATTTATGAATGGAATGAGATCAGGCAAAGGAAAATTACAATTTCCCTCCGGTCTCGAGTATGAAGGAGATTTTCTCAATGGAAAGCCTCATGGACGGGGCAAAATGACTTCTAAATTAACGGGCTGGTGTTGGGAAGGTCAATTTAAGGAAGGAGGTATAAGTGGCCATGGTCAAATCATTCGTCCACCACCTAATTTCTCTCGCAATATTTACTATTGGTCAGAGAAGAAAGATCCTATATCTCTTCCTGCTCTTGTTGTGTAAGTACTTTGCGTTCAGTATGTTTTGATGCCTCTTACTCGTAAATAGTCACTTCTTACGGGAGGAAGAGGATAATAGGTTGAGATTAGAGCGTGCAAAGCACGAAATACATGCCCCATTACGGGGGTTACTCCTGAGAGATTATGTTAATAAAATCCGCACAGCTTACCAGACGGAAAAACGTCAAGAAAAGCAAAAGAAAATGATGGAGGCACAAGAAAAGTAAGTAATTATCTCCGCCCTTTCACTCCTCACTAATTGCAATCACTCACTCGTAGAGCGCGGGAGCAAAAACAAAAGCTTCAAGATGCTCGTCTAAAAGCGCTCGCTGGAGAAACATAGAACAGAATGACGGAATGAACTCTGGATTAATTGTTTTATATTATGTAAATAAAAGAAAAGAAGGAAAATAAACCTAAAGCTTCTTAGAATCCTTAACAAAATTCATAGAAGATGATAAAAAATACCAGCGACAAAATCCAATTCTCCGCCGTTATTTAGCTTCAAAGTTAAGGTGAAATTTTCTCTCATAAATTTTCTTGATAAAAAGATGATTAACACTTCCTACGCCTTGCTTGGATATTATCTTACTTCGTTATGGACTTTCCTTTGCTTGGAGTTGCAACTTTCCCAGTTCTGTTCAAACTTGGTGCAGTTCCAGAAGGAGTTCGTGTAGTCTTACTTGAGGTTGAAGATAGCGGAACTTTTGAAACTCCTGCGAATCGAACTTTATTCGGAGTGTTAACTCGATTCGATGCTTCAGTCGCTGAAATTTCGCTGGCAATACCTTCACCCTTGGTAGCACTGGACAAAATCTCGGTCCCAAGGGTGTTAGCGAGTCTTGGTTCGACTTGGACTGGCGTAGAGGCTGAAGCGAGTGTGAATGATGCTGCCTTCGAAAGAACTTTAGTTGGCCGGACAGGAGGAGTGTCTACAACCATCGGAACAGAGGAGGTGTTGATCATAACGCGCTTGTTAGGAGCAAATGAGTTTTCGTTGTTATCACTTGTGACATCCCGCAACTTTCTCTTTGGCTTTCCCAATTCGCACTGACTTACTTGAGATGCAAAGCGAAGCGAAGACAACGATTCATAAAAAGAGGCTTCAGTAGGGCTAAGATTGACAATCTATTTGGAGAAATTAAATGGGTAAACTGTGGAAAGCTAAAGAAAAAACTTACCATAAGTGTCTTTCCGTCTCCAGAAAGAGCAGGCTGCAATAAATAAGTTAATTTTGAATTGCGGAAAGGAATATGTGATTGTTTATTGGAAAGTGCAGTGAAAACATCAGCTAAAGAACTTAAGGACTTATTAATCGCGACAGCCTCTTTCAATTCATTGCCAGTAACCCCTGATTTGTCAATGCGCTCAGATCCTGCAAGATCAACGAGATTTAAAGTTCCATTTAATTCAATTCCTTGCAGAGGGTTAAATGCCTTGAGATGTAAGGTAAAGATAGCATGTGATCGAGATGAACGATCATTCATTAAAGTGGAAGAAGTAGAACGATGCTGTGCGGCAAGTTCCATTATCGAAATAATTTGTTGAAAATCCTCGGGATCTACTGAAATTTTATTAATCTCGGTCACATACATGTTTCCCTGCGCATCTTTCTTTATATCATGCTTAGCACTATAATCATCTTTACTTGCATTATTATTATTGGATGCGGATCGTAATAAGTCGCGAATATTTTCGTTATAAATTTCGATAAATGATATTTCCATTGTGTAATTCCATCCTTTCTCTTGCAATTGTCGTTTGTATGCTCCAACTTGCTCCATCGCACGTGGAATGATTCCTCTCATGGATCCATCACCAGAACCATTCATGGTATGCGTTTTACCGGAACCTGTTTGTCCATAGCTAAATAAGCAAACGTTATATCCGTCTAATGCTGATTGAACAAATTCTGCTACTTCATTGAATAAAGTTTCCTGGCTAATCGAAGGACCGAACACACGATCGAAAGAGAATTCGTGCTCCTCTTTCTTTGATTCGTCGCTATTTAAGCAGCGAATAATCTTTAAGGAATTCAAATCACTGCGTGGAGTAATCGCTGGATCTGGTAAAGCGGCGAGATCATGTCCATCGCCTGGAAGGAAAGGACGAACTCGGGCAAAAACGCGAATATTTCCTCGTAACTCTTGGACAAGATTATGCAATTTACGTCTTGCAGCTTCGCTAACCTGCAACTTTTCTTCATACTCGGCAACCCGCTTCGAGTCAATGGTAACTAACTTCTCCTGTGCTAATTGTGATTCCATCAACTTTTGTTTTAAAATTTCGATTTCACCGCGTGCTTTAGATAATTCTTCTGCAAATTCATGATTTACAGGAGCTTTCTCTAGCGCGTAGTGCAATTGCTCGATTTCTTGTTTCAAGCCCATTGAAATTTCAGCATTATTTTTTCCTTCCTGTAAAGCTATGTCACGCTCGACCTTCAGGGATTCAATTTCATCATTCTTTAGTTTCTCCAGTTGCAATAATTTACTTTCCATTTCCCGCAAAGTTTTATTAGACTCATTTTGAATCGCGATCAACTGAGCAACAGCAGCAATTCTTTCTCTTCTTTCGCTTTCTTCACGACTTTCAAATCGCAACTTCAATTCCTTTTCGATCTGTAATTGCATGGTTAATTCCTTGATCTTCTCACTATCTCCTTTCGTTTCAGATAATTGAAGCTCCAAGGAAGTCTTTTGGTCCCTCAAAGATTCGTAGTCTTTCATAAGTAATGAAAACTCTTCTTTTTGACCAGCCATTTGAGAAGTTAACTGTCTTCTCTCATCTTCAAGGGCTTGTGCTTTGCTGTTTAGTTGGCTAAAAAAAATATAAAGTCAAGAAAAAAATTTAACAGTCACCTACAGGTTACCTGATCTCGTGCCAAAGCGCAGTTTTCTCTTCCAATGCTTGTTTTTGCATAGTAAATGTGGAGGTCATAGAAGATCGAAAATCTTCGTCGCGCTTGTTGAGAGAATCCTTCAAATGTTGCACCTCTTGGGTGAGGCGAAGAACATCACGATCTAATATATCCTTTGCGACCTCAGTATCCTTTAATTCACTCTTGATTAGAACAAGTTCAGCCTGAAGAAGATTGTTCTTTTTCGACAACTCCTCGTTTTCTAACTGAAGTTTGGAAAAGTCGAACTGAAGCTTCTCAATTGAAGTCTTCAGATTGGTAATTTCAAGCTGATAAATTTTCACTTTTTCTTCTGCATGCTATAAAAATATCAATGCATCAAAAATTTAATAAGATATTGGATGCGGTGCTTACCTTGTCCTGACTGGAACGAAGCTGATCGATGGTATCTTCATGGAGTTTATTAATCTTTGCAATCTGCTTCTCTAAATCGGCAATCTTCTCCAAAAAGCGTTCTTTTTCCTTAGCTTGTAACTTAACAGTCATTTCAATTTCTTTCATTTGCTGTTGTGAGTCTTGCTTTAAACTCTCAAAACGAACTGTTAGGCGTTGATTTTCAACCATTAGAGTCTCATTATCTTTCTTAAGCTTCCGATCAGAAGACTGCAGTGAAGCAATCAGTTGAAAGTCATCAACTAATTGATCATAAACTTCTCGAATTCCATTTTGGATTTTATTTTCATAGTTTGAAGCTTGGAATTTCATCTGATTGATCCCATCCTGCAGATGGACTATAATGTCCTTCAATTCCTTCAAAACGTTTTCTTGTTTCTTCATTTTTTCTTTAACATCCCACTTTGACTTGGTTTTTAAAGAAGTCATAGCAGTTTGTACCTTCTCTTCTGTTTGAAGAGAATTAATGTGCTGGTCGTACAGTCCATTAAAGAAGTTACCAGTGACCTCATTGATCAACTCACGCTGCACTTTCTTCAGAAATGGATTGGAGCTAATTCGCGGGGTTAAAGCCCCTTGTGCCATCATTGAGGTTGTTGAAACTTCCGCAGTTGTTGAAACAGCTGGTGGAGCTTTTCTGTCAGTACCTCTTTCATTAGTGGCTGTAATATTGCGACCTGGAGTAGTCGGGGGAGCTGCAGCTGCTGAAGTAGAAGAGATTGCAGTTGCTGTGGCTTTTGCTTTGGTGACTTCAGGTTTCGCTTTTGGGGTGATACTTGGAATTCTCCCCTTATTAAGCCTGGGTAATGCGCTTTTGGGAGCGGGATTGCGAGAGCCATTGTGAGAATTGGAATTGAGATCAACATTGAAGCTAACTGAAGCAACTTCAGAAGGCATACTTGATATCTTGGCCTTCTTAACTCCTGCACTTTCTGGATTTTCAGGATTGTATCCAGCATTAGCATTTGCGTTTTCATCATTCTCAAAAGACTTCCGCTTCACTGGAGAACGAGAGTTCCTCGTTGTCATAATCGAAGTTGTTTCGTCCATCAATGCGATGTTAAATTGGTATTAGTCTCACACTTACTATCAATAACTGTTAAAAATAAAAGATAAATAAATTAATTAAAATTAACTGAAATAACGGGTAGTTACAAATCCCCGAAAATCCAAAATCTCGAGCATTTTTTGTCATCATTCCTTTACATTTCTCCTTTATCTCATCCCTCAACCTGAAAATCTTGCAAATTTCATCTAATCGATCAAATCATTGCCGAAAATGAGTGACAAAAAGCCCAAGAAGTCAAAGTTGGAATTGAAGCTTGAAAAGGCGAAGAAAGATAAAGAAGAGGCCGAAAAGCGAGCCGCTGAAGAGCTGGCTGCTAAACTAGCTGAAGAGGAAGCCGCTCGAGCCGCTGCTGCGTTGGAGGCTGAGCGATTAGCAGCAGAAGAAGGTTTGAAGAAGGTAGAAGAACAGGAGGAAGAAAATGAAGAGGAAGATGAAAGTGATGACGAGCCAGAAGAGGATGAAAAACCCACCAAAGAGGAAGATGTCGAGAAGTTGGCTCGTATGATGAGTACCATGTATGGGGATGATGTTTTTGATGAAGATGCAAGACCGAATCAGGAGGAGACTGCTGGAGAGGAATCTCTTTCAAAGAAAAAAGGGAAATTAAGCAATCGTGATCGCCGCAAATTAGCTAAGGAAGCTGAAGCAAAGGAACGTGAGCAGGAGTATAATAAGGCAATGATGAAAGCATCCATGGAAGGGGCACAATTTGCTGTCAGTCAGACTATTATTGACCCAAATGATCCGAACTGGCAGAATGCTCTTGATATTGTAGTACCAAATTTCTCCATTTCAGCTCACAATAAGGAATTGTTTTTTAATGCCGAGCTTACCATTGCGCACGGTCGTCGCTATGGTTTAGTTGGTCCTAACGGAGCCGGAAAGTCGACACTTTTAAAGATGATCGCTGCTGGAGAGTTAAAAGTGCCGCCACGTGTTGACTACTTATACGTCGAGCAAGAGGTTCTCGCCGATGAGACCCCAGCTGTTGATGCTGTTCTGAAGGCTGATAAGTAAGATTCATCTCCCACTATTTCCCCAATTTTATTTTTTTCGTTTCCAGGATTCGTTGGGCTTTGTTGGAAGAGGAAAAGAAGCTTCTGAAAGAGCTAGAAAAGAAAGCAGATGATGCGAAAGATACCCGCTTGGGTGAAATTCATGAGCAATTATCGCAAATTGGTGCTGCTTCTGCAGAGTCAAAGGCTCGTCGAATTCTCTTTGGTTTGGGATTTGATGCAGAAATGCAAATCCGCCCCACTAAATTTTTCTCCGGTGGTTGGCGAATGCGTATTTCTTTAGCCCGTGCTTTATTTATGGAACCGACCTTGCTGATGCTCGATGAACCTACCAATCACCTTGATTTAAACGCTGTCATTTGGTTGGATGACTATTTGCAAAAATGGAAGAAGACTTTGTTGATTGTCTCGCACGATCAAGATTTCTTAAATAGTGTTTGTCAAGAAATATTACATCTTGAAGATAAGAAGTTAATCTGCTATAAAGGCAATTATGATACATTTAAAGAACAGGAGGAAACCCGTCGAAAGCAGTTGATGAAAGATTGGGAAAAGCAAGAAAAGAAATTAAGAGAGTTGAAGGCAAAAGGTATTACCAAGGAGAATGCCGAGAAAGCCCAACTTAAAGCCAAATCCCGAGAACCTGGAGCACGCACTAAGAAGAAGGAAGCCGAGGCTGCTGCATCAGGCGGTTTAGAAAGTGCTGAATCACAAGTTAAATTGATCTCTCGACCCCGCGATTACACTGTGGTTTTTACCTTTCCTCAAGTGGTTCATTTAAATCCGCCAATTTTGGAAGTACGAGATGTCAATTTTCAATATGGTCCGCATCTTCCTTGGCTCTTCAAGGGTTTGAACTTTGGTTTGGATATGTCATCTAGAGTCTGTATAGTCGGTCCCAATGGCAGCGGTAAGAGTACGATCATCAAACTCATTACAGAGGATTTGAAGCCACCAGAAGGAGAAGTTCGAAGAAATCCTCGTCTACGTATTGGTGTTTATAATCAGCACTTCGTGGATAGACTCCCCATGGAAGACGATCCTGTCACTTATTTGAGAAGGTTATATAATGAGGAAACATATCAATCAATTCGAAATAAATTAGGAAAATATGGTTTAGAAGGACATGCTCATACGATTCCTATTCGAGATTTATCAGGAGGTCAAAAGGCACGTGTTGTTTTTGTCGAATTATCTCTCATGCAGCCCCATCTTCTCTTCTTAGATGAGCCAACCAATAATTTAGGTAATTTGCTTATTTTTCTGTTTACTCGCTCTGACCAAAATCTCATTTTAATTAGACATTGAATCCATCGACGCATTATGTCTCGCCCTTAAAGAATATAATGGTGGTGTCGTGCTTGTCTCGCACGATGCTCGATTAATCGAAACTGTGGAATGTCAGTTATGGGTAGTAGAAGATCAAAATGTTACTCCTTGGACTACAGGATTCAATGGCTACCGTGAATACTTGCTGAAGAAATTAGAAGAACAACTTGCGGCGATTATGCCTGGAAGTGGAGAGCGACCCGATTCAAAAACCCCTGTTGTAACATCGAAAGCATCAGTAAAGGAAACAACCAAGTCAGGTGGTAAAGGTGGAGCTAAAAATAATGGAAACTAAATTATAAAATGTTTGGAATGTAATTATAATGGACGAGGCTAAATCTCAAGCTCCCTTGATTTTTTCTAAAAAATAGTAAGAAAGGCCGGAGTGCAAGCTCGGAGGTTTGAAAGACGAAAGGCACAAAGTTTATTGGGAAAATTATTTACACTAAATATATCTACACATGTTCTAACTGAAAGAATTCACTTTTAAGCTTCAGTTTCATTCACAGTTCCAGCCACATCTTCGTTGCCTTCTTTGTCGCCTTGAACCAAGGCCCTTCTCCTTCGACGAGCTTTTTCATATCTTGCCAACCTATTCGCTGCTGTTCGCTCTTTGAGTTGTTCCTTAAAGTTATTTACCTCCTCGCTGGTTGGCATGGTTTGATTTGCTAACTGTTTGATTCGACTTTCGTAAGCTTCTGTTGTTTCATAAGAGATACTCATCCCTCCATTCGATTCATTTGATGTAATGCCTAACTTTTTCATATTTCGCTCAAATTGGACGATTCCATCTTTTTCTTGGCGTTCATGAATTTGTTTCTGTTTTAGCCTTTGCAATTCTTCCATCTGAGTCAGAGCCAGCTCAAACTGCAAATCTCGAATTTGCCGATTCTTTTTGACTTTCTGCGTTTCCTTCCATCTCTCTGCCATTTCCAGAGTCTTTCGAGTATTTTCAGCCATTAGAGATTTATGTTTATTGATCATTGTTTGCCGGAGTACTGACCGCTCGAGGAGGTGTTGTTTTTCAAGTTCAGCTTCCTTTTCCAAATTTCTTTTCTCGGTTGCGTACCGATGTCTACGAAAAAGACAAAATGAGGACAAAATAATAGACAAACAGCGTTTTTTCACCTCTCAAAGTCTTCAAGCTGGCATTTCAGATGAATATCAGAGAAGGTTCCACTTTGGAGAGTTTGTAGTGTGTTCTCAAAGAAGCGATCCGAATCATTTTGTTGCAGCGATCCCAACAACGTTTTTCGATGAAATTCTTTCGGTCTGAGAGATTTTGTTGAATCTAATTGTATCCTTTCCCTTTTGATGCTCTCCATTTCAAACGACGTCAAACAAACAATCCAAATCAACAAAGAATGAAACCGTCGTTTAGTCGACTTTCTCATACGAAGTCGATCGTTCTGGCCGTTTCTCGAAATTTTCGATTGAAATCATCGTGTAGAGTGTAGAATCAGAATGGAGGACGACGATGATAATATTCCAGAGCCTGACAATAAAGGCCATATGATTCTTTCCAATAGAGCGTGGGTTAACCTAGATCCGTCTCTCTGGACAATGGCAACAAAGATCATGAAACTTGATATATCCTACAATCACATTGTCGAACTCCCACCACAAATCGGTGAAATGGTTGTTCTAAGGTATTGACTCTGATATATATTTGTCTTTTCTGACATTAGCTCGGACCAGAGAACTCATTGCGTGCTACAATAAGCTTGAAAGAATACCTCCCAGTCTTGGAAAAGCTAAACGATTGAGAAGATTAGTCTTAAACTCAAATAGACTAAGGCATATACCCCCCGAGTTAGGAAATTTAGATCTCTTAGAAGAGCTTTTACTCAGTGAAAACATGCTTGAAGAATTTCCCAGTTCGATCGCATCCATTTCAAATTTAAGAGTGGTCAAACTCGCCAATAATAGGCTCAGAGAGCTACCTTTTGAATTAGCTGATTTGTTATCACTTGAAGATATTGATGTTTCGAATAATTCCAATCTTGAAACTGTGCCTCCTGCCTGGCGAGGCGATACAGGTAGTGTGATCTTCGTTTGTCGGATTCATAGAGGTATTCTCTCTTCTGATATCCTCAAATCCTCAATAATTTAGCATTGTAGACTATAATATTCGAATGCAAGAGATGACAAATGCTAACGAAGATCTGACAAAACATTCTCAAGTGTTAGAGCAAGATAATCTTCTATTGAAGGTGAGGACTCGAAATCATTTTAACCTCGTAGATATATAACATTGTTTTTAAGGAGAGAGTCTTGCAGTTACAGTCACAAATAGATGAATTGTATAAAAATATGCCAAAGAGCGTCTTAAAGAAACTTGATCAAGCAGCTGCACGAGCTAAAGAGGATGAAGTGGCAACGGCTACCGATGCGGAGAAACAGAAAAATAAATGCATCATTTGTTAGTAACTTTCTCTTCTTGAATTTGTATCTTTGTAAAAAAAATTCACCGCCATATTTGAACCGATATGCCGCGATGACTTCTTCGGGTTTTTCAAAAACGAAACTCTCCTCAACTTATTAGGAAATCAGCTTCAATTCAAATAAGAGTCGTTAAAACAACCCGTCAAATCTTCACAATGATGGAAGATCCAGCATCTAACTTTAATACAAGTCAAGAGGACGGCGAAAATGTTTGGGTTAACTTTGATCTCGGAGAGGATGTTCGTGATGAAAGACGTTTAGAGCAAGATCGCCTATGGGCACAAGCAGTTGCTGATGGTCGTGTGCATTTATCACATCGAGAATTTGCATTATTGTATGGAGATCGGTTTCTTTCTGCGATTGAGGATTATGAAACCATCAAATTAATGGTTCTAGGAATGTATTCAAAGAAGAGCATCCTCCGTAAAATTGCACCTGAGATCCTCACCATAATTATTGAGTATGGCATTCCAGGTCAAGGACCTTTGGTTCGTTCAATCATTCAGAACATGGAAACAGAAAAAACTTTAAACTATATCTTAGGGAATCAAAAGAATGATGCTCAAGATGCCTTTCGTATTTGCGTGCGGAAAAGACCTTTGTTACCTTTCGAGAAGGCTCAAGGTTCTTATGAAGTTTCTCGAATTAGTGGTAACCACTCCATTCTCTTGCATGAAGGAAAGCTAGCGCGTAACGGTCGTGTTCTTTCAATGAATCATCATCAATTCGCTGTCGATAATGTCTATGATGAAAATACCTCCAACGAGGACCTCTGTCGGCAAGTTGTTGAACCTTTAATTTCCTGGGCTGAAAGAGGAAATAAGTCGACCATGCTTTGCTTTGGTCAAACTGGAACAGGTAAGTCGTCACGCTCAACCCGATGTTGGTTAATAATCGAATATAGGAAAAACTTATACTTTGTACGCTGCTTTGGAGCATATTGCCAAGCAGTTAGTTGGGAAACATATTCGTCTTGTCTTCTATGAAGTTCACGGTAATAAATGTTATGATCTCTTACAAGATCGTAAAATTGTTCATTTAAGATTTGATGAAAATGAAAATCTTCATGTACGTGGTGCAAAACAATTTGAATTACATCCATTAAATGAACCAAAAGAATTATTAACATTTTTAAAAACAGCAATAAAATTAAGATCAACATTAGTAACTGAACGAAATTCTTTATCATCACGTTCACATGCTGTTTGTAATATTGAAATTCTTTCTAAAAAAGATTTAGATGCTAGTAAAAAAGATTATTCTTTAAATGCATATATTCAAAAGAAACATGGTCAATATTCTGATTATGATAACAGTTTTAGTTACGATGTTTGTGGTAAGATTACTTTAGTGGATCTTGCTGGATCAGAAAGAAATTATGAAACTGTGCAAATGACCGCTGCCCAACATAAGGAATCTGCTGATATTAACTTGGCATTAATGTCATTAAAAGATTGTTTTCGTGCTTATCATTCCAGCTTACTTTATCTTAATGGTGGTAATGAAGTGATGTCATCATCTGTGAAATCTGAAGAACAAGCAACGCCTAAGCTATTAACAAGAAAGTCCTCAACATCACAGTACCCAAGAATTCCATATCGTGCTTCTACTTTAACAAAAGTATTGAAAGATTGTTTTACAACAGGTTACAATCATCGTACAACAATTATTGCGACGATTTCTCCGACGCCAGTGGATTTACAACATAGTTTAAACACCATCAACCATGTTTTATTGATGTCGAATAACTTGGCATCTTATTCTGATTGTGTAACTGTTGAAGTGGCTAAGACCTCCGAAGCAGCTCTTAGTTCTGTTCCAATTCATCAATGGTCGCCTGCTGAGGTTATTGGATGGATCTCAACGATTGAGAGAGGCAGATTCGCTCATTTGGTTTTACCACCAGGTACCGATGGACAAAGATTGCTTCAGTTAACTGTGACAAATTTTACACAATTGTTCGAGGAACAAGAGAGAGTTGGTCGTCAAGCGAAGGAAGGTCCAACCTGGACCATCTCTACCGAAGAGACTTCGCGATTAAACAGTATTAGCTTAGCATTATTTAATGCGATCCGACGCGAAGAATACATTCAAAGCAAGAGAAAGGGCGATTCTTCTGACTAGATATAATTTACCATATGTAGAAACTTAACAAATTTCAATTGTTTGATTCTATTCTTCTATACCCACAACTTAATTATGCAAATGCTTAATAAATTATCGCCTCAATTTGAAATGAAAGAAAGTGAGGCAGAAGCAATCAAGAATGCTGTTTTTCAGTACTTATCACAGATCCATGATTATAAAACAGTCAGAGTAGGGGAAATTCGAACTTATCTCGAAGAGGTACTGTCCTGTGATGAGGGAACATTTAAGCAATCGCAATATAAGAACTATGTCAAAGAATGTGCCATGCAATATGTTGAGGAAAGGAATGCACAAGAACTGCGGGCGCAAAGCCAACCACAATCCAAACCAACGAAGCGCCACTTAGTGGCAAAACCGCAATCAACTTCCTCTTCTTCATCCTCAACTCGAACAAAGGCTGTTGAAACTAATGGCGATGGTCCGAGCGATGAAATTGAGGTTGAGCGAGAGATGATATTGGATGCAAAAGAGGATGAAAAGAAAGGGAAATTTTCCATCTCTGAAAGTAAAATCATCCTTCAAGAACTACTAGATTATTCGAAAGAGAAAGGTATAGAGCTTAAAGAACTTGATCCGCATTACAGAGAAGAGAAGAGAACATTTTCTGATCTTTACGAGCGATTGATGGTTTTGCTTCCGAATCGATCCAAGAAGGTATTCTTCCATTCTTCTTCCACTCAACAAAGTCATAGGGTCTCACTGATAGTCACTTCGATTCCATGCGATTCGATTAATCGAGCGTCAAGATGATTTTGGCAAGTTTACTGAAGAAGATAAAGAGAGATTAAAGCAATTGGTAATCATTCATCCTGTTCTTGGAGGCTGCTCATTTTTACTGATGCGTTTATCCATAGATCACAATTCACGGGAATGATTTTAGTAAGATCGCGAAAATAATGGGGAAAAGAAGAGGTATTGTATTGTTCCATCGACTGATGGCGTGTTTTACATTCTATCCTTTAGAGGATTGTAAGCATGTGTATCAACGTATAGATAAAGTCAATAGAGGTAATAATATTTTTGATTTCTTTTTGTCTTTTTTCGTAATTTTTCTTTTCAACCAGGAAAATTTACAGTCGACGAGGATAATCAATTAATCGAAGCAGTTCATTCAGTAACCCAAAGTAAAGGTGAGAAATGGTACTACTCTCTATTGATTTAAATCAACCTGTCATGTGTAAGGGGATATACCGAGTGAAAGTATATCGTGGAAGGAAGTGGCGATTCAGCTAAAGAATTATCGTCATCCAGATGACTATTGTCGTCGTTGGCCGATCATTTTAGCAAAGCTAAAGAAGAAGAGCGTTACTCAGAACAGTAGTAGCTCATCCAATCAGCTTAGAATAACAGAAAAAGATGTGAGATCAAACTTGTCTGTGACCATTCATCTAATACACCTTTTAGCACAAATATACTCGTGCAGAAGCCTTGTCTCGAAAAGAAGATAACCTCTTAAAGCTTCTTCGCTACTTGCAAGATAGGTAATTATCTGCTTTTGTGTATTCCGCCCCTCACATGTTTTTTTTCTTTTGATAACTAGTGACGCTGATGACGAGACTGAGATTGTATGGGCACAAGTGGACATTCAATTGGGAATTTACCAATCTGGTACATATAATTTCCTCATTTTCACATTCGTTTCGTTTATGTATTTCACATAGAGGGATTGTTTAAGAGAGCTGTTCAGAAGCATTTCCAGTTCGAACGAGAAGATCTTCTTTTTCAAGAGATTATAGAACGATTGATTGAGATCTACGAAAGAGAAAACAACGAAGCTGGTAATAAATATTCAAGAAAGCAAACGCCGGAAACTCGGCATCAAATAAATCATAATGTTAGTGTAATCAGTGAAATCCCTGCAACAGATGCGAGCAATCACATCATACATGGTGATAGCAATGAAGAAGAGTTCAATATTCAGTTCACCGGAGAAGAAGAATCACTAAAAGAGGAAGAAAAAGCGATGATAAACGAGGAAGTGCTTCATGACGAGGAGAAAAGTAAGAATAAGAAAAAGAAAAAGAAATCAAAGAGAAAATCAAATTTTTCAGAAGATGAAGGGATTGACTTTCAAGAGGAATATGAAAAGAAATCGAAGAAAAAGAAGAAGAAGAGAAGCGATGGTCGTGACTAGAAGTATAGAATAGCCTCGATTCTGGATCATTGAAAAGTGATGGCGATTCTCGGCTTTTCAAGATCTTGTGATGTTGAAAGTTTAATCGTAATTTAATTATATTTTATGAAACAAATAACATACGAAGCAAAAAAAATCCTATAACTTAAGAATATGTGACCATAATGGTAATAGTCTATTAAATGAATGAACGTCGAAATACTGGATTGCTCGCACGTTACGTAACAAGACGATGAATGGTAAGCAGCTGACCATGGAAAGAACGAAAGGACAAAAGAAATAAAACAAACACAAATATAATACCTAGACTTATTGAAGTTCCGCATGCTGATCTCTAGGTACTGATTCTTTGTTTCATCTCATAATCATATAATAGAACTGATATAATCGAGGAACATGTTGAAGGTCACTAGCTGTTGGAAGTCAAGTACTTAACAATCAGATGATGTATCTTATGTTCATCATTTAATTGCAGTATAATGACTCCTTTCCAGAAATGGTGAACAGGGGCAATTTTCCCACCCATAGAGAATTCAGTATCTTTTGTAGCGATTGCGGTACTTCGAAAGGCGGATAGAAGATTATCAGTAGACTCAGTTGAGTCATTCACAAGAAAAGTTTGATGTCCGATACTAACTCGCTGTTCATGGCAAGCGGTGGTCGACGAAGATTGTATGGGTTCAAGCTTTTGAACAATAATGTGATTTAATGATGTTACTGAAGCTGACGCAGAGACTGGTCGGCTCTCATCCACCGTCTTCTGATGATCTTCATAGTATTGAGCGACAAGTTCCTGGTCTTCTTCTTCGACATCGTTCTTAAGTACTTCTGACTCGTCCGACGAGGTGGATGGTAAGATTTTTGAAGATGTAGTTTTTAATTTCTTTGAACGGCCATCAGATAAACTAACTCCTGAATAATCTGTAACGTCATCTGCAGCTTCTTCATCTTCTCGCTTTCGCTTATTCAGACTTTCCGCTTTATCTTCTGCCTGCGACACGGAAGAAGATGATGAAGATGAGATTGTAGGATTCGATGATGAAGACGCTGAAATGGAAACTGATGAATCGTCAGTGAAAGTCTGACTCGCTGCATGAGCTAATAAAGCAAGACTATCAACAGCTAAATTCATTTCTAAAGATGTTTGAGCATTTTTCCAAATAAACTCTGATATAACGCTACCAATAAAGGTAAAATAACAATGTATTTCAGATCCACGTTTTCTCTTTTTTGCTGTAGAATAAGGTAAATAAGTCGATTTATAAATTTGAGATTTTTCTATTGTAAAAATTCCATCAGGAACACTTTGTAAACGCAAGTTAAGATATTTATGAATTGTAGATAATGATTGTACTTCGCAATAGATTGGTTCTGTAGTACTTGAAGGAGAATCTTCGCAGTACATGACGAGCTTCAATTCATCAGTTTTGGAACAAAGTTCAGTCAAGTCCAGATCTTCAGCATTCGCATTGTTCATCAACTCTTCCAGCTTTTTAGGTAGCTTTCGTCGAATATCGTTCAATGGGACAGTTTGAACTTGTAACTTCTGATTCTCGCTTGGTTGAAATTGGGCAAACTTGCCTGATGAGGATCCCTTGAACATTTCTTTCTGGAATTTCTCAAAAAAGTCAAAGTGGGAAGAGCAGAGCAAATCAGTTCATGTGTTCACATAAACAATTACAAAGTTGAGTAAGTAACCTGCAGATGATTGATGACAGTGGTTAGAGATTGAGAACAATCAGCGCAACTGTTTCTACTTTTCTATTTGAAGAAGTTAAGCATTGAAGTATCCTCAATTCAAGACTCTAGGAAGAAAGCCATCAACACTACCTCGGCAAATACCGTATTTTGAAGAACTTTTCTTCTTGAAAACGATCGTTTACAAATGGTAGAACCGATTTTTTAAAATAAGGTAAGGTTACTTCAATAAATCGAATTGATTGCTGAAAAGACAGGGTAACTCGCACAAAACCTTATTCACTACATGTTACGCCATCTTTGTTGTTCCAGTAAGATACTTTATCGTTAAAATCACAGATCCTTGCTTTCTCGATAAAGATTTTGATTACGGCTATGTCATTCCCACAGATAAATTGAGAATAGTTTGGATTGTTGTTCAAGTGAATGTTTCTGTCATCAATCTTGTAAAAGAAAGAAACTTCGAATGATTTTAAAATTACCTGTATTTCTCACTTTTACTATTTCCAGCATCATACACCTACTCTCACGATTGATTCAAGCAAAGTGAAGGAATTACTGTCAACATTACCTCGCAATAACCATTCAGAGTTACACTAAACGTTTTCCCATGATTTTCATCTCCATCAGTCGCTGCAAGATGCGGGAAATCATGAATGAGAACCGCGATCTTGAAGGTCAAAGTAAAAAGGAGCAGAAAGGAAAAAATCGAAATTCATACCTTTGGATTATTTTTAATCTGTTGATACTTTTTCGTGTCTTTCCTTGTGCATAAAATTAGGCACTCTTCCTCTTGATAATAGGTGAAATTCATCAGACTCAAATGGGGTTCAGATAGATTGTTAGTCGCGAGAAAACAAAGTTTTGACAGCCTATACAGAATAAATAAATTTTAATACAAAAAAACGCGTCATCATCCTACTTAAGAACATTGACAATTGCTGGGGGTAATGGTGGGAAGTATATTTTTTCGCTTGGCTCGTCAGTTTTACTCCCTTTTCGCTGCCTGAGGGATTTGAAAGCGGCCAAAGCAACGAGTGTGGAAAGAAAAATGGCGGATGAAAAGCTTGTATTACTCATGATTTTTAATGATTTTAATGAATTTTAATGATTTCTGCAAATTTTTGTTGTTCACACAATACACGCTGACGTATCAAACCAACCTTTTTTGTTCCATTACCCTAAATCCCCAAATTCCCAAAGCGATCGAACAAAACGATCGAATTTCGCAACGAAAGAGCAACGGATCATTTAATATTTTGGTGGATATTTTGCAACTAATTCAACCAAAGAAATGCTCCGACGGCTTAGTGCTGCTCTTCCTAGTATTCCTAAACCGCATCAGTCGCGATCGAACTCAATCGCTGAGCCTCGAGAAGAGATGACGAGTCCAAACGAACGCGCTGAATCAAAAAGAGACTCCAGACCTCCAACTCCAGTGAGGATGAGCACTCCCGTCCAAAAGAAAGAAGATGACATTGATGCTAAGAGTGAAGCTACCTCAGAGCGACTTGAGGATCTAAATACAATGGTTAAAAAGGAGTTCCAAATAATCTATCGAAACATCGATCGCATCAACGATATTTTGAACGTGCGTCGACGCAGTACTGTCACAAGTGCTATGAATACTCCACGCGGAGATGCAGAAGTTACCTTCTTTGACGATGCAGTGAAGTTTACCTCCCAAACATCCGATTTTGGTTGGACTCTTGATGAGAGGATTAACAATGCTGTGGAGATCAAATTAAATCAGCACAGTGATCAAATGACTTCTTTGACTTCAGAAATTCAGGTATTGAAAGATCAAAACCAGCAAATTTTAAAAGACTTAAATGATCCAACCAAAGGAGGAGGAAGTTCTAGTCGTGATGAAGAAGTGGCTGAGTTGAAAAAAGACCTTCAACTCATGAAAATCGAACTTTCTCAATTAAAACTCGCGGTTCAACAATTGACCAATTCTTTGGAACCGAATAATAATGGATCAGCCTTTACTGCTCCTATTTTCCCAAAGAAAGAGGTCTTACGAGGAAATGCTAAATCTGAAAGTGATGATACTCCAGCGAAGGTTGTCAAACCACCCACCCGCGCCTTCGAGACTCCTGTTTCAAAATCTGGCTCTGAGGAGAAGTCAAATTTTAATAATGGTTTAAGAGCTATGATCACCAATCCGATGGGCGACAAAGGTACGTTCAAGTCAAAAGATGCAAATGCTAATACGATAAATAGCGCACAAACTAACCATATCAATGACTCTGTGGCTAAATTGCAAGAGAATATCATTCAAACAAGCGAATGTCAAGGGATTAATAGAATCATTCAATTGAGCGAGAAACTCAACGAGATTGGTCCTTTCACCAGCTTATTGCGAATTACTGTCAATGTCTTCAAGCATTTTAAATGTAATAAATCTGCTGCAAGAGAATTTATTTTACGATTAAATCATTTGTGTTTGATTTTATGTGAGTTTATAGAGCTAACCTACCAAGATTCGACTTCTATTGGTGCTGAGAGAGCATTACTTCCTGAAGCAAGAGCTTCCACCGACAGTCATCAGATTCATGCACCAGCTCCTTCCCCTCCTGCTCCGGCTTCTACTTTAGCCGCAGTTTGGTCGCTTGACAGCAAAGAACAATCTGGCAGCAATCATAACCTTCGCACTAATTCTAATTCAGCAAGTCCTAATAAATCTAACATGGTCTCTGCAACAGGAAGCATTGATGCAACGAATGGGCGATTTAGTATCCCAATCTCTTCGGAAAGAATGCAAATCATACAGCAACATCAACACCTAATACAAATTGAATTGCAAAAATCATTAATTATATTAAAAGAATTATTGCATAAAACTCAAAAATATTTTATTATTTTTAATAAGTTTGGTTTTTTCACGGAGCGATTATTACACGGATATGAAAGTCGCCACCATTTAAGAAACTTCGATTTAGAATTTACAAATGAATTAATTAACATTTGTTCCAAATTCCTTAAATATCAATGTTTAAAAGATCGTGAATATTCGATCTATATTCAAAAAATTGATTATGCGGGCAAGTATACGAATTTCATTTGTGATGTTGAAGCAATTTACAGTCCTAATGGCAAACCTTCCTCTGAATACCCTGATCAACATAATATTCTCGGAGCAACAACCAGAATCGGATCAACTTTATTTGATGATCCAACTGCTGTTATTCTTGATGCTGCTTCTTCAAACCCAAATTCAGCATCCTCTGTTCTTCATGGAAATCTTACTAATTCGAAGTATGAACCTTTAAATATTAAAGATTTTCAATTACTAGAACGTTTAAAATCTGATTTACAAATGACACAATCAGATTTTATTACGGAAATTGATTATTATACATTATATATTGAAAAGAAAAGTCATTCTTTTTATTATAAACTCATTGATCATGATTGGAATTATTATATTATTCAGCATCCTGCATTAAAACAGTTTTGGAAATTACGGTTTTATAACCAAAATTATATTGATAAATTATTTTTCTTGACGAATTTATACGACTATCTTGTAAAATATGAAAATTGTAATATTATATATTGTGAAAAATTAATTAAACAATTAATTCCAATATTAGATGTAATGAATGAAGTTTATTCTTCCTTTATTCATGACCCATTGATTCATCAACAACCTCAACAACCACAGCAAATACAACTGTTGACGAATCAAGGGAAATATGGGAAATCAAATCAAGTTCATTCTCAACCAGTAACTGCACCTGTTGCTGAAACAGTGATTGATTATAAGATTGATATCTTCAAAATGAATCAATATACCAAGTATTTCCCTCATCATTATACATTACAACAATTAATAGAACAACTTTTAATTCAGGTTTATCCTTATCAAATTATCTCGCTACCTTCTTCGTCATCCTCAAAACTACTCTTGGATCCACCTGTGAACCATACTGGCGAGCAACCTCATCAAGCAACGAATGATTCATCCAGGTTATTATTAGAATTGTCGATAGAAAAAGTAGAGAAGTCACTATTTGCTCCCTCATCTGGTATTTCTATTGTTGTGGGTCGTGAGAATTTAGGGAAAAGTACAACTTTATTACATTATTTACATCATACATACCTTCCAAATTTATTACAAAGAAATCATTTCTATCAACACGCTCAAAAATTATATCACAGCGTTCTTTGGATAGATTGCACTGCCTTTCCTCTTCCTTCTAAGATCTTTACTATTAATCAGAGTATGGATGCCTTCGCTCATGGATCAAGCGCAGCAACGAATCAACATTTCCATGATGAGTACAGCGATGAATTACTATTTTCTTTGTTACAATATTTGAATGATTATTTTTCTTTCGGTATTTTATGTACTGAACGAGAATGGGAACAATTAAGATCATCATCGGATACCCCACTGTCTCAATACCCTCTTTATCAAGAGTTACGAAATTTTTTCAATCTTGTACTTGCAAAGCAAAGAAAATTAAATACTAAAGACTCATCATCACAATTAGCAGAGAGTAAAGTTACTTTAGTCTTTGACAACATTCGATTTGTTCAAATTATGTTCTTTAGTCCTTTGTGGTCGATTTTATCCGAGTTTATTGATCATTTTCATATTATATTCATTCTTTCGAAACCTAATTCTCCAGGTTTACCTTATTCTATAACGGGTCCAATTGATAGCAGCACTGAGAAAACTCGCCTTCCTTCTCAGGTAAAGCCAGCTTCTAGAATCGAATTGATCGACAGAGTTAGGAATGAATTGATTCAATACTTTGGTGATGTCAAAACAGTTAACTACCGTGATTACCGCTACGAGGAGTTTATCGTGTCTTATCATAACAATAATCAAGAGATTTCAACGAAAATTGAAAGTTACTTGCTCTCATTAAACAATGCAGCCCACCATTCAGCTGGCTTTATTACGGATGGAAACATCGATACGAATACTTCTACTGTTGCGGAATCACCGCAATTTGGTTCGACCGTATCGTATTTAAGTCAATATTGTAGCGAGATTTGTAACATATTTCAGTATCACCCGATTTTAATTTCCATGTTTTCTCCATACTTTACGGAAGAGATCATCATCCAACTAGTTCAAGACTTAATTATTTATGAACAGGGACAAGCTCCTCTTCATTCTCCAACCAAGGTTGTTGGAGCAAGTAAGCCAATCAAATCTTCTCAATCGTTCGTGAGTGTAAAACCGTTTATCTCTGCGTTAAAGGAGCAACTTCTTTACTATTTCTTATCGATTAATGACATTATCATCCTTTTTGCTTTGATTCCTTTAGTGTACTTACCTAACGATCCTAAACAGTCAAATTACAACATCCGAGCGACGATACCCTCTTTATCTTCTAATTATCATGAAGGTGAAGAAGATGAGGAAAGTGACGCAGAGGAAGCCGAAGAGAGAATAACAGTATCAGAAGAGATGATTTATTACTTAGTGAAAGATGCTTTTCCAAAGAGCAATGAGAATATGATTCTCTTCAAGGAATGTCTTGAAAGACTCACACAATTCCAGATTATCACCAAAGTTACTTCGTCCACCGCATCTTCATTTCTCAATAACTCTTATTCTGTTCCAAATGAAGCTGCTGGAGGCTCTACTCGTGGGGCGATTGGGAGTTATACTGAATACGTCATCGATCGCAAGAATTTAGTTCTCATTAGCTTCTTCGATTATATCACAGTACAAAATCGTTTCCATTCGCAATTTGCGAAGCAAACGACTCTGGTTAATCGGTTAATGTCGATATATAATTCTTTAAAACAGTGGATTGAACGCCAACCAAGTAAGCGTATATTAACTTTAAATGATGATGTGAGTCTTCATATTTACCAAACCTCATTAAAAAATTATTATGAATATATTGATCATCATTATCTTTATCCAGTCTATAAGCTTCTTGTTTATCACGGAAATTATATTTTTACAACGTTGCAAACTCCTTCCTCCTCTGATAAAAATAATAACAATAATTCAGCTTCTGTTGCAGCTGTGCCAAACATGAACTTATTAGAAGATATTTCCACAAACGACACTATTACTAGCACCCTTCTACCGCCTTCAAATCCTGCTGCGATGAATTTTCCTTTACAACAGAATTCCATCAACTCGGGGGCTTCTGTTCCCTCGGTTGCCATATCTGACAACAATTATTGCTTGAATGATTTGATTTTATTATTGTATGCGATGCGTCATCGCTATCATATTCATCAGTACCTTGGTCATTTTTTCCATCATGTTCAAAGCTTACATCATCATCGCTCGACCACTTCCACCCCGACCCCTCCAGCTGCTACTGTCGCTCCTGTTGTTAATTCCTTCTCTCGAGGGAAATCTCAAACCGCACTTTCAGGTGATAAGCACCAAATTAACTACTTTGAGGAAAAAAATCATGTTTTATTCTTAACGAAAGCGATGGAATATTTAGGTAAATTCTTCTTCACAACTCATATTACGCGAAAGGTCTATCTCTACCTCTTTACTTACTTCTTCTACTTTCCTTCCACGACTGCTGCTGTCGAATTAAATAGTTTCTCTGATTTTATTCATCAAATTCGTGAAATTGTTGTGAAATCATCTACTTCGACATCATTAGCGACTGGAAGTTTGAAGCCGATTGAGATATCATTACTCGCTGCCTCAGCACCAACTCCCACTTCCGCTGCGACTCCTATCGACGAAGTAAAAGATGTTTTAATGCAAAGCAATTCTTGGCAATTTCAACCACTCTATCGCTACTATTTAGTCTTTGTTTTGAGAAACCTAGCTGATTTATACCTTGGCTTAGGCGCTAAAGCTGCCGCCAGACCATTTTCTCCTGGCGTCGACTTTCAGGAGTCAGTGTCTTCTGCAGCTTCATTACTTCATGTCTCTGAAGGTGCACTGATACTTTCACCGGCAGTAGGAGTAGAAGAAGTAATTCCAGCTTCAGAGATTAGTGAATTAATTTTATTAACTCTCTTCCACGTTGCTGAATCGAGTGATTACAGTGCGGAAATGCAAGAATGTGTGACATTATCCACTCAAGAAGATTTGAATAATCCGTTGCCACCCAATCAACCTAATTCCAACCCTTCTTCTGGCACATCAAGTCCACTCCCTGAGAATCCTGTTGGTCGCCGCATGTCTATTATGCGCCAACGTCAAAGCATACTTTCCGTCCCAACTCCAGCAAAGAAGGAAGAATCTAATAATTCCTCTTCTTTGAGTACTTCTTCACCTCGTCGAGTGGTAATAACAAAAGTAGAGGTAGAGGTAGAGAAGTCCAAACTTTTCCACGTGATGAGTAAAATCTTCTTGCAGCTTCAAAAATATGCTGAAACTCTCCTTCTCTATGAGAAAGCGATGCAAACGATGCAAGCGCTCTATACGTCTCATCACAATGATCACACTGAGGCAGTGGCAGCATGGCTCTTTGGTCATGGAGCAATGAGGAAAGAAGAAGATCTGTTTGCTGTCTATGAGTCCTCGCACAAAGAAGAAGTGCCTGATACTGTTTCCCCTCTTGCTAATAATAAGCGCGAGAAAGATTCTGTAGGGAAAAAGAAAGGAGTTCCTTCTTCTCTTTCTTCGCCTACGAAGCCGACAGGTCGCAAGGGAGGCAACGGAAAACCACCTGTCGGAATAAAGACTCCTCCAAGTTCGACAGCTGCTGCAATGCCTTACACTCCTTCCACACCTGCACCAACAATTCCATCAAACCATATTCCAAATATTCACGAGTTTCATCAACTTGTCGATATTGGTATTTTATTTTACAACATTGCTGCTATTCAACACTCGATGAAATCTTATGTCCCTTCGATTCAACATTACTCGCAAGCATTGAAGGTTTTCCAACATTGTCAACAATACCTTCAGTGGTCGAATAAACTCATCTCGTCTCAACGTCGAATCACAGCTGCTACTTCTTCGAACTCTTCAGCAAATGGAGCTTCGACCAGTGACATGATCTTTATACCATCGTTAACTCAGAGTAACAGTGCTGCACCTTCAACGCAGCCGCAACAGCATAATCCACGCCGACCGTCAGTTGGAGGAGGTATTGAACAATATTACTCGGATCAAAAGCAACATCAAATTTCTTTACAATCACATTATTACTCGAAACACATTATTACAAAAATTGCAAAAACTCTTCATTGTTTATCTACAGTTTATTATGAACAGAATGCTTATAGTCGATCATTACAAACATCAATTAAATTATTATCATATTATTCTCAGATATATGGTCAAGATCATGCATTAATAGCTAATCTTTATCATACAATTGGCAATTTATCTGTCTTAACCAATCAAAAGAAAGAAAGTATTAAATATTATGAGAAAGCATTAAAAATCTATCAAAAGGTTTCTGAACAATCATTAATTGCATTAGGGAAGTCTGATCATCATGGTCATCATCATCCTTCTGCTCATGATTTAATTCATACTACACATCATGAAGAAGAGATTGCAATTATCTTCTATCATTTAGGTAATGTCTATAAATCATTATATATGTCAAAAGAAAGTATTAGAAACTATGATAAAGCCAAGAATATCTATAAACAATTATTAATTCATGCACAACAGATTCATTTACAAAATTATTCTCAATTAAGCCAACAACATCATCAGATGCAATTACCATTTCCTTCTTCTTCATTACCACCTGTACCAAACTCTTCTTTGTTGCAACGTCCTTTTACTGTGCAATTACCAAGTAATTCATCGGTGGCATCATCATCTGGTCCTCCTCCAGCAAAATCTTTGACCATCAACAGCACACGGCAACATCCTAACGCTGTCCTTTACTATCAGAACATTATGTCAGAGATTCAAAGACAAATCGAATCTTTGTAGTCAATGAAAGAGATTGATCAATAGGTGATACCATCCCAATGAGGTTTGTTATTTATATGGATTTATGTTCTTCTTATTTGTTTTTTCTATGTTTTCATTATTGTGTGTTTGATGGATGTGTTTGTTTTATTATTTGTGTTTAAAGGCAATTATTCTGATTTTGTTTTTGTTTTTGTTTTGTCTTTGCATTATTTGTTTGTTGGAAAAATTTATGCTTTTAAAAGTTTTGGTCTAGAGAAGGATACAATATTGTAACCATTTAAACTGAATTTTTCCTCATTCTTCTCTCTTCACCTCTGCTCAGCTATTATTGGAAGAGAAATCTCATATCGTCAACAGTGAGCTTGGTCATCGAACTCTGATCATAACCAACAGTTCCATCAAACACTAACTTCTTCTTCTCTTGGAGTTTGATGATTCTCTCTTCGATAGAATTTTCAATGATGAATCGAGTGGCATAGATTGGTTTATATTGACCAATGCGATGAGTTCTATCAATAGCCTGCATCTCGGCCGCAGGATTCCACCAAGGATCTGAAAGAATCATATGACAAATAGCGGTCAGAATAAGCTTTATCATTTACCCATTAAAAAGATATGATTGGCGACTGTCAGATTCAATGCAACTCCCCCTGCTTTCAAAGAAATCAATAAAACTTTTAGAGTCGGATCATTTCTAAATTCTGCAACAGCCTACGAAACATATAAAATTCAAGAATTGGAGACTAACATTGTCTCAACTCACTTTATCTCTTTGTTCAACAGTCATAGAACCTAAGAGCTTCACACATCGAATACCTCCTTTCTCGATACGATACTCTAGCAACTATCATCCAACCGAGCAAATAAATCATTCCATTGGAAAATGAGTGTTGAAACTTACATCTAACATATTTACGAACTGTGAGAAGACAATAGCTTTAGATCCAACATCATTCATCTCCATCTTATACAATTCCTAAACAAGAGAAACATAAAACGCAATTTCTCACAAAAGTTCGAGTATCGTTCTAACCTCCATCAATGCTTCCATCTTAGTGCTTGTCTGGAATAATTGTAAATCAATCTTATCTAAAATGGACTTCTTTCGCTTTTTTTGAGAATTCCAGACAGAGTTAGAGGATTCATTATGAGTGTTTGCCACAGGATCTAAAATCAAGGTAAGCGGTTCGTGACAAGTTGGGCACTTGATATTGCTTCCACGTCCATTGTTGGAAGCCTCTGACTTCATCGTTTCGATATAGTCCATAATACAAGAGTTACAGAAAAGATGTCCACATGCTGACTTCACTGGATTATTCGATTCAATTGGTTCACTGCAGAGATCACAATTCTCTTTCGACCAATCGATCACTTCTTTTGTGCTCTTGGTATTGTCAGTAAAATTCTGTAAATCTTCCTGATTTTTCTGACTTTCACTATGAATGACTAAATAAGGATGATCAACAGCCTGTCTTAGGCGTATTAAAATGTCAAAAATATGAGCATAATTATTTAAGACTGTACCACTTTGTAAATATGTATTAAACTGTGCCTGTGATTGTGTGTATAATGCTTGATAAAAATCTTCTTCTTTCTCATCCATTTTCTCTTGTCTTAAACGAACAATTCTTGTCGGTAATAAAATATCATCAGCACGGGTTGTCTTTGTACGACGTAATAAAATTTCATCTAAAATTTGTTGTTTTAATTTTAACATCGCTTTCCGTCCTTCAGCAATATATCCAGATCGTTGAATTGGATTTAATATACTTCGATTAAATTGACAATAATGAGAAATAACAGAATGACCACAATCATCACATTTACTCTTTGTGAATCGATAATGTAATGACTTACACGTACATTCCTTAGTTCGACAGAAATAATATGCATATGGATCAATGCGAAGAAAACGAATTAATGAATATAATTCACTCACACGATTCTGCAAAGGCGTTCCTGTTAAGCACCATTTGTTTAATGAGACGAGATTAAATACTGCCTTCGACGTACTCGTACTACGGTCTTTTATCAGATGCGCTTCATCCAAGATGATGCGAAACCATGAAATTTGGTGTAAAATTGCTTTAGGAGCATTGGACTTTTTCATTGCTTTTGCATGAAGTAGCAAAGCCTCTTGAATATCTCTTTCCACGTCTTCATCGTCACTATCATTTAATTCCATGTTTTCACTTCCATCTGTTTCACTGGCATCGTCAGAGCTATCATTCTCATACTCATCAGAAGAATCATTGACTTTTTTCTTTGAGGAAGAATTCTTCCGAGTAGGATTGATGGTCTCCCGAGGAGTTTTTCTCTTAGAAGCACGCCTTCCTGATTTCTTGTTTGGTGGTTCCTCTTCTGAAGAGTCCTCAAACTCACTACTCGTATCTTCGGTTTTCTTGTTCTTGCGCATGCGGTTCTTTGCCTCTGGAAGAGGAGATTGATTATTACCCTTTCTCTTCTTTGGAACCATCTTCTCTTCTTCACTCGATGATGAAAGTTCATTCTTCTTACGTTTCCCGTTAGGCTGGGAAGATGTTGCAATTTTCTTTCCTTTAGGAGACTTATGATCGTTCAAAGCAGCTTTAATAGCTTTCTTTTGTTTCGTAATTTCATCTTCGGAAGATTCATCGAAGTACAACTGTTCCGAAACCTTCTTCTTGGAAGATATCTTAGCCGCCGGTTTCGTGTCAATAACTTTGAGTTTCAATTTTTTCTTTTCCTTCGTGATTGAATCATCACTCTCAACATCAGATGAGTTCTTTTGAGGTTTTGTTCCCTTTACTGTTTTCTTCTGCGTTTTCGCTTGGGCTTCCGTTCTTTGTGCAGTCGCTCCACAGAAATACTTTCGATGCACGCGAAGTTTCTCAGGATAAAACTTCTTTCCACAAACACGACATTCAACTTTCGTGCCAGCAGTAGCTTTACGATATTCGATCTCCAAAATCTATCAAGGAAGATCAAAATGATCTTGATGCGAAGGGTTAACAAACCTTGTACGAGGTGATGATGACGTCGTAAGAGAGGATATCCTCAATGCTTGCCGTTCGATCGGCGCCGTGGTAGACTTTGACTTTTAAACTCCCTTCTTTTGTAAATCGCGCTATCTCCATTTGCCATTGACGAATCGCGACTGTTGGCACAATGATCAGTGTATTTCCTCTCTCACTCAACTTTCCTTTCCATTCATGCGCATCATCAGATTGCTGCCACAACTTCATTTGTTCCTTATTTGAACTGTCAGGACGATTAGCGAGGATTAGCGCAATTCCTTGAATGGTTTTGCCCATACCCATCTAAAATGAAAAATAAATAAAATCCAATCGAGAATAGAGCGATTTTACCTCATCAGCAAGGATGCCTCCATGAACAGAAGATTGCTCTTGATGGTATAGCCACCCTAAGCCCTCCTTTTGATAAGGAAGAAGCGGCATGAGCAGATCATCAGAAGGTTCCATTCGATCGGTCCAACTCTTTCGCACAATTTCATCCGGATTGAGAGGCTCAAATTCATCATCAATTTCATCCTTGCTCTTCAAAAATCGGTTCCACACAAGATCTCTTTCCTCTGAAGACAACTCCTTGAAACCATCAATGGCTTCAACCGATGCCAGTTGCTTATGAAACACTGTACAGTCAAGGTGTTGCCAACGAGTAAAAAGACCCCATTCGCCTTCCATAATTACTCCGATGCGAATTTCTTTGTTTTGAATCTTTTCATCGCATTTCTTGCAATCTGCTCGACCAGATTTCGCTCGTTCTACAATATAAGAAGGCAGAGGAATCACAGGAATCTGTGCATCCTCCACTTCCTCTCCGTTTTGATTGCCTTCTTCCTCAAGATCAACCTTTTTCTTCCTTGGCATTCTTGATGAAAGGAACTCTAACTCGAACAAAAGATGAGCAAAAGGGATTCGTCACTCAATATCCCTATTCCTTCTTTTCTGATTCCTCTCTCTTGATACACTAGAATATTACTACTCTGGATACAGCAGACTACCCAATCATCATTCATCTTCTTTAACTTTGGGTTTTCCTTATATCTCATCAACTATGGGAAAGCCAAGAGCTCTGAAGCAAAAGGATAAGATTCCTAAAGGTCTTATAATTGATAGTAGCTTTGAGGTAAAAATATTTTTGTTAGGGAGCATATGTTTATGATGCTGAACTGTTTCCTTGTTTCCTTTCTTTGTAGAATAAAAATAAGACTGTTGCTTTTCTGGACAATCCTAACGAAAAGGAAACTGAGACAATCCCCAAACGTAAAGAATCTGATGTGGTTGATCAACAAGAAGATGAGCCAGAAGAGGTTCAAGCGAGTAGCTTAGAGATTTTGCAATTGAAGAAGCAACTCGAAGAAAGCATAAACACAAAGAAATCAAATCGAATCAAACGGAAAAAGAATCAACAACATGCAATAATTGAAGAAAATCAGCTTTTAGATGAAGACATTTTCACGAATAATGAAGAAGATAAAGAACTTGATTCTTCATCTGTCAGTAACGCACCAATCACCATCACCTCCTCTTCTGCGAACACAGTTAACACCCATATAAGAAATTTGTAAGTTTTTCTGTTTTCCACACGTCTGAATGTTTTTTCTGACTACTATTTCCTAGTGGTATGGTGGAAGTTCATCTCTTAAACCAGGAAGACCAAAATCCAACAAAAAAATTCAAATTATCGAAAGAAGTTGCAGGTTTTGCTAAATTGCGCTCAAGCGGTGTCACAAGAACTAAGTTTGGATCTTTTATAGCCCAACGCCGTCCAAAACCTTCCAGATCATTTGTTGTAAGTAGTAACGCCTAAATGTAAGAGAGGAGACAGGTCACTTTATTAGTTAAAAGAAAAAGCAGAATTTTTATTTGTACAATTTAATACAAAAAAGAAATTTAAAGGCATCTATTTTCCTCTCTTACACAGACTCTGGTCCTACGCTGGGTTTGCCAGCTTTCACTGTGCTGTAGTAATGCAGAGTTCTCAAATATTGAGGGTATTTCGGATGTTTGCAAATCAGAAAAATATGAGCAAGGCCATAGCATAGAAGTAAAGCAAATACTACCTTCCCTACCGTTGATAATTGATAACTGATGATTGCAACGAAGATTAAGAAGATTGTCTTGCCAGCTGGGGTGTAAAGAAATCCAAAGTTCTCCGAGATTTTAGCTGCACATTGCTTCAAAGCACATTCAAAGCAACACATTAATATAGAAAAAAAGAAAAGATACATAGCCAAGAAGGTGGTGGACACATCACTGGAGGAAGAAGATCCTATATTGTAGAAAGCAGTAAACATCAGGAGTCCAGCTATTGTAAGCATGGCAATCTTCATATACCGCGCATACTTCCTCATTTCAGCTAATTCTGCTTCATCAACCTCTAAAACGGCAGGATCAATTTTGGAAGGAGCATTAGGATTAAATAAATCGTTATCTCCTTCTTCCTTTTGAACAGCCTCAAACACAGCTTTCTTCGCCGCTGATTGAAAAAGAGGGTTTTGAACTGACATTGATACCAGAGAGCTCATGGTCTATTCTTTATTTGGCGAAAACAATAATCTCTTTAATTCCAAAACTCAACGGGAGGCTTCGATGCAATTTGACAAAAATTGATCAAAGCAACATTCTCTACATAGAAACACACTGTCACAAAAAGCGCTTTTGTGACAGTTACGACATTTCAAAGAATCAAGAAGGAACATGAGCGAAGTCTCTGAAAAGCAAATTTTAACTGAAAACAGTCAAGCGAATGTTGAAGATCGAAATCAACAGAAAAGCTTTCAAAATATAGTCGCCTCTGAATCCCTTGGATTTGATCCCCAAAACATAATACAAGGTCCTCCGGTTTACATTCGAAGGCAAATGTATTACCAAGCTTACGCTTCCACAACTTTTAGTATCGAGCAAGCAACTAATATCATCGATTTTATCGGGACCCAGGTTGATAGTGATGATTGCTTACCGTTTGCTGTAAAATTGATTGAAAACAATGAACTAATCTCAGTCGCAGAGGATAACGGTGAGTTTGGGTGCGGAGCAGTTCTAGCTCGATGTCTGAAGCAATTAGATGGATTTAATGTTCTTATTTGTGTTGCAAGAAGGGTTAAAGGGGCGTTTGTATCAGATATGGTTCAAAGCCAAAAACTTCATACTGTGAAAGAAGCAGCCAATAAAGCTTTAGAACTCCTTCATAAACAGCTCACAGGCTCAGACTTGGCGAAATCAGAGACAAATATCAATTTAAATCATAACAGTCTGGTTGTTCCGCCAAATTACGACCGAACAAGGAACCGAAAATCCTCAAAGCGATGAAGGAAAGCACAATCAATTTGTATCCATATTGTATTGACATATTCTACAAGAATTAATTTTTGGCTAATTTCTATTTTCTCTTATTTCATAAATTGAGAATACACTGGGTTATTTGTTTCTTCATAGTAGACATATTCTAATTTTTTAAGAAATTCTTGTAACGCACTTTTATCACCATCTTTTAATAATATTCCTACAAGCACACGACCATAATCATGACCATGATTACGATAATGGAAGATAGAAATACTCCAACCAGGATTAAAATGATAAAGAGTTCGTAAAAATTTATCTAATGCACCGGGGGACTCCGGAAACTCAAATCTGTAAAGCACCTCAGAACAATCTGTCCATGAACTAATTGCCCTTCCGCCAGCTAAATGACGAACATGCGCTTTCGCTAATTCGTTATCAGATAAATCAATGGTTGGAAATCCATTCCCTTCTAAAGTCGCTCGTACAGTTAATTTATCTTGTTCCGTTGTTGTCCCAGGTAACGCATGAAAAGAGAGAATGACATTAGCCGCGGAGCTTCCGTTATGGCGATAACTAAACTCAGTAATGTTTCTTGGGTGAATTGATTTATATAAAGATAGAAAGGATCCAGGTTTTTCTGGAATTGTCACAGCCATGAGGGATTCATTAGAATCAGCTCGTTCAGATACAAATCTTAGTCGATCAAAATCCATATTTGCTCCAGAGGAAACAGCTATCAAAGTTTTATTCTTCAAGTTATTCTCTCGAGAATATTTTACGAGGCCAGCGATTGCTAATGCTCCTGCAGGTTCGAGCACGCATCGAGTATCATTAAACCCAAGTTTTATCGCCGAGCATATCTCGTCATTTGACACAGTTACCATTTCATCAACTAGTTCTTTACAAACACGGAAGGTTTCTTTTCCAATTGTTCGTACTGCAGCTCCATCGGCAAATAATCCTACAGAAGGTAAAGTCACGACTTCACCAGCCAATAAAGAGCGAGTCATTCCTATGAATAGAATGTCAGAATAAGTTTAGAATCAAATGTTGCAAGCTGACCAGGTGCATCAATTGCTTCCACTCCAACTATTTTCACCTCTGGCTTAATTGCTTTGATATATGCAGCTATTCCGGAGAGTAACCCTCCGCCACCAACACAAGCAAAGATTACGTCGACATGACTTCCTCTTAAACCCTAACAAATCGTATTAGTAAAAAGCTCTCATTATCTGATGTGTTTACCTTCATTATCTCCATAGCAATTGTACCTTGTCCAGCAATTACGTGAGGATCATCAAATGGATGAACCATAGCGAGTCCATTTTCGTACTCTAAACGACGCGCCTCTTGGGCCGCTTCATCATAATTCTTCCCATGTAAGAGAATCGTGGTGCGCTCTCCTCCAAAACGCTTCACCGCGTTCACTTTGATTTTCGGCGTAGCTTCAGGCATGACAATAGTGGCATTAATTCCAAGCTGATTTGATGACAAAGCGACCCCTTGAGCATGATTTCCAGCAGAGCATGTCACTACACCCTTCGATCTGCTCGTTTCATCCAGAGAGGATATCTTGTTGATTGCACCACGAATTTTGAAACTAAATACAGGCTGTAAATCCTCTCTTTTCAGATAAACGTTATTCTCCAAAAGCTGTGATAAATTAGCGGCCTTGGTGAGAGGGGTTTCAATTGCGGCGTCATAGACATTGGAACGTAGAATTTTTACTAAATAACTCGTCGCCAAAGATTTTGCAACAGGATTAGAATCATAAGAGGTAGAGTTCTTCCATGTAATGGGTGAAGAAGAAGTGAAAAACGAGCGTTGGAGTTGGCGAGACATTTGTGTCGAAAGAAGTGAAGTAATACATACATACTTCAATACTTCGTGCACTTCGTTGTAATTTCGATCTTTCGAGTTTCAGTAAGTGGGTTGGAAGAAGGAATAAAACAGTAACGATCAAAGAAAATGCAGAAAAAATAAAAACAGAAGACCATAGACGAACAAGAAAAGCCAAACAAAAATGATTAAAACTTGGAGCAAAGGAATAATTATAATGATAATGTTAATGATCGGAATACAAATGGAGACAAAAGAGATAAGAAGAGGATACAGAGGAAATAGAACAAAAGTAATGACTAAAGTCATGGTTCCCTCCGACCTCCCGACAAGCAGACCGACAGGATATGTGGCGCCAACGTCTCATCCTTACACGGACTATCCAACCGTGTTCCTAACCAACATGCGTATTCCACCGACTCGAAAGCCAACTCGGCTTCCAAGCGCGTCACCATCGCTCATCGACACGACACAACCTACATCAACGCCTTCCTCCTTGGCTCCCTCCGACCTCCCGACAAGCAGACCGACAGGATATGTGGCGCCAACGTCTCAT
>VFQN01001694.1_pt1 | contig 35954 bp, 27 predicted proteins | sample 3512371 | NCBI WGS metagenome assembly VFQN01 (sample SAMN10412370, study PRJNA504923) | tailings metagenome | isolation source: Replicate 2 from Balatoc abandoned mine | place: Philippines: Itogon, Benguet | collected 2017-08-28
GCTTCTTTGAATCCACAGTCATTGGAAGCCTTCAAAGAAGGTGTAGGAAGTGTATTAAGGCAGTGGACTGCTCTAGAGTTGGCCGTTCATCATCAGTGGGGCGGTCCAACCAGTAAAGAGCGAGCTGAGGCTTTACGGACTGAGATTGTCGATCTTTTCCTCGCTCCTGACAAAGTGTATAAGGATGATATTAGCTTAATTTTAGAGGATTACCTAGAATCTAATTTTAATACAATATGCGAGGATGGAAGTCCTGATCAAGTTGGCGAGATCTTTTGTACGATGTGGAGACAATGTATTGAAGGAAATTATCAAATGGTCACCGATATCTTAGCAAAAGAGTTCGTTCGCCATGAAATGGTGACTCGTTCCCAAGGTTTGGTTGGTGGTGATGTTGACGATGAGAGTGACGATGGAGTAGATAACTCTGAGTTATTAGAGGCCGTTGAAGAAGCTGTGAAGGAAGAAACAGAAGAACAAGAACAAACCATGCAAACTGAAGAAGATACAGCGCCTGAATTAGTGCCTATGAAAGATCCTGATGGCTGGGAAGTCGTTGATCGTTCGAATAATAAGAAAAAGAAAGGGAAATCATATAAGATCTAATAATAATGGAAGCATATGATCTATAGAAGTACTAATACCTATTTTCATTACTATTTTCTTTGATTTTTATCTTTTTGATTATTTTGTAAATAATAATTATCAAATAATGTTTGCAGTTATCCCAATGTCCTCTTCTTAAGTCGTTCTCTTGAACAAATAAGATATTATCAGGTTTTATGTCACAATAAATAAAACTTCTAAACCACGTAATAGATGAAGCAATCAACAAGAGAATGTTGTCAAGACATTTTGAATGCGCAAAACAAGAGGTTGAATGCATTTCAAAGAGCAATGCTTTCAATGATTTCGCGGTGACGATGGAAATCGCCTTGACATACAAACTACTCTCCCGCACCTGCTACTTCCTGTGCAAGTTTTGGTCATTCAAAGTTCCACTAATCATGCGAGCAAAGGAGGAACTAACTTATTTATTTATTTATTTTTTTTTGTTTCGAAAGAAGAAGAAAAGAGAATTGACATGGAAAGAAAATGGAAAATAACCCAAACAAAGAAAAACCAATATTGCTAGTGTATGCGATTAATAATCATCATATATAAATTTATTATTATTTCTTTTGAATGGTATCACAATCACTAATATCTTAAACTGGGGAGAGGGCAAAGAGGCTTAAACTAGGAATGCCATAGGAGCGGGAGGAGGACTTGGAAGAGGAAAAATACAGTTTATGAATCTACCTACTATCCGAAGCCATCACAAGCACAACACATTAGATAAATAGTAGAAGAGAATGAAGAGGAGGAAAGAATGAGGCAAAGGGAGGCGGAGGAAATGAAGTAGTAGAAGTTTTGAAGAATGCAAGAAAGAGCAAAGCAAAGGCGCTAAAACGCTAACACATGCATCAACGAAAAGAACAGACCTTATTGAGAACAAAAAGCTACATATAGAGATTATAATAAACAAATAGAAAGAAAAATAGACAACAAGAACTAGTTGAATCTACAACTCTCTTTCTCCAATAAACAATTTACTGTCAGCTTTCACAGTACTATTAATTCATCACTTTCATCTATAAGAGTATTTTCTTGATTTATTTTCTGTTTTCTCGCAGTTTAGAATTCAGCGAATAATGACTGATCTCCATTAAATGGCTTGACAGGCATTAAATTGGAAAGTGGTTCATGGTGTTGATTTGCTACTGGAATAAACTCTGGTACCAATGTTCTATTCTTGATTGCTTCGATGTTCACATTTGCGAAGAATGCATGGTCTAATATACATCTAGTAGAACCTTCTTGCACACCCAAACGTCTATCATACGATAGTTAGGGTGTATTGAAATTGCAATATATTCAAAAGGACTTACTCAGCTGGATCAGCTTTTAAGATTTGGCTAATCAACACTCTTGCTTGAGGATTTCCAGCATGTTGATCAATGCGAGAGGATAAGACTAAGCCATTTTTCTAAGGAGAAGATATCCTCAAGTAAGAAGATTGTAATAAACGTAAATAGAAGCCTTACCTTGACCATGGCAATGTTAGTGAATAACTCTGTGACATTATCAGGTCGTTTTGGTGCGAAAGGAGTTACAGCCATTAACATTTCATAGATAATAACACCTAAAGCCCAGATATCTGATGCATGATTATGACCAAGATTGAAAATTAACTCAGGAGATAAATACTCTAGACAGTGATCATGTTAAAAAGAAAGATAACATAACAAAAAGGTCTCTTCTCTTACCTGGAGTACCACAAAGAGTATAAGTCTTTGCATACACTTTTAATTCACCATTCGCATCAACTTTAGTGTAAGGTACACGTTTCGCAAAACCAAAATCAATAATTCTTAAATATCCTTTTTCATCTAACATAATATTTTCTGGTTTTAAATCTCGGAATACAACACCTTTCTCATGAATATGTGATAAACCTAATACTAAATTAGCTGTATAAAATGCACATAATGCAAATGGTACACCACAATTATCACAGAAAGGTGGTGTTTCATAAACAACACTCCATAAATCACCACAATTTAATGGTTCTGTAACCATCACTAATTGATGAGGTGTTTGATAAGTACCAAATAATTTTAATATAAAAGGACTATCCATAATTGATAAAATCTTTCTTTCATCTAAAACATGTCTTAATTGTCCAGTTTCAATAACAGCTAATTTACTTAATGATTTTAAAGCATAATTGGTTGGTGGTTGTGATTTATCTGCACGATATTCAGCAAGTGTGACAACACCAAAGGAACCACTACCTAAAACATATTTCATTTTGAATTTTGTACTATCAAAGACAATTTCTTTATGACTTGGTTTGTCATCAACTACAGCAGGTTTCTTTGCACCAGTTTGTGTTGTTTTAATGGCTTTCTCTGCGGGACCAAATAAATTTTCAAACACTTCTACAGTAAAGACTAAACATGTCATAGTCGTTGCAGCAACCATAGTTAAAGGTGATTCAGCGCCATCTTGTTTCCCCTTTTTAATCCACTTCCAACCATCTGGTAAATTAGCTTTACCACGTAATGAACCGATGCCTAACATGCAACCTTCATAGACCTCTGCTGCAACGTCTAATTTCATTTTATCGTTTTCAATTTTATTACCCGCTTCATCAATTGGGGTAATATCATTACTATTTTCAAGATATTTACGTAATTCTGATGCATTCATAAATTCTACTGATCTTCTTTTACCTTCACGTGGACGAAGAATTGATAAAATTTTATCAACTTCATTGCGTGGCGTCTTTGATGGGATCTTAGTCGATGCAATCACAGCATGACCTTTTTCAATTAAGAAAATATGATTCGTAACATCACCTTCATTAATAATTTTATCACCAGGCGAGAAATGAACGACTTGTAAAGTACCGACTAAACGCGATAAATCAATAGCAGATAATGTGGCTAATTCAGGAGATTGAATCAACCAACGAGCACGTTGGATTTGGTTTGCAGTGGAAGAAATTGCTTGAACTTTTTTGAAAATTTCACGACTTAAACTGAAAAGAACACATTTAGACTTGCATTGGACTGTAGCGGATCTTGGGGCATCGTAAAGCAGAGCAAGTTCACCTAATAATGATCCTCGTCCCATCTCACGAATAACTGAGCCGTTAATTGTCACTTCTAAAGAGCCACTTTCAACAACGTAAAGCTTGGAGCCAGATTCGCCCTCTGTGATAAGAAGGAATCCTTCGTCAAATTCCTCTCTTCTCATACCTTTGATGAGCAAATCCATCTTCGCATTTGACTCGTCAGGATTGTTTTGTAAGAAAAAGAATCCACTAAGAGCACTGACAAGGAGGCCTCGAGTTGGTTCATCAATCGGTTCACCGACCAGTAAGGAGCTAATATCCATGTCATAGTTCGTCTCTTGTCTTTCGAAAATTCGTCGATTAGGATTTCTACGATTTCCAGCTTCTTTCTTGCTGTGAGAAGTTTTCTCAATTTCAGGTTCAGGCTCCACAACCGTACTCTGCCTTGGACTTAGCTGCACACTAGATGCACTTCCCATTCTTCACTGTCAAATTTGGTTTTCTGTAAAAAAGCAAGGGGTACAAAAAGCAATAATCCTCCCTATTAACAGTGAGATGATTTCCTTCTTGGTCGACTTTTTGTCTTGATAAATTAACAGATTGTTCTGTTAGTAAGTCAAATTATCGTTCGATTTGGTGCAGCGGTTACACACAACGTCTACAACGGTTTTTCATTTCTTCCTTCACTTTCGAAATTTCGATTTTTCGTTAATTGCTCCACTCCAATTCACACCCCCCAGATAATTCCGAAAATCCAAAATAAAGAAAATTCTCAGAAACTGAAGAATCCTTCAAACTGAAGACTGAAAAGTTTTCTATGAGTTTTCATGTCCCTTGAAAATGACGAGCTGGAAAATACTCATCAAATAAGAAAGCCTCTCCCAGTGACAGAACCACTTCTTCAGTTCACAAATTAATCCAACTCTCCTTTCGTCAGCGAATTACTAATCCTCTTATCTGATCGTAGAGGTTAATAGCTTTTACAACGAACCTAATCCAATTTACTCCAAGGTCTTTTGATATTCAAGTTGGCACAATTCCGTTGTGGTTTCATTATCCTTCGAACAAACCTGATTCGTTGACTTTAGTAGATTTTATCTGAGAGATTAGAGTAGATTGCCTTGTTTATTTTTATTGTAAACCAGTTTTAAAATGGATCAAAATATTGTGAATCAACAGTACTACAAGCAGTACGATGTCCTTAGTGCCAGTGAGTCATATGTCGTGACTAATGGTGAATACTATCCTCAAGTTTCTGGTGGTAACTCATACTACCCATCACAGAATTATTCCTATGACTATGCCTCTGAAGTGGCATATAACTCCAGTTTAACTTCATCAGTTCCCACAGCAGAGTAAGTGGATTCTTTTCCAATATCTGATAGTTCTAAATCCCTTATCTTTCTTTTAGACCGACTGCTACAGGCGGAAACTCTTTTTGGAATCCTCGTCGCAAGTTCTATTCTGGTGGCAATCAGTCTTCTCAATGGACTGACAGCGGATTGACTTCCTCTGAGTCCTCTTCCAGTTATGGCGGAAATCCCTATCGAGCCGCGTCAAATCCTTACTCTAACCGCTCAAGCAATTTAACTGTTGATACCAACGCCAGTTATCCCAGATCTGTCCCGAGTTACGGAAATTTTACTTCCCCCACCTATGGTGACGAACTAGAGAAAATTTCTCCTCACAGAAGACATGGCAGCTCTCGTACCTCCCCTGCTTCCAAGCAGAATTTTAACAAGAGAAATACTTTACCGCCAGATGGATTCATCTACCAGGTAAGAAGTTGTCATTACTTTCACTGTTGAGTTTTATTTATGGATCTTGTTTTGTAGGTGCAATTTAAACGTGCCCATAGAAATTTTATTCTTGCTCCTTCAGCTCCTCGCGATTTACTTCCAGGTGATTTTGTGAAGGTTGAAGCCGACAGAGGAGAAGATATGGGAATCGTACTCGCGAAGTGCCCTGCGGAATCCTTCGAAGAAGTGATTCCCACTGCAGGATATCGCGGTCGTGGATTTTCCTCTGGACAAGGGGAAAGGAAATATTTATTTCGTCGAGCAACTCCTGAGGAGCGTGCCTCACTTGCGACCAAAGTTGCAGATGAAGAGAAAGCACTTGAGGTATGGTTTAATCATACTTTAGCTTTTGTTTCATGAGCTAATTTGTTGTTTTCAGTTTATTCGCGAGAAAACCTCTGAAAGAGGATTACCTATGCAAATATTAGATGCAGAATATCAATACGATCGTCATAAATTGACGTTTTTCTTTGAAGCTGATCGAAGAATAGATTTTAGAGATCTTGTGAGTGAATTATTCTCGTTGTACAAGACTAGAATCTGGATGCAACAAGTGGACATCTCTACAGTGTCTCCACATGATGCTGGAATAGAATTAGCTAAAGCCACGGGGTTTTTACCCGATAGAGACGACGTAATTTCCAGAAGATCGTCTTTTACCACAAGTAATGAAGATCCTTTAAGTGGCGAAGCTTCCAGAACTGATTTTAATGACGTCGAGCAATATCAAGCAGTTGAATCATTTCACTTGGCTCGCAAAACTTCCAAGAATACTTTCGAAGATATCGACAATGATGGCCCATCGTCTTCCAATGCAAATGCTTATACTTTCACAGAAAGTTGGTATAATTCCAACTACTTGTCATGAATACAATTTTAAAATGCAGATAGAGAGAAGAGCACCTTTCATGTGTAGATTCACTTATAACAGGTTGCATCACGCTTATAGATAGATCTTGCCTCATTTTTGGAAAGACAAGTTTCCTGATTCATTTCATGGACAAAGTTCCTCCGACCTACATGTGAACATATTTTTTGTAGAATGTGAAAAATATTGAGCAGAAGGATGGTGATGTTATTGTTTTCTTTTTTGTTCTATACATAGCTTAATCATACATAGTAAATATTCAATTCAAGTTAATCATTAGCCTGGTTTCTCTCTTTTTTTTCTTTCCTTCTTTCTTACATGGAAGTAGATCTTTCATATTCTACTTGTAGCATTTATTGTTCTTATAAATACACCAACCATATTTCATTCCCATTCTTTGTAAAAAAAGACTTGTAATTTCGAAGGGAGTGAGTGAGGTTGGGAGTAATTTCCAAATAATACTTTCTTATGAGTGATTGTCAATAGTTAAATAATAATATTGTAGCAAAACTAAGTCTGTCATCTCGCATTATTTCGAAGGTTTATCACAGCTAGTCAAGCTAGAATAAAACCTATTCTTACTATTTCTTAGAATTATACACTACACTGGTGAGTCATAACTTTGACACTTGTTATGAGATGTCTTTAAACAACTTAATCTTCGTCATTTATCTTATTTTCAGTCTTTTTATTCCTCAAAGATTGGGTGCATTTCCTCTAGATAGCCACAGAATGAAGAACTCTCGGCATCTTGTTGTCTTGTGCAATGGTCTCATGGGCTCGAGTAATGATTTAACTTACCTCGCACAGAAACTACGGGATGAGGGATATTTAGTTCTTCAATCCAAAGCCAATGAGCTGCAACACTCTTTGCTTGGAATAGCTGATGGTGCAAAGAAGCTTAAGGAGGAAGTGCTGACTGTGAAGTCGAAGAATCCCAAGCTAGAGAGAATTAGTCTTATTGGCAATAGTTTAGGTGGACTTTTTGCCAGATACGCCGTGATGTTATTCTTCGACGAAACGAGCAATACAATGCATGGTCTTATCCCTGAGAGCTTCATGGTAGGTTTTCTTCTTTCTTAGAGCATTGCTAACTCTGTCCTTCTCATCGCAGACCATCGCCACGCCTCACCTTGGAGTCAGAAGATATACATTTTTCGAGGACTATCATCTTCCAAGACCACCGAATGCTTTACGAACGATTGTCTCGAATCTTTTCCTCCAATCAGGCAAAGACCTCTTCGGCACAGACAAAACCACCTTCAACCAATCCTTAGTCTATCGACTCGCAACAGACAACAGCTTTCTTAAACCATTACAATCTTTCTCGAGATTGAGATTGTATGCTAATGTTCATTTAGATTTTATGGTTCCTCTTGGCACAGCAGCGATACTCCCTCACAAGACAGTGGAGGAGATGCGACACAAGCACAGACAACACACAGGGATCGTAGAGATACTCCATCCAAATAACCCGCATATCTCAGTCAGTGAGTTTCTTTGGGATGATAAAGAGAAAGTCTGTGCGAATGGTGACCAGGAGGAGGAAGTCGCCTATCGTCACATGATCTCTTCTCTCAATCGACTTCCCTGGGAGAAGGTTTTAGTTCGATTCTCCGGCACTCTTCCCAATGCTCACAACAAAATATGTGCGATGACGAAGTTCGGGAAGCCGATAGATCAAGTGTTAGGGTATGATGAGGGACAGTATGTCATTGATCATGCAGTGGAGTGGATTACTGCAAAACAGTGAGAGTATAAGAGGAGAAACATTAACGTTCCACTTATCTGATAAACTAAAGTAGAGCGAATTACAGCAATCAAGAGTTCAAGAAGAGACATAGAAATACAATCAACTCAATGTTCTTTAATTTAAACGAGCACTGACATTCTCTCTTAATGCTCTCATCTTCATGAGAAACTCTTGCTTCTGGATGATGTCAGATTGTGAGGAAGGAAGCGTGGGAATCTTCACATCTCTGCCTCTACTCGTCTCTCTTTCATCGAATGCATACAGATTCGATGGTTCATTTGATGTGGCAGGAGCTGGAGGATGATAAACGGTATAGTCCGAAGCAGTAGAGTTGGGATAAGAGTTGAATTGTTCTCTTAGATGGGAGATCGATGCTCCTTCCAGCGGTCTCCTCACAGCAGATCTCACGTCAAAGTTTTCCATGTCCTTATTATATTTGGGAACTGTTGGAGGAAGGGAGGAGGAGATTGGAGGTGCTGGTATTGATATCGGTGCTATTGGCATCGTGAATTGCCTTGATTGAGGAGGAATGGGGATGGACTCTGCAATTGGTCGTGTTTGATTGTACGATGGAACGATCGAGGCTGGGGGAGCTGAAGGAAAGAAGTCGGCATCATAATCCATCACTGAACGAAGCTTCTCTCGAAGGGTAGGTGGCACTATGCCTGGCATCGAACTCGTGTTATTCATTGTATTTATATTATTATTCGCTGAAGGTCTCGCTTGACCTGCGACCAAGAGAGAAGAAGGGTGAGGACTCTTCTTCTCGCGATAAAGGAAGCTTGTGCCGGAAACCTTCTCACTTCCCAATACTTTATCAATGAATTCCAAATCTTCCTTCACAGGATTAGTTGATACTGCCTTCACGTTAAGTGGAGGAGTGGATTTTATCTCAGATGAAGGTTCTTTAACCTCTGCAGGAAGAGACTTTACTTCTAAAAGACATAGAAATCTAATAAGACGCTTTGTTTATTGAAGAAGAAATTCTTACCTATAGCTGCTAATGGAGTAGTTATTGTATCCTTCATATCTGCAGTGAGAGAAGCAGAGGGTCCTAGCTCAATAAAATGACAATAATCTTACGAGAGTAAATTAGAGATATATCTTCCTACCTGTAGGGCTTGATTTCACTGTTTCGGAAGTAGTGTTCGCGGAAGAAGGGGCAGCTACCGCATCAGATTTGTCCTCTTTCTCTGGAAGTCGATGTTGGAGTGTTTGTAATGCTGCATCAAGATTACTGGTGATCGTCTTAGCTGCTCTGTTCAATGCGCGATGATTGAGCTCCATCGTGCTGTCCTTCATCAATGCTGGTTGAGTAAATACGGTCGAGGGAGAATCTGCATATAAATAAGAAAGGTCGATCTCTGCTCCCTCTCGCGAAGAGGAAGAAGGGACATCTGTTGAATTCTTCTTCTTCCGAAGATTCATCGCTTGTCTTCTGAGGTTTTTATGTAATGTTCTCATCTGGAGAAAGGTTTGCTCTGCTTTCTCCAACTCATTCTCACAAGCTATTCGAGAGAGAATTACTTCATCATTATTATTTGGTGGAGGAGAATCGTTCTCTCCTTCTCCTAACACTCCATCTATCCTCACCTCTTCTGCTGTCTTGTTGGCAGCCTTATCTGGGACCCATTTATCTAAAAAGGAGACTTTCTTCGTTGGAGATTCGTCTAATAAACTCAATAATTGTTTCTTTCTTTCCTCCTCACGTCCCTCTTCTCGCAATGATTCTTCTTTCTTCTTCGATTCTTTTTCTTCCTTCTCTTTCGTCTCATAATATCCTAACAGATCCATGATCTCTGTGTTAAGTTTATTTGTAATTTCTGGAATGGAGGAAGGCGATTCCTCAATAAGTAAGTTTCCCTGGTTAGCGTTGAGGTTCTTCAACAGTTCCTCCAAGGAAGCATTCAAGTCAGACGCTTTCTTCTCCTCTTTCACCTTATTATCCTCTTCTATCGCCCGTCCATCAAGCCTGAGGTCGTTCTTTAGAAGGCCTAAGACACCTGTACTACCAAGTGTCTCTCCACCGCCGAACCCAAAGTCTCCGAGGCCTCCAACTCCAATACTCACTCTAGGGAGAGACTCAATACTACCACGAGGTCGACCAATACCAAACCAATCTCCGCTATCATCGAGGGAGGTTTCTTTCAGCTTCTTAGATCCATTAAACGATGATGAAAGTATCGCTGATCTTGCTAAACCTTCTCTTCGTTGAATCTCTTTCTCTAGAGAACGAATTTCTCTTTCTCTGAGCGAATTTAAGTCATCAAAACGACTTGGCTTCAAACTTACAATTGGATCATCTATTTCTTCATTTTCTTCGACATAATTCTTTTTTGAAGTCCATGCTGTAGGCTGAGGATTTGGTCGTGGCTCCTCACCATCATCTTCCTCCCACCACATGCGACTTGATACTCCTGCATTATGACGTCCCTTCTCACGATCCTCTCTAGATGTTGGTTTCTCTTCACGAAATCGCTTGATGAGTTCAGCTGCGGTCAGATTGCGTTGTTCCATACTTCATTAATCAAACAAGAAATTCGAAAAATTCAAATCTAAGAGATTTCTTTATTTGACGCTACTATCACATGCAACACACTAATAAAAAATAAAATCAATGCAGATAACAGTGATTGTACCATCATAATCACTAGCAACATACTACATCTTATCCTACATCTCAAATCTTCTAAAAATCAACAAGAACAAGAGCAAAAAAGGGAAGCAGAAAAATTATCCTAACCATAATACTTGGCTGCTAAAGAGCCTTTTAAAGCATTCTCAAAGCCAGGATGCTGCACATTTTCATTAGTAAGTAATATCTCTTTATAGTTCTCAGGACGAGGGAAGTTCTCACAGTTTAACTTCGCTAACACCACTTCACTGCACGACTTACAACGTTCATTATCATGACGATCAATCAGATAATATCCACCAAACTTATACAAATAGTTCATAAAGGAATATAATTCAAGTGAATTCACTCGTCTTTCATCAACGTAGTCGTTAACCCATCGGATGACGTGAATCTCAACCGCGATCTGAAGAGGGAGGAAGACGCCAGAATCAATGATTGACCTTAACACTGGGAACTCGTAACCCTCAATATCCATCTTAAGGAAGGTTGGTTGTGTTGGAATACCTGTGATCTTATTCAGTGTATTCCATGAAACATATTTTCTGCCCTTAACCTCATAGTCTGAGTCAGAGAGACAAATAGGGTGGAAACGAACTCTTCCCTTAAGATGAGCAGGGAGCTGATAATCTTTTGCCATAGTACAGTCAAAAGTTTCAACTCTACACTCTGTTTTCGCGAGAATGGCTTCCTCGAAGCCCCACTTTCCATTAGATCCAATGGAATAAATGACGCATTCACTCTTCTTTCCGTCCTCTGAAACGACCTGATTGAGTTTTTGAAGTTGTTGAAGTCCACAAGCTCTTTTCTCATCATCGCCGACGCCATAAGACTCCAACGGTGTTTTGCAGCGAGGTCCGGTAGGTCCCATCACATGATATCTAGAGTGATCAGCACCCATGGTAAACTCCATTTCCCATCCTCCTGTTGGGCGCTTCTCTGCTTGAAGGTCAAATACTTGAGTTTTAACAAAAACAGGTAAAAATCGCTCGAACTCCAGTCTTTGCGCATCAACGGGCGCGGTTGGATGAAACAGTTGATGTTTAATATCATTACATTGAATTGAGTCATTCGTTATAACCCCTTTCAAAAGATGACCATGATGATGATTTTGAGCAAATACAAACCCGATACAAGTACAAAGATAAAGGAATCCTCTCATTTCTTATTATTGTCTATTGATTATTGATTGATTGTCCCTTTTATTTAATTTACGCCATATACTTGATTCGACTTTCAACAATCAACAGTTCAATACATTCTTAGCTTTCACAAGCAAAAACCAAGTAAAATGTCGCTAAGTGACAAGGTGATTGGCTCGATTTTAGTTACATTATCAATTTTCATCTTTGTTTATTATACATTTTGGGTGTTGATTTTGGTAAGTGTGGTTTCTATTCATTAATAATGAAAAGCATTCTTTTTAATAATTCTTCCATGTCTCTTCTTTGATAGCCTTTCATTGAGAAAAAGAATGTCATTTACAAGTATTTTCTTCCTCAAGAATATGCTATAGCTATTCCAGCGATCCTCTTAGTGACAGGAATCGTAGTAATTGGTAGTTTTATTGGTTATGTTCTGATCAAAGAATCATCGAAGAAGAAAAAGAAATAAGCGAGACCGTTGTAAATAAGAAATCTTCATCATTATATTTCATTATTTTTCTCTTTTGCACCGTATAGGTCATACATTCATACCGCGAGTCACCGGTGGGATAAGTCACAGCTTTGAGGAATCGCCTATCGCCATCTTCCCTTGTGAGTTCGATTCTCAGTTCTGTGAGAGGCGGTGTTGCAGTACTTGAAGACTTTATGTATTTTTTTAAAGTCATCAGCAACCAGACAACAATAGAGAGATGTGTGTTTTAAAGTTACTTTTGTATGATAGATCTTAGTTCCTCAAACAAAGCGGCAGGATCTTCTTCATCGTTATCATTCATTCCACCAGACATCTGCTGTTCCATCATGAAGTTATTATTCTCAAAATTATTTCCGTACATTAACTGTTGATTATACTCTCCCTGTGTCTGATCATCTACAATGCCAACCCCCGACGACTGATAGTTCAAATCTTCTTGCTGTACATTGTTTCCATTACCTTGCAACAAATCTTGCATCATCACATCATTCTGATAGACGCTCTGTGTATAAGAAGAGATCGACGCATCGCTGTAGTTATTGGAATATTGTCGTGTTAGCATAGGATAGTCGCTACTCTGGACGAAATCCTCCTCACTAACGATCTGATCCACACCGCTGTTTGGGGTTTCAGAGCCATCTTCATAGTCGTTGGAGTAGTCCTCGTTATGATTGTAGTAATTATCATTCTCGCCCGGCTGCGGACCATACTGATGAAGTGAATGGTGTTGCATATTTCTTGATCTTCTTCTTCGCTTCCTTCTCTTTCCTCTACCATCTCCACCTCCTGATTCGTAATAATCCTCTGACGATATATGTGCGAGTTCCATTCCTTCAGTGTTAATGGTAATGTTGTTATTACTTTGAATAAATTCATTACCGGGATCTAATTTCGGCTCCAAAGGAAGTTGTTGTGGCAAGATTGTTTGTGTGTTTTTTACTCCGCCTCGTTGCATCAAGGCCACAGTTTGTTGCTGTGTCTTTAGGAAGTTACCTTGCTTGTTATTCGGTGTGTTTCCACTACTTCTTCTCTTTTGATATCTCAGTTGCTCGAGGTGCTGAAATCTTATAGACAATAGAGAGCAAAGAATCTTCTGTTGATAAAGGAGATCTTGATTGATTACTGCATGAAAGAAAGTTTTTGTTGCATTAATCTCATGATATTGTCGATTTTGCAATGCTATCTTCTTTTGATGAAGAACATCGTTGAGTTGATGGATAAAGTTGCCAGTAAAGAAGGGAAAATGGAGGTCAGCGAGAATCTGTTCTTGCTCAATAAGAATGGAGAACATAATTTTATTAATGATGCTTGTCAGCAACTCTATCTGCACTGCACAATGCTTGCGAAATTTCTGAACATCTGGATTCTAGAAAATTAAAATTAAATGAAGAAATGCTTACACACAGATTCATTTCATTTCATTACCTGTGCAGTGATATAACTACCGCAGGTAGCTCTTAGTTTATTCATTAAAACCTTTTCCTATAATCCCAATTATAAACAAAATAAAATTCGCAATAAAATCAACATACCTCTGTCGCATGAACTGAACGAAGCTCTGTTATCCAAGCATCAAAGTGACGCTCCTTTAATGCCTGCAGATAATAGAGTTCTTCGATAATATCGAGGTAATATTCGGCTTTCTTCCTCTCAGGAGATGACATCGCCTTCTCGTCAAAGATAGACAATGCTCTTAATGGTAATCCTAAAAATGTTTCCAATATTTGTTTCTCTTTAGGGTTAAGGTTCGACACTCCAGAAGCCATTGGCTCCTTTTCCAGAGAAAGGGAATCAAAATATAACAGCATGAAATGAGAGAGAGTACTTACCTGATTAGGTGCAACAAATAACATAAACGGGCGATTTCGAAACAAATGCACTACTTGTTCAGGTGTCATACCCGAGAGGTTGTCGAAATCATCTGAGATTGATGTAGCGGTAGCAGATGCCACCGTCGTTGTCGGGGCGGGATCATGGAGTTGGGCAGGTTGAGATAACATAGTTGTTGGCGGAAAATCGATAATTGCTACTGGTTTAATCGAAGGAGAGGCTTCAGGCTTGATATGGGTGGTGATGTCATTGTCCTTGCTTTCGGAAGTATCTTGGACAAAGGTACCCGCAGTTTCCTTGGAGGGAACTGTTATTTCGGTGTTCTCTGGGAGGGGGGAAAGAGTAAGCCCTTCAGGCAATTGCGCTTTCACAGCATTGTACAGTTGCTGAAAGGTGGAAGGAACCTTAGACTGTCGATTAGTCAGATCTAAGAGATATTGCCACAGGAAATCGCTGTCTTTCCTCGATAATCCAGCACATAAGCCACGGATCAGCGTTTTTTGCGCATTACCAGGCTTATTTCTCCCTGTACTATAATCTGCACTTGATTGATAGATTTTTCGGGTTTTATTGACGTAAGGATCTTGCATGGCTTTCTCATAGACGTCTACAGCATTCTTGAATTGCTTCAACGAGCTTTCAAAATGTGCATAATTAATCCAAAGATTGGTTATTTCTTCTAATCGTTGAACTGATTCTTCACTCTCCAGATCATTCGCACAATTTTCTGTGAAATAATCAGTCCAATCCATAATCTCTTGCAGAAACTGTTCACGACATTCTATATTTTGCAATTAAGAAACTTCAACTCATCTCAAAATAAATCTTACGTTCAACATCTTTGGTTTCATCAAAAAGCTTCTCAACTCTTTGCTTGACTTCAGAGGCTTTGAATTCACTCATATTTCTAGTCAATTCGACTCTTTTCTCTCTTTTTACATTTCAAAAAGAAGACCCAGTTCTCAATGAACACGAAAGCTCGAAAGCTCGAAAGAGCGAAAACTCAATTGTCTTTGGATCAATTGAAAGAATCAATCACAAATAATAGGCAAGCTTAACAACGTCTTATTAATTTAAAACATGTTCAGTAAGTTCTTCACCGGATTCGCCATTTTGGCGTCTTTGACTCAAACCGTTTTTGGTGCCTACGAGCCGGATCGAATTCTTTCTTTACCGGGCTGGGAGGGAGATTTACCATCAAAGCAGTACTCTGGTTATTTAAATGTTTCCTCCACTCATTTACATTATTGGTTTGTCGAATCTGAAAACGATCCAGCTAATGCTCCTACAATTCTTTGGTTCAATGGTGGACCTGGGTGCAGCTCTTTAGACGGCTTTATCTATGAACAAGGACCTTTCCAAGTGTCTCACGACGGAACTACTCTTACCCCTCGTCCTTACCGTTGGAATTTACTCGGAAATACATTATTCATTGAAAGTCCTGTTGGTGTTGGTTTCAGTTACAGCGACACCAATGACTACAAGTGCACTGATGATCGCACTGCGTCAGAGAATCTTGCTGCTGTAGAAAAATTCTTCGAGATGTTCCCTGAGTACAAAAATAATAAATTCTTCATTACTGGTGAGAGTTACGCTGGTGTCTATGTTCCTACCTTAGCCGAAGCCATTGTGAAGGCTGAGATCGCGGGCACTTACACTGGTGCTAAATTGACTGGAATTGCTGTTGGTAATGGCTGCTCCGGTACTGAAGTTGGTGTATGTGGTAGTGGACCTCAAGGTAACTATTACGAGTGGCAATACTTGACACAAACTGCATTTGTTGAGCCAAACTTGAAGAATCAGATTAACTCTGTCTGCAACTGGACTGCCGCTGCTGCAAACATTGACGGTGCTTTATCAGCTCAATGTGTTTCTTTGTTAAACAAAGCAAGTGCTCAAATTGATCACGTGAACATGTACGATATTTACGGCGATTGTGTCGATGACATGTGTTCTGCTTACGAAGGTGCCACAAAGATCGGGAAAATCCCTAACAAAGTTCCATACACTGTTGAGGAAGGCGGAAAGAAGTATAGTGTCGGTCGTCTTACTCCTCATGGCCCAGATGCCTGCATTGACTCTGGCACTGCCTCAAATTACTTAAATCGTGAAGATGTTCAAGCTGCTATCCACGTTCGTAATCCAGGATTCTGCTGGGCTGTGTGTAATACCGCTAAGGGCTGGAAGTACCAATCCACTCGTACTAACTTACCTCGCGACACTTATCCATTTTTAGTGAGCAATATTCAAGTTTTGATTTACAATGGTGACTGGGATGCTTGCGTCCCATATACCGATGGTTTTGCTTGGACCGAATCCATGGGATTCCCTATTAAGTCTAGCTGGCACAACTGGCAATACACCTCCACTGAGGGTAACTCCAACCAAGGTAAGGTTATATTGGGTGTTCTCTCTCCTTTCATTAATCTTGTGTCTTAGTTGCTGGTTACGCTGTTGAGTATGATGTTTCCAATGCTAAAGGTTCTTTACGAAAAACATCGACCACCTCGAACTCATTCTCGTTCATCACTATCCGTGGTGGACGTCATGAAGTCCCTGAATCAGCGCCTGCTCAAGCTTTCGAGATGTTGACTCGTGTCATCAACAATCAACCATTTTAAGCTGGTTTTACAGTTCTCTGGGAGATGTTAGCCAACTTAGTGTGAGCGAGGTTGTTGGTTTGTATGCTTTATGGTTTCCAAATTCATCCTCATTCTCTGCAGTATTTTCTACAGAGACAGTAGTGAGAGTGGTTTCTTGATGAATTTACTCTTTCACTCCACCTCACCGTTAGATAAGAACTTAGTATTGTAAGTTAGATTTGTTAGTAGTATGTTTAGATAGGTCGTTTTGATTGATGGTTAAGCTTGCCTTTAATATCACAAACTTCACTCACCGAATGAACCTTGTCGCAAACTATGATGAAAGGGTATATAGGGCTTCGTTGGGATTAGTAAGAGGCGATGAAATATTCATCATAATTGATGTGTGGTGTTGAAAATGGGCAAAACTCTACAATATTTAATAAAGAAAAGGTAATTGGAGATGATGATTCCTAATGGAACAAAAATGAAGTGACAAAGCTTCCTGATTCCATGAGCATTTATCATCTTTTCGTTGTCTAGTTGTTCTACAAAATTGTTTCATTTTTATTGTTCCTTTACTTAGTCTCTTGAACAGTTTCATAAGCCCACTATAAAAACAAGTTAGAAATGGGAAGGGTAGCGTACTCAACAGTGACTGACCTTTAACCAAGGTAACAAAGTCTCTAAATCTTCGCTTTCTACAGTTGCACCACACCAAATACGTAATCCATCTGGAGCATCACGGTAAGCTCCGATATCATATGCGACACCTTCAGTTTCTAACAAGGCGACAAACTTCTTTACTTGATCTTTTGATAAATTCAATGTCAAACAAACTGAGGTATTCGAGCGAATGTTTGGATCTTGTGCAAGGAAGTTGATCCACGAGTTTTTCTCAACAAATTGTTGTAATACTTTCAAATTTGATTCTGATCTTTGAATCAATCCTTTCAAGCCTCCAATGGAATCAGCCCATTGTAAAGCGTCAAGATAGTCTTCCACACATAACATGGACGGTGTATTAATTGTATCGCCTTGGAAGATTCCCTTCTCTAACTTTACATTTCCTTCCTTATCTTTTTTTGTCATGCGGAAAATTTTTGGTAATGGTCTCTTTGGGTCAAAGGTCTCTAAACGTTGTACTGCACGAGGAGATAATATCAGAACTCCGTGAGCACCTTCACCACCTAATACTTTCTGCCAAGAGAAAGTTGTAACGTCGACCTTCTGCCAGTCAATATCCATTGCAAAGGCGGCTGAAGTAGCATCATTAAAAGTCAAACCTTTACGATCGTTTGAGATCCAATCAAGGTTAGGAACACGCACACCTGATGTGGTTCCATTGAAGGTGAACAAGATGTCGTGATCAGGATTGGTCTTAGTTAAATCAGGAATTTGGCCATAGTCCGCCTTGAACTCACGTGTTTGTTCCTTTAACTTTAAGTGCTTGGTGGTATCATCGAACCATCCCTTACCGAAAGATTCCCAGTAACAGGCATCGACTGGTCGTTCTCCTAACATATTCCACAGCGCCATCTCATACGCGCCAGTGTCGGAAGCTGGGACAATACCGCAGAAGTAATCACTGGGAACACCTAAGATTCTCTTTGTGTCCTCAATCGCCTTCTTTAAACGAGCCTTGCCAAGCTTGGAACGATGAGATCTTCCCAACGCGTCAGTGCGTAAGCTTTGAAGTGTGTAGCCAGGACGCTTTTTGCATGGACCAGATGAGAATTCAGGGTTTCTTGGCTTATTATTTGGTTTACGGGAGCCTTGAACAGGCCCTTGGGCATTACGAACACGGAAATTAGGATCTATGGTTTCACGTAAACGAATCTGAGAAACATTCGACACTTCAACACTCTTGGAGAAATTTTCCAATACTTCTGCAGGAACAGGAGTATCTAAAACTAAAACACTCATCGCTTTACTTCCACGCTCTTTACGACCTAAAGAGAAAGATGCAATATTGATATTGGCAGCAGATAACTTTTCAACAGCACGTCGTAATACACCCGGTTGGTCCATATTATTAAATAATAAGATATTTTCACCTGGTGGCATATCCACATTATATCCATCAATACGTGTGATTCTTAATTCTGATTTACCAAACACAGTTCCTTCAATAACACGCGAAAGGTTTAAGAATCCATCAATCTCTAATTCAACACCTAAGGTATTCACAAATCCAGTGTTAGGATCAGTCTTCTCAGATAAATTGACTAACACTTTTAATCCCATTTCTTCGGCAAGACTAAGAGCATTAACAAAGGAAACGTTTTGAATACCTAATTCAGTTAATGCTCCTTTAATTACTGCTGATTTGACAACATCAGTCAATTTACTGTCTGAGACATCTTTACCACGCAAGTGAATCGTAATTGAACCAATTTTGTTGTTTTTCAATAATTGACCTTGAATAGAACCGATCTTTTCTGCTAATAAGACGTATGGTACAACATGCTCCAATCGGGCAATAGCACCTAAGTCAGGAGCATTGACAACACCCACGAAAGCTCCACCGTCAAAAATGTCACTCATATTTTCAGCAATAGCCTTCGCGACTCTTTCTTGCGCATCAAAGGTAGAAGCACCTAAATGAGGGGTAACAACTACATTTGGGTGCTTTCTCAACTCTAAAGAGGAATCAACTGGGGGCTCAACCTCGAAAACATCCAACCCAGCACCAGCGACGTGTCCACTGTTCAAGGCGGCTAGTAAATCGTTCTCATTAATTATTCCACCTCGTGCGCAGTTAACAATGCGGACTCCCTTCTTGCACTGAGCTAGACTCTTAGCATTAATTAAATTTTCTGTCTCTTTTGTTAGAGGAGTATGAAGCGTAATGAAATCTGCTTGACGGTATAACTCTTCTAACGTAACAGGTTCAATCCCAAATCCGCGGGCAGATTGCTCAGAAACAACTGGATCGTAACCCACCACAGTCATTCCTAAACTCTTACACCATTTTGCGACCTCACGACCGATCTTTCCAACACCAATGACACCAAGAACTTTGCCAGTTAATTCAGTGCCGGTATACTTTGATCTTTCCCACTTGCCAGCCTTCAATGAAGCAGCGGCTTGGGGAATATTACGGGCTAAGGCTAAAATATGACCATAGGCCAACTCGGCAGTCGAGATAGTATTTCCTCCAGGAGTATTTACAACTAAAATACCTTTGTTTGTGGCAGCAGGAACGTCAATATTATCCACACCGGTGCCAGCTCGACCAATAATCTTTAGATTCACACCAGCATTGATGATTTCTTTTGTCACTTTAGTCCCAGAACGAACGACTAAACCGTCATATTCACCGATTATTTTAATCAGCTCGTCCTTCTTTATCCCTGGCTTTTGAACAAGTTCGTGTCCTCTTTCGTGGAAAACCTTTGCACAAACAGGTTCAATAGAGTCTGAAGCAAGGATACGGGCAGATGCGAGGGAAGTTGCACCATAAAATCTCTGTGGAATCCACAAAGTCTTTGATTTCACAATATTTCTACAAACAAAAAATTTTATTCATCTTACGCGAGACTTCCTTCATACTTGATTTCCGACTTACCTTAGCATCTTTACAACTTAATTACGAGAATTCTAGAAAGCAGACAGATTAGTTCAAAAGAAGTTAATCAATCACTGTTAGGACAAATAATTGACTTACCACACCAAAAAAATTTTCAATAAATTCCAAGAAACTCAACTACTTTACAATAACAAAAATAAATCAAACCGAATGATGCAAGGGTGCAACAAGATCAGATTTATTTATGATGATAATGGACGAAGAATGAATGAGTAAAGTCAACAAAGCGATGTTGTGAAAAAACTTCGTCTTGTAATTGCACCACATGCCCGCCCACACCCCTTCCTAAACTCTTCGTTATCCAGGATTCTTGGATATCCCTCTTTTTTCCAAACGAAATCCGAGAAAAATGAAGGATTTTCTCTAATGTGAAAAATGAAGTGAAGGGAAGCTGGCATACGAAGATTCTCATTCAATTAAGTTAAGGTTTGACTTATGAGGCTCTCTTTTCAACTCTCGCAAACGCAAAAAAGTATAGAAGGAAGGGAAAGAATGCGAAAAGGTGTCTAGTCTTCAAAGGAACTTGAAAACTAACCCTGGGTTCATTACACACAGGATCTTCAAGCCAGAATTAAATCGACGCAACTACTCGTATCTCAAACTACACCAATGAGTTTCACACGGAAAATGAGAGTTTGGTTTGCTGGTATTTTGCCAAAAGGCTCAGATCCGTATCTACAAAGATAGAGAAAGGTTAAGTCAAAAATATAAAATCGGTTGAATTGGAAAGAGGATGAGTTCAGATTGCAGTTAAAAAATAAAAAGCTCGCCTCATGGGCATCGGCTTTATAAGTAAGAGTCCTCATAACCCATCACTCTGTGACCAGTCATAAAGAAGAAATTCTTACCCTAACTCAGGCGGAACAATGATCTCACGAGCTCCTCCAACTCTCATATTCTCGAGACCAATATCTAAACCTTGCACTATTTGTCTCAGTCCCTTTCGAAACTGCAAGGCATCTTTCTTCTTTCGTACACCATCAAAATGCTCCCCTTCTGGAGAAAGACAGTCGTACACAATCTTCATAGTTGCACCAGGAACTGGAACAGGTCCTTTACCAATGATGTAATCGGTAATTTTTAATCCATTCGCTTTGTTAAGTAACTTTGGTTGAGGAATCTTTAAACCTTCATCATTATCAGGATTAACTTTCCAAGCCTTCAACACTTTAGGTTTTGAATTCTTCACTTGGACCTCAGATGATTGTTCAATTTCTTCAACCTTTCTTTTGCGTCCCTTTTGACCCTTTAATGTCAAAACTTGTTCTGTTGTTTCTTCTCCAATCATTTTGTGATAATTTGTGGTGTGCTGTCTTAACCTGAGAAAAGCATTTCCTTATCTATAATATCAAGCGAGGCGCAGATCTTCGTTTTTGCATCTCTTCGAAGTATTAACAACTAATAACAAGAACGCTCAAGAAATGGAACGCAACAGTGTTCCGTTTTTAATTTCCGCAAAGACTAGATATATATTAAGTACTAGTGGTAGAATTAGTAGTTTGGAAAGATATCGAAAATTGTTACAAGACTTGTTACGAATAGATGTTGCGTACTTACCATTCCATACAGGAGACAATGAAAATTCAGTTATTGATCCACAAAGATTCGCATGGGCTTTGAAAGGTTTGCCTTGTATAGGTGGTGCCATATCCAAAGATATTAAGCATGGAATCGTTCCCTTCATCGATGTGTTGGATGAGACGGCTAGGAAAGTGCAATCTGTTAATACCGTGATTGTCGAGAAAGATGGTCGCTTGATCGGGTATAATACTGATGTTTTAGGATTTCAAACTGCGATTGAGCAAGGAATCAAGCGTTCCAATCTTAGTGTGAAGACTGCTGTTTGTTACGGATATGGTGGAGTTGCCTCAGTAGTAATTACTGTACTACAAGAATTGAATATACAAGTTTATCTCTGCGGAAGAAACTTGGAAACTGCTCAAGCACGTGCGAAGGAGCTCAAATGCGGAGTTTGGTCGAAGGATTTAGGCTCGGTTGATTTGTTTGTAAATGCGACGCCTGCCTCTGAAAGACCATTAGATCAAGCAGAAAATTTCCTGGAGAGTATTTATAAAGCTAAAATAGCCTTTGATCATGAGATGCCAGGTCAATATTTGGAAGATCATTGTCGCATGATGGGGATTTTTTATATTCCCGGCACTGACATGTACTTCCCTCAGATGGAGATTCAGTGGGGGTTGTTCCTTCAAGACTATGTAAATGCGAAAGATATCCCATCCCTAATAGAATCAGCGAATAAATAATTAGTTTTCTATAAGATGGTTCGAAACATTTCTTTTGAGTATCGTTCATTCCGAACTCATTTCTTTTCGAAACTGTGATATAAATCATAATATTCTTTCTTTACCGATGAAATTAAATTAACAATAAAATGTTTGCTCAAGGACTTTTCGTATCATTCCTCTCGAATAAAGTATGTACCAACATGCATATCTACCTTCCTTGGTGATATTTGCGACTTCATCGTTCCCCTCGCACCATGGGAAGCATAACCACTATTAACTAAATTACTTGAATGAATTTGTTCCACCATTTCACCTTTTATGTACTGAATTGGAAATATTCTTTGAATGCAATGCACTGGAAACCACTGTATCAAATCATTTTCAATCGGTAATCTTGCTGCTTCTTCAGAATGCAAAATAGCACGATGCTGAATGACTCGATGTGGGAAATATTCATATCGACTATATTGTTCTGTGATATTAGGTTGGAATTGAATTAATTTATTACCCATCAATTCATTGATTGTGTATATTCTCTCAACACCGATCCACGCCACTCGATTTCGATCGATTATCAGGAATATTGGTCGACCACGAAATTCTTCTGTGTTAACTTGATTGGCATGTTGTAATTGATTTTCTGGAATAACAATCACACCATATGAGCGATCGTTATAATGCAATTTAAACTTATCTTGAATCTTACGGTTTGGAGTCATAGGTCTCTGTGGGAGGCCTGAGGTGGTTAATGCATCGGCTTTAGCCTTAAGATCAATAAAGAACTCATCATAAATCTGATAGGGTGGCTTGGGACCACTATTGTTTTCAAGTTCCATGCACTTAGCACATTTTCCTGTTGGAACAGCATGAAATTGGCAGTATTCGAGATTAAATCCATCTATAGATCGATCAGGAGGAACGGATTTTAACATTCGATCGAAGATTACGTATCCATGTTTGATAGCGGAAGGGTGTAATTGCATATGAACAAGTCTAAGGTGAGCCTCTAACTTCATTTTGGTTGCAAATATCTCCGGGCATCCAGGGAAAGTACAACGCATTGATCCAGGAGGCTAAAACAGAAGATTTGGAATGAGAAAGCGAGGGAAATTATAGAAGTTGCTTACTAATTTTTTCTCCGTAAATCGCTTTTCGGTCAACCATGGCACGTCCCTTGGCCAGTAGTATCTTAGATGAGCATCCGAGTGCGGTGTTGCAGCAGCTAAACGAGTTTTCTGTTCATGAGTGGATACCATATGACGAATTGCCGCATCTTTCGATAGAAAAGTGCAACCACACGCTGGAAAAGGACAAACATAACGATCATCGTTAAATTCCATCACATCACGATACTTTGCCTTGTCTCGTGGTTCCGTCGTTATAGAATAACTCGCATGTCTCACTTCTTCGTGAGTTGTAGGTCGTTGAATTTCAGAATGAGACTTCCTTCTTTTCGATGGTGAGGCAGTAAACTGATCAATCGCGTGAGTCAGCGAAGTTAGTGGTCGAGAGGGTTGATTTTCTATTGAGTCTAACAAAGGTTTACGCTCTCGAAAGGTTTCACCAAGAGTTCGTAAAAGATCTCTCTTACTGGGACTATTTTGGTGGGATGAGGCGGTTGTTGGTGGACGAGAAGTTGGAAACGAATTTGCTGTAGAAATATTTCTATTTATATTGTCAGGACTCCATGGTTTAATGTGTGTTTGCCCTGGTGAAGGTATCATCGCCATATCTCCCTCATGACTAGCTGTTGATGCTCGAGTAGGGAGCCTTGACATGGATAAAACACTTTCCTCCATTGGAACGAATGGTAATGAACGCTTTCGCTTTGGTGGCGAAAGCGGGCGGCCCAACTCTGCATTACTCTTTTTCTCTGCATATGCGCGAATTTGAATATCTTTCCCTAATACCTTCTTATGAAACCCTAATTCACGAAACACGTTATCTAACTTCTCCGCAATTACGGGCCGCGGAATATTGGAGCTTTCGAATACTAGTCTCGATTCTTTCGATATTGGTAATCTTGGGTCTAATTTTCCAACGCGGATATCAGCAACCATTTTCCTCCAATGCCTCTCAAAGACTTGAATATGATCCATTACCAATTTTAAGAAAATAGGGTGATCATAATGAATACTATCTTCTTCTCCCATCATAATTAATTGATTAATAATATTATAATAAATTTGTGGTCCCTCAAACGAGTAAACTAACTTTCCGTGACTTATGACAGGAACAGGAATATTATGATCGAACCGTTCATGATAATCTTCAATGGTTTTATTTGGATTTTGGGAGACAATTTTCCAAAAGTCATTATAAGTAATACTTTGATAATCGGGCGGGTGTAAATCAAATTGAACCTTTTCGTAGACAGTATCACTCATATCTAGATTAGTGAGGGATGAAACAGCAAAATCAGAGTCTTGATTTGGGTCCGGCCGGAAAGTCTTATGTGGTTCTACAGCAGAGGTACTATACTGTTGCCAGTACTTATTATTATCATGAATTTCATTTCCCTCCACCTATAGCAAAAGTAGAGAGATAAATCAAGACTGTAACATAAGAGAAAGTGGTTTATTACCATGCAAGTAGCTAGCGCAGTTACTATGTTTGTCGCTTGTTGTTCATCATGATCTCGCTTCAGTCGCCTTTTCAATTTGTCAATCCTATGTCCTTGCTCACTGCGAATATCATCATCTCTGAGCGGAGGAAGCATTACAGACTCCAGCAATACTCCTTTCGCGTGAACCGGTGCAGACATATCAGCATCTGATTGAAATGCGAGGAGATCTAACAATGGCATCTTCTTCTCCCCAGTAAACGCAACAGGTGCTTTCACCTGCAAAGGAACTATTGCGTGAAGATTCTTTGGATGATTGCAGGTAGTGCAAATGCCATTTCGATGACTCAAATTTTTCACATACTCCACACAAGCACAATTCGCAATATTGCAATGCCGATAATAATAACAATCGCCACAAATTCGGCGGCAATGCTTTCTGCAAGGTTGTTTATGATGAGAGATGTATTCATCACACAGCCGTAGGAACATCGAAGTGCCATTAACAGGATTTTTAAATCGCTTTTGTATAGAATCTTTTTCTGATTGAGTTAGAGGAAGCTTTAAGCATTGTTGATAATATCTTTCAAGAAAAGATTCAAAAATTCTTTTATCAATCTCTGATGTGTTCGCTTGTCTTTCTTTAGGCAAGAAGCGTCGAAGAAAGAGCTTGTTCTTTGCTAACAGCTCCTCAGCGGTTGGAGGCAATGGAGTAGTTACGACAGCCTTAGAAGCTGCAAGGTAATTGTCTAATATTCGATGTTTTAAGAATTCTTGCATAAAATCCACAGCATAATGAGGCTTCATCCATGATCTTAGTGCCTTTCTGAGAAATCTCAGCTTTTTAGTTCCAGATTTCGCAAGGTAGCCTCGAATAAGTCGTTGAATCGATGGAGCCTTCTGATTCATGACGGCAAGAAGATGTCTTCTCCTTTGATAATCTAAATATAGTTCAAGGATCATACGAGAAAGCTTTTTAGCACATTGTTGCAAAGCCCATTTCTCATCAGGAGGAATAAATGGCTTTTGTTTCCGTCGCCATGAATGATAACGGTACCATCGCTGAATCCTTTTGATTGAATGTTTAGAGAGAAGATTATAAAACCGTTTTCGAAAAACAAATACTCTTCCTTCATATCCGCGATAAAATCTTTGTATAAATATTGCAGCAAGATTACGATGAAGAAACATACGTCTCATTTGCATGACCATAATAACAGTATCACGAAATTTAAAGAAATGTAATAATTTCATAAATCGCTGAATACGTTTTGCTGCCCAATCAATTAATAGCTCACGACGACACAGCCAACCACGCCAATGACGTTGTATAACACGACAGGAGTCATTATATAGTTTACGCCTAGCTTTCATGTATTTTGTTTGTAAGAATCGTCGCATTTGTGATTGTATCACGATCGAGCCCTCTTGACGTAGTCGTCTCATTTTCTTATCACGCAATGATAAATGTGATCCACGTACACGATACATTCGAAAAGTCGCTTGGATTTTAATTGCTGCAAGCTTTGAATACAGATAATATCTTCTCAAATAAACAGCATATTTAGCGATTTTGGAAAACCGTTCAAAGAAATCATCAGATTGCTGAAGTGGCTGATACTCGTGTGTCAGAATATCCGAAGGAGGAATAGCACGGGGAACCGCAAAATGGCGATTAAAAGTTTTCCAAAAATCTTTTGCTTGACGTGCGCGCATTCCTGGATAAGGAATTTCATGCACCGTTGGATGTTCACCGTATTCTGCCAGGTAATGCATTGCGCACAATCCAAATTGATTAGGAATAGAAATGACGCTATTCGTTCCTTGCGGATGAGCTCGAGTACACTTTGGCAAATGCCATGGACAGTTTGGGAGTCGCGCACCAGTTGTTGGGTCCACTGCTCTTTCATTTAAACATTCATAAACGCGCAGTTTCTCATTGTTGGGATTTGGCGTCCATTGACACTGCAGAGGGTTTCGCTTCTTCGCATTCCTACTCCTCCCTTGATTATTAGCTTCCTTTTCTTCATTTTCTTCTTCATCAGCGATGATTGATTTTACTTTCTTCGATTTAGCGCCACCTAATAGTGTGACGGGGACAACACCAGGACAAATATCAGCTGTCATGTGAGGTGGAGTTTTCTTCATTTTGAGCATGAAACATTCCGCACAAAATCCTTCCTTATTTGGCAACTTAATTTTAATATTATCGCCTGATTTATGGTTTCCAGACGCGCAGAATGGGAGATGATAACAACAGAATTGATAATACTCAGCTTCAGAAGACTGAACCGGTTTCGCAACAGCATCAGTATTTCCCTCGTTTTCGCCTGATTTAATTGTTTTCTTCCTGTCTGGGCGTCTCATACGAGGATTATCGCATTTTAAATTTTCACCATTTTTATTTTTTCCACGCCAAACACATGGTTGATCATTCGTAAACTTCCTCGATTTCTGAGAATCAATATTCGCTAATCGTACCAACTCTTCAGTAGTTTTAACATCCATGAAAGTATTCACTTGATTAATCGCTTTCTTCAAACGATTACGATTCGCACCTTTCTCAAAATCTGCGAAAATGTTCATCTGCTTAGGCGGTATGAATTGAAATTTCCCCTCAGCTTCCATCTTAGCCTTTAACTTATTGAAATAAAAGAAATCATAATTTGTTTCCGACATCATAGAATCTAGTGCTTCGTCATGTCGACCCATTTTAGACATTGTATACAGATCTTCTGCTTTCACTCTCTCGACACGAATCTTTCTCAAGTTATCCATCTCCTCTTCAGCCGCCATTGCCTCATACCACTCATTTGTATATGGTATTAATGACCAAAGAGAAGTAAGAATCGACCTTTGGACCTCTTTTTCATCCACTTCATCAGGAGGGAGTTCATATTCTACAAAGCCGAGGCCAGCTTCAGCTGCACCTTGCTTAACACTTTCCACTTCTTCATTTCGAAGCTTTTCCTTCAACTTTTTCATCCGTTCTAACTTCTTCATTTTTGATTCTTCTCTTTCCTTGACTTCACGAACAGATAAAAAGAAAGCAAAATGAAAAAAAATTGATGAAACAGTAAAAAAAGTCCTTTTTTTCTCAAAAACGCTTTTTGATTTTAATGAATTGCTTTGAATTGATGTTCAGTCGTTGTTGAGGAATTCTTCTCGTCTCACAGCTAAGTTAGAGGAGAGCCAAACCATAAGTAATCGAATCAAAATGAAGCTTAGCTTGGGTAGTCTACTCGTTTTTGTGTGTCTTGAGACCATTTTTGCCGATATTATCCGTTATAACTATCATACAATCAATGCAGGACAACCAGAATATTTGATTGTTCCTAAATATGACAAAGGGGAAGTTCCTCACTGGTCACCTGGCAAAGGACGCAGTTTTATCGATTTATCTCATTTAGATATTGCATCAAGTTGTTATAGTGATCCAGAAGCACCAGCAATTACCAAAGATAAAGATTTATGTAAAAGTGTTTATTTCGATTTTCTATTGTTCGAAGCACCATTAGAGCACTCTTGGGAGGATTATTGGTCTAATGATCAGTATTGTTGTACTCCTGAGTTAGTTGATGCTGGGAAGTAAGTATTTTGTGGTTTCTAAGAGATGATTTTCAATTTGTGTTAGATGCACCGCTGACCGTAAAAATCGCCTAATCATTCCAAAATCTCTTCCTGGTTATTATTCGACCAGTATACTTGTTGAACCAGATTCTGAAAGAGTTGCTGTGGAGGTGAATACCTTTCTTTTATTCAAATATTTCAAAGATTGATGAGTGTCTAACAGGAAGATAGACTCACCGAACATCCGATTAAATCATCTGGACTATATGTGCTTCTCATGGCACAATGTAATATAGATGCAGCTCCTCTCTACCTAGAAGGCAGTATTGCTTCTCTCGATCCTTGTAAGTTGTGATCTTTCTCCTTCTCTCGCACAGGACTTATTGTTTCTAATAGATGGATACCTTCCAGCTGATTTGTTCGGTGATTTACCATTTTATCTCACATTAACTTGTATGTATTTGATCATCGGCATAACATGGATGAGTTTATGTATTTGGTATTGGTAAGTCGATCATCATCATCCACTATAGTCCTATGTATTCATCATATATTCCTTGTCACTAGGGATCAATTAATCGCTTTACAATTCTGGATATCTGCTGTATTAGCAATAGCAATGATGGAATCAACATTATTATTTTCACATTATTTAAATTGGAATGATATGGGTACACCAACTTTAGCAATCACAATGACAGGATTAATCTTTGGTGTCACAAAACGTGCTTTATCAAGAATATTAGTACAATTAGTATCATTAGGATATGGTGTAGTACGACCATCATTAGGTGAAGATATGAATCGTGTATTATATTTAGGTGGAACGTATTTCATATTATCATTAATCCATACAATTGTATCTAATTTACCATCTAACTCCAAGACAGTAGGTGATCCAGATTATGATTTTCTATCATTAATTATCTTCTTATTAGCAGTTGTTGATACAACTTTTTATATCTGGATATTTACGTCGATTCATAATTTAATGATATCATTAGCATCAAGGAAACAAGGTACGAAGTATTTATTATATCGTAATTTTCGTGGTGTATTATTTGCATTATTGTTCTTCACTTGTATCTGGGCATTATATGGTAGTATATTATTTTTAAATGATAATGGTGGTACCAATAAGTATTGGCGTCATCGTTGGACTGTTGATGCATTATGGGAGATTATTTATTTCCTCATTTTTGTATCGATTGCAGTGTTATGGGCACCATCGAATAATAGTCAAAGATATGCTTATTCGATTGAATTAAGTCAATTAGATGATGATAGCGAATGGAATGCTGCTACATCCATCGTTGATACGATTGATAATGATGGAACGATTGATCAAGAGTATGGTGGGAAGTTATCCGATGAGAAAGATCCTTTTCAAGGCACAGGTGCACTTGATCCTGCGATGGCTGTAGCAAAGAAGGCATAATATTATTATAATAGTAAGAATAAATCTGAGCATTGAAGATGATTGACAGTAAATAAGTTGATAAGAATCTATTTCTTTCTTTGCATTCATTTGCATATTTTGTCCTTTTCTATTTCTTCTTCAATGCATTTGTAAAGATTCCCTTGTTTCTTCAATGTTCTTCCCTCTGGTTCTGTATAATAGTAAAAAAGAAAGTTTTGTGGATGTAGAGTAAAACCTTCAGATGAGCCTTTATAAATAATAAGAAATGAAGAACAAGCAAAAAAAAAAAAGGTAATAAAGTTTAATTTACAACAAAGAGTGACAATAATTGTGTTATCATTTCTATTTCGATGCTTGACTTGTAGTAGAGGGAGCAGCAGGTGCTGGGGCTCTGTAGGATTGAAGCCAGACATTCGCATTTGTCTCTTTCTCTGTTGGTAATTGTGGTTGAGGAACCGCAGCAATCTCTTCCATAGTGTTTGGTTTTGCTCTTTTCCACAAATTTGTGACCATATCAACAGCTTGATTTGGTGGAACTAGGGAGACTCTGGTCTCAGGCACCTTAAACTCAATCTGAATGTTGGTGTCGGTGGCATTAGGATTTTGCACGATGTTTAGCATCCATCGAAACAACGCCTCTCTTATCTTATGCGCGATCGCAGGCTCAATCTCTGATGGTAGACCTAAATCCGAGCACGTAGTACGAGCAAACTCCTCTGGTGTAATAAGAGTATCCATCGGATCCCACTCGACCTTATCTGAGTAGTCTAACGGTCCATGACGAATTCCTATAGTAATTGTTTGAGGCTGACGAATCTTCTGATTCCAATTCGGTATGCAAGGAGAGTATGACTTAACACAATCAATAAGAATATGATATGCTTGTAATTGTTCAATAATTTGAAGACTTATCTTCTGATGAAAACCTATAGGAAAGTTTAAATCATGACATGTGATCATCGCAAACTCTTCAGGTGAAATGGCAGGATAATATAAACTCCAACAAAACGTATCAACATATCGAGCACCTTTATAGGTAACATCAATTTTTAAAGGAACAAGAACATCACCCTTTAAAAAGTTTGGGATAAGATAAGTGTCAGTATTATTGGAAGAAGAAGAGGAGGAATTTGCTGATGAAGATGTTGCTGGTGCACCTTGATTACTTAAGGAAACATTACTTGCACTCTTTGGTAACCCACTTCCAGGAGTTGCTGAGGTTGTGGAGGTGGTTGTATTCGCTGCCCCTGGTTCACTCATATTTCTCACTAGGACGAGTGATTATCTCTCGATTATCTCTCGATAGAGAAGATATCTCTACTACAGAGCGAGTGACGAACTATCAAAGAATGTCTTTACTTCCGTTAATATTAACTTTACTGCTACATCAAGCTATCTCCTTTCCGTCTCATTTCGTAAAAATGAGAGAAATCATAGATGGTGTTGCGCAGATAAGATTGATCCAGTCCTTTCTCTTCCCCTCCTTTGATAATGCGATTCCATCCTTGCAACAAGAATATGATCGAGTTTCAGTTAGTTATGACCAATTAGATGGAGGACCAGTTGCTGAAGCAATTGGCATAAACGATTTCAGAAGGAAAGTGGGCTTTCTATCTAAAGGAAACATGTTAGAGACAGCTGTTGGAACTGGACTGCAACTCCCATACTATAACTGGGATAAAATTGAACGTTTCACTGGAGTTGATCTCAGTGAAGGAATGTTGCGGCAAGCTAACCAAAAGGCGCAAAAGATTGAATCATTTTCCAGCAAGATTAATTTAGTACAGGGAAACGTAGAATCTCTACCCTTCTCTGACAATCAGGTATTAACAGCTTTCATCATTTACCTTGAAAAGTTTTATTTGTAGATATAGTTTGATACAATTGTTGATACCTTCTCCATGTGCGTGTTTGAAGAACCTGAAAAAGCTTTATCGGAAATGAAGAGAGTTGTAAAGTCTGATCATGGAAAGATTATTCTTCTAGAGAACAGTCGGAGCACATCTCCGTTACTCGCGTTGTATCAAGATCTGAGCGGTACTTTGGTAGCAAAGACAGCAAAAGGTTGTAACTGGGACGTAGATGTTCCAAAGTTAGCGAGAAAGGCTGGTTTGAAGGAAGTGAACTATGAAGACAAAGTGATGGGAAGCCTCATGCTTGGAGTCTATGAGAAGTAAAGGATCGCATGAATAATCATATTTTACTAATATACAACAAATAAGAAGCAAAGCAGAGAAGAGAAAGAAAAAGGGAAATAAAGAAAACAGAAGTATCGCACATGAAAGAAAGAGCAAGTCAGATGACGTACTGTTGTAAATGCTACACTAGAAGAAAAGAGAACACATTCATGCTATAGTACATCACATTAATAAAAATGAGTTTTATAGTCTTCTTTCTCTTTTCTTATTTATCAAATTTTCCCATCCTAGAATCATAACCAATACTCATATTTAATGATTGATTTAAACTAGGTGTAAAAGTATTCATTGTTGAATTAATATCAACTAAATTACGATCAATATAATCTGTTACAAGTTCTTTTCCATAATTTTGTAATTTTTTCAAATTTCTTAAATGTCCATCTTGTTCCCATGCTTCTAATAATGATTTTTGTTTATTTAAATGATCAGCACGTTGTATAATAGTTTGTAATTCATTTTCTAATTGAATTTTATTAATTAAATCACGCTCTTTTTGAACTGATTCATTTTTCTTTTGTTTATTTTCAATTAAATTTTTCTCGATTTGTTGTCTTAATTCTGTTGATATTAATTTTCTTCGATCCATTGGTTTCCCTGTATTTGAATCAATTACCATTGATAAAGGTACTACACCTGCTGTATCTGGTAATATAAATTTTGCCATTGAATTTTTTCGATCATTTATTTCCTCTAAATGACGTGTTTTCGAAAATTCTAATTGTGAATCTAATGAATCTTTTAATTGTTTTGATTTTTCATGTATTTTTTCTTTTTTCTGATTTTCATTTGCTCTCCATGCTTCATATAGTTTTCTTTCTTCATAGCGTCGAAAATCTTCATCTTTTGCATTACTTTCCATCTCTGTTAATGCTCGATTAAATGCTTGAGCGATCACACGTTCTTTAGCTTTTTGACGGAATTCTTCCTTCCCTACGGTTAATTCACGATTTCCGATAGCATCTAAGATTGCTCTTAGTTCGGGATTGGGTGGAATCGGTTCATTTGGTTTCATAGTCGAAGTCGCACTGAACGATGCATGCAATGGCGAGGAGGCGGTGGCAGGCTCTCCAGCACTGTTGCCACGATTATAGCTAGTAGGGGATTCGAGATTCGTTGTTGACATAGCCATACTACCAGCTTTATAAAATGGGCTGCTGGCCTTTGTCTCATCATACGTGTCGTTAAAGTCTTTGAAGGATGTAGAGGAGAATGACATTGACAGTGAGTTATTCAAAGGCGGTTGCTTGGTTGGTGGTTGCTTTGGAATGGGTACAGAAGAGAACGAATTTCCTTTCTTGGTGAAATCGAGAGTAGGAATAGTTGGCGCTTTCTTCGTCTCGTTTGCTGTTGAATTCCGAGTCGTGAGTGTCGCTGTACTGATCTGTCGGGTTTGATTCACCTCACTTCTTTCTGTGAGAACATCAGTTTCAATATATTTTAATGGTTTATCATTATGCCGGTAGACCCCTGGTTCTACATTTTCTGGTAAGATCTATGTGAAGATTATGAAAAAAAGAGGAAAAAACTAAAGCAGGTGAACTTACATCAATCAAGCGCTGTTGATTAAAGCTGAACTTCACGCGATTTTCCTTGGCAGATAATGTGCCAAAAGTAAATTCAATCTCTACCTGATAGCCACGAGAGACAAAGTCTCCGATTTTTCTCGTGATATCGCGAATACCGTTAAAGATCATATCCTTGGTCAAAGTCTTGGAAAACTTGATTGCTAGAAGCGAGAAATTCACTTCTTCGACTGGTGTGAGTTGAGGAGGATAATGAATTCTCTTCCTTCTAACTCTATGAACTTTGACAAAAGTGTCATCTAACAGGAATAAAGGGCGACAATGAGTCTCTCCATCCTTCTCTAACATTTCCCAGCAAAAGCTCCCAAACCCAGAAATACTCGCACCCTACAAAATAGCGCGTATTAATGATAAGGAATGAAGGGTAACTCTTAGAAAACCTTTTGCTGTAATAGGCGACTTTCAATCCAAGCATTCAAGGCAACCCAAGAATTTGCATAGATATCGATTTTTGCTCCAACTGACTTTCCCCTTGCCGTATTTATCACAGCTGCTTTTTCTTCCAGACACTCTCGGATAACATGATCAAAGCCATAACAAGACATGATATAAGCACAATAACAAGGGTGAATTGATAAAGTGGTAACGATTTTTTTCGCATGTGAAACTGTCAATTAAAAACACTTTTCCGAAAAAGCGCTTTTAGAACGTTACAACTATAAAACATACAACTCACACGATTGTTAAAAAAGAACAACTCTGACAAAAGAAAGATTCAAGATTGAAAAAGTTAATCCTACACATCGTATCCTGCCTTTAAGGGCTGAGTTCACATCATTTTCCTCCGCATCTCTCGCACCCATTACGAGCAGAAGCACAAACACTCTCACCAATTACTTCAGAGTCATTTGACAGCAAAGTTTCTAATTTTTCTTCAATCAATTTTAAATCCTTTGTTCCCTCTACGTTGTCTTCGTCATGGCAATTAACCTGAAGCTCATTGGTCTGCTTACAGAAACATTCGGTGTACATACGACTTGATGCGCTCAGGAGAATGTATCCTCTTGATTTTCCTGTCTCTTCATCGATAGTTTGAAGTGCAGAAAATAAATCTTCTGCGGGTACCCAATGTGGAGGATACTTAAATCGCGCAACATCCATAATTAAAACCATATCTTTTTCCGGATGGTATCCTCCTATAGGGGAGAAATGACCTATACCAGTTTGTTTCAAGACCTTCCTCGAGTAAGAAGCAACCATAACAGTGGGTTGGGAAGGGGCAGGCAGAGTTGATATCAGTTTCAAATCGTTGCGGAATTCTTCTAACGTTGCACTATTTCCATACTTAAGTGTAACATTCGCACCGTTGCAGTTCGCTAAACAACTTAACTTTGATAAAGTAATGCCTTTTTCCCGCACAACCTCTAACGATTCGCAACAGTTCAACATGCTTTCATCAAACCATCGCCAAGTTCCTTGCCAAATTCGTCCAGGATCAATCAATAGAGCATTTAACGCCATAGTTAAGGAACCTAGACCACAAAAAGCAGGATGTCCTTGTGTTGTGAAATGTTCCGCTAATTGGAAGTAGCCGCTTAAATATCCGAGATTCAACGCCTCAGCAAATAGCTTTTGCCCTTCAATCGACGAAAAGCTTATCGCAGGTGGTGGTAAAAGTCGTCGATGAAATGTTCCTTGCAGAGGATTCTTCTTCATTTCTTGTGTCATCGTCCTTAATAAAGCGAACAAGCCCAAATACATAACAAAACTAATCCATAACTAGAACGATCGTTTATTCGATAAAGGTGAAATTTCGAAATTTACAATAACTCCTTTTTTCGAAATTATAGTACTTGATCTCAGTAGCCAGATTTTCAAAACAACGAGGGGGAAAAAATGATGATTGACTGGCTCGCGTTATATCAGGTGACCTCTCTTCGTATGAGAGGATCGTAAAGAAACGAAGTAAATTGACGGTCTCACTACTATACATACACTATATGATAAGAGTTAACTTGAACGAGTATTGGTAACATAGAATTTGTTTAATGTTTTAAAATCAAAAGAAAAAAACAATGAAAGAGATTTTATAATACAGAAATTTATAGAACA
>VFQN01001695.1_pt1 | contig 35920 bp, 64 predicted proteins | sample 3512371 | NCBI WGS metagenome assembly VFQN01 (sample SAMN10412370, study PRJNA504923) | tailings metagenome | isolation source: Replicate 2 from Balatoc abandoned mine | place: Philippines: Itogon, Benguet | collected 2017-08-28
CCCTAAAATAATTCCTGAGGACCCCTCTGCGCGATGATCAGGCATAGGTACGGTACGAAAACGCTTCACGCGTACATCCCGCCCCGACGCCCATAGGCCCACCTCTTGCTGCTCTTCTTCTCCTTCCTCGCCTTCTTGCTGCCGCGCCCGCCGTCCTCGTCGTCGCTGCGGCTGCCGCCCCGCCGCCGCCGCTCCCTGTCGCGGTCCTTGTCCCTGTCGCGCCCCCGCTCCCGCGACCCGTCGTCGCTGTCCCGGTCCGCCCCGCGCTCCTCGGCGCGCTTCTTCAGCTTGGCCACCAGCTCGTCAAACAGCGCACGGGCCTCCTCAAGCGCCACCTGCAAGTTAAGGAAGCACGTGTCGGATGGGTAAATAGCTATTCATCAGTAACAAATTACCACTGGCGTCTAATTTTCCGCTCTGATTATTTGCAGTGTCCCCAACATGATGAGCGCCTGCCGCCCAAGAAGCAGGCAGCACCACGCCACTGGATCATGCCCACCCGCACAGGCGTCTTGGCGTCTTTGCGGCGCACGACCCAGGGCCAGCACCCCCGGTCTTGACATCCCGCCTACTCCCGCTTGTACCAATCGCAGTCACGGTATCCAGCACCTTCCACACCATCCCTTGTCGTGGCTGCCAAAGCTCCGCCTGTCCATACCGAATCACCAGCAGAACCAGCATCGCCCCTTCCGCTGCCCCCGCCCCGCCCCCACGCCCCAACCCACCGCCTTGACCTCGGGCTCCCGCTCGTGCTCCGCCAGCCACTCCTCCCACACGCTGTCCTCCCGTACGGCAGGACGGCTGTGCTTCATGTACGACACCAGCTTGTCCTTCGCGCGGCGGCGGCGGTCGGCCTCGTCAGCCTCGCGCTGGCGGGCGCGGGCCACCGCCTCCTCGTAGTATACGCGCCTGGTTGGAGGACGCACGTGATCGAGTTACTAAAACAAGAGATACACGACATGGTGGTTCCGTGCGGCATCGGCGCCGGCTTAGGTCAACTTAACACTGTGCACTTGTAGCAGCACAGGTAAGGAGTAGTCAAGTAGATGAATGGAAAGGGGCATGCAGGCGTAAGCGAACAGGAGCGCATGCACAAAGTAGCGACGGACCAAATAACGGACCCTGGGTGAGCAATCGTACAGTTGCAGAGGTTGGGTATTACGAACAGAATGGTAGTCCACCTCCTTGCCCTGAGTCCCAGAGGTTCACAACACCGCAGCAAATCGAGAATCGCCTGGCCGGTGCTGCTGTCCGTACGGCAGTACGGCAGACCCACTCACTTGTACGGCGGCAGCACCGCCGCCACCTTGGCGTTGGTGCTGGCGGCCAGCGCCGCGTCGTACTCCTCAAAGGTGGTGGCGGAGGTGAGGGAGAAGGACTCTGCCTCCTTGAGGGCGGACTTGAGCACTTCCTGCAACCGAAGCATCATTTTCAGCAACATGGACACACGGTGTTCGTCAGGGGCACTTCCTGTGAGCAGAGCGTCTGTCTATGACGCCTTGCAGTAGGCACTGGCGCTCGTTTGTGGAAGGCACGCACGCACACCGGATTGACAGAGTGCTACGTAACCGGCGTGGATGCAAGAAGCGTTCCCAGCCTTTGGCGGTGCCCATCTTGCGTGTGCTCTGGGGAACATGACAGCAACTAGCCTGCGCCCACCTTGGCCTTGTCGTACTCCTCCTCCATCTCCTCCACCACATCCTCAAACAGCTCCTGTAGGTGATAGGACCAAGGGAGCAGGGCTCATCACATGCTTGCAAAATGCAAGAGAAGCACTGCTCAGCACTGTGTGTCCACTCCTCGAAGACCAAGTGCCTTCCGTCAACGGCACGACTTTATTTTAGGCGGTTAGAATGTGTGTGCGCATGTCGAAAGCTACTCAAGCGCCGGTACGGGCATCCCAGGCGCTGTGCCCGACAGCCCCGCTGCCATTGGCCGTGCGCCACCCTCATCCACCAACCCCTAACCTCCCTTAACCCACACCTGGCTCCCTCCTGCCCCACCGCGCACTGAATGCTGCCCCACCTTGGGCCTGCTGCCCGACGTGTTTGCCTCCACCGCCTTGTACGCCTCCTCCTCCAGCACGTGCGGGGCGTACTCCTTCCAACGCATCTTGACAGTAATCAGACCCTCCTCCCTGCGCACAGCGGACGTCAGCACAGCCTTACCACCCACGCCTCCGCTGCGTGACTTCAAGACGCAAACCCCAACACCAAGTTGCCGAGGAGGGACCATGCAAAGCCAAGCCACACGGTGCTACACCCACTTGTGCTTGCGCAGCAAGTCCTTGAATGTGTCCCGCGCCTTGCGCTCTTGCCGTTTGCGCTCCTCCTTCTCCCGCTCGCGCTCCTCCTTCTCGCGACGCTCCAGCTCCTTGACGTACTCCTGCGCAGGGCAACAGGATGAACGGAGTTCGGTACTTTCGATGCCGACTTCGCCTTGCGTACCGGAAGCCACCCCAAATGGGCCTTGCCGCGTACCCGGCTTGCGCCCACAGGTAGGCGTACGCCACGAGCCCCGAGAATACCATAGCCTTCCCGGTTCGTGTCTAAGGCCATCGCCGTGTCTCGGTCCGGTTATGGACCCGTCCTTTGCCCAAAGTGCAACACTGGATCACCGTAGGAGAAAGCATCACCAATGGGTCGATGGACGGCCTTCACGAGCTGATGCCAGGCTCCTCGCAATTACGGTACATCGCACTTGTCGTGCACACGTTTGATGTTCTGCGTGGAACACCATGCACGTCCAGTGCCCCATGGACCACACCGACGCTAAGACACACTCCATTATGCACACGCCACGACTGGTTGCCAACCCACCTGGAACACCTCCAGTCGCTCCACCTTGTCCAGGGCCTCGTACTCCTCCTCGCCCTCCAGACGCTTGGATACCTGTGGGTTAAGGTGCAAGGAGCAGCGGAGGCAGAGGCTGAGCTTGTGATTGTTTGGGCCAAGGGCAGCAGCAGAACAATTCGCAGGACAGCCCGAGCATCCCAGTCAAGAACGTTTGCGCACATCTTGCTCTGGACAGGCGGCGGCTGTAGCAATGCGCGGGCCCACAAGTCATTAGTTACCCCACACCAAAAGCCTGTTATGCATATGTCGTGCTAGTGCAGTACGGCCTTTGGCGTCGTACCTTGCGCCACTCTGCCCCAGCCTTGACCCCCGAGCTCTCCAGCAGGTCCCGGAAAGCGCTGCTGCGCCGCTTGCGCTCCTGCGGACAGCGGGCAGGTAGGTACGACGACACGTAAGCCCCAGCCAGCAGCCTTGCAAGGCACCGTGTGCACCCACCTTGCAGCCGTGGTTCAGCTTCCCATTGTGGGTGCGTCGGGCTATCCAATTCCCAGTCGAATACAGCCGCCACAAAATTAGTGAATAGCACACACGCCCACTGGTCCCATCCGTTCGCCACGTGCCACGCACCTGCCTCCGCTCCTCCTTCTCCCGCTTGTCCCTCTCCCGCTGCGCCTCGTGGAACAGCTCCTCACGGTCGCGCTCCGGAACCGCCTTCCAGCGGGGGTCGGACTCGAACAGCTCGCGCGCGCGGCGGAACGGGTGCGTCACCTGGTCACGTGGCACGTGGAAAGGTTGGTCGGTGAGGCAGCAGCAGATGGCCAGAGGCGGACGCGGGCAAAGCACCCTGATCGGCCTGCGCGACCAGGCAGCGCTTGTGCCATCCCGCAATACCCTGCATGTCGCTTACCCTGCAACCCATAGCAATATGCAGCTATCAGCAGCCTACATACGTCATTGCACACGCCCATCGGTCCTCCACCACACCGAGCGCGTCGCTGGTGGTGAACAGCGCCGGCCCAGGCAGCAGAAAAAACATGTTCGTGCTCAACAAGGCAACGTGCGTGTAAATCAAGAAGGAGCTGCCGTTGCCCCGCCGCATACCTTGAGCTCGTCGCTGGTTGTGAGCATTGTCACAAAGTCCTCCCTGGCCTGCCGCAGCCGCCGCCGCTCTTCCTCCTTCTCCTCGTTGCGCCGGGCCTGCACGTACTCGTTGAACGCCTGCTTGCGCTCCCCCAGCGCCTTGAGCGCAGAGTACCTGAACGCAAGGGGAAAAAAGCACCAATGTGCAATAATGATGTACACTGATGTGTAGCTTCACGATGTGCTAGGTTGTGTACACAACAGCGCAAGAATCCAATACCGTTAACGTCTGAAGTATATCGCTCTACTGTACCATGCCCTGCGGTCGGCTCTCTCTACTGTACCCGTATTTACACCGACCCTGCTCCCGCCGCCCTCGTTTGCCCGCAAGCCCCCCTGTACCACCCAATCGCCAACCAGACCCTGTCCCCTGATCCCCAGGCCTTGTGAGCTCCCCGCAACTCGCGCCCCCAATCCAGCCGACCAGCCCTTCGCCCCTACACCGCCGATTACGACCGCTCCAATCGCCCCTACAGCCCTAATCCAACCCACCTGTGATCTTGCACATGCCGGCCCCCGCCCCTGCCCCGTAACCCCGCCCAGCCGACCAGCCATTCACCCCTAAACTGTGAACCACCACTCATACCCAACCCACCGGTGGTCGTTGACGATGAGCCGCATGGCCTGCTCCCATGTCCAGTCGCTCCGACACCCCACGGAGGCAAGCAGCTCCTTGAACGCGTCCTTGGCCTCCTCCTGCACAGACAAGCAAATGACACGGTACATATGAGGGTTAGGGAAGGGTTCAGGCGAGGGCAACGAGGCGCGGCTAGGGGCTATGTACCAAGACAGGATGGTAGGAGGAGAGAAGGATGCTCACCTTCGTTGCGTACGTGACTTTGGCTGCATCGCCCGACACCGCCGACTGCGAAGGGCCGTCGGTGGCGGCTGACGGCGACGCACGGCTCCCGCTGGCGGCGCCGTCGGCCTTGGCGCCGCCGCCAGCAGCGGCCTTGGCCGCGCCGCCGGCGGCAGCGGCAGGGGTATCCGACAGCGACACGACTTGCACGGCCCCGGGCTTGACTGCAAGGGGCATTCAGCACACGACAGAGCGGCGTGCAAATTGATGCAAATGGGCTTACCATGTTACATATGAAGGTCAACCTAGCCAGCTGAGTGCTGTACATTCGCCTGGAAGCGCTGGTGGCCTGACTCCCTGAACACAGCGGCAAAACCGCACCCCACACTCAGCCCTACCCCACGCGCTCACCAGCTGCCGCCGGCGCAGCCCCCGCCGCAGCCCCGCCAGCCGCTGCTGCCGCCGCCATGGCCTGCTTGAGCTCCTCCGGCATGGTCCACTTGCTCTCCTTGGTCAGCCGGTTGTAGTAGTACTTGCGGCCGTCGGGGGAGGTGTACTCCTTCCAGCCGTTGGCCTCGGGCTTGGCCTCCTGCGCAAGTCAACACACACGCCGTGTCCACACCAAATCACTGCGCGAACGGCGTGCAAACTGTATACCAGGTCGTGATGTACATCCCCGGTGCTTGAGTGAGCCTGACAGCTATGTATTTGTTCCAAGACTGCAATAGTACGGTTCATGTCGGGGTACGGAGTGTACAACTGTTCCTGAGACGGCGGTGACGAGGTCGTCCGACGTACACACGTGCCATGCAGGTCCCTGAACTGGGACCCTCCCCCGTGCATAAGCGTTAGTCACCAGTATCGTATAGCCGCATCCCTACTCAACACGCTCACGATCACGCACAAATGCTGGATGTGTCGGCGCTGGGTTGCCAGTCCCGCCATCCGGCATCCCGTGCCCCTCCAACGGCGCTACCCCACCTGCGGCCCCAACAGCTCCGCCGGCTTCTCCCAACTCGACTGCTTCGTGCGAGCGTTATAGTAGTACTTCCTCCCATCAGGAGCCGTGTGCTCCGTCCACTCCTTCGCAGGCGCGGAGGCAGCCCCAGCCGCCCCTCCGCCGCCGGCTGCGGGCGCCGCGCCGCCGCCGGCCGCCGCCGCTGGCGCCCCACCCGGCGCCGCGCTACCTCCAGGCGCCGCCCCAGGTGCGGGCTGTTGCTGCTGCGGCTGCCCTGGCTGTGCGGGCTGTTGCCCCGGGGGCAGGTGCTGCGGATGGGGCATGGCGCCGGCGGGCGGGGGATGCCCCAGCATGGGCCCTGCCCCGCCCATGGGGGGCGGCATGCCTGGTGGCAGCTGCATGGGCATGCCTGGGTTCGACGTGGGAGGATGCGGGCGGGAATGAATGGGTCAGTAGTACGACACTGGAGCTGCTGTTCATAACCGCAACCTGGCGGCTGACACAACCTGGCCTTTGCATCAACAGGTCCCTGGCAGCGGCTTCGGCACTCTTACACTCGCGATGGTTGTCGCCCTGCCTCCTGCGCTTCTGCCTCACCTGGCATCATGGGGCGGGGAGGGTATCCCGGCGGCATCCCCCCTGGCTGCCCCGGCGGCGGGAGGTACCCCGGGGGCGGCATGCCCATGGGCGGCGGCGCGCCTGTACGGCAGCGGTACGGGGCGAAACGTGTCAAGGTCGAGAGTGGCTTGCCGTACACGGCCTGACGACCACCTAGCCGTACGCTCGAGCTAGTCCGCCGGGTGCACTAGGGGCTCAGGCGGAACCACCCGAGCGTGTGTGGATTCCTGTGTTGAAAGGACAGTGAATGCAGGTCATGCTACGCTGGGCCTTAGACGCACCTGGCATGCCGTACTGCGGAGGGGGCAGGAATTGCCCTGGTGGCGGCAGGTGGTGGGGGTGCGGAGGATTGGGCCAGCCCGGAGGGGGCATGCCCGGAGCAGGTGCGCCGGCCTGCGGGGTGTGACCGGAGGGAATATGAGCTCACCGCAATGGAGGCACGCGAGGCCGATCGCGGTGCACACTGACGGGTGGCATGCAACCACTGCAACCACTGCGTACCCACAGGCCGTTGGCGATGCACCACCCCCGCGTCACCATGCTGCCTTGGGCACGGGCGCAACGCCGCAAGCATCTGAGCAGCCTCGCGCGTACTTTTCGCAGCCCGCAACTACAGCCCCTGCATTCGCTCCCCTTTCGCCTGCAAAGCACGAGTTGCAATGCAACATGCATGCCCTTGTCCTTCACCCCGCCCCTGTCCGCGCCAAATTAGCCATCCCACACACCTGGCCAGGCTGTGGCGGCCCAGGCAATCCCGGCGGCCCGCCCGGTCCCGGAGGCCGAACCCCCGGGGGCAGCATCCCTGGGGGCGGCATCATGCCCCCTGGCCCCGCCATGGGGTGCGCCCCTGGGGGCGGATGCAGTCCCGGCGGCGGCGGCAGCGCCTGCCCCGGGTTGGGGGCCCCTGGTGGCCCTTGCGAGCCCGGGACGCCCGGAGGCCCCGTGCCCGGAGGCCCCTGCAGTGCGCCCTGGGGCGCTCCCGCTGCTGGAGATAGCTGCACGCCAGGTGGATGGTTGCCTGTCCCCGGGGGCGGCTGCAGGCCGGGAGGTGCGAGGGGCATGCTGCCTGGCGGCTGTTGGGGGTGGGGCATCCCCACTCCCGGCGGGCCAGACTGCGAGCAGGGAATAGGATAGGATAGTGTGACGCTTAGCATGGTAGCTTGTGTGATAGAGTATGGCGTACAAGGGGCTGTGCATGGACGGGCGCTCGGGAGGCACCCTGCCGGTTCCTCTGTACTCCGCCTCCACCAAGGCAGTGTAACCCCCGACGCGCACCTGCATGTGGGGCGGCGCCCCCGGTCCCCCTGGCGCCCCGAATGCTGCCCCTGGAGCCGGAGGTCCGGGTTGCTGGAGGACGGTTTGAGGGAGGAGGACAGTAAGTCGAGGTCCATGGGGCAAAGGCTTACCGGGTGGAGTAGAGGAGTGAATATGACCAGCACGAGCCACTCACCGCGGGAGCCATTGTTGCAGCTGGAGCGCCTGGGGCAGAAACGCCCATGTTACCGCCTGCAAAGCGTGCGCCAAAGCAAAGGATGTCGATTACGGGCCGCCGATGCGGACCTTGGAGCCTTGCTGAACAAAAGCGGCCTTGTTCATGGTGTACTACGCGTCTAACTAGTGCGTTGTATTTAGACTCCACGGCGGCATAGGGCTGTAAGCACGCCGGCATCTGTTAACTCACTCGTCATCCACGCGGGAAGCGTGGCTCCCCGCCCGCGTCCTGCCATCCTTCTTTATGTCGTATAAGTTCTGCAGCAGCGCCACCGCCGCGCAGCTGCGCGGCGCCGGGGCACGTTCGCTCGCGGGCTCTCTCCAAGAGATCTCCTCCGGTGCACGGACAGGCGAAACCCGTAGAAGTCTACACTCAACTTCTAGGAAGGGGAAACCAACATACTACATGTGTGGACTGGACTATCGCCACGGGAGTAGTGAGGACGCCCACCATCATCTGCATGCACTTGCTTTGGCCCCGGACACAGCGTCAGTACAACTTTTTTTTGGCAACTTGGCACAACTCCCTCCTCGCTCTTCGCTCCCTTTGCGCCGTTAGCTGACTGCTGTCAGTGCCAACAGCAGCAGATGTTAGCAAGCTGAGGGGTGGCCAAGCACACGGTGGCAGTTTGGGCACGTGCCTGCTGCTGCAAGGGTGCGCGCGTGACCAGGATGATCCAGGAGAACTGTAGTGGGACGTAGTCCACGCACCTCGTACTCCAGAAGGGGTGCATCCCCGATAATTCGGGTTAACCTATTGCGGACCCCTACTACAAGAGCAACGCATCAACAACAGCCCCCTCGCAGCTCTTCGCTTTCCTTTGCATGCGCCGCCTACCTGACCGCATACAATTGACACTAGCAGTAAGTGCTAACCCACTGAGAAGTGGCCAAGCCGAGCCGTTCGCAAGGGCCTGACACGAGCCTTGCTACCTTCTGCTGCAAAGTGCACGTGTGACACATGAAGGGCGCTGGAGCGGAGTGCAAAGCGCCCGCGTTCGTCCGGTGTGCTTCTGCACGAAGTGAGCAGTCCTTACATAGCACCACACGAGGCAGTTCGTACGGGTCCCCAGTGAATAGCAGTTGTGCACGTGGGCGTGTGGGGTGGCCCATACTGCCGTACAACGGCGCCTCGATGCCACCGCCCGCTGTACGTTTCTGCAGCGTCCTGCCAAGGCACGGTGAGCCCTCCTCAACAGCTTACGAACCCGGTGGGTTACCGCCCAGCCGTGCTCATCAGCCCCTACGATCAGCGCCCCGTCAACTACCTACTGCCTAGCTACCGTGACCTGCCCTGTTCGCCTCCGCAGCCACTGTGCGGATCCCACCAAAGCAAAAACAAACCCCCACAGACAGGCCACACGTCCACCACACACACCCAGCCCCCCACGGTCCCCCTTACAGCCCTGCCCCTCACCGCTTGCCCTTGCCGCCCTTCATGGCCTGTCTCCGCTGCTTGCCCGGCCGCTGCGGCTTGCCCCCTTTCCCGCCCTTCTTCTGCACGCCGCCCTTGGGCCCCCCGGGGCCCTTGCCCCCTTTGCCGCCGCCCTTGGCCCCCGCAAAGTGCTCCTTGAACTTCCCGGGCTTGTAGCCGTCCATGTCCGCTGCGCTGTAGGCGTCGTTCTGCTTCGCGAGCGACTTGCGCCCGCCGAAGCCTACGTTGGTAAACAGCACGGGCAGAGCAAAAGGCGGTCAGACGACGGCAATAATTGTGTGGTGCGACCCTGCCTTTCTACCGAGGAAACTGAAGGGGACCGCGGCCATGCGTCCTGAGGCAAACAAGCAGGACGCCAGGCCAGGCGCGTGCGCACGAGCGCGTGGTGTCAACTACCGTAGGTCATCGCTCGGCATAACTGCACAGCTGCTGCATGTTCCAGACAGCTGGTCACGTGCCCTGCCCCTGCCGATGGGCGGACTGTCCCCATGGTGGGCCCACGCCTTGGTGGCAGTTCGTACTCCTGAGGACCAACGATTGAGAGCAATAGCTGCAGCTCGTCGCACAACTCACCGAACTTGGCGTCGCGCGCTTGCCGCTTCTTGCTCTTCGCCTTGTCTGCGGGCGAGCAACGAGGGCAGGGGGGCCCTTGAAACACGCGTGGGTTACCATGCGGCCCATGGGTAGCCCAGGGGAGCTCCCCTGATGCCGCAACTGACTGTGCGGCCCCTCGCGCTTCACCCAACCCATCCGGGACAACACGGACCAGGGCAAAATTAGTAATAGGGCGCGTCACATGGACGTAGCCTCGCGCGCCTTTATCAACCCCTGCGTTAGGGCAGACACGTGGCACGCAGCAAGCGGGGCCCCACCCACCCTGCGGCCCGCCGCGCTTGCCCAGCTGCTTGAGGTTGATGGCGCGGCGCGCGCCGTCCATCTCCGCCAGCTGCTCGTCCATGTCCAGCTCGCCCGCAAAGCCCTGTACGGCAGTACGGCAATGAAATGCGTATGAGCCGTACGAACCTCAATATGGTACTCATATCCGGGGGTTTAGCACCCCGCTCCCGCTCTCCCCGCAGTGGCGTCAGTTCAAGTGCGCCTTTAGACACAACACATTTAGGACACGGCGTGGACGGGCTTGTGGATACGGGCAGACGTTTGTGTGCCGTGGCGGCGTGGGGCCGGAAGCCACGCCTTTAGCAGCTCGCTTGTACTACGTCCACTTTCCCTGACAGAACACCAGCACATCAACGCCACACCTCGCTGCACGATGCTGGTATGCGACGCGGGGCGCAGCCCCGCCAACCCTACTGGCCCATCCCGTCCATCATGCCAGCCACACCCACTTCCCCTGGGCCTTACCCCACACCTCCATGCCCGCCCCCAGCTCCCCACCATCCCGCTGCCGGCCCTCCAGCCCCCAGCACGCAGCCCGGCCCAGAGTTTACATTAGACTGTCAATCGTTACGGCCCGCTGCTCGCATTTTGCTTCCGCCTTGCCCTTCCGCCTTGCACTCTGGCCTCAGGGTATCCCTGGCGCCTTATACCGTTCCTTCGCCCTTCATGCGACACCCCACCGACAAGCCCCCAAACCACTCACCGACTTCTCGCGCTGCTTGCGCAGCTTGCTGATCTGCTCGATCTGGCGCTTCTTGTCCGCGTTGCGCTCCTTCTGCTTGGCCAGCTGCACCTGCTTGCCGTACTGCTTGGCCTCGCGCTGCTTGCGCCGCTCCTCCGCCGCCTCGATCTGCTTCTGCTCAAACATCAGCTGCTCCTTGACCTGCACACGCGAGCGTAACAACCAAGACACTCGACTTAGTCGTCGCGAACTAACCAGTGGGGTGCGCTTGCCAGTACGCCGCCCGGCCGGTGGCGAGTTCCGATCCCCTTCATCCCACGCCCCCACACCCCACGCCCCAAGGCCCATCCACATCGGCAGCGCCACAGGTTGGGACCACTGTGCCACCTGTGCGAGGACCACCTACCCCTCATTGCCCCCCCACCTACCCGGCACGCAGCCAACCGCACATGTGTAAGCTACCCACGGCGCATCACAGCTGTCAGAAAATATGCAAATGCCATTCACAAGCGCACCTTGGCCATGTGCTCGTCGCTCTTCACCATCTCCGCGTAATAGTCGTACGGCCGCAGCCACGGCACCCCCGCCGCCTCGAACCGCCGTATCGCCGTCTGCGCGGCCGCCAGCGCCTGCGCATCCCGTCGCCGTCCCACGGGTCACAAGGCGTCAACTAGGATGTCACCAGGTGAGGGAGACACGCCGGGGACGAAATGTAAGCCCCGCCCCGTACCGGTGTCCAGCTGCCACCGGACCCACGACAAGCTAGCAGCTGCCCTGCGGTTCTCGAGCCTCCCGGGCAACGTTGCCCATACCACCCCTGGTCTGTGACTGCTAGCTTGCCTTACTTAAAGACACACCGGTATACATATATGGTGTGTTGTAACACAAGCTTCTGCGCACCTGGTTGTAGAATGCCAGCTCCCTGCCCAGGTCGTCCTCCACGTTGTCCACCACCGTGGCCGCCTCCCCCGTCACCGCCAGCGTCTCGTCCCACTCCACCTCGTCCGCCCACCCAATGTCCTCCAGCTTGCTGTGCATGGAGTCCATGTCGTACGTGGCGGGACGCCGACCCGCGGGTCCGTCCGCGCCGCCTGACCCCGGCCCTTGCCGCCCCCCGTTTTCGTCGTCCCCGTCTCCGTCAGCGTCTGCCTCATCGTCGTCCAGGACGTCCCCGTCGTCTGACATGCCGCCCACCACCCCAGCTGCCCGCAGCTCCTCATCGTCCTCGAAGTCGGAGAAATCCTGGGAGCGAAGGAAAGGGAGCGGGACGGGGACTCGGTTCAAGGTCAGGGGTTTAGGTAGGGGTGCTAAGCGGATTAGGGCTGCGGGTTGGTGCGCTGGTTGCGTGCGGCTGGTTGGGTGGAAGTGCGTGTCGTGCCCAACTTCGGGGGCTGCCGGGGCAACCCAGTGCGCGCTCCCTGAGCGCAGTCTGTCCGTCGCATGACCCCCCGATATGTGCATGGACTGAGCTGTGCATCTGGTATGGCTGCTGGTGAACGGTCGCCTGTCAGGGCCGCCTGTCCCGTTAGTCGTGCTTCGCCCTGGGGGCCCCCGTGCCCCTACCCTGCCCGTCCCGTCAGCGGCTGCCGCCATGTCCCAATGCGACGGCAGCGCATTCACAACCACAAGTTGCCCACTCCACGCGTTGAAGCAACGCGTGAAATGCAGCAAACAGCACGGCGGGCGGCGAAAATGCCGGCGGCGGGAGCGCTGCGTTGTATTCCTACACCCGCAGCCTCAGCCGAATCAATTATGCTTCATGGAGATGAAGCATCTGTGTCTCACCTCTTCCTCCTCCGACTCCTCCTGGACTCGCCGCTTCTTGTTGCCCATGGTTCCTTCTTACGATACCTCCCCAAGGGCTTGTGTTAGAATATACTATACAACCTTTGTATTCAACCTAGTGCCGATACCAAGTGCCAGGACCTGAAGACGCAAACAACCCTCTTTTCGGGAAGCTGGGCGGCGGTCGATAAGCGCTGACACCTCACCGAGACTTCTTTAATCTATGGGTGAACACGAACCCGGTGTCGATCCATGCGGCGAGCCTACTTCGCCTGGCAGCAGGTACCGGGGCCTCCCGACTGTAGAACTTCGCCCCCTCATGCAGAGGCACGTCCTGCCTGCTCTACGGGTCAGCCCATTACAAAGTTATACACTGTGTAACCTGTTACTACTTCCGAGGACTAAGGTGTTCCCAAAAGCTCTCTGTACTAGTGCTCCTGTTCCCACGCTTTCTGTTCCTCTCCGCACGGCCCTGCTAGCTATCCACTATGGCTGACCTTAAAGCCTGGAGACTAGACTTTGATAACCTGATACCAGATCGCAAGTCGCAGCAAGACCCGCCAGGCTACGATGCCTCTGTCGCTAAAGACCCGGTAGGGCGGGCTTCTGCCCAACCCAGGCGCCAGGACTTGCTGCAACTCCACGTTGGCAGCCTAACGGACTGAGCAACGGTCGCCGCATGCGCAGATTTGCATGCTCAGCGCTGGGAAGCCCCGGGACAAGAACTCGCTGGCTCGGCGGCAGCAGGTACGCCTCATTCTCCAGGGGACGTCAATCCAACCCCTTCTTTGCACTCTCTGTCGTTGGGGTGGGACACGATGGGGGTGGGTGTCAGGTGTGTATCGGGCTGCCAGTGAGACGGCCGGAGGGTTCGCATTACGCGTGCCCCACACCTCCTTGCACCGCCTCGCATGCATGGCTGGCCTGCCCGTTCGGGTGTCGTTGGCCAGCAAGCCGTCGACTTCCCAGGGTGTAGTGGGTGGCAAATTGAGTGCCGTGCTGTACGGCGCTGCTGTATACCCTGAGGTATCAAGGGACGCAGGGTTGCGGGTCAGACAGGCACCAGGGCGCATGTGCATGCGTCATGATCCTTCTGCATCCAGCTCTCGTCTGCAGCGTGCTGACATAGCTGCATCCGCATACCATCTGGGAACACTGTGAATACCAGTACCAGAGTGTTCTGAACAAAGCGTTCGACCAGCAGGCCAAGCGCATGGCGGTTGGGTATAGGTGACATGGTCCGAGCTACCGTACCGCGCTGCGTACTACATGCCACCCTGTCACCCACCTGCACAGTGCACACCTGTCCGCCCCCATGGCCTCGTCGTTCCACCCCACCCGTCCGTCACGCTGCCGCAGTCTTGATCTCCTCCGTGCCCTCTGTGTCCCTGCTCGTGCCGCAGATGCTGTTTGCCAAGGCCACGGCCCCGCTCAAGCAGGTGCGCAGCATGTGCTGTACGGCGTGGGCGTGCAGCGTCAACGAAGCGACAGGGAAAGGCAGCGCCACTAACGCAAACTCTTGCGCCGGCGTCCATCTGTGACTCGACTGTACGGCAGTGCGGGCAACGGGGCCAAGCATGTGCAAATGCACTTGGGGCCGACGGCCTGGCACAGGACGACGAGAGGTTCCCCTGGCGCTGCACCAAACCCGGGCCGAAGCACTTCACGTGTAAGGAATGGGCACCGTACAGCGTGTCTTGACTGGCTGTTTGTTGTTATGCCTTGCCGTACCGCAGGTGGGCATGATGTGCTTCATGGCGTGGATGTTTGGCAACACCATCCAGATCTTCTCCATCTTCATGATGTTCAACCTGGTGGCGGCGCCGCTCAGCGCCATCGCCAGCTCGGGGGAAGGTGCGGGGCGTGGTGCGGGGTGGGACTGGGGGAGTAATGAGCATGCGACATATGCGTAATGTGTATTGGCCAGTTTGAAACGAAAGCATGTTTGTGTCATGTGCACTTACTAGCTCGGGGGAAGGTGCTGGGTGTGGCGAGGGGCATGTGGGGCATGGCTGGGGCATGGCTGGGACCTGGGAGGACAGGCGGCATGCAACATACGTCGTGATGAACGGGGTGTGCCTGTACGTAACGAGGGTCTGCATGACGCGGCGGTGCTGCACGTGCCCAGGATTATCGCTTCGCATGAAAGGACGGGTTGGTGTCGGGGTTGCAGTACGGAGGCAGCGGGTTTGGCGTGCACGTGGCGTGCACTGACACGTCATTGACAGCCCGGTGCTGGCCAAACCCGCTGCCCCTGTACTGCAACCCTGACACCAACCCCTCCTCTCATGTGGAGCAATAATCCTGTCCAACCGCCCTTGTCGCTGCTTACCAGACGAAGTACCGCGCGCACTGGCAGCAGGGTTTCTCCCCATTTGCAGCCCCTCTTTCGTGTCCATGCCCTGTTGCTTTCCCACCAGTGTTTCCTCACGATGAGGAATGGAGGCAGCTGCGCACGCTGACAACCCCGCCCTTCCCTTTCGCCCGGACGCACGCCTAGCCTTGCTGTCACCCATCGCCGGACACGCACGCACTGCTTGCACTCCCCATCCCCACGCCCCTCTTCTCCTCCGTAGCCTGCACGGCCCGCCTGGACAAAAACGTGCCCTCACATGCTGCCCCCATCCCACCCTCCTTCCCTTCCCCCGCAGTGTTCCCGCGCGACGAGGAGTGGAAGCAGTTGGACACGCTGACACCCCGCGCGCTGTACTGCCTCATACACCTGGGCCAGTTTGTGTTCGGGCTGTACAAGCTGGCGTCCATGCGACTGCTGCCCAGCGCCCCCTCCGACTTCATCTCCACCATGCCGGTGCCAGCGGCGCTGGAGCACGCGTACGCACCGCTGCCGTGAGGAGGACAGGGGGGGCTGGAGGACACAGGGGGAGGAGGAAGGGGCAGAGGGCGGGGGGCGCCTATGCACCCGTCCTGTGAGGGCGCGAGGAAGGCGGGGGAGGAGGGAGGAGCAGGGGACGCACCCCTGCCGTGATGGTGTGAGGAGGCCTGGGGAGGAGGAGGGGAGACGGAGCAGGAGCAGGGCTGAGTGGCGTTGCCATCAGGCAGTGGAGTATGCGCACGTGGCCTTGTCTTAGTGACGTGAGGAGGAAACCGAGGAGGAAGGGGCAGGACGGAGGGGACGAGAGTAAGACGGAGGAAGACGGAGGGTGCACGCCTGACGTGCAGGGACGAGGGGTCGGCGTCGTGCGCGTACAGTGTTGGGAAGGCGCGTGCGGTAAAGGGTGGCACCGCGGGAAGGTTGCCTTATTGCTCTTCTCAATGCGTGGGAGTCTATTTGCACCGGGTGGTGCCGATTAGGCGCAAGAGCACTCCGGCTGTACGTACCCGTGCCGCTACTATGCAGAGGCTGTGGCGAGGCACAGAAACAAGGCATCGCTGTACCGGCATGAGGAGCGATGTCAGTGCGACTTTGACGGGAACGCATAGGAGTGTTGTGGGCTTATCGATTTGGGCCCGCTTTCCGCTTTCCGGACCTCAGACCTGTCCAACCGTTAGGCTGGTCCCTGTGGACAGGGGACACAGAAGTAAGCCTTTCCCACCACAAGCACGGTCGGGGGTCTGTGGCCCCTTTCACTCTGCGCTCTGGTCTAGTCCACCCGGTAACCCCCAGCAGTAATATGTAAACCACAGTATCATACAAGTATACCGGTATCTTGGTCATGCTCTGTCCTGAGCTCCAGCCCCGCGGCCAATCATTCACCCCATGAGTGCGTGCAGTGCAGTCGGCTCGTATGCGCACCTCCGTGATCCTGTCCTGTGTACGCTCTGTCTGTGCCAGGGGAGGACGCAAGCGTGACAGGAGGGCCAGGGTATAAGCATGCGTGCATGCCGAGTGCATGCACACCTAAGACCTTAGGCGCAGAACATCTCCTTCGTCGAGGGGGCCTTACCCCATGCAAGGACACCCCAACACACCGAACTAGACCACAGGAAGGGACACACGGCAATCGTCCCGTGTGCGTGGGCGGTCAGCTGCAGGCAAGGCTGCAAACGTGCAGGCAGAGTGCACCGTTGGCCGGCGCAATCTACGGCGCGCAAAGTAGGTACACCACATCCACGAAGCACGAACGGCACATTCGTCATGCAAGTCTTCTCGCCATGGCATACCGCTGGCACCGCGCGTACCGGTGCTACCAAGCAAAATTTGCTTGCCATACGTACTGTCAGTTGCTGCTGGCATCATGGTCGCTAAGGCAGTGCCAGACCTGCACAGCAAGCACGCAAAGGCCCAACGCCACTGCACTCCATCCCTGATCGCCGGGACCAGCCCTGCCTCCCGGTTGGGACAGGTCTAGGCTCTGCAAAAGGACCAAAACTGTAAAAGCATACGTACACGCTGAATCGCCTGTGGATGCATTGCATGTCGCCAGCCCTACGCACGGCTGGCCGCAATGGTGGCAGGGTCCGGGGGGAAGGCTTGAGACGTGCGAATGCAGGCAGCTCAGCTGCCGCTAACTCCTGGCTGCCGGTCATGTGTATTAACACTGCCGCTGTGTTCCAACGATGCCGGCATGGGAGCCGCGGGCTCGGGATCACGGCGGCTAGGTGATGGCGTTGCAGATGACTGTTCTGAAGCGCCTAGTGCCCCTTGAGCGGCCGCAAGTGCGTCATTAGCCCAAGGCGGTGGTGGCTGTGCGGCGTTGGACGCAAGTGGGGTGCTGTCGTCCCCGTGACCTCCCTTGCGCCTGCTGAACAGCTCGTCTTCTCCGGCGGCGGCCGCACCCTCGGCATGGGTGGATCTGCCTGCGCCCACCATGAAAGAAAAGGTGCTTCTGGTGCTGCCCGTTGAGGTCACATCCAGCGGCTTCGCTGCAGGCGGTGATGGGGCGCTCGGGCCGGGGTTCGGTGGCTGCCCTCCTGACTCTGTTGGCGAAGCGGGAGGTTGTGGTGCAGCGATCCCTGTAGGCGGGGGGAGCGGCTGTCCACCTCCTACTGTTGTAACAGCAGCACCTTCTCCCGTTCGTAATGCACGCGTTGACGCTGGTGCTGACATTGTTGATAACGGCGGTGGGGGCGATGTTGGTGTCGGTGCTGACGGCCGTCCTGACGTTGACGCTAACGGTGGCCCTGGCTGTGGTGCTGGTGTCGACGCCGGCGGCGGTGTTGGCGATGACGCTGATGGCGGCGTGGGTGGCGACGCCGCTGAAGTTGGGCCAGCACCCGCAGTCGGCTGGGCGAGTGCTGTAGGTGATGCGCTGGAGTCCGATGGAGACGATGTGGTGAGGGTCTTAGGGCTCGGGAACCAGGCGCCCCTGCAGCGGCGGCAGAGCAAGGCACGGGGCGTCAGTGTGCATCCTTGCCAGCTACCGTACACCCAGACAAAACGATCAGGACAGGCAAGGATTTGGGAGTCATGTCCATCATAGGGCAGCTCCAGCGCTGCAGCAGAGCGTTCTCAGTAGTGTCAGAAAGGATAGATACCGTATCCACATCCACGCACACTACTATCCCTTCACTTAGGCGTTGCGGCATCGGCATGTCATATATAGTACACGTGTTGACCACCACGCACTGTCCTTCCACGTACTCACACAATGGCGGTAATGATGGGTAAGTACTTGCTGGGCTCCCTGCGCCCCGCGCTGAGCATGAGGAAGCAGAACAGGATGCCCGTCAACGAGTAGAACGCTTGGGCCAGGAACAAGAAGGTCGCGTGCGGAAACTTGACGTGCAGGACCTCGATGACGACAGTCTTCTGCTGCTTACTGCTGGGGTCAGCCTTCTTGGCCGTTGTGACAGGGCTGGGCAACCAGAAGGAGATCATGAACTGCGTGGTGAGGGGTGTACAGAGCGCATACGGTAACTGGAAAGCGGGAAGGCTTGCCGTGCTTTGGGTACGCACCGTGTTGGAGGTCGGCACGCATCGTGTGTGCCAATAAAAGACCACAAATTATTTATGGGGGATAGCAGCTCATGCACGGCCTGTCCGATAAATGTATTGAGCCATGGTAGGTGCGATGTTGGCACGTGGCGTTCGGGGGACGTGGGCGCTCACACGTGCCAATGAGGGTTTCGGGCACCACTGGGTCAAGAGGCAGTGCTCCACGGGCACCTACCGCTACGAGTGGCAGATACACGTTTTCATCCCTTCCTGCAATCAGCATCGCCATTGAGAAAATGAGGATAACCGCTGAGATCATAACTTGGACGGAGAAGGCTCCAGCATTCTGGTCTCCAGCCTCGTTGTCGTTGACCGTGCCAGCACTCCCAGCAGTAGCAGCAAATACACGTTGGTTCACCCGCCTCGGAAAAACCTCTACGCGAAATCGAGCCATAGTAATTGTCTGCGTTGAACACTTGTTCTTTTGCTGCTTGGCCGAGTTCTTATCTATTGACTCGGCGTTGCTGGCATCGCTGACTGGCTGCTGCTCGATAAGTCCTTTGCCTGATGCGTACAAGGCAGGCACATGTTACTTACAATAGCAGGGTCCTTGCTGTGTTGCGCTGTGTCCATTATTTCCTGCTGTCGCACCTGCTTCGAGCACGCCGACCGGGGACAACCCAAGGCGCAAGGGCTTACCGAAGACAGCAAGAGGCGAGTGCCGTGACTACGTGCGTTTAGAGCAGAGCTTGTATGCCTTGAAGCGTTGCGTCGGAAAAGGGCCAGCGCTCGCGTGGACTTCACTACCACGACTGCTCGGAAACGGTTGGGCCGGTTTTGCGAATTAATCGGTTCCAGGGCATCTTGATTTGGCTTCTGATGTTAGACGGTGCGTAGCAGAGAGGCGGGAAATCAAGCGAACTGTTGCCTAGACGCTAGAGTAGCGTCAGCCTAAAGTGCAGCCAGCGCAGGGCATCCCTCGGCGACGACGAACCACGGAACTATCCAACTCAGGTAAACGAGGCGCACGTCACAAGTAGAGGATTGTTACCATGAAGCAGTTACGGTGCCTCGCAAAGAATGTAGAGCTGCAGGCAACTGTTTGCAGGCTACATGGTATGTGATAGGGGAGATGGTATGTGACGTCCTTCTGGACGACGGTGCAGGAGAGCAGGACAGTGCCAGCAGCCAGTCAGCCAGCAGCCAAACAGCCAGCAGCGAGCAGCCAACAGCCAGCAGCCAGCAGCCAGCAGGTTCAGTTTGTGCCACTGCCGACTGCCTCGACTGTAATTGCAGTTCCACACAGGAACCTGTCCGTGCGCGCATGTGTGGTTCCTCGCACTGAGGTGCGGCGGTGCTGGTGCGTAGCTGCGTCAGCGAATGTGTTATGTGATCATGTTCGCGTGCCGCGACGCAAATGACAACTAGCCGCGCACCGTCCATGTTACAACGTGGCCAATATGGCCACCTGATTCTCCCTGCCTGCTACCGTAGCCCGCCAATGCATTCGCAGCACAGCGTCCTGCTGCTCCGCCAGCTCACAGCGAGGCGCAGCGCATGCTTGTGTTGCATGCCAGGACAGTGTCCGGTCGCGTTGTGCATGCTCTGTTCGCTTGACAGCCCATGCAGGTCTCCCCCAACGCTCATTGACACAAAAGGAGAGCCTACACACAGGATGGTCTGGGGAAAAACATGACTGCGCACACGCTTGTCCAGGTGTCGCTTAGTGTGTGGAAACCTCTTCGGCAGCCACGTCATCTGGGCAGTCCTGCAGTGTTGCGACCCCATGGATGCCTCACAAATGCACCCCTCACCCATGCGCTCGTGCGTCGTACCAGTACAACCGCCTCGTCCAGTGCCCGCAACAACACAGCCACCGCCCCTGTTCCGGTTGCTCTGGCCCACTTATTGGCCCGCAACGCTCCGTCATCGCCGGTTCGCCGCCGTCCATTCGCCTTAAACTGGCACGCACTCACACAAACGTACATGCACAGACGCGCGCCTCAACAGCGCGCCCAAAGATGGTGTTTCATTCGTTGCAGCAAACCTATTCCACCCAAGGGAGCCTGCAGGCCCCTTCGGTTGCTGGCATAACCGTCGCTAGCCTGCCTTCGGTGTATGGAGTGGTACAGGGCACACCAGCAGCCGGTTGCTCATGTTGCAACTTTCGGCGCCGTCCCCACGACCCTGCCCGTCCCGCTTAGTCTCCGCCGCCCTCCACGCACATCCTTGCAAACCCCAGCTGCGCCATACAACCCTTGATCCGCGGTGCACGGCACCACCACAGTACGTGCGCCCGATGCCAGTCCACCTTAGTCCACACTGCTCCTGCCACGAAAGGCCACGCTGCCCTCCTCTGCCGCTCACGGCGGCTTCCAAGCCTTTTACACTTTTATGATTTCTGGATAGGCAGGAAGAGCTTGAACCTGCAGTGGAGAGACACGGGCCCGGAAAGCCAACGTGAGCCAACAGGTACCGGTATTCTTGTGCAGTACATACACAGGGCGGTGGCCAGGACGGCAGAAGCAGCGCCAAGAGTTGTTGTAAGCATAGCGGCAACTCACTCTGCTGGCAGCTCCTCTTCCGAGTAGAGCCGGTCGGAGAAGTAGATGCGGCGGATGCGGCAGTTGGCGTGCACCTGCACCCGTAGCGTCTCGATGTAGTTGGTGCCGTACGCGCGCCGCGTGAAGTCCTGTGGAAGGAAAAGTACCGCAAGTTGGGAATGTAATAAGGCGTCAGTGCAAGCTTTGTGTTATCGGCATTGTTCCTGGTTGTGCGAACGAGCAACCTGCTGTACCAGTCAGGGCAGGTTTTTGACATTTTATGTTACATTCCAGGTGGTGTGGCCACACGATCCTTACTGGTCCCGACCACACCTATCAGGAATTATTATCATGTGGCGTTGCGTCGCTGCTGTACAGCAACAATGAAACAGGTGCTATGCTGGCAAGGTGCAGGGGGTGCCCGGCAGTCCTGCCCCAGTCGCCCCTGGCTTGGTGGTTGTCTGCCTGACTGTCACTCACCGACAGGTTGAACTGGATCTGGTTCCAGCCGCTGTCGAGGCGCATTGGCATGGTGCAAATGAACGGCTTCACGCGCGTTGTGGACTGCGGGCAAAGGGGCATGCCGAGACGAGCTTCAGTCCGTGAGAAAGCAAGAGCAGGAAGGCAGGGTCAAGGAGGCATAGACTACATTTGGGTAGTTATATATAAAGCGAAGGAAGGGACTGTTGGGCCGGGAAAGGGCCAGGGACGCCGGGCACGCGGGCGTGTCAGTGCACATGCGCACCTGGTAGTTGGACGCACGGAACCGTCTCCGCACATTTTTATCGTCCAGCACTTGCACCTCGAAGCTGCAAGTTGTAATAATTGAAGGCCTGGTGAGTATGGGCCCCGTTGCGTGGCTATGCTGCCCGCGCGACATTGCGTGCCACCTGCCTGAAGTACTTGTTGAGGTTCTTAATGATCAGAACCAGGAAAGGCAGCTTAATGCCAAGGGTTTTGTTGGGGTCCGCTGGGCAGGTGATGAACGTCGTCGACACGTTCTGCCCCATAATCTCCAGAACTGACGACTGGATGTCCTGGTCTGTTATCCGCTTGATGTGCCCGTTGCTGACTGTGGGTAGAAAGAGATTCCAGGATGCTCAAAACCTTCCTTACTGGCCACAACCGGTGCACACATGACCCTGTGGGCCCGCGGGGCCTGCTCGCATGTGCATCCCCACCTTGCTTGTCCCATATCTCCAGAGGCTTGCTCCCTATGCTGTATAGCACAGACAGGAATCCAGATTGAAAGGCGTTTTTGAACATCTTGTTTCGCTTCTCTGGTCTCGAAGCAGGCCGCTGACACGCTCAGCCTGTGCCTGGGCACGGCCCCGAACAGGTGGCTATAAGGCGATACACTCTATGCCCTACTGCATGGTTGAGCTAAACCAATTATTCGTTATCAGTCTCGTAGCGGTCCGCGAACCAGGTTAAGACAGTGGCTTGCCCTCGAAGTGGCGTGCCTAAGTGGTTCTGGTAAGAAAAGGATTGTCAAAAGATAGCTAGGTATTGCTTTACAAGCTTGTATACTCCTGCTCCTTCGCGCTGTGCTATTTTGGAGCACCTGCGTACGACTCTGTGACTCAGGACCCATCACAGAGCGCTGATATTCGCCAATACACAGAGCCGTGCTCGCTCTGTCTATTCTCCTTGCTGGAGTCGCGTTGGCTGTGCTGACAGAGAATAGGGGGCGATTAGGCCTTCAGCACACAGGGGAGACTCACCTGGCCCACGATGGAGGCTGTGCGCTGTGGTCCATAGGGGCGCTCCGTGGCGCTTCGAAGCGGTGCCTCATCACGGAAGCACCTCAGGGCCCCTCCGAGCCCTTAGGTCCTATGCACGGCGTGCATGTTTGTCTACATCACATTGAATGTCAGGAACGGAACTGCAGGTGGGATGGTAGGCCCTGGCACTTCTACGCCTTTGCACGGTGGAGCTTCTGGGGTGGAGCAGGATACCGTAGAGGGATAGCGCGTGGGAGTGTTAAGCATTTCAAGGCATAAACCTCGGTAAGGTTGGGGACTTGGGGTGGAGTCCAATGGACCCGTCCACACGTGCTAACAAACAGGCACCATGGAACGTAGGCATTTCTTGCCCTTCAGTGCACAACCGAGGCCAGCGGCGGGAATGCGTGTGGAGAAACTACGGTATGCAGGGCCATTGCAAGTTTGCAGTGTTTGCAAGTTGACTGTGACCAGAACCTACTGTGACGCGTCAGAACCAGTCACCCACCACGCCCCCACCTCGCGTAGGGCCATAACTGCAACCACGCTACGGCACGTGGGAGGGGGTGCATCAACAGATTGACCCCTGGCGAATCCAAATTGCCGTCAACGTGGCCTCCACGAAGTAGGAGGTGTGGAAACCTCGTCTTACTGCAACGCGCTGCCTGGCGCAGGGGATGTCCCCCGACCTGGCGCAGCGGACTTCCCCTGGTCCGACGCAGCAGGTCTCCCCTGCTCTGGCGCGTCAGCAGCTGGCGAGGCGGTCCCATGCGACAAGGCAATGCCCTGCAGGGGGAGCAGCGGCAGGGAGGGTGCGGCGGCGAGTTACAGGCCCACCCGCGGACCCACAAAGAGCAACAGCAGGCCCGTGTGCTGGTTGCTACTACCGCACATGCATTCCCTACCACGATACCGTCTTGCAGGGCACCTCCCGCTCTGTACGCAGGGAGGACTACTGCGCCCCTGCACCGGGCAACCGTTCATGCAGCACGCAGCACATGAAATTTTACAGTACAGGATGCACGCTGTGCCCTACAGTGTACCGTACGTCAGCAGCTCCATGCCCCTATGCCCCAGCAGCCCCTTTGCCCCCAACTGCATTCTTACACTGTAGCACAGACAGTAATACACAGCGTGCGGCAGCAGCGAGCAGCCCCTTGCCCCCACCTGCAGCTGCACCCCCAGCCTCCTGGCCGTGGCCTGCAGTCGGGCCAGCTCGTGCAGGCGGCACACCGTCACCACAGCGCCCTCGGCGCCGCCCCGCCCCGCGCGCCCCGCCCTGCAGCATCACCACACAGTCACCAGGCGCAATGCGTGCTTCATCTCAATCGCGACTGTGTAAAGAGTCATACCTAGCTGCCCCGCCCGTGCGGCCCATCCGCCCGCAGGGGCTCGAACGTCAGTCAGCGGCCATACAGGGTGACGGGCCACGAGTTTTGCCGGTTGCAGCTGGCCCGCAAAAGCAGCGCGGTGGTGCCACCTGTACACCCTCGGCGCTGCTCCCACACCAAGCAAGCGCATGCTGGCAATGCCGGCTGCAACTGCCGCATGGAAGCAGCGAAGTGGTGCTTAGACCTTCGCACCCATGGCGCTGAGACCGAGCAATGCGACGCTGCCATGCTGAAGAAGCCAGAAGCGCAAGCTGAGCACAAATAGCATGCACAAGGGAGGTGCTGTCGTACGGCGGCCCACCTGTGTGCGTACGACAGGTCCCCCTCCGGCAGGCCCAGGTTGACCACCAGGTCGCAGTCCGGCAGGTCCAGGCCCCGAGCTGCCAGCTCGGTGACGACGAGGGTGCGGAACGCCCCACGGCGGAAGGCTTCTGTTACGTTGGTCCGCTCCAGCTTGCTCAGCTCGCCGTGCAGGACCGTGACCTGTAGTGTGGGTAAGCGAGAATCGTCAATTCATGCTTCCTTGATGTCACAGCGGGCAGAAGAGTGTGTTGCACCACAGTGTGCTGCACGCATGCCATGGGCCTAGGTGACGGTGGCAAGCGCCAGCTCGCACAGGTGACCGTGCAGCTCAGTAACCAGGCTTGATGGAATAGACATGCACGGCAAGTAATCTCGTCAAAAACTCTTGCACCTGTACCTTACAAAGCCTTTCACCCACCTCCATGTTCCTCGCCTCCAGCTTGTACTTTGTGACCATGGCCTGGTTGGTGCGCCGCACGAACAGCAGCACGCGCTGGGCACCCAGGGCGTGGATGGCACGACGGGCCATGTCTGTGGCGTGCTGTGACGGGGACAGGACGTAGGTGTGCAGCAGGTGGGGCGGCAGGACGCCTGACAGCCGGCCTGGGGAGGAGTAGAGGAGCAAGAGGGATGGCAGCGTGATGCTGGGCGCAAGGTGTGGCGTGGGAAGTGTCCAACGGACGGATTCCGTGCTACAAGGGCATACGGCAGGCCCCATTTAGAGGGCGCTGTGCAGGAGACACAGGACGTAGGCGTCTGTAGCAGGCGGAGCGGTGGCACGCTGGATGGGCAGCAGGCGGCACTGTGCGAGAAAGAAATCAAGATGGGGGAGAGCGCGGCGCAAGGCGCATGCAGAGTGGCAGTCTAAGCGGAAGCCGTCAAAGTCGAGTGCTGGTACTCGGGGCTCGGGGCTGTGCACGACAGCGCTAGAATCTCAAGACAGGGTCATGAGTAAGTGACGTACAGGTCGCGCAATGCCAGATTCGCCGGCAGTGTATACCTCACCCGCCGCCTCAGGGCTTGCTGCTGCGTCAGCTCCTTCACGTGCACCTCCCGCAGCCGCGCGTTGCTTGCTCCCGTCACGCCGACCTCCACCGCCAGCTCCGTCAGCTCCAGCTCCATCACCCCCAACTTCCTCCTCTCCCCCTAACCCACGCCTCGCCTCTCTCGGCTGGAATGCCTCCGCCATCCCACCACCCTCCTCGTCCTCTCCCGCATCCATCCCTGCATCTTGCCCGGGCAGCACCGGTGCACGGTCTCCTGCCCCATAGTTTACCCCGCTGTCCGGCAGCGCCTGCCTGCTGCTGAGCACCACGGGCACGGGGACCTCCCCTGGACACCACGCCGCGTACCGCCCCAGGTCCCGAGCATCCAGCGAGGCGCTCACCAGCACCGTCTGGCGACAAGCCACGCCTCCTTTCGCACCACCACCCGCTGCACCGCTGCTGCTGCTGGCGCTACTCAAGCTGCTCGTGCTGGGGTCGTGACTGGCGCCCACGGGTGCTGTTGCTGCTGCCGGTGCGTTACTGTGGTGGTGGTGGTGGTGGTGGTGGTGGTGGTGCTGCCCTCGGTCCTCCGTTTTGGTGTCACCAGGGTTGGGCCGTGGGTTGGGGGTGGCGGCAGGCTGGTGGTGCTGTGCGGGGGTGGTAAGCCGGCGGCCCACGTGCTGCGAGATGGTGTTGACGTGGTGCACATAGTCCCGGTGGGACAGCAGCTCGTCTACCTGGGCACGGAGCCAGAGACAAAGAGGTGCAAGGAGGCGCACACGTAAAGGAGGAGAACGAGAGCCAACATGGCGACAAATTGGTACATCTGCTAACAGACAATGGGGAGTCACGAGCTCAAGCGCAGCGCCGGCTGTGCACGTCAAGGCTGAGCGCTCCCCGGAGCACTGCGGGCAGCGGCCATGTGGTCCGGACGTAGGCGCATGGCTTGGCAAGCCACCCACGAGGTACAAGCAAATGTGGCACATCGCCCCACCACCGTGTGCTTCACCTCACGTCACCCAGCACCAGGACGGGCATGTGCCACACCTGCGGCAACCCTGTCCCTGTCCCTGTCCCTGCTTCTGCCTCGGCTTATGCACCCTGGCATCTTCCGCAGAATCCCAAGACACGGCCAACTGTTGACCTCCCGTACGCACATCCCCGTCACAGCTTCTGGCACCCTAAGAACACGTCACCAATCCTTACAGTGGCCGTTCCTTCTCACCTCATCCAGCACCAGCACGGGCGTGCTCCACACCTGCAGCGCCCCCTGCGCCACCAGCTCCGCCACCCGCCCCGGCGTGCCCACTACCAGCAGCGGCCACACGCCCCCCTGGCCACCCAGCGCCTCCGCCTGGCGCTTGGGGTTGGCGCCCCCAATGGCCTGGGCCACCAGCTTGCGGCCGTCGAGGGGCAGCAGCTGCTGCGCCGTGCGCTGGATCTGGATGCACAGCTCCCGGGAGGGGGCAACGATGAGTGCCTGTGGTGGGGAGTGTGAGGAAGGGAGAAGGAAGGTGTTGCTGCGACCTGTGTAGCCGCGACATTCTTGGGGGGTGAGTGACGCGGCTGGGGAGCAGAAGGAAGCGGGGAATGGCGCGCTGTGGCGGTGCGGTGGTAACGGGAGCCTGCGTGGCCTTCGGCATGCACGGCGTGCAAAAATGCTAGCAGCGTCAGCAGGACTCAGAGTATTACCGTCGACATAGTGTTGTTGCTTCAGGCCCCCAATGCACATCCAGGGGCCCACCTGCACTGTCCGCTGCTGCTGTCGTCGATCCTCCGGTTGAGCCCGCCCCTGCTGCGCCTCCGCCCCTGTTGCCGGTTGCACCTCGGGCGCCCCCGTTATGCTGTGCGTCCGCCCCGGCCGCTTTCCTCCACCCTTTCCGGCGCCGTCTCCTAGCAAGCCCCGACGCTCCAGCGCTTGCTGGACCACGGGTATGAGGTACGCCAGGGTCTGCAACACAGGTGGGCACCAGAGGAGGTTTGCGTAAGACGGGATGAGCCTGTGTGATGGCGTCATGGAGTCACGCAGACGCAGGGCGCCAGAGGAGGGTCAGCAAGCCAGTACTAGTGTATGCACGCACACGGCCTTGCCGTGGTAAACTTGCTGTCAGCGGCCGCGTGGACTTGATCAGCAGATGGCTGAATAGAGGTACCTGGAAGAGCAGCCCGTACCTCACTGCAACACAGTGTCACCTTGCTGCCCTTTGGCGCTCTTGGCCCAGCAATCCCGTTGCCTATCCTCACACTGCCCACATGCACAATCGTCCCAAGACAGTGCCTGCGCACACCCAAGCCTGACAGACCGAGTGGACGCCCACACCCAAGCTCACTCCTCCCACGTGTACACACCCCATCGCCTCTTGCTCCACCCCACGCCCCACGCCCCATCCCACACCCAATACTCTTCACCGAAGACACCCACCACACCTTCCCCGAGCCCGCGAGTGCTCTCCTGCTTCCTTCGTAACAACTGATCTTGTCAGTGCACGGCTCATGCATCCCGATTCTCGCAACAGCATCTCTACCCACCTCACCTTCCCCGAGCCCGCGCACGACTTGACGGCGACGTTCCTCCCCTGGAGCACCAGGGGCACAGCCGCACGCTGCACGGGCAGCGGCGAGTCCACACCCATGGCACGCAGCCGCTCCTGCGTTGGTCGGGAAAGGAAGGCGCTGATGCAATCAGAGTGTGTTGGTGTGCTGTAGCAACCGAGCATGTGGCGGGCATTTGTGTGTTTGCGCTCCTCCGCGCCCGGGGTCCGCGGCACGGAGGCAGCGCCTGGCAGCGGAGTACCTGTACCATAATAATGATGGGGAGGACTTATCTGTACCGTGGAGCTTTGCATGGCTACTTATTTTCAGGTCCGGTGTGCAGGTAGGGTGGGGGTTGGAGCAGCCGTGCGCTGTGTGGCACGCATCTAGCGTCCGAGCAGTAGCGATAGCAACTTGAGAAGGCGCACATGCAGCAGCAAGGCGTGCCCAGGGGACAGGACACGCAAGCATGCCTGACAACGTATGCAGGAGCACCAACAACTGTGGAGTTCTGTAGACACACCGCGAGCTTCGGATGCACGCAAATGGGGGCAAACCCCGTTGGCTCGGGCGATGCAGCATCCGGCGAAGCACGCGTTGACGAACTCCTTCCTGCTAGGTGTTCTAGATTGAGGACGGACGTATGCGAATGGGGCGTGGCCAAGGTCGTGGGGCGGGGCTGGGGGATGGCCCGTGGGGCCCTTCCTCCCCATGCGCCTGCGCCTCCCCAGCCTCCCGGGCCGAAGCCCCCGCCTCCGCCTCCGCCGCCGCCGCCGCCGCCACTGCCGCCGCCTTCAGTATCATGCCTGCCGCCGCCGCCGCAGCCGCCGCTGCTGTTGTTGTTGCCGCCGCTTCCACTGCTGATGCTGCTGCCGCTGACTGCCAAGCGGCTGCCGCTGAAGATGCTACAGCTGGTGCTGCTGCGGTGGCCGTAGCTGACGGCCACGTGTTCGCCGGCACCTGGAATGTTGGCGTTGCTGCCGCGGGCATGGTGAACTGCCGTGTTACTAAGTTGGCAAGCCGAGAACACGTCGCCGCTCCTTGCCAGAGCGCCCGGTATTTTCATTATTGCATCGGGGCGCGAGCAATTGTTGCTGTGCGCAGGACTTCTTGCGAGGTGGGGGGCCTCCAGAAAAGGAAGGCTCCCTGTCTCGTAGCCCACCGCCGACTGCACACCTGATGTGGAGCTGCACCCGGACAGCACACGTGCCTCCGATGGTGTGAACCCCCATCTACTAAAACAAGTCGTCTGCGCATCAAAAGCACTTTGCGATGCTGCAGCAAGCCGCTGGAGGCCCCTGCCGCGCATTTGTCCTCCTTGCTTACGTGTGTTGTACTGGCGGTGTACCAGGAGTTGTCGACTTCACCTCCTATGCTTGTTAACATTAACATGATGGCGAGCGCGTCAGGTCGTCCTTAATCCTGACAGAAGCCATGTGAGTCGACTTTTTTCTCGTCGTACAGCACGAAAATTCTATGCCGTTTCCGCGTTTTGGCTGCACACAGGCTGCGCCTTACCAACCTTTCGTGAGCGCCTGTTTATGCGGTTTTGGGCTCCGCGTCACGGACACAAGCAGCGAGCCGGAGCCGAAATATCTGCCCGAGTCCCAGTCCCGATCACCTAAGGCTTGCGCAATCACCTATCTAGCTGCAGAGACGAGCGCTTACCTAAGCCGCTGCGCTGCTGGAACAGCGCTCCCCCCGATGGTTATGCTGGCATTTCGGCTCGGGATGGCGATGGGGGACTAGTGCCCGCAGCGGGCTGACCAACGCTGTCCTTGTCAGCTGACTTGCATATATGCGAGCGCATGTGTGGTTGAGTGAAACGAGGGTGCGCAACGTTGCGAGGAACCGCTGAGCGGGAGGCAGTGCTACACGCTAAAGATCGGGGCACTCATTTGCGCCCTGTACTAAGTGTATGTCACCACCAAGCTCACGCCGGGGGACCTGGCTGCAAACGGCAGGCGGCTGAGGAATCAGATCCGGAAATACCACGACAGCCTCAAGAAGGCGCACGTACAGGGCGGCGGCGTGGACGTGCAGCTACTGGGGACGGACCTGGCGCCGGCCACGCTGCAGGTGACACCGCAGGAGGCGGTGGTGCAGCTGCGGAGGTCGCTGCGACCGCGCGGGCAGTCATTGAGGGCACAGGAGGCGGGGGGGTGGGGGGCGCTGCTGGCTGGGGAGAAGGAGGAGGAGGAGTAGGCTGAGGAGGGGTGGAGGCGGGGATGGAGGCCGGTGCCGTGCGGTGCGGTGCGGTGCGGTGCGGTGCGGTTCCTCTTCAGCATGTTAGTGGTCCAGCGATGTGCCCTTATGTAGTAGTTGCTGGTGTGGTTGGGTTAGCGGCTTAGGGCTGCGAGAACGAGCTGTTTGGCGTATTGGACGGAGCAACGGCAAATGCCCGCAGCCCGCAGCTGTCCGTGCTGGGCCGAAATGCCGGCAGCTGCTGCCGTCGGGCTGTGTTCCCTGTCACTTGCCATTGTACAACCTGTGTAATTCTATAAGAAAGGAGAATTGCAGTCCTAGTGTCATAGAATGCGGCCTTACGTCCGCCTCCACAACATGGCTGCATGCTCCATGTTGAGCCGAAATGCCGGCAGCTGCTGCCGTCGTGGGGCTGCTGCGCTCCCCTTCGCCAGCCATGTCACAGTAGATTCACTTCTGTAAATCTCGCGGCTCGGTCTTGACCCGAGCTAGAGCGTGGAGCCCCGCACACGGAAGCGCTCCGAAGGTGGTATAAAACGAAGAGTGGCCTGCAGGTAAGTCGGGAGGGGACATGGTGCTTGGCCTGGACGTTTTCGAGGATGTTGCCTCAGTCTTGGTCATTTCCTCGAGAGCTTTCCTTCGCGCAGTGATAGCACACCATTGCTGGCCCCCTGTAAGTAGACTGCCTAACAGCAGGTTTTGTTACATTGTCAAACCCGCCCAGCATAAATGGATGACGACTGGCGAGCACCAAGTCCGCAACACGCTGGAGCTGAAGGCGCTTCAATGGAACAATGGTTCCCAGCTCTCGGCGACGACATGCCAGGCAGGTCCTCCGCCGGTACAGTGTGCACTCCGCAAGCCCTGCTTGCGGACATTGGGAGAGCAAGCGGCATGACTGACGAAGATTCGCCTGTTTTACATCTGATGGCATTACGAATTTCCTTGTGGGACAGGGTTAAGCCTGTCCACTGCGTCGGGCGCCTTGGGTTACCATTCGCATACCTTCTCCTTGCGCAGACCTGGGCGACGAGGACATTGCCGGGGCACTCGCGGACTTTCCTTTGAGGGATTTTCTTGCTGGCAGTCCACCTCGTGAGGTGCGGACTAGGGTGCAACTACCCTAAAATTGCGAAAGCGGGAACTCGCCGGCTGTCTACCTTTGCGGAGTCCTTGGGAAGTGCATATAAAACGCTTGTGGGTGCCGCATTGTTGCAGCAGGATTCATGCCGTTGAGCCCTTGACACGTGCCTGCCCGACGGTCGTGTCGAACCCTGCAGACTGTCAGCGATGGTTTCCAGCAACAGGAGGCTTTCCCCGGCCTCAGCAGCGAACCCACCAGCAGCGCAGAGGGCCCTGTTGACGGCAGCGCCGGCGGGCATGGCGGCACGAGCGGGTTGTCCCGCGGGCTGGGCGCTTTCCGCAGCTTCAGCACCAACGACCTACAGGTGTGTAGCGATCACAGACCCAGCTTTGGGTAGCCAGGTTGAGTATGTATGTTGGGGACAGTCGTACTGGCATGGCCGTTCTTGCGTGGTCGTTATGTGAAGAGGAACTGCGCCATGCAACCGGCAGGGGGCATTATAGGCAGACATTTTTTATGCTGCCCCCCGCAGTTGCTTCAGTCTCTGGACAGTCCACAGTACGCGCTGCCGTCCTTCGGTCTCAGCGCGCCCCAGCCTTCCGGCGGAAACCACTTGCTCTCCAGGCCAGGCTCAAAGCCGGTCAAGCAGGCACCGGGGCTGGCCTCAGTGCCAGAAGGTGGCCTCCCGCAGGTACGGTTTGCACATGGTGTTTGCGGCGTGTGTGCAAGTACAACGGTGGATTGTATGCCTGCTGCGGGGGCAACGGGGGCTGTTTGACTTGCCGTCGTTTTCAGCCGACCACCTTGCATTAGTGCAGGGCAAGTTGTTTCTCAATTGTTGAGGCGTTCCCGCTCCCAATTGCAGGAAGCGGCGGCTCCGCAGCCAGACATGCTTGCGGCGACGCCCAACTCGGCTGCGGTGTGCGGGGCTGAACCGGTCGCTGCCGGTCAGCCAGGGCACACGGGAGGGCCGTCATCAGGTGAGTCATTGCTAAAAACGCTACCGGGCAGATAGAAAGTGCACACCGCAGCGCAAGGAGCATCGGAAAGGGGAGCGGGAGCGTCCAAACCAAGAACTGAGCTCAACCATCACCCATACGCATCAAGGGAAGTCACCGCATTCGTTTCGTGGCTTGCAGGCCCGGCGGCGTTCCTTCCCAGCAGCAGCCACGGCGCCACCGTTGCGCCCCCGTTTGCGCCCGCGTTCACCGGCGTCCGGACCTCAAACTGCGGCTCAGAGGCCATCCCCGCAGACCCAGCAGCGGCCGCAACAGCAGCTGTGGCGGGCTCGCCGCCTGTGCCGACGTCCATGCCGCCGGCCGGGTTCGGCATGCGGCACGTCATGTCGTGCGGCAGCCTGTCCACCCTCATGAACAACACCCTGCAGATAAAGAAGGAGGAGTCAGACGAAAGCGCGGGCGCGGGAATGGGGGCCCAGCCAGGCCACCCTGGTGGGCTGGTGCTGCCTGCTGGGGTACCGCCTTCAGTGCCGGCTCCCACTCCGTCCAGCGCAGCAGCAGCGGCCGGGGCAGCGGCCGCCGCCGCCGCCGGGGTGACGCCCGGCCATCCGGGCTACAACAACGCGGTGGCAGCGGCGGCGGCGGCAGCAGCGGCGGTGGCGGCAGGCATGTACCCTGGCGGGCAGCCGATGCAGCCGATGCAGCCGATGCAGGCGTACCACGCGGCTGCGGTGCCGGGCTCTGTTCCGCCCCTCTACGGCCTGCAGCCGCCCGTATACCAAATGGGCATGCCGATCATGCCCCAGCTGCCGCACCTGTGAGTATACCCGAACGAGCCGAAAGCGCTCGGGGGCCGTTCAAGATGCTCTGGTCATGGAATCTGGTGTTGTAGTAGTGCAGGGTGCAGAACACATGGTATCGCGTTTGCTAACCGTGTGACTACCTGCTTCTTGCAACTGCAGGTCCATGGCCCAGCCCCCCGCGGCCCAACCTACCGTCACAGGCATCCTAGCACCCAGGCCAGACCCCTCTGCCGCAGCACCTGAGCCCACCACATCCGACGGCGGCCAGAAGCCCCCGATGGCTGGCGCAGGTGCCGGTGACATGACGCCCTTCCAGGGGGGCGCTGGGGCAGCCTCCCCTGAGTCGGGGCCCTGCGAGGGTGGTGGCGGTGGCTTTGGTCCGCGGCTGCGTAAGGTGCACAGCGCGCTGGAGCTGGGGGCTTGGCGGCAGCTGGCGGAGTCGGAGTCAGTGGAGCCGGGTCTTGGGCAGGTCGCCGAGGCCCCCGCATCCAAGGTAAGCCTTCTGCTCAACGCGCCGTATTGTTGTAGAATTACAGAAAACTCATCGTACTGCTTGCTTCGCACAGAAGGCCCCTTGGCAGTGACGGGGCGTTGCCGAAATACTGCGGTTTTACGTACTGCAGATGGTCGGGCGCCTCACGGCCGAGGAGCGGCTTCAGCGCATCCTGCGCTACCGCGCAAAACGCGACAAGCGCAACTTCAACCGCGAGATCAAGTACCAATGCCGTAAGACGTTGGCGGACTCGCGGCCGCGCGTCGGCGGCCGCTTTGCGCGCAACGACGACCCCAACAGCGTGCTTCCCCACCAGACCAAGAAAGCCCAGCGCACTAAGCAGCCGCCGCAGGGCTCGGCTCAGCAGCAGCAGCAGCAACAGCAGCAGCAGCAGGCTCAGGCCCAGAGCCGCAGGGGTACGGCGTCCGGCGCTGCGTCCCCTATGCCGCCGCCCGCTGCGCACAACGCCGCGGCAGCTGCTGCGGCTGCCGCGGCCGCGGCCGCTCAGAACCAGAGCAGGATGTCGGCTGCGTCGGCGCGCAACGCGGCGGCCGCAGCGGCTGCAGCGGCGGCTGTCGCGGCGGCACAGGCCCAGGCGGCAGCCCTGGTCATGGGCACCCAGAACGGCGGTGGGAACGCCTTGGGCCTCGGGCCTGGGGCGGGCTTCCAGCCGCAGGCGGCCCATGCGCCAGGCACGACGCCTCAAGCAGGGGCCGCCACGGTGGGCGCCCAGCATACAGGCGGGCCCGCGGCTCCGGGACCTGCTGCCGGCGGTGCCGCCGCGGCGGCTCCAGGGGACGTGTACATGCACACGGCTGCGGGGGAGCAGCAGCAGGCGGCCGCGGCTCCGCTGCAGCAGCAGTCTGGCAGCGGCACTGCCCCGGCCTCGCTGCAGCAGCGCACCTCCAGCACCACCACCACCACTACCCATAGCACGTCCAGCAGCGAGCATCACACGGCCAGCAGCACAGGCACGGCCGCCGCGGCCATGGCCGCTGCAGCCGCAGCCGCCGTCGCCGCCGCCGCAGCCGCCATGGGCAACCCTTCGAGCGCTTCCTGCGCTCCCGCCCCTGGCCAGCCCCAGCCTCCGTCCCAGCCGGTGTTCCTCTCGCCGCCCGGAATCAGCCCTATCCCGCCCGGCGCGGCGCCCCCTGGCCAAGCTCCCGTCGCAGTCCCCGCCCCGTACCTGCCACAGGGCATCGCGCTGCCGTACCCGTACGGCATCCCCCTGGTGCAATACGGCGGAGCCACGCTGGTCGCGCCGCCGGGCGCAGCGGTGCAGCTGCCCCCCACGCTCCCCACGCAGCAGCACCAGTCGCTGCAGCAGCTGCAGCACCAGTACGCCGCCGCCGCCCAGGCGGCAGCCAACACGCTGTACGCACACCTCGGCGCGCCCCCGGGGACGGTGCTGGCCTTCGCGCCGCCGGGCAGCTCCCCCACCCCTCAGCTCGCGGCCATGCCCCCGCCCGCTGCCCTTGCCCCTGGCGCACCTGTGAACCATGTGCTGCACCACCCGTCGGCTGCCTACCCAGCCGCCACGCCCATGCAGCTGTCGTACGGCATGCGGGAGCAATTGGCGGCGCCGCCGGCTGGCATGCCGGTGCCTTTGATGCAGCAGCCCCAGGCCCAGTTGCAGCCGCAGCCGGGCGTAGAGCTGCAGGCGCCCACACCGGACAGCGGCGCCGTGGTGCCGGCCCCGTGCGGAGACGATCTCGTAGCAGCTCTGGTGGACGCTGGGGATATGGCCCCGCGCCTGGACTCGCCCCTCATCGACGCGCTGTTCTCGCATATGGATGCCGAGATGCACAACACGGTGTGCGGCGGCGGCGGTGTGGATGGGGAGCTGGGTGCGGCGGTCGCGGACGCAGGCGGCGGCCAGGCGGCGGCGGACGCGTTCCTGCAGTCGATTGTGGCTGCTGGCGGCAGCACGGCCATGGCGGTGGACGGGTAGCACTGTTTCTTGTCGCTGCAGCCTTGGCGCGGCATGGAGCGATGTTCAGGTGATGTTCTGTACTTCACGTAATGTGGAACAGCGCTACATTTGCGTCCTAGCCGGCGGCGCCTTGGTGGCGCCCCGTCGGGCACTCTCCAGGTGACAGACCTCGGGCGGGGGCCTTGCGCAGCAACGGAAGCGATGAAGGAACTAGAACCTTGGGGCCCAAACGCAGTCAACGGTTATTGGTGGACCTTGTCCGCTTCGCTGCCCGGTGTGTGAGAGAGAAGAACGAGAATGCTTAGGGGCGTTCTTGCAGTACGTGCGTCATGTCGACGCAGCTCTGCGTGCTGTACAGGCAGGGCGTCAAGTACGGTATGTGCACTTGCGCCGCTAAAAAAGCGACGGCTTTAGAGGACGGTCTGCAACGGTTCCTGGCCCCAATCTTGCCTGCACGTTGCATCTTCAGCTAGTGACCTCACCGTATGTACCACGGTTTGCTGCATCGGAGCTTATTTTAGGCGTGGT
>VFQN01001696.1_pt1 | contig 35912 bp, 35 predicted proteins | sample 3512371 | NCBI WGS metagenome assembly VFQN01 (sample SAMN10412370, study PRJNA504923) | tailings metagenome | isolation source: Replicate 2 from Balatoc abandoned mine | place: Philippines: Itogon, Benguet | collected 2017-08-28
GTTGGGGGCGCATTCTAGGCGCCCGGTTCTAGGCAGATCGTACGGAGTTTCCGCAACCATGCCGCTTGAACATGAGGTCATGCCACCCGATCACCGACGATTCTTCGCCTCGTCGTTCAAACGGCGCAATTCCTCCAGCTTCTCGCCAATGCGGATCTCCAGCCCGCGCGCCACCGGCTCGTAGAAGCTCGGTGGCGTCATGTCCTCGGGCCAGTAATTCTCTCCGGCCGCAAAGCCGCCTTCCTCGTCATGGGCGTAGCGGTACCCGCGGCCGTAGTCGAGACTCTTCATCAGCTTCGTCGGCGCGTTGCGCAGATGCAGCGGCACCGCGCGCGTACCGTCGGCGGCCACGAAGGCCCGCGCCGCCTTGTAGGCGGTGTAGACAGCGTTGCTCTTGGGCGCCACGGCCAAGTAGACCACCGCCTGCGCCAGCGTCAGCTCGCCTTCGGGCGAGCCGAGGCGCTCGTAGGTCTCCGCAGCGTCCAGCGCCAGGCGCAGCGCGCGCGGATCGGCCAGGCCGATGTCCTCGCTGGCCATGCGGATCAACCGCCGCGCGGCGTAGCGCGGGTCGACGCCGCCGTCGAGCATGCGCACGAACCAGTACAGCGCCGCGTCGGGGTCGCTGCCGCGCACCGCCTTGTGCAGCGCCGAGATGGTGTCGTAGAACTGCTCGCCGCCCTTGTCGTAGCGGCGCAGCTGCTCGCCGAGCGACTTCTCCAGCATGGCCTCGTCGATCTGCTCGACGGGCCCGACCATCGCCACCAGGTTGTCGTAGGCGTTGAGCAGGCGGCGCGCGTCGCCATCGGCATAGCCGATCAGCCGCGTGGCCGCAGCATCGCTCAGCGGCGGCGCGTTCAGCAGCGTGCGGCCGCGCTCGATCAGCGCCTTCATGTCCTCGTCGGAGAGGCTCTTCAGCACGTGCACCGTCGCCCGCGACAGCAGCGCCGAATTGACCTCGAAGGACGGGTTCTCGGTGGTCGCACCGATGAAGGTGAACAGGCCCGATTCGACATGCGGCAGGAAGGCGTCCTGCTGGCTCTTGTTGAAGCGGTGCACCTCGTCGACGAAGACCACGGTGCGCCGCCCCTGCGCCTGCACGGCCTGCGCGCGCTCGACCGCCTCGCGGATCTCCTTCACGCCGCCGAGCACCGCCGAGATGGCGATGAACTGCGCGTCGAAGGCGCCGGCCACCAGCCGCGCCAGCGTGGTCTTGCCCACGCCCGGCGGGCCCCACAGGATCATCGAATGCAGCCGGCCCGACTCGAAGGCCACACGCAGCGGCTTGCCGGGCCCGAGCAGGTGCTGCTGGCCGATCACGTCGGCCAGAGTCCGCGGGCGCAGCCGTTCGGCCAGCGGCGCGTCGGCGGGCACCGCGGGCGCCGGCTGCGGATCCTCCAGCGGCAGTTCGAGCGTGGACATCGGCCGATTGTCGCAGCCGGCCCGGCCTCAAGTTCTGGCGGCAAGTGACGAAGCCCTGGCCGAGACCCGCGAACACAACCATGCCCGAGCCGCAGCCCGCCCCCGACGCCATCGCCCGCCTGGAGACGCTGTCCAGCGAGTTGGCCGCGCTCGAGCCCGAGCTGGAACGCTGGCTGGCGGCCACGACCGACGCGGCTCTCGACCGCGAACGCGCCCGCCGGGCTGCGCTGCAGTTGCGCCTGCAGGTGTCGCGGATCACGGCGGTGCTCGCTGAACCTGCGCCAGAATCCCCGGCGGCGCCGTGGCATGGCCAGGAACGCCGCGGCCCGCAGCGAGCCACCAACGTGGCCCGCTTGCCGGAGCGGCCGTCCGCGCCGCGCCAGGATCCACCCGCCGGTCCGCCGGAGTGGGAATCCTTCTGATCAATTGTCCGGACACCTCCGACCCTCGACCATGAAACACAGCTTCGCCATCGCCGCCACCTTGCTCGCACTGACGAGCGCTGCACACGCCGGCCGCCCGCTCGCCACCGAAGATGCCGACTACCTTGGCCGCAGCCAGTGCGAGGCCGAAGGCTTCTATGGCCGGCTCTAGGCCAGTGGCACGCCGGAAACCCGCGGCTGGACGCTGCAGGGCGCCTGCGGCATCGGCGGCAACACGCAGGTGGCGCTGGCCTACAGCCGTGCACGCAGCGCCGGCGAGACCGGCGAGGGCCTGCTGCTGGGCGGCAAGACCGGCATCATCACCCGCTCCGGCGACGGGCTGGGGCTCACGCTGGCCTGGGGCCTGACCGGTGCGAAGGCGCGCGGCAACTCGTTCGAGCACGAACTCACCTACCTGAACCTGGTTGCCACGCGCGAGATCGCGCCGGGCTGGACGGGCCATGCCAACCTCGGCTGGCTGCGCAGCGAGAGCGCCGACGCCAACAGCACGACCTGGAACCTGGCGATCGAGAAATCGCTCGGCAACGGCGTCGACCTGATGGGCGAGGTCTACGGCGACGACCGCAGCGACGAGTGGCTGGGCCTGGGCGTGCGCTGGGCGGCGTCCGACAGGCTGAGCCTGAATGCGTCGTATGCGACGCAGAACGATTCGCCGCGTGTCCGTCTGTGGACGATCGGCTTCAAATACTCGTTCTGAATCGACAGAGCTACTGTTCGATCACGTCGGCGCCCTTGGGCGCGACGAACCGGAAGGCATCGGCGGCTGTCGCCACGTTCGGCTTGAACTGGCTGAACTGCAGCAGCGAACGCTGGCCGAAGCTGTCGACGATCTCCACGGCGGCGAGTTCCTTGCCGCGGAAGCCCACCTTGAGAGAGTCGAAGGCGCTGTCCTTGGCCTTCGGCTTCGCGGCGGCCCACTCCAGGCCGTCTGCCGCCGGCAGCGGCGAGAGCTCGAAGTCCTTCTCCAGGTTGCCGCCGGCCAGGAGTGCTGCCGGCGTGGCGCCGATGGCGGCCGACAGCTTGCGCGAGCTGACCTGGTTGAGGTCGGCGTCGTAGATCCAGACCTTCTGGCCGTCGGCCACGATCACCTGTTCGAACGGCTTCGTGTAGGCGAAGCGGAAGCGGTTGGGCCGGGCGAACTGGAAGTTGCCGCTGCTGGTCTTCTTCTTCGCGCCGTCGGGCGAGGTCACGGTCTGCGTGAACTGCGCGCTGCCGCTCTTCACCTCGCGCACGAACTCGCGCAGCGTGTCCACCGCATCGGCCCGGGCCGATGCCGCCGCAGCGCAGAGCGCGAGCAGCACAGCGAAACGAATCTTCATGCGTCGCGGCTCGGAACGATGATGTCCCGGTTGCCATTGGTGGACATGGCACTTACGAGCCCGGATTTCTCCATTTGTTCCAGCAGCCGCGCGGCGCGGTTGTAGCCGATGCGCAGGTGGCGCTGCACCAGCGAGATCGAGGCGCGCTTGTGCTGCAGCACGATGGCCACCGCCTGGTCGTACATCGGGTCGCTCTCGCCGCCGCTGGCGCCGCCCTCACCCGCGAGGATGTCGCCGCCGTCGCCGTCGAGCGTGCCGCCTTCGAGGATGCCCTCGATGTAGTTCGGCTCGCCCTGGCTCTTGAGGTACTCGACGACACGATGCACCTCCTCGTCGGACACGAAGGCGCCGTGCACGCGCACCGGGATGCCGCCGCCGGGCGTGAGGTAGAGCATGTCGCCCTGGCCGAGCAGCGCCTCGGCGCCCATCTGGTCGAGGATGGTGCGGCTGTCGATCTTGCTGGACACCTGGAAGCTCAGCCGCGTCGGGATGTTGGCCTTGATGAGGCCGGTGATCACGTCGACGCTGGGCCGCTGCGTGGCCAGGATCAGGTGGATGCCCGAGGCGCGCGCCTTCTGCGCCAGCCGCGCGATCAGCTCCTCGATCTTCTTGCCCACCACCATCATCAGGTCGGCGAGTTCGTCGATGACGACGACGATGTGCGGCAGCCGTTCCAGCGGCTCGGGCTGCTCGGGCGTGAGGCTGAACGGGTTGGGGATCTTCTCGCCCTTCTCCGCGGCCTCGTCGATCTTTTTGTTGTAGCCGGCGAGGTTGCGCACACGCATCGTCGACAGCAGCTTGTAGCGCCGCTCCATCTCGCCCACGCACCAGTTCAACGCGTTGGCGGCCTGCTTCATGTCGGTCACCACCGGCGCCAGCAGGTGCGGGATGCCCTCGTAGACGCTCAGCTCGAGCATCTTCGGGTCGATCAGGATCAGGCGGACGTCGCGCGCCTCGGCCTTGTAGAGCACGCTGAGGATCATCGCGTTGATGCCCACCGACTTGCCCGAACCGGTGGTGCCGGCCACCAGGCAGTGCGGCATCTTGGCGAGGTCGGCCACCACCGCGTTGCCGACGATGTCCTTGCCCAGGCCCATGGTCAGCTGCGAGGCGGCGTCGTTGTAGACCTGCGAGCCGAGGATCTCCGACAGGCGGATCATCTGCCGCTTGGCGTTGGGCAGTTCGAGGGCCATCGTCGTCTTGCCCGGAATCGTCTCGACGACGCGGATGCTCACCAGCGACAGCGAACGCGCCAGGTCCTTGGCGAGGTTGACGATCTGCGCGCCCTTCACGCCGGTGGCCGGCTCGATCTCGTAGCGCGTGATCACCGGGCCGGGCGAGGCGGCGACCACACGCACCTCGACGCCGAAGTCCTTGAGCTTCTTCTCGATCAGCCGCGAGGTCATCTCCAGCGTCTCGGGCGTGACCGTCTCCTGGCGGCCCGGCGCGGCGTCGAGCAGGTCGACCTGCGGCAGCTTGGTGTCGGCGAGCTCGGTGAAGAGGGGCTTCTGCCGTTCCTTGGCGACGCGGGCGGACTTGGGCAGCTCGGCCACCGGCGCCTCGATCACGATCGGGATGTGCTCGTCGTGCAGCTGGTGCTCGACCTCGACCACCTCCTCGCGCTCGCGCAGCGCGCGCTCGCCGAGGCGGATGTCCTCGGCGCGCTCGATGCGCTCGGCGCGCTTCTCCCGGAAGGATTCGAGCCAGGTGCCGATGCCCTCGGCCACGCGCAGCCACGAGAACTTCAGCGACATCGACACGCCGGCCACCAGCGCGGCGATCCACAGCACGCCGGAGCCGGCGAAGCCGAGCAGCTTCTGGCTCAGCGGCCCGAGCAGGACGCCGAGCACGCCGCCGGCATGGCCGCCGGCGACGAGGGTCTCGTACTGGTAGAGCCGGGTGTTCTCCAGCGCGCAGCTGGCCGCCAGCAGCACCACGATGCCGACCCAGAACAGCCAGGCCGGCGGCTCGTGCGGATCGGCCGGCGCGGCCGTTGTCTGCTCGCTGCGCAGCACGCGCGCCAGGCCGCCGAGCCAGGCGCGCAGGCTCACCAGCATCAGCCACCAGGCGGAGAAGCCGAACAGGAAGTACAGGCCGTCGGAGAACAGCGCGCCGAGCGCGCCGGCCTTGTTGGTGGCCTGCTCGACGCTGCCCGAGGTGGTGAAGGCCGGGTCTGCGCCGCTGTGCGTGGCCAACGCGAGCAGCGCCAGCAGCCACAGCACGGCGCCGAGACCCAGGCCGAGCCGGGCGCGCCAGCGCGGCACGACCCTGGCCGCGGCCGGCGTGCGCGACGAACGCGCGGACGAGGACGACGAAGAAGCCGGCGCGCCCCCGCCGGCACGCAGCGATCCGAGTGGAAACGTCATGCGGAGATTGTCGCCCAAGGCTTCCAGGGTCTTGTATCCGCTCGCAGCGGCCGCGGCTAGCATCGCCGGCGTGCATCCCATTGCCGCCCGCCGCCTGCTGATTGGTGCCGCCGTCGTGTTGGCAGCCCCTGCCATCTGGCGCGGCGCGCTCGCCCAGGGGCGGCTTCAGCCCACGCCGTCGCAGACCGAAGGGCCGTTCTATCCGGTGGAACTGCCCGACGACATCGACGGCGACCTTCTCGTCCTCGGCGGCCGGCCGTACGGCAAGGGTCGCGCGGCGTGGCTCGAAGGCACGGTCAGCGACACCGACGGCCGCGCGTTGAGCGGCGCGGCGGTGGAGATCTGGCAGTGCGACCCCGACGGCCACTACCACCACCCCGGCGACGGGGGCCGCGCCGACCCGGGCTTCCAGGGCTTCGGCCGCGTCACCGTGGGTTCGGACGGCGCCTACCGCTTCCGCACGCTGCGCCCCGCGCCCTACAGCGGCCGCACGCCGCACATCCATCTGAAGGTGAAGCTCGGTGCGCGCGAGTTGCTGACCACCCAGGTCTACGTGCAGGGCGACCCGGGCAATCAACGCGACTTCCTCTGGCGCCGGCTGCGCGCCGAGGAGCGGGCCGCGCTGACGGTGCCCTTCGAGCCGGCCGGCGACACGATGCGCGCGCGCTTCGCCATCGTGGTGCGCGCCTGATGCGGCCGTCGGCGCCGTTGCCGCTGGCGGCGCACGACGCCTAGCGTTTCGCCGCCTGCGCGCTGGCGGCCGTGAAGACGCGCCATCCGCACAAGCTCGACCACCTGATCCTCGACGCGGACGACCTGCCGACGCCGTCGCAGATCCATCCGGTGTTCGACGGCAGCTACGACTGGCACTCGAGCGTGCACATGCACTGGTCGCTGCTGCGGCTGCTGCGGCGCGCGCCGGGCCTGCCGCAGCGCGAGTCGATCCTCGCCCACGTCGACGAACGGCTGCGGCCCGAGCTCGTGGCGGTGGAGCGCGCCTACGCGGTCGATCCGCGGCGCGCCAGCTTCGAGCGACCCTACGGCTGGGCCTGGCTGCTGGCGCTGCAGGTCGAGCTGGAGGCGCCCGAATGGCCGGCCCGCTGGGCGCAGGCGCTGCGGCCGTTCAGCGACGACATCGCCGCGCGGCTGGCGGCCTTTCTCGCACGCAGCCACTATCCGGTGCGCGCCGGCACGCATGCCAACTCGGCCTTCGCGATGACGCTGGCGCGGCGCTTCGGCGATGCCTCGCTCGACGCGGCGATCGACGCGGCAGCGCGGCGCTGGTTTCTGCACGACCGCGACTACCCGGCCGCCTACGAACCGGGCGGCGCCGACTTCCTCTCCGGCGGGCTGACCGAGGCCGTGCTGATGAGCGCGCTGCTCGGCGACGGCTTCGCCGACTGGTGGCGAGGCTTCGCACCGCGCGGCGAGGCGATGCAGCACTGGCTGCAGCCCGCGGTGGTGAGCGACCGCGTCGACCCGCAGCTCGTGCACCTCGACGGCCTGAACCTCTCGCGCGCCGGGTGCCTCGCCACGCTGGCCGATGCGCTCGATGACGAGGTGCTGCGGGCGGCGGCCGACGCCCACCGCGCTGCTGCCTGGCCGCACGTCACTGCCGGCGACTTCGCGGCCACCCATTGGCTGGTCAGCTTCGCGCTGCTGTCGCTGGGCGATTGAGCTCAGGCGCGCGCGATCGGCTCGTAGCGCAAGGGCGTGCCGGCGAGCGAGCGCACCAGCGCGTAGCCGCGCACGGCCCACTCGATGGCCGGCTGCTCGACCGGTGGCACGGCCCCCTGCGCATGCCGGGCGAGCGTCACGTGCGGGCGGAAGGCCCGCGTCTCCACGCGCATCCCCTGCGCGCGCAGCAGCGCGGCGAGATCGGCGTGCAGCGTCGCCAGTCCGGCCGGCGTGTCGCTCGACTCCAGCACCGCGATGCCCCGCGGCCACAGCGCTGCGCGACCCAGCCGCAGCGTGAACGGCGCCGTGCAGGGCGGCAGCGCAGCGACCAGCGCGCGCGCCTCGCGCTCGTGAACCTCGCCGAGGAAGTGCAGCGTGAGGTGCAGGCGATCGTCCGGCACCCGCGCAGCACGCGGCGGCCACTGCCAGGCCTGCTGCGCCAACGCCAGCTGCCGGCGCACGGCCTCGTCGGGCCACAGGGCGAGAAACAGGCGCATGCGCGATTGTTTCCGAACCCGAGCCGCATCAATCGCCGCCAACTCGAGCTGCGCTAGTCTTCGTCCATGAAGATCCATTTCCTCGGCGCGGCCGACACCGTCACCGGCTCACGCCACCTCGTCGAACTCGACGGCCAGACCCTGCTGCTCGACTGCGGGCTGTTCCAGGGCTTCAAGACGCTGCGCGAGCGCAACTGGGCGCCCTTCCCGGTGCCGCCGCGTGAGATCGACGCGGTGATCCTCAGCCACGCCCACCTCGACCACAGCGGCTACCTGCCGGCGCTGGTCAAGCAGGGCTTCAAGGGGCCGATCCACTGCACCCAGGCCACGCGCGACCTGGCCGAGGTGCTGCTGCTCGACAGCGCCCACCTGCAGGAGGAAGACGCGCGCCGCGCCAACCGCTACGGCTTCTCGCGCCACGCGCCGGCGCTGCCGCTGTACACCGTGGCCGATGCCAAGCGCGCCATCGCCAGGCTCTCTCCGCTGCCGGCGGGCAAGACGGCGCGCATGGGCAACGTGCTGGCCGAGCTGACGCCGGTCGGCCACCTGCTCGGCGCCTGCGCGGTCACGCTGCGACACCGCGACGCCACGCTGGTCTACTCCGGCGACGTCGGGCGAGCCAACGACCTGCTGATGCCCGAGCCGCAGCACATCGCGCATGCCGACGTGCTGCTGGTCGAGTCGACCTACGGCGACCGCATCCATCCGCCGGAAGACGCGCAGCAGCGGCTCGGAGCCATCATCCGCGCCACGCTGCGCCGCGGCGGCTCGGTGCTGCTGCCCTCCTTCGCCGTCGGCCGCGCCCAGGCGCTGATGCTGGTGATGCAGCGGCTGAAGGCCGCCGGCGAGATCCCCGAGGACACGCCGGTCTACCTCGACAGCCCGATGGCCACTGCCGCCACCACGCTCTACCAGCGCCATCGCAAGCTGCTGCGCCTGAGTGCGCGCGAGGCCAACACGCTGTGCGACGGCGTGACCGTGGTCACCACGCCGCAGCAGTCGGAGAAGGTCTCGCGCGCCCGCTACCCGAGCGTGATCATCTCGGCCAGCGGCATGGCCACCGGCGGCCGCGTGCTGCACCACCTCAAGGCGATGGCGCCGAACCCGAAGCACGCGATCGTGTTCCCCGGCTTCCAGGTGGCCGGCACACGCGGCGCCAAGCTGGTCGAGGGTGCCACCGAGGTCAAGATCTTCGGCGAGTACGTGGCGGTGAAGGCGCAGGTCAGCCACCTCGAGGGCTTCTCCGGCCACGCCGACGCCAACGAGCTGATGCATTGGCTGGGCGGCTTCGAGGCGGCGCCGGCGCAGACCTTCGTGGTGCACGGCGAGGCCGCCGCGGCCGATGCGCTGCGCAGCCGCATCGCCGACGAACTCGGCTGGCGCGTCAGCGTGCCCGAGCATCTGGCGCAGGTGACGGTCTGAACCTGTTCGACGCGAGCGGCGCCACCGTCGAAGGCCTGGCCGTGGCGCTCGGCTGCGGGCTGCTGATCGGCCTGGAGCGCGAGCGCCGCAAGGGCCAGGGCGCCGACCGCGCCGCAGCCGGCGTGCGCACCTTCAGCATCGCCGCGCTGCTCGGTGCGCTCGCGCAGGGCATCGCGCTGCCGGGGCTGGTGCTGGCCGGCGCGCTGGTGGTGGGCGGACTCGCCGCAGCGTCCTATGCGCGCAGCCGCTCGCGCGACCCGGGGCTGACCACCGAGCTGGCGCTGTTCGCCACCTACCTCGTTGGCGTGCTGGCGATGCGCCTGCCGCTGCTGGGTGCCGCCTGCGGCACGCTGCTGGCGGTGCTGCTGGCCGCGCGCACGCAGCTGCACCGCTTCGCCACGCACTGGCTGAGCCAGCAGGAACTGCACGACGGCCTGATGCTGGCGGCGCTCGCGCTGGTGATCCTGCCACTGGTGCCGAACGAGCCGCTGGCCTGGCTGGCCGGCATGCGGCCGCGGCCGCTGGCCTCGCTGGTGCTGCTGATCCTCGTGCTGCAGGCAGCCGGCCACGTCGCGCTGCGCCTGTTCGGCGCGCGGCTCGGCCTGGCGGCCTCGGGCTTCTTCGGCGGCTTCGTCTCCAGCACGGCCACGGTGGCGGCCTTCGGCGCGCGGGCTCGCGCCGGCCAGGTGGCCGTGCCGCTGGCCGCCTCGGCCGGCGCGCTGTCGGGCTGCGCCACCTGGGTGCAGGTGCTGGCCATGGCCGCGGCGCTGTCGCCGCCGGCGCTGGTGCGGCTGTGGTGGCCGGCACTGGCCGGCCTGGCCGCGACGCTCGCCGTGGCGGCGCTGTGGTCTCGGCGCGGCGCGCGCGACGGCGATGCCGCGCTGCTGTCGGAACGCGGCGCGCTGCGGCTGCGCGAAGCGCTGGTGGTGGCGTTGCTGCTGGCCGCGGTGGCCCTGCTCGTGTCGCAGGCGCAGCGCCTGTTCGGCGATGCCGGTGCACTGGCCAGCGCCGCGCTGGCCGCGCTGGCCGACGCGCACTCGCCGATTGCCTCGCTGCTGTCGCTGTTCAACGCGCAGCGCCTCGATGCGCAGACCCTGCTGCACGGCGTGCTGGTCGCGCTCGCGGCGAACACGGTGACGCGCCTGGTCACGGCCTTCGTCTCCGGTGGGGCGGCTTATGCGTTGCGCGTCGGCCCGGCGCTGGTGGCGGGCCTCGCGGCCGCCACGGGGGTCGTCGCGTTTGCAGATTGATGCGACTCGACACAGTGTGACAGGCGCATCGGGCTAAGGTTGTCCTCCGACCCGAGGAGTCGTTGGAGGATCACCATGAGAACCGCATGGCGCACGGCGTGGCAGGGCGCGGAGATCGTCGTCTACCGCGAGGACGAGGCCATCGATCGCGTGAACGCGCAGGACATCGAGCGTGTGGTGTTCGTGCACCACGGCAGCGGCGACTCGCCGGGCGACCTGCTCTACGCCATCGTCGAGACCGCGGCAGACGCCCTGGTGTTCCCCGACTTCACCGGCTTCGCCGGCCGCGTCAACTTCGAGCGCCAGGCTTTCTGGGCCGAACGCGGCTGCGTCTACTGGGTGTCAGACCGCCACGCCGCGCTGCCGGCGAGGCTGCGGCGCGGGCGCTGGTTCCTGCGCAGCGCCGGCCCGCAGTTCGCGCGTGTGCCGCGGGTGGAACTCGCGCCGCTGATCGAGGCCTGGCCGCTGGAAGGGCCGCAGACCTGGGAGCAGCGCAAGTGGCGTCGCATCGAGAACAGCCGGCCGTTCTCGCACTCGGCGCCGGGGCCGTTGCGCGCCTGACCGCGCTCGTTCCTGGAAACGAAACACCCGGCCAGCGGCCGGGTGCGACGGCAGGGGTCGACGCGACTTCAGGCCGCGGTCTTCGCGGCCGCGGTGGCCTTCTTCTTGGCGTGCTTCTTCGCGTGCTTCTTCGCGGTCTTCTTGACCGCCGGCTTGGTCTCGGCCTTGGCGGCCGGTGCCGCAGCCGCAGCGGGGGCTGCAGGCGTGGCCGGGGCTGCGGGAGCAGCGGTCTGGGCCATCGCGCCCGCAGTGAAGCCGGCGGCGATCAGCAGGGCAACGAGCTTGTTCATGTCGTAGTTCCTCGAGGATGTGATCCGAGCAAAGTGCTCGGCCTCCTCAACGTCCGGCCGTCTGCGCGGGTTGACCCGGTGCGTGAACGGGGTGCGAGCGCAGTTCGTCCAGCCGCAGCACCGGCGTGACGCAGGCGTCGACGCCTTCGAACAGCGCCGCCCAGTGCGCCATCGGCTGGCCGGCGAACACCGCGGCGACCTCGGCGCGCAGCGCCATCGATTCGGCGCTGCCCGGCACGAGTCCGCGCGACCAGTGCCGCTCGGCCCACGCCGGCCGGCCCAACGCCTCGCACAGCGCGCGCCAGAACTTCATCTCCAGCGCGCCCACCGCCATGAAGCGGCCGTCGGCGCAGCGGTAGGCGCCGTAGCAGGGCGCACCGCCGGAGAGCAGGTCGCGCCCCGGCGCGGGCATGCGGCCGCTGGCCTCCAGCGTGATGCGCGCCAGCACGTGGTGGCGCCAGACCTCGTGCGTCATCGAGATGTCGACGAAGCGGCCCTGCCCGCTGCGCTGCGCGGCCAGCAGCGCGGCCAGCATGCCCGACACCGCGGCCTGCGTGCCGCCCATCAGGTCGCCGATCTGGAAGTTGGGCACCGCGACATCGCCATCGACGGTGGCGATCTGCTCGAGCACGCCGGCCATGGCGATGTAGTTGATGTCGTGGCCCGCGCGGTGCGACCAGGCGTTGTGCTGGCCGTAGCCGCTGATCGCGCACATCACCAGCTTCGGGTTGAGCGCGTGCAGCGTGCTCCAGCCCAGGCCGAGCTTGTCCATCACGCCGGGGCGAAAGCCCTCGACGATGAGGTCAGCGCTGCGCAGCAATTCGAGCAGTTCGGCGCGGCCAGCCTCGCTGCGCAGGTCGACCTCGCGCAGCTGCTTGCCTTCGTTGAGCCAGCGGAAGGTGAGGCTGGGGCGGCCGGCCTCGCGGTCGGCACGGGTCAGGCCCATGTGGCGCGTGCCGTCTTCCTGGCCGTCTCGGGCCGGGCCCTCGATCTTCAGCACCGTGGCGCCCATCTCGGCGAGGTGCTTGGTGGCCAGCGGGCCAGGCAGCAGTCGGGTCAGGTCGATGACGGTGATGCCGGCGAGCGCTCCCGCCTTCTCGGACGCATCACGCATCAGCGGAACACCCCTTCACGCAGCCACTTGGTGGCGACCCATTTCTCGCCGGCCACCACGGGCGCGCCGCCGTGCAGCGTCTTGCTCGCCGGGTGGGCGCGGTCGTAGCTGAAGAACACCGCGTTGCCCTTGACCGGCGCCACCTCCAGCTGCACGTCGGGGAAGGTGGTGCCGCCGCCGACCTCGGGGTCGTTGAGGTACATGACGACGGTGCCCACGCGCTGGCCGCCGCGCTTGAGGATGGTGGCGGTGCCCGGCTGGGCCGGGTCGAAGTAGTCGTAGTGCGGCTTGTACTCCGCGCCGGGCAGGTACTTCAGCACCTGCAGGCCCTCGCCGTTCTCCACCGGCCAGTGAATCAACGCGGCGATGCGCGCCTCGATGCGCCGGCACAGCTCGTTCTCGCCGCGATCGAAGAACATGCCCTGGCTGGTACGCGCCGAGTTGACCTCGTTGCCGCCGGTGTCGGTCTGCACGGTCTCGGAGCGCGTCAGCCGCTTGGCGGCGAGCGCCATCAGCTCGTCGCACTCCTCGTGCGAGAGCAGCCCGCCGAACACCACCACGCGCGGGTCGCGCATCGCCATCACCACACGCACCTTACGGTCGGGCAGCTGGATCGTCGTGGGCATGCCACCGCTGCCCGGCAGCGGCTCGGGCACGGGCACCGGCGGCGGCAGCTGCGCCGCCTTGGCGCGTTCGTCGAGGAAGCCACGCAGGGTGTCTTCCAGCGCGGCGATGGCCACGTCCTCGCGCCAGCCGCTGGCCTTCATCGACTCGAGCACGGCCTCCGGCTGCGCGCCGGCCTTGGCCTGCTCGAGGATCCAGGCACGCAGCTCCGGCGTGACCGGTTGGGCGGGTTGCACTTCGCTCATGGGCAAATTCTGCCCCAGCGATGGGCGCCCTTGTTACGGCGCGTCAAGCACCGCGCAGCGCGTGGGTCTGGCGGGCGAGCGCGGTGATGCGCGCCCAGTCACCCGACGCCACCGCGTCGGCCGGCGTCAGCCAGGAGCCACCGCACACCCTGACGTTGGGCAGGGCGAGAAACTGCGGCGCCGTCTCCGGCGTGATGCCGCCGGTGGGGCAGAAGGCCACGTCGGGGAACGGGCCGTGCAGCGCCTTGAGCAGCGGGATGCCACCGGCCGCCGTGGCCGGGAAGAACTTGAGGAAGTGGTAGCCGTCGGCGTTGGCCTGCATCACCTCGCTGGCCGTGCCTACGCCGGGCAGCAGCGGCAGCGTGACATTGCGGCAGTAGTGGCCGACCTCGCTGGTGTAGCCCGGGCTCACGCCGAAGCGGCAGCCGGCATCGCGCGCCGCCTGCGCATCGGCGACGCTGCGGATCGTTCCCGCACCGACGATCGCCTCCGGCACGGCCCGCGCGATCGCCTCCATCGCGCGCAGCGCCACCGGCGTGCGCAGCGTCACCTCCAGCACCCTGACGCCGCCGTCGACCAGCGCCTGCGCCAGAGGCACGGCGTCTTCGAGGCGCTGGATCACGATCACCGGGATCACCGGGCCGTGCGCGGCCAGTTCGAGCGTGTTCATGTCGTTCCTCGGGAGCACAGGGTTCAAAGCCAGGTGCACGCGCCCTCTTCGGCGCTGAGCACGTTGCGGCGCAGGCCGCCGAACAGTTCGCGGCCGAGGCCGTGGGCATTGGTGTCGGCGGCGGCCTCGGTGAGACGCGCAGATTCGCGTGCGGCCCATTCGGCCGCATCGACCCGGGCTTCGAGGGTGCCAGCCACCGCGTCGAGCCGGATCACGTCGCCGTCGCGCACCTTCGCCAGCGGCCCGCCAGCCAGCGCTTCCGGGCTCACGTGGATGGCGGCGGGCACCTTGCCCGAGGCGCCGCTCATGCGGCCGTCGGTCACCAGCGCCACCTTGAAGCCCTTGCCCTGCAGCACCGCCAGCGGCGGCGTGAGCTTGTGCAGCTCGGGCATGCCGTTGGCGCGCGGGCCCTGGAAGCGAACCACCGCGACGACATCGCGCTCGAGCTCGCCGGCCTTGAACGCGGCCAGCAGTTCTTCCTGCGAGGCGAACACCCGCGCCGGGGCCTCGATCACGTGGCGGTCTTCCGGCACCGCCGACACCTTGATCACCGCGCGGCCGAGGTTGCCGGTCAGCAGCTTCAGGCCGCCCTCGGCGCTGAAGGGGGCGGCGGCCGTTCGCACGATCGCTGTGTCGCCGCTGTCGGCCGGCAGCGCGCTCCAGCGCAGCGCGCCGGTATCGTCCTGCGCCGGCAGCGTGCCGTAGTCGCGCAGGCCGCCGGCCGCGACAGTCGCCACGTCGGCATGCATGTAGCCGCCGTCGATCAGCTCGCGGATCACGAAGCCCGGGCCGCCGGCGGCCTGGAACTGGTTCACGTCGGCGCTGCCGTTGGGGTAGACGCGCGCCAGCAGCGGCGTGGCGTGGGAGAGGTCGCTGAAGTCCGTCCAGTCGATCAGGATGCCGGCGGCGCGCGCCACCGCCACCCAGTGGATCAGGTGGTTGGTCGAGCCGCCGGTGGCCAGCAGCGCGACCATCGCGTTGACGATCACCCGCTCGTCGACCAGCTGGCCGATCGGGCGGAAGCGCTCGCCGCCCTTGCGCAGGGCCAGCACCGTGCGGACCGCCTCGCGCGTCAGCGCCTCGCGCAGGCCCGCGTGCGGATGCACGAAGGCCGCGCCGGGCACGTGCAGGCCCATCGCCTCGAGCAGCATCTGGTTGCTGTTGGCGGTGCCGTAGAAGGTGCAGGTGCCGGGGCCGTGGTAGGCGGCCGATTCAGCCTCGAGCAGCCTGTCGCGGCCGACCAGGCCTTGCGCGAACTGCTCGCGCACCTTGGATTTCTCGGTGTTCGACAGCCCGGTGCTCATCGGCCCGGCCGGCACGAACACGCAGGGCAGGTGGCCGAAGTGCAGCGCGCCGACCAGCAGGCCCGGCACGATCTTGTCGCACACACCGAGCAGCAGCGCAGCGTCGAAGACGTCGTGCGTCAGTGCGATCGCCGTGCCCATCGCGATCGTGTCGCGGGAGAACAGGCTCAGCTCCATGCCGGGCAGGCCCTGGGTCACGCCGTCGCACATCGCCGGCACGCCGCCGGCCACCTGCACGGTGGCGCCGAGTCGGCGCGCCTCGTCGCGGATGACGGCCGGGAAGCCCTCGTACGGCTGGTGCGCCGAGAGCATGTCGTTGTAGGCCGTGACCACGCCGATGTTCGGCGCCCGCTCGGCCACCACGCGCAGCTTGTCGTTCGCCGGCAGGGCCGCGAACGCATGCGCGACGTTGGCGCAGCCCATGCGGTCGGCGCCGCGCGGCCGGTCGATGGCCGCCTGTACCCGCGCGAGGTAGGCGGAACGCAGGGTCGCGCTGCGCTCGCGGATGCGCTGCGTGACGTCGACGATGGCGGGTTTCATGGCGATGTCCGAGGCAGGTCGTAACTCTGCTGCGAATTATCAAGTAACCAGGTTACATCGTCAAAACAAGCACGGCATCACCCTGCCGGCTTGTCGAATGTGGCGCCATTGCAGCTTGAGCTCGACGCGGCGCTTGGCCAGGTCGGCGTTGTGCTCGGGGGTGGCGCTGGCGTCGTGGAAGCCGGAGTTCAGCACCGCGGCGCCCGGGTTGGCGCCCGGTGCGAAATCCTGCGTGTCATCGTCGGCCTCGCCCATGCGTTTCTCACAGCGAAGGCATTCGAGCCAGTCTAGAGTTCGACCATGGACGCCCCCGTCGACCCGCTGATGCTGCGCGATCCGCAGGTGCTGCTCGAGCAGACGCTGCGCGGCTGGGGCGCCGGCGACGACCTGTGGGTGTTCGGCTACGCCTCGCTGATCTGGCGCCCCGACTTCGACGCCGACGAGCAGCGCGGCGCGGCCGTGCACGGCTGGCACCGGGCCCTGCGCATGCGCTCGCGCATCAACCGCGGCACGCCCGAGCGGCCCGGGCTGGTGTTCGCGCTGGTTTCCGGCGGCTCGTGCCGCGGCGTCGTCTACCGCATCGCGCGCGCGCGCGCCGAGCGCGAGCTCGAGCGGCTGTGGGTCCGCGAGATGCCCACCGGCGTGTACGACCCGCGCTGGCTGGCCTGCCGCACGCCCGCCGGCACGGTGCGCGCGCTGGCCTTCACCCTCGACCGCGCCAGCCCGGCGCACACCGGCGAGCTCGCCGACGCCGAGTTGCTGGAGATCCTGCGCCACGCGCGCGGCCGCTACGGCAGCACGCTGGAGTACCTGCTGGAGACGGCGGCCTCGCTGCGTGCGCGCGGCATCCGCGACCGCGAGATCGAACGGCTGGAACGCCTGGCGCGCACGCTGGCGCCAGCCTGAGCCGGCTCAGAGCCGCTGCGCCTGCCCGGCCCCGGCCTGCTGCGCCAGGCGCACGCTCTCCAGGTCGGCCTCGGTGTCGACGTCGATCAGCACACCGGGGTCGTCGACCTCGACACCGATCGCCGGGTAGCGGGCCGCCAGGCGCCGCGCGCCCTCGTCGCCGCGCAGCGCGGTGAGCTCGCTGTAGAGCTCGGCCGCGAAGCCCACCGGATGGCCGCGCACGCCCTTGTGCTGCGCGAACACCACCGGGTGCTGGGTCAGTTCGCGCGCCACCTCGAGCATGGTCTCGCTGCGCACCATCGGCATGTCGCCCGGCAGCACCAGCCAGCCGCTGGCGTCGGGCGCCGCGCTCACGCCGCTGGCGATCGAGTAGCCCATGCCCAGCGCTTCGTGGCCCGGCGAGCCGACCTCCGGCAGCACGATGACGTCGCGCGCCGCCACGCTGCGCCGGGCCACCTCGGCGAAAGCCTCGGTGGTGACCACCACCACCGGCAGCTGCGTCGCGACGGCGTGGCGCAGCGTCGTGGCCAGCACGGTGGCGCTGCCCAGCCGCTGGGCCAGCTTGTGGTCGGCCCCCAGGAAGCGACTGCCCCGCCCTGCTGCCAACACGATCACCGCCGGCTGCGCCCTCATTGCGCGATCCTTCTTGCTTGTTGTCGATTGCACTTGCGCCGCGGCAGGAACTGCCCGCGCGTTACGGACAAGAATGGGTTCGCAACCCACTCCCAGGTAGTGGGACGATCACCTAAGGCCTTCCCCGTAAGCAGAATTGCCCACCCAGACTTGTCGGGTGGGTTAGCCCTAGCATGGTGCTCCTGCACCGCCGACGAGCTGGATCATGAGTGACAAGAGCAAAGAGATCGCCCACCTTCGCAAGAGCTACGAACGCGACGAGCTCGACGAGACCGCCAGCACGGCCGATCCGCTGCGCCAGTTCGAGCACTGGTTCCAGCAGGCGCTCAGCGCCGAGCTGCCCGAACCCAACGCCATGACGGTGGCCACCGTGGCCGCCGATGGCCGCCCCTCCACGCGCGTGGTGCTGATCAAGGGCTACGACGCGCGCGGCATCGTCTGGTACACGAACTACGACAGCCGCAAGGGCCGCGAGCTCGCCGGCAACCCGTTCGCCGCGCTGCAGTTCCACTGGGTCGAGCTCGAGCGCGTGGTGCGCATCGAGGGGCGGGTCGAGAAGGTCAGCGCCGAGGAGAGCGACGCCTACTTCCAGTCGCGCCCGCTCGATTCGCGCATCGGCGCCTGGGCCTCGCCGCAGAGTCAGGTGATCGAGTCGCGCGCCGTGCTGGTGGCCAACGCGGCGCGCTACGGCGCGCAGTTCCTGCTGCAGCCGCCGCGGCCGCCGCACTGGGGCGGCTTCCGCCTCGTGCCCGACCGCTGGGAGTTCTGGCAGGGCCGCAAATCGCGCCTGCACGACCGGCTGCGCTACCGGCTCGAGGCCGGCCAGTGGGTGCGCGAGCGCCTGGCGCCCTGAGGGTGGCTCAGGCCTCGCGCACGCGATCGACGAAGGTCTTGCGGAACTTCTCGACCTTGGGCGCCACCACGAAGGCACAGTAGCCCTGGCCCGGATGGTTGGCGAAGTAGTGCTGGTGGTAGTCCTCGGCGCGCGAGTAGTCGCGCTCCGGCTCGATCTCGGTGACCACGCGGCCGCCGAGCTTCGTGTTCACCTCGGCCACCACCTCCCGGGCAACCCGTTCCTGCCCGGGCGTGTGAACGTAGATGCCCGAGCGGTACTGCGTGCCCACGTCGTTGCCCTGGCGGTTCAGCGTGGTCGGGTCGTGCACCACGAAGAAGATCTCCAGCACCTCGCGCAGACTGATCTGCGCCGGGTCGAATCGAACTCGCACCACCTCCACGCAGCCGGTGTTGCCGGTGCACACCTGCTCGTAGGTCGGGCGTGCCACGCGGCCGTTGCTGTAGCCCGACTCGACGTCGACCACGCCGCGCACGCGTTCGTACACCGCCTCGGTGCACCAGAAGCAGCCGCCGCCGAGGGTGATGGTTTCCAGGTTCGTGCCCGTGGTCGTGCTCATCACGACACCTTAGCGGAATTCGTACCTCGCGGTGAACGCGACCATCCAGTTGCGCGGCAGCGCCGGCTCGAAGAAGCGGCTGTTCGCGTCGTTGACGATCACCGAGCCGGCGTAGGTCTTGTCGTTCACGTTGTCGACGCGCAGCAGCTGCTTCAGCGTCCAGGGGCCGAAGTTCTGCGCGAAGCCGAGGCGCAGGTTCAGCAGCGTGACCGCCGGCGCCGCGTCGGCGTTGGCGTCGTTGACGTAGAGCTTGCCGGTGTGGATCAACTCGGCGCCGGCATTGAAGCCGCCCCAGGCTGCCTTCGGCGCCCACACCAGCTCGGCGAAGGCGCTGCGATCGGGCGTGCCCGGCAGGCGGTTGCCCGCCGGGATGTTGACCGCGGTAGCGCCGCTGCCGCTGGTGAACGGTTCGTCGAAACGCGCCTTCAGCGCGGTCAGGCTCAGCGTGCCGCGCAGCGAGTCGGCGAACTGACCGGTGTACATCAGCTCGCCGCCGCGGCGGCTGGTGCGACCGGCGTTCTTGAAGGTGCTGCGCCCGCCGGTGTTGGTGTCGGTGACGATCTCGTCGCGCGTGGCGATGTCGAACACCGCCACGTCGAGCCGGTGGCCGCTGGCGATCTTCCACTTCGCGCCGATTTCGGCGTGGCGGCTCTTCGAGGCCTTCAGGTCGGTGTTCAGGCCGGTCAGGCCGCCCGGCCGGTAGGAGAGCTCGGTGAAGGTCGGCGTCTCGAAGCCGCGGCCGACGTTGCCATACAGGTGCAGCGTCGGGCTGGCACGGAAGGTCAGGCCCAGCACCGGGTTGGTGGCGCTGTAGTCCTGGCCGCCGCTGTCGTCGGGGTTCTCGTCCGTCGACGGCGGCACGGCCGGAATGATGAAGCGGTCGTCGCTGGCGAACTTGACCTTGCTCGCACGCACGCCGGCGGTGGCCGTCAGCGTGGGCAGCAGGTCGTAGGCGGCCTGGGCGTAGACGTCGGTGCTGCGCACGGTGTTCAGTTCGTCTCGCTTGAGGGCGCCCTGCACGCCGGCGTCGTTGATGTAGCCCTGGCGGTCTTCCTTGCTGCGGTCGTGCTCGATGCCGCCGGTGAACCGCGCCACGCGGTCGCCATCCAGCCTGATCTGGTGGGCCAGCTGCACGCCCAGGCCCATGTAGCTGCGCGCGAAGTCGATGGTGCCACCCGAACCGGTGATGGAGGATTGCGCCGGGGCGGTGGGGGGCACCGACAGCTTGTTGTAGAGGTTGCGATAGCCGACGTAGATGCGCGACGTCAACGTGGTCGCCTCGGTCAGCCGGCGCTCGTAGACGCTGCCGATCTGCTGCTGGTTGACGACCTTGCTCGCATCCTGCGCCTTCACGGTGGCCGCCACCTGACGCGGGTCGGCCTCGAACTGTGCCCGGGTCAGGCCGGCCGGATCCTTGGACAGCGGCTGGTCGAAGGAGTTGACCACGACGCTGATCGTCGAGGCCGAATCGATCACGTGCTCCCACTTCGCGTTGAACTGGGTGCGCTCGGCCTGGCTGTGGTCGCGCCAGCCGTTGGTGGCGTAGCGCATCGCGTCGACGACCACGCTGTCGCGCTCGCCGTTGTGGCCGAACTTGACCCCGACCTTGTTCTGCTCCCAGGGGCCGACCGCGAAGCTGGTCTCCAGCGTCGGCACGGTGGCGTCGGTGCCGCTGAAGACCTGCACCACCCCGCCGGCGGCGTTGCCGTACAACTGCGCCAGCGGGCCGCGCAGCACCTCGATGCGCTGGGCCGAGCCGAGCGCGATGGTCGAGGCCTGGCCCTGGCCGTCGGGCATCGAGGCGGGGATGCCGTCGACGATCAGCCGCACGCCGCGGATGCCGAAGGTCGAGCGCGAGCCGAAGCCGCGGATCGACAGCTGCAGGTCCTGGGCGTAGTTCTGCCGGTTCAGCACGCTGATGCCGGGCACGCGGTTCAGCGCCTCCGACAGGTTGACCTGGAAGCCGCCGCTGTCGATCACCTCGCGCGTGATCGCGGTGATGGCCGCCGGCGCGTCGAAGGTGGTCTGGCGGGTGCGTTCGGCGGTCACGACCACAGGGTCGAGTTCGGCCGTCTGGGCGAACGCAGGGTAGGCAGCAGCGAGGGACAGGGCGAGGGTGGAGAGCGTGAGCGGCTTGTTCATGTTCTGGCGGGTGAGTTCGGGGCGCAGACGCGCGCGCAGCGAGGCTACGCGAGGGCCTCGCGGGCCGCGACGGGGTTTGCCGTTAGAGATTTTCTGGAGGTGCGCGCCATCCCGGCGCGCACCTTCCGCGGGTCAGGGCGCGGTGGCCGAGACCTGGATCGACGAGAACCATGCGGTGACGTTGTCGATCTCCTCGTCGCTGAGCGACTTGGCGATCACGCCCATCACCTCGTGCTGGCGCTTGCCGCTGCGGAACGCGCGCAGCTGCCGGGCGAGGTAGCCCGCCGGCTCACCGGCGAGGTTGGGCGTCTCGGGCGCGGCGGCGATGCCGACCTGGCCGTGGCACACGGCGCAGGCCTGCAGGGCCTTCTGCTTGCCCGCAGCGGCGTCCCCCGCGACCGCCGCGCCGGGCAGCGCGGCGGCCAGCAGGAACATCGACAGCGTCAGCGGCTTCACGGCGCGCTGTACGTGATGCGATAGATCGCACCCGCGTAGTCGTCGGACACCAGCAGCGAGCCGTCCTTCATCACCGCCACGTCGACCGGGCGGCCGCGGTAGATGCCGGTCTCGCTGTCGAGCCAGCCTTCGGCGAACACCGTGCTCGCGCCGGCGGTGCCGTCGGCCTTGATCGGCACGAAGTTGATCAGGCCGCCGCTGGCCTTGGTGCGGTTCCACGAGCCGTGCGAAGCCACGAAGACGCCGCCCTGGTACTGCGCCGGGAACATCTTGCCGTTGTAGAAGGTCATGCCGAGCTGCGCCTGGTGCGCCGGGAACTCGACCTGCGGCTTGGTCCACTGCGCCGGCGGGCTCATGCCCTTGAGGTCGGGCGCCGCGGCGGTGCCGGCGATCTGCACGTTGTTGCCGTGGATGAACGGATAGCCGAAGTGCTCGCCGCCGCCGCCGTGCTTGGTGATGCGGTTGAGCTCGCCGGGCGGGGTGTCGTCACCCATGCCGTCGGTCTGGTTGTCGGTGAACCAGACGGTCTTGTCCTTCGGGTTGATGTCCATGCCGACGGAGTTGCGCACACCCTTGGCCACGACCTCGCGCTTGGAGCCGTCGAAGGCGTTCAGCTTGATCATTCCGCCGATGCCGAGCTGCTCGTACATCGCGACCTTTTCCTTCGGCTGCACGTTGTACGGCTGGCCGAGGGTGACATAGAGCATGCCGCTGTCGTCGACGCGGCAGGTGCGCGCGCCGTGGTTGTACGACTCTTCCTCGGGCGGGATCAGCTTGCCCTGGCCGACGACCTCGATCACCGCGACGTCCGGGCCCTCGTAGAAGAACTCGGCGGCCGGGAAGTTCAGCACGCGGTTGTGCTCGGCGACGATCAGGAAGCCGTCCTTGGTCCAGCACACGCCGTTGGGGTTGGTGAACTTCAGCGAGGGCGCGAAGGACTTGACCTCGTCGGCGACGCCGTCGCTGTTGCGGTCGGTGACGGCCCAGACGGTCGTCTTGCGGGTGCCGACGAACAGCATGTTGGTGCTCGGCGCGACAGCCATGTGGCGCGCGTCGGGCACGACGGCGAACAGGTCGATCTTGAATCCGGGCGGCAGCTTGACGCGCTTGAGGTTCTCGCGGATCGCGGCGGCATTCTTGCCTTCCTGCGGCACGACCGGGATGTTCAGGTCGGTGGTCGCGACCTTCATCTGCTTGAGCTTCTCGATGTTCTGCTGGGCCAGGGCCGGTGCGGCAAGGCACGCGGCGGCTGCCAGCGACACGAGGGTGGGACCGAACTTCGAACGGGGCATGAAGTGTCTCCTGCGTCTTGTGGTCTTCGGATGCCGGCGCGGGACGCGCTCGGCTGCTCCGAGTCTGCAACGGCCATGCCACCTGGGGCAGACCCGAAGGTGTGAAGACCGCTTCCCGGCGATCCACGGTCGCGGCCCGCCGGGCCACTGTTCAGCCGCAAAACACCTGCACGCAACAGGTGTTCAGCTTCTGGTCAGTTGCGACGCCTGCGGGGCCCTGTTAACGTGGTCCGAATCACACATTGATGACGGCGGCGAAGACCGCCGTCACCTGGAGACGCATCATGGGTTCGAATGACGAGCGTGCGCTGGCGCACGCCTGGGCCATCCGTTCGCGCGGCTCGGCGCTGCCGCCGGGCGGCCTGCCGCCGCCGGAGATCCTCGACAGCTGGGTGCGCTGCGCCCGCGCCGGGCTCGACGTCGCCGCCGATCCGCCGATCCAGGTCGTCGAGGCGGCCGACCTGGCGCGGCGGCGCGACCGCGCCGACATCGTTCGCCGGCTCGCGCTGGCCGAGCTCGAGACGCTGGGCCACCAGATCGCCGGCTCGAACTTCCTGCTCGCCTTCGCCGACCCCGAAGGCGTGGTGCTCGACCTCTACGCCGACAACCGCTTCCTGACCAGCGGCTCGGCCAACGACATCGTCGCCGGCAGCCTGTGGTCGGAGGCGCAGGCGGGCACCAACGGCCTGGGCACGGCGCTGGCCATCGGCGCGCCGGTGGCCGTCAACGGGCTGGAGCACCACCTGCTCAAGTACGGCGACATCTCCTGCACCGCAGCGCCGATCCGCGACGCCTTCGGCCAGGTGGTCGGCGCGCTCGACGCCTCGTCCTACTTCGAGTCGCGCCAGCGGCACACCCAGGCGCTGGTGCAGATGGCCTGCACGCACATCGAGAAGCTCCTGCTGCTCTACCAGATGCGCGACCGGCTGGTGCTGGCGGTGCACCCGCGGGCCGAGTTCCTCGGCACGCTCAGCGCCGGCTTGCTGGCCTTCGACGCACAGGGCCGGCTGCAGGCCTTCAACGCGCGCGCGCGCGACCTGCTCAGCGGGCTGGAGGTGGCTGCGGGCACGGCCTTCGAGCAGCTGTTCGACGCCCCCTACGAACTCTTCGTGGCCGGCCTGCGCAGCGGCGGCGAGCGGCGGCTGCGCGACGCGATGGGCAGCGAGCTGTTCGCCAGCTGCGTGCAGGCGCCTTCCCGCGTGCCGCCTCGCCCGGCCGGCCTGCGCGTACCGCGCGACCGGCCGGCACCGGTGCCCGCACCAGCGTCCCCTCCCTCCCCGGCCCGTGCGGCGGCCACGCGGCACCGCAGCGGCGACTTCGTCGCCGACGATCCCGCCGTGCGCGCCGCGCTGGAGACGACAAGGGCCGCGCTGCGCCTGAACGCGCCGCTGCTGATCTGCGGCGAGACCGGCACCGGCAAGGAACTGCTGGCCCGCCATGCCCACCAGGCGAGCGGGCGCAGCGGCGCCTTCGTGGCGGTCAACTGCGGCGCGCTGCCCGCCGAGCTGTTCGAGGCCGAGCTGTTCGGCTACGTGGGCGGCGCGTTCACCGGCGCCCGCCGCGAAGGCAGCGCGGGCCTGATCGCCAGCGCCGACGGCGGCACCCTGCTGCTCGACGAGATCGGCGAGCTGCCGTTGACGATGCAGGCCGCGCTGCTGCGCCTGCTCGACGACTGGATGGTGCGCCCGGTCGGCGGCACGGCCACCCGCCGGGTCGACGTGCAGCTGCTGGCGGCCACGCACGTCGACCTGGAGCAGGCGGTGCGCGAGCGCCGCTTCCGCGCCGACCTGCTGCACCGGCTCAACACCGTCCGCATCGACCTGCCGCCGCTGCGCGCGCGCAGCGACTTCGCGGACATCGCGCGCTTCGTGCTCGAGGCCGTCCGCAGCGACGCGACGATCAGCGACGCGGCGATCGCCTGGCTGGCCCGGCACGACTGGTCGGGCAACATGCGCGAGCTGCGCGCCGTGCTGACCCGCGCCCTGCTCGGCCGGCCCGACTCGCGCCTCGACGAGGCCGATGTGCGCCGCGTGCTGCCGCTGAACGCTCCGACGGCGGCCGAGCCCCGCTCGGTGCTGGCACGCAGCGCCCTCGAGCGCGTGGTCGAGGAGTTCGAGCGCTGCGGGCGCAGCGTCAGCCGCACCTCGCGCAGCCTGGGCATCTCGCGCACCACCGTCTACCGCTACCTGCGCCAGCGCGGCGTCGAGGCCGAGGCGCCTGTCCGCCGCTAGCGGGTGGCCAGCGACAGCTGCACGCGCGGCGTCCAGCCTGCGCCGTCGTCGCCGGCCTCCCTCAGCTTCGGCGCCGCCAGGAAGAGGCGTTCGCCCGGCAGGCCGCGGGCGAGCAGCGCATCGCGCACCGCCAGGCCGCGCTGCAGCGCCAGCTCGCGCATCGCATCGGTGCTGACGGCGATGCGCCGCTTCAGCAGCGCCTCCATCTCGGGCCCGGGGATGTCGCGCGCGAAGCCGAGTGCATTGCGCGGCTTGTCGGGCAGATCGGTGGCGCGGTAGACCTCCTTGAGCGCACGTGCGCGGGTCGGCGCGTCGAGCGCGGCCAGCGCGTCGGCCTCGGCCGCCGAGGCGCCGCCGCGCAGCAGCTCGCGGCGGCGCTCGGCGAGCAGCCGCGCCTCCAGCGTCGCCTGCTGGAAGGCCTCCCGCTCGCCAGCCGGATCGGCGGCACCGGTCACCGTCATCTTCAGCGACTCGCGCTCGGCGAGCGCCTTGGCCACCTTGTCGAGCGTGGCCACGCTGCCGTCGGCGATGAGGGCCGTGCCAGGCCGGAACTCGACGACGCTGAGGTCCTCGCTGCCGCCGCCGGCCAGCAGCGCAAACGGCGCCGTCAGCGCCTTGACGAGCAGGTTGCCGATCACCTTGAGCACGATGCCGAACACGCTGAACTGCGGGTCGTTGATCGAGCCGCTGATCGGCAGGTTGATGTCGATGACACCGTTGCGGTCCTTCAGCAGCGCCACGGCCAGCAGCACCGGCAGCTTGGTGGCATCGGGCGACTCGACCTTGTCGCCGAAGGTCAGCTGGTTGAGGATGACCTGGTTGCGCGCCTCCAGCTTGCCGTCGGGCGCGATCTTGTAGGCCACCTCCATGCTCAGCTTGCCGCGCTCGATCGCGTAGCCGGCGTACTTGCCGGCATAGGGCGACAGCGGTGCGAGCTCCAGGTCGGTGGCCTTGGCCTGGATGTCCAGCGCCAGCGGATCGGCCGTCGGGTTGAGCGCGCCGCGGACGTCCAGCAGCGCCGTGCCCGCGGCGCGGCCGCGCAGTTCGAGCGTGGCCATCTCGTGCGAGCCGGAGCGGAACGCGCCCAGCGTTCCGTTCAGCTCGGTCAGGTTGGCGCTGTAGTTCGGGCGGATGAATCGGTCGCTGAAGTCGACGCGGCCGTTGTTCAGCGTGACCCCGCCGACGGCGACGGCGATCGGCAGCGCCGCGCCCGCCGGCGCCGAGGCCGGTGCGGCGGGCGCCGGCGGCGCCGAGGCCGATGCGGCGCTCGCGCTGGCAGCCGCTTCGGCCGCGGCCACGGTGCTGAGGTTGAGCCGGCCCTGCTCGGTGACCACCAGCCGTGCAAAGAAGTCGTTCAGCGCCGCCTGGCGCACCTCCAGCTGCGGCGTGGACTGCGGCGCCATCGCGAAGCGCAGGCCGTCGAGCGAGAAACTCTGCCAGCTCAGCAGTTCGTCGCCGGCGCCGCTGCCGGTCTCGGCCCGGGTATGCACGCGCACATCGGCCAGCCGCGCGTCGCCACTGGCGTTGACCGTCCAGCCGGCGCCGGACTGTCGCGCCTCCACGTCACCCTGCCAGAGCGCCTCGGCGCGCAGCAGCGCCACCGGCATCAGGTCGGCGAAGTAGGGTTCGAAGGCATGCAACGGGAAGCGGTCGATGCGCAGCCGCCCGGCGGCCAGCAGCGGCTCGGGCGCGAAACGGCCGTTGAAGTCGATGCTGCCGGCTGCCGGCGCCGACTCGCCCGCCGGTGCCACCGCCGCCAGCTGGCCGCCGAACTGCACCCGCGCCGGGGCCGTCCCGCGGGCGGCGGGCCAGGCGAAGTCCTGCACGCGCAGGCGCAGCGCGTTGGCATCGAGGCGCAGCGGCGTCTCGGCGGCGCGGCCGGCGGCGTGACTGTCGGCCAGCCGCACGCGGCCACCGTCGAGCTGAAGTTCCTTCAGGCGCAGCGCCCAGCCGGGTGCCGTGTCGGGCGCGGCCGGCGCCGCAGCGCCTGCACCCGCGGCCTCGCGCGTCAAAGAGGACAGGTTCCAGCGGCCCTGACCGTCGCGCACTGCGGCCACCAGCGGCTGCGCCAGCATGACTCGGCCGAGCTCGACCCGTCGCGCCGCGAGATCGATGTGCGCATCGGCCAGCGCCAGCTGCCTGAGCGCGACCTCCTCGCGCGCGGCGCGGCCGTTGCCGCTGACCAGCCGCGGTGCATCGAGGGTCAGGCTGTCGAGCTGCAGCCAGACTTTCGGGGCCTGCGGGTCGGCACTCCACGCGAAGCCGCCCCGGGCGCTCGCTCGCCCCAGCAGGCGTGCCTGCAGGGCCTGCGCCAGGTAGGGCTCCAGCGCTTCGAGTGCCAGATCGTCCAGCGTGAAGGTGCCGCTGGCCTCGCGGTCGCTGGCGCGGGCCTCGACCGCCAGGCGCGCGGCCGCGCCCGCATCCGCGGCCTGCGGGCGCAGGCTGGCCTGCAGGGCCAGCGGCACGGGCTCGCGCGCCGGCCAGGCGATCTTCTCCCCGCTCAGGCGCAGGGCGTCGAGCTGCAGCGCCGCCGCCGGCGTCACCGCGGCATCGTTCCAGGCCACTCGCGCATCGGCGATCGCCAGCTTGTCGATCTCGATCTGCCAGCCCGCCGCCGGGGCCCGGGCGGCCGGCGCGCTGGCAGGAGAACCCGCCGAGGCAGCCGGTGGCGGTGCGCTTCCGCCGAGCCGCTGCAGCGCGAGCCGGCCGTCGGCATCGCGCGAGACATGGAGTTGCGCACCGTCGAGCGCCACCTCGCCGAGCGCCACGCGCCGCCGCAAGGGCTGCAGGTCGCGCAGGCCGACCCGCAGCGTCGACCAGTCCAGCAGCGGCGCGCCGCCGGCCTCGGCGACGGACAGCTTGTCGAGCGTGGCGCTGCCGGCCAACCGCACGACCGGGTCGGCGCCATCGGGCAGCTCGAAGTGCACGGCGAGGTCGGCACCCAGCACCCCCTGACGCAGCCGCACCGGCAACGCCGCCGGCAGGTAGGGTGCGTAGCGGGCCAGGTCCAGGCCGGTGAACGCCAGCCGCAGTTCGCCGCGCTGCCGCTCGGCAAACGGTACGGCCTGCGCGCCACTGTCGAAGCTGGCGCCGTCGAGCCTGAAGGCCAGCCGCGGCTCGACAGTCACCTCCATGTATGCCGGCAGGTTGGAGAGGAACGGCAGCCCCAGCTGCAGCGATTCGACCCGGTGAACGCGCTGCGCCGGACGGTCGTCGAAGGTCAGCGTCGCATCGCTGAGCCGCAGGTTGTACAGCGCGAAGCGCAGCGGCTCCGACGGCGGCGCTGCGCCCGGCGCCGGCGTGAATCGCGCTATCAGATCGTCGATGTCGTAGTGCCCCGAAGCGAGCTGCGTCACGCGCAGCTGGAGGCCGTCGATCTCGAGTGCGCCGATCACCGGCGCCATGCGCCACAGCGAGGCGGCGTCGGCGTTGACATAGGCACGGGCCCAGCGCAGCTGCGGCTCGTCCGCAGCGGTGGCACCGCCCACGGCGACGTCGCGCACCGTCAGCTCCAGGCTCCAGGGCTTGAAGTCGACCTCGCCGATGCTGACCGAGCGGCCGAGCAGTTCTGCGAGGCGCTGCTGGGCCTGCGACTTCAGGATCGGCGGCACGGCCAGCCAGGCCAGCGCCCACAGCAGAATCAGCGCGCCGAGCGCGATGGTGATGCGGCGAAGCACGACGGACCGGGCGGGCAAGGAGATCGGCATGGTCGTCAAGTCTGCACCAGGATTCGAGCGATCCGTCTTGCACAATCACCGGCTGCCTGCGCCCCACCGTACCCGTGAACGAACTCTTCAGCATGCTGGGCATCTCGTCGTGGAAGCCCGTCGCCGGCGCGTTGCTGCTGCCGCCCGTGCCCTTCATCCTGCTGATGCTGGTCGGCACGCGGCTGGCGTTCGTGCGCCGCGGCTGGGGCTGGCTCGTCGTCTTGCTGGGTGCTGCGCTGCTGTGGCTTTCGAGCACGACCGGCTTCGCGCGCGTCCTCTCCGATCACGTGCTGCGCCCGCCGGGCGCGTTGACGGCCGAGCGCATCGCGGCCTGGAAGGCGGCCGTGAAGGCGCGAGAGCCGGTGGCCATCGTGGTGCTGGGCGGCGGCGGCCGGCCACTGTCGCCCGAGTACGGCATGAGCAACCTCGAGAACCGCTCGATCGAGCGGCTTCGCTACGGCCTGTGGCTCGGCCGCGAGACCGGCGCACCGGTGGCCTTCAGCGGCGGCGTCGGCTGGTCGCATGGCGATGCGGTGGTCACGCCCGAGGCGCAGATCGCCGCGCGCATCGCGTCGCAGGAATTCGGCCGGCCATTGAAGTGGACCGAGGAGCGCTCGCGCGACACGCGCGAGAACGGCATCTACACGGTGCAAATGCTCAAGGAGCAGGGCGTCCGGCGCGTCCTGCTGGTCACCCACCAGCGTCACATCCCGCGCGCGCTGCACGCCTTCGAGGACGCGGCGGCCGGCAGCGGCATCACCTTCGAGGCGGCGCCGGTCGACGTGCTGACGACGTCGCTGCGGAGCGTGCGCTCGTGGCTGCCGTCGGCCAGCGGGGCGGCCACCGTGCGCGAGATTTCTCATGAGCTCGCCGGGCGACTCCTCGGCGCCTGAACCGCGCCTCGCCGGCGACCTGGCGATGTGGTTCATCGTCGCCGCCGAGATGCTCACCTTCGGCGTGCTGTTCGTCGTCTACGCGGTGGCGAGACTTCGTGATCCGGACACCTTCGCTGCCGGCCAGGCCACGCTGGATCTGCGTCTGGGCACGATCAACACCGTCTTGCTGCTGACCGGCAGCTGGTGCGTCGCCCGCGGCATCCGGTCATTGCAGTGCGGCCGCCGGCGCGCAGGTGCACTCTGGACCTGGACGGCGGTGGCCTGCGGTGCCGGGTTCCTGCTGTCCAAGGCCTCGGAATACGCCCACAAGCACGCGCAGGGGGTGGACCTCGAAACCGACACCTTCTACACCTTCTACTACGTGCTCACCGGCTTCCACTTCCTGCACGTGGCCGCCGCCGTGCTGCTGCTGGCCGCGATCGCCTGGCTCGTGCCGCGCAAGCCCTGGGGACCGCAGGACACGCATGCGCCGGAAACCGCCGCGGTGTTCTGGCACATGGTCGATCTGCTGTGGATCGTGCTGTTCGCACTCGTCTACGTGATCCGATGAAGCGAATGCCGTCGCGCCTGGATGCCCTGTGGCTGGCCCTGCTGGCCGCCACCGCGCTGGCCTGGTGGCTGGGCGAATCGGGCAGCACGTCGCCGAGTTCGTGGCCCAGCCTCGTGGTGCTCGTGCTCGCCTTCGCCAAGGGCTGGTGGGTCGCCATGGACTTCATGGCGCTGCGCACCGCGCCGCGGCTGTGGAGGCAGCTGGTGATCGGCTGGCTGGTGGTGGTCATCGCGCTGCTCGGCGCGGTGCTGATGGCGAGCTGAAAGCAAGACGGCCCAGACTGATCGCCTGGGCCGTCGAACTTCTTGGTGGGCCCTGTAGGATTCGAACCTACGACCAACGGATTAAGAGTCCGCTGCTCTACCAACTGAGCTAAGAGCCCGAATTCTTGCCACCTTCGGTGGTGGGTCGTGCAGGATTCGAACCTGCGACCAACGGATTAAAAGTCCGCTGCTCTACCGACTGAGCTAACGACCCGAAAAGCCTGCGATTATAGCGCCGCTTTGCGAGGCCTCAGCCCCCGACAGCCGCACATTCTAGCGCAACTTGCGCGGCCACCATGCCGAAGGTCGCGGTCACGCTGACGGTGGAACCGTAGCCATGGCAGTTGAGGTTGGCCTCGACGTCGCAGGCGTCGTCGCCGGCCGGCAGGGCCACCGGCTCGCGCGAGAACACGCAGCGCACGCCCATCGGCCCCTTGCGCGCCGCGCCGTGCTGCTGGCGCAGGCGCTGGCGCAGTCCGGCGAGCAGCGGGTCGTGCGTGGCCGCGGCGAGATCGTCCACTTCCACCGCCTGCGGCCGCCGCTTGCCGCCGGCCGCGCCCACCACCACCAGCGGCACGCGCACGGCCAGCGACCAGGCCGCCATCGCCACCTTGGCGCGCAGCTGGTCGCAGGCGTCGATGACCACGTCCACCGGCCGAGGCAACACGGCCGGCCAGTTGTCGGCCTGCGCGAACTCCTCGACCTCGTGCACACGGCAGTGCGGGTGGATGTCGGCGAAACGTTCGGCGAGTGCCCGCACCTTGGCCATGCCGACGGTCGCGCCGAGCGCCTGCACCTGGCGGTTGATGTTCGATTCGGCCACGTGGTCGAGGTCGACGAGGGTCAGCTCGGCCACGCCGCTGCGCGCCAGCACCTCGGCCGCCCACGAGCCCACGCCGCCGACGCCGATCACCGCGATGCGCGCCGCGCGGAGGCGCGCATAGGCCGCGTCGCCGTAGAGCCGCCGCAGGCCACCGAAGCGCCGCTCGAGGTCGGCCTCGGCCAGTGGCGGCGCGGCCACGCTCATGCCGATCGCTCGATCAGCCAGAACTGGTACTTCAGCCCCGCCACCGCGCCGCCGATGATCGCAGCGATGGCCACGAAGCTCGTCAGGCTCAGCGTCGACAGGCCCGACAGGCCTTGCCCGATGGTGCAGCCCATCGCGGTGACCCCGCCCACGCCCATCAGCACGGCACCGACCAGGTGATGCGCCGTGTCGCTGGCATCGCGGAAGCCCTCCCAGCGGAAGCTTCGCGAGGCCAGCGCATACAGCGCCGAGCCGACCACCACACCCACCGTGGTGACGATGGCGATGGTCAGCACCTTGCTCTTGTCGCTGAAGAAGATCAGCCAGTCGATCGTCAGCGCCATCGGGGCCACGAAGGTGAAGGACTCCATGCCGCGCGAGTTGGTGGCGACGAACACCTCCTCCAGCGTGGTCGGGTCTTCGGCGACATGGCCGAGCCGGCCCGACACCCACCACAGCGCGGCGATGATCGCGCCCAGGCCGAGACCACCGAGCAGGTTGTCGGCGCTGCGGCCTTCACGGCGCATCAGCGCCCACAGGAGCAGCACGGCGCCGAGGCCGATGCCGACCACGGCGGCCAGCGTGTTCTTCGCCATGCCGGTGGCCGCAGCCAGCAGCGAGGGCAGGTCCTGGCCGCCCGGGAACTCGACGGCCACCGCATCGACCGTGTTCACGCGCAGCACTGCCGTGATGCCGCGCAGCGTGGCGAAGGCGGCAAAGCCGAGCACGAAGAACACCACCAGCGACTTGAGGTTGCCGCCGCCGATGCGCACCAGCGTCTTGCTGCCGCAGCCCGAGGCCAGCACCATGCCGAAGCCGAACATCGCCCCGCCGACCAGCGCCGACAGCCAGACGAAGCGCGGCCCGGCGTAGATGGTGTCGGCGGCTTCCAGCCAGCCCAGCCCCACCATGGCGTTGAAGCCGATCATGGCCACGCCCATCGCCGTGACCCACATGCGCATGCGCGACCAGTCGCCCATGGTCATGATGTCGGAGACCGCACCCATGGTGCAGAAGTGGGTGCGCTGCGCGATGGCGCCGAAGATCACGGCCAGGGCGAACGAAGCCCAGAGCACGGTGCGGCTGAGCGCCGCGATGTCGATGTCCTGCATGCCGCGATTTTAAGCAGCGCCTGCGGCGCCGCCCGGAAACGCGGCCTGCGCGGACTACTTCAGCGACGCGAGGCGCTCGCGGCCGGCCTGTGCCGCCTCGGACTTCGGATAGGCCTGCACCAGTTCGCCGATGGTCTTGCGCGCGCCCCTGGGATCCTTCAGTTCGATCTGGCAGTTGGCGATCGCCAGCATCGCCTCCGGTGCCTTCGGGTGGGCCGGATTGCGCGACAGCAGCGCGCGGAACGAGGCGATGGCCTCCTTGTACTGACGCTGCCCGTACTGGGCGTTGCCGAGCCAGAAGGTGGCCGAGTCGGCGTAGCCGCTGAGCGGGTAGCGCTTCATGAACGCGGCGAGCCCGGCGCCCGCGGCGGCGAAGTCGCCCGTGCGGATCTGGGCGAAGGCCTCGTCGTACAGGCGCTTCTCCTCCGGGTCGGCGAGGAACTGCTTGTCGTCGAGCGTGACGCTGATCGGCTCGAGCTTGCGGATGCGCTCGTCGATGCCGGTCTGCACGTCCTTCGTCTTGCGCTGCAGCTCGGCAACGTCGCGCGCGAGCTGCTCGTCCTGGCCGCGCATGCGCGCCAGCTCGGCGCGCATGCTCTCGAGCTGGTTATTCAGGTCGAGCAGGCCGCGCTTGAGCTGCGAGAGCTGGTCGGCCATCTGCGCGTTCAGCTCGGCCTGCTTGGCGCGGTTGGCCTCGTTGCTCGCTTCCAGCTTCTGGCGCAGGTCGAGGATGGCCTTGCGGGCCTCGTCGTCGTCGAACAGGCCGGCCTGCGCCGGCAGGGCCAGCGCGCCGGCCAGGCCGAGCATCGTGAGGGTTCGCATCAGCATGGCCGGCATCGGCATCCTCTCCGGTTCAACGGTAGACCAGTTCGGCGCGGCGGTTCTTCGCCCACGCCGCTTCGTCGCTGCCCTGCACCGCCGGGCGCTCCTTGCCGAAGCTCACCGCCTCCATCTGGTTGCTCTGCGCACCCAGCAGCGCCAGCGACTTGGCCACCGCCTCGGCGCGCTTCTGGCCGAGGGCGAGGTTGTACTCGCGGCCGCCGCGCTCGTCGGTGTGGCCTTCGATCACGACCTTCTTGCTGCGGTCGGCCGTCAGCACCTTGGCGTTGGCTTCCACGGTGGAGCGGAACTCGTCCTTGACGACGTAGCTGTCGAAGTCGAAGAACACCACGCGCGGCAGGTTGCCCAGCGCGGTGCTGTCGGTCTTGGCCACGTCGACTGGAGTGACCTTGCTCTGGGCGGTGCTGGCGCCGGCACCGGCAGCACCGGTGCTGCGCGATTCGACCGGGGCGCCACCCTTGTTCTCGTCCAGCGGCACGCTGGAGCAGCCGGCCAGCACGGCGGCGGCGAACGCGGCCAGGGCGATCTTGGACAGGTGGGTCTTGGACGTCGTGTTCATGAGGACTCCTCTTCGGGTGGGGGACAGTGAAACTGCAGGATCAGCGGCCGTACGGGCCCCAGGTGGGCTCGCGCACGTCAGCGGAGGTGGAGACGAGCCGCGCCTTGATGCGGCCGTCCAGCGTGGTGGTCATCAGCACGTCGCGGCCGCCGGCGCGCGTCGCGTAGATGATGAGCTTGCCGTTGGGCGCGAAGCTCGGGCTCTCGTCGTCGCTGGTGTCGGTGAGAGGCACGGGCTGGGCGCCGGGCGTGGCCAGGTCCAGCGTGTGCAGCTTGAAGTTGTTGCCCTGGCGGGAAATGTAAGCCAGCGTGCGGCCATCGGGGCTGATCGCCGGGCTGATGTTGTAGCTGCCGGCGAAGGTGATGCGCTCGACGCCGCCGCCGCCCACCGAGCTGCGGTACACCTGCGGGCCGCCGCCGCGGTCGCTGACGAAATAGACGCGCTTGCCGTCGGGCAGTTCGAACACCGGTTCGGTGTCGATCGCCTGGCTGCTGGTGAGCCGGCGCACGTTGCCGCCGTTGCGGTCGAGCAAGAAGAGCTGCGAGCCGCCTTCGCGCGAGAGCGTGGCGGCCAGCGTGGCGCCGTCGGGCGACCAGGCCGGTGCGCTGTTGGTGCCGCGGAAGTTGGCGATCGGCCGGCGCTTGCCGCTCATCACCTCCTGCGCGTAGATGACGGCCTTCTGGCTCTCGAAGGACACGTAGGCCAGTTCGCGGCCATCGGGGCTCCAGGCCGGCGAGATGATCGGCTCGGGGCTGTTCAGCGCCACCTGCCCGCCCTCGCCGTCGGAGTCGGCCACGCGCAGCGTGTAGCGGCCGCCGCCACGCGTGACATAGGCGATGCGGGTGGAGAACACGCCCTTGTCGCCGGTGAGCTTCTCGTAGATGTAGTCGGCGATGCGGTGTGCGGCCAGGCGCAGGTCGGCCGGGTCGACGGCACTGGCCTGCCCGCCGAGCTCCGTGCCCTTGACCACGTCCCAGAGCTTGAAGCGCACGTCGACGCGACCGTCGGCCAGGCGCTGCACGGAGCCGGCGGCCAGTGCATCGGCGCCCTTGCCGCGCCACTCGGTCATCACCGGGCGTGCGGTCTCGTCCATCGCCGTGCCGTTGGCGTCGACGGGGCGGAAGAAGCCGCTGCGCTCGAGGTCGGCGCGCACGATGGCCGAGACCTGCTGCGCGACCTTGTCCTCGTCACGGAAGCGCGGGATGGCGATCGGCATCTGCGTGGCGCCGACGCCGGAGATCTCGACGCGGAACTGCGCCCAGGCAGGCAGCGCGCCCCCGACGAGGCCGGCTGCAAGGATGTTTCTTCTTGTGAGCATGAGGGCAAGTGAGTCGGCGAACGACAAAGAGTTCAATGGCCTGCCGCCGCTTGCGGCGGATAGGCCATCTTCAGGTAGCGGTAGTAGGTGCCTTCGGCGATGTACACCGCGAGCACGAAGCCCAGCCGGCCGTCGAGGAAGCCGCGCTTGAGCACGTAGCTGCGCAGGAAGGCCCACAGGCCGTGGCCCAGCGCGCCGCCCAGGCCGCCGTGCCCGCCGGCGCGCACGCGGTCCAGCGCCCGGCCGCTGGTGTAGCGGTTCATCTTGTCGAGGGCGTCGTCCAGGCTGGGCATGGTGTGGTGGAGCAGGTCTCCGTCGAGGCGGCCCACCGGCCCGTCGACCACGATGCGCTCGTGGACGAGGTCTTCGGTGAAGCGGCCGTGGCCGCGGCGGAACAGTCGCAGCACCCGGTCGGGGTACCAGTCACCGTGGCGCATCCACTGGCCGCAGAAGCTCGACAGGCGCGAGAGCTCGTAGCCGAGTGTCGCACCGCCACGGCCGTTTTCCGCCACGAAAGCTTGACCGGTTGTATCGGCGCCCGGGGCGCCCACCACGGCGCGGATGCACTCGGCCAGCGCCGGGCTGACGCGCTCGTCGGCGTCGAGGCTGAGCACCCAGTCGCCCGTGGCCAGCGCCAGCGCGCGGCCCTTCTGCACGCCGAAGCCGGGCCAGTCGCTCGTCACCGTGACCTTCGCGCCGAAGCGGCGGGCGATCTCCGTCGTGCCGTCGCTGCTGCCGCAATCGACCACCACGATCTCGTCGGCAAGGCCGCCCACCGAGCGCAGGCAGTCCTCGATGTTGTGCGCCTCGTTCTTGGTGATGAGGAT
>VFQN01001697.1_pt1 | contig 35901 bp, 53 predicted proteins | sample 3512371 | NCBI WGS metagenome assembly VFQN01 (sample SAMN10412370, study PRJNA504923) | tailings metagenome | isolation source: Replicate 2 from Balatoc abandoned mine | place: Philippines: Itogon, Benguet | collected 2017-08-28
CGCGGCGCGCCCCGCTCCTGCAGCCACTGCCATTTGGCCACGGCGTCGCAGCTACAGGCTGCTGCCTGCAGCAACTCGAGCCAGCGCCCGGCACTGTCCCCCACCGCCGGCAGCTCGCACCCCTCCTCGTCCACCAGCCACTGCGCCACGGCCAGGTCGGCGTGCCGGAGCGCACAACGGAGGACCTGTATGCCGCCCACGGTGCAGCCGCGGTCGCGCAGCCAGCGCAGCCGGCCCAGGTCCCCAGCGCGAGCGGCGGCCTCAGCGGTGCTCTGCTGCAGGCTGCACCTCCCCCTGCCTGCCTCCAGCACCCACTCCATCTTGGCCACGGCGTCCCCGCTCCCCGACCCGCCAGCAGCTGCGTCTAGCACCCGCTGGGCCAAGGCCAGGGTGAAACCCCTGGCGCGACGTGAGCGGGTTTGCAGCATCCCCCACGTCGTCTGCAGCCCCGCCAGGTCGCAGTGCCGTGCCGCGGCCTGCAGCACGCGGCTGGTGCTTACCAGCCCCGGGCAGTGGCGCAGCAGCCAGCCCAGCAGCTGCGGATGGCCCGCCTTCACTGCCGCAATGCCGGGATCTGGACCATTGTAAAGCTCCCAGCGCTGCAGCAGCTCTGGGAACACGCTCGGCTGCACCAGCGTCAACGCCACCTCCAGGTTCACCTCGCAACCGCTGGTGGCCGCAGTGCACAGCAGCTGCAGCTTGTGCCAAAAGGGCTGCTGCCGCACGTGTTGCTGCCCTGTCTCCACGGCCCAGGGCACGGCGTGCGGCGGCAGTGGTTGGGACAGGGAGACGGTGCAGTGCTGGGGCTCGCTGAGGGCGTCTTGAAACTCAGGAGACACCAGGCGGACGCTGAGGGCGGGGTCGTTGGCGGGCAGGAGGGACAGGATGTGCTGCTGGAGGGCGGGGGGCAGCTGCAGCAGTAGGGTACTGTTGCTGGCACCGTCCAGGTCCATGCTAACGGGCTGATCGCGGGGGATGCAGGGCCACAGATCAGGAGGCAGACAGTCTTAGGAGGGCTGACTCTTGGCCCTGGTTGTCTGCACAGGGAGGGGTGGCACAAGGGCGCACAGTTCACGGAGGCGCAGGGAGTGCAGGGAGAAGGGTTGAAGGGGAGAGCGCCAGTAGGCGCAAGGGCCGAGTGACTTGCGAAGCAGCCTTTCAAGAAGGCCTAGGCGACACGCGATGGCAAAGGCTCTTCGTATGTATGCTCTTCGTCAATCGCACATTGAATCTCGCCAGCCAGCCAGCTCAGTCCAGCAGCGGGCAACAATCCTTCACAGTGCCGTGATTAAGTCCGGTTGCCTTAAGTATATACTTGCTTCAATCAACTGTTTGCCGCGTTGACGAGGAGGCCACAGCCACGAAACGCCGAAACGCGAAACGCGTTACGGTAAGCACAACCAGTGCGCGGGCAAGTGTATCCACTCTTTTGTTACTGCGTAGGGTTTGCTCTCGGCACCAGGTGGAGCAAGGTCCCATGGGACGAGCCAACAAGGTGGCCCATGGAAAAAGTTTGCTTTTGGCTGAGGCGGTAGACCAGCACAACTGTAACAATGAGTCACTTCCGCACAACCCAGAGCCAATATGTGCTCGCGGTCCTTGATGCAAAGCAGGGTTAAGCTAGGGGAAGTCTCCCCTGACACAATGGCAAACGCCCATGCGCTGGCCTCCCCTGGCCTGTACTCCCTGCTGCCCCGCTCCCCACCATCCCCCGCCTGCCCGCCATCCCCGGTCTGTGAGGAGTGTTGCTTCAGTTCCTGTGTCCTGCGTCCCTACCCAGCTGAAACATCGCGGTGGGCTATGGTGACATTCCCACAGCAGCAGGCAACCCGGCGTTCCGTGTCACCACCAGCTACCCGCATGTGGTGCTGGCTACTGGGTCAACCAACGCCCTCCCACACGTGCCCAGTACATACGGTCCAGCAGCACGATGCAGTTGCAGCGGGCTGCGGCAGTTCGCGGTCTGCCAGCCGCTTTGCACAGTACAACATCATGCAACGCGCAAGGATGCACACCTTGCAAGACGCAGTTCGTGCGAAGCAGCGGAGTCATGCCACGGCAACCGCACGCCACGCATGTCTGTCACTACCACCATTCCTCATCCTCCGCTTGCTGCTCCATCCCCACAATCCACCCCGCCCTCGCGGGCCCTCGGCTCCTGTCGCCATGCCGGACAGCACCAACCGCCAAACCCCGCAGCCACGCCCCCTCCTCAGCGCTTAGTGCGCCCCGCTGCACCACCTGACCCACGGCCCGCTCCATCGCCTCGACGCTCCCCACCGGCGCCCTGTGCTTCACCAGCCGCTGCAGCGCCGGCATTGGGCACCCCCACCCCACCGCCCGCACCACCAAGTCCTCCGCGCCCCACGGCACGCCCAGCCGCCGCAGGGCGGTCAGCGTAGCCCTATCGCCGTTCTTGGCTGCCCGCACGTACGCATAGTGGGAGTCATTCCCAAGCCCCACCAGGCAGCCCAGCTGGTCCCCCAGCCACTCCAGCAGCGCCTCGCAGCCGCTCTCAGCCGCGTCCCCAAGCAGCTTGACGCTAGGCATGCGCCCCAGCCGCTGCAGCAGCAGCTGCACCAGGGCCAGGTCTCCCCGCGCCGCAGCAGGGCACACCGTCATAATAATTCGGTCGTCGTACAAATCAAGGTGCCCGGCTACCCCACCCACCAGCAGCTGCACCGCATGAAGCAGGTCCCGGCTGTTCGCAGGTGTCATCCTAGGCCACCTGTGCACCATGCCCGTCAGGTGGTCCGGCTTCGCGACATGCACACCGCCCTCCTTGCAGAGCGCCATGCCCTCACAGCCGGACGTACTGAAGCAAGAAGCTGCGCAGCGCCACTGAGGCAAAGCAAGGAAAATCAATTAGGTACAGTAACACGGACAGTCAAGGGTCTCAACAATGTCAACCAGGGGCCAACCGGCACAAACCTTGCACAGTGAACAAGCGCTCGAGTTTACGACCTTACACTTCAGCTTCAACCTAGGCAACGCCCCCTGCTGCCGCTGCCATGCATCGCCAGCCGTCCCTTTTATCCCTTTGTTGTACTGCAACCACCGCCGCTACCTCCAGGCACAGCCCGTCCCCTGCCGGCGCCCCCATGCCATAAGCTGTCTCATGCCCAGATATTACCAGGCCCAAACCCTCCTGCCGCTCCTGCTGCAGCCTATCTCCTTCCCCCGTCCAGTACGCTCTCAGGCCCCGCTGGCCGCCGCTAGGCCCTGCAGCCACACCCCGTCCCCGGCGCTCAGACACCCGCTGACCGCCACAGCCGCCTCCATGGCCCCGGCCCCACCCACCGGCGCCCCCTGCTCCACCAGCCACCGTAACACCGGCAGCGGGCACCCGCGCTGCACCGCCTGCACCACCACGTTATCTGCACCCCACGGCACGCCCAGCCGCCGCAGGACCGCCAGCGTGCTCCGGTCCCCGACCTTCGCCGGAGCAACGTACGCAGGCACGCCCCAAGGGCCCTCCAGGCAGCTCGGGTGCTGCTCCACCAGCCACTCCAGCAGCGCCTCGCAGCCGCCCTCCGCCGCAGCTGCTAGAAATTTCCCGCCTGGCTGGTACCCCGGCAGCTGCTGCAGCAGGTACTGCGCCAGGACCAAGTCGCCGCGCGCCGCTGCTTCACACAACACGCCCTCCGCACTCCAGTCCCTGCACCCCGCCTCGCCCACCAGCAGCTGCACCGCCTTCAGCAGGTCCCGGTTGTGGGCGGGCGTGTCCCGGGGCCACAACATTATGTTGTACGCAAGGGTGCGGACGTCTGGCCTGCAACTGGTGTTGCGTGCCAACCACCGCACCATATCCAAGCTACCAGTAGCCTGGCAGTAGGCCGCAGGGGTCAGCTCCATGCCAGCCCGCCGCAGGTACTCTAGCATGGGGATGCTTTTTACTGTGCGGGAGCTGATGAACGCCGCCTGCAGGATCTCCCGGTCCTGCTGTGGCGTCAGCCCCGGGAGGGACCGCAGGTGCTGCAGCACATCCACCCGCCCAGCGGCTACCGCTACACGCACCAGGTCGGCTAGCTCGTCATCTCCTGCCTCGTGCAGGGGCGGCGCCCCCCGTTCGCCAAGCCACTGTAGCTTGGCCACGGCGTCTGGTGTATAGATAGTTGCGCTCAGGAGAGCTCGCCACTCCTGGTTGCTGCCGGCAGCCGGCAGCTCGCACCCCGCCTCGTCCACCAGCCACTGCGCCACGGCCAGGTCGGCGTGCCGGAGTGCACGGATGAGCGCATCCTCTCCGCCCATGGGGCAGCCGCGGTCCCACAGCCACTGCAGCCGGGCCAGGTCCCCTGAACGCACAGCGGCCGCAGCGATCCTAGGGCCCAAACCAACCTTGTCCACCACCCACTCCAGCTTGGCCATGGCGTCTGCCGTGATGGACTCGGCTGCGGGTGCCAAAAAAGCCGGTGTAGCAGGGCGCCAGCCGCGGATGGGCCTGGTGCTCATAGGGTAGACCCGCAGCAGCTCCCACACCGCCTGCAGCCCCGCCAGGTCGCAGTGCTTCGATACCACCTGCAGCACGCGATCAGGGTTCAGCCGCCCAGGGCATCGGTCCAGCAGCCAGCCCAGCAGCTGCGGGTGGCCGGCCTCCACCGCAGCAACGCCGGGATCGTTATACGGGTACACCATGGTCGGCCCGCTGCCGGCGTACCACAGATCCGGGAACACGCTCGGCTGCAGCAGCGCCAGCGGCACCTCCAGGTTCACCTCACTCCCGCTGGCGGCGGCCGTGCACAGCAGCTGCAGCTTGTGCCGGAAGGGCAGCTGCCGCACGTGCTGTTGCCCTGCCTCCACGGCCCAGGGCACGGCGTGGGGCGGCAGCGGCTGGGATAGGTAGGCGGTGCAGTGGTCGGGGCCAGTGAGGGCGGCGGCTGCGTCCGGGGATACCAGGCGACCGCTGAGGGCGCGGTCGTTGGGGGGCAGGAAGGACAGGATGTGCAGCTGGACGGCGGGGGGCAGCTGCTGCTGCGGGAGGCTGCTGGCACCATGTTCGTCCATGAAGGCGCTGTGTTGTCGAATGAAGGGCCTTTTGAGTGCCTAGGCATCGTGCCCGGGAGGGGCGAGGGGCGCATGCGAAGAAGAGAGTCAGGTCACGATACACGCAGTCCCGCTTGGGACTCTGAAGCACCTATCAAATAATAACGTATAATACGCAACAAAAGCATTGGTTTCCGCGCTCTGCCTCCTCGTAGAAGCCAGGCACCCTACGCTTTGTTGCGGAGCGGCAACCATTGTATGCCTACGTGAAAGTGGCTGTATGAGGTACAGCGAGTCCCTTAAGCATACCTTGGCGCAATTGTGAAAGCACTTCGGTACGTACGCAGCACCGTAGCTTAGAGATAGTCAAGTTTGCGAGGCGTAGGTACGGTACTCAAGTTTACTGGTATAACCTTTATGCCAGAAGTTGCAAGGCGAAACAGTAAACCTGGAACAAAGAAAGACCTGGAACAAGGCTCTGGTACCAGGGCCAGCCTCCACCTGCTGCGCTGGTGCGGTACGGCGTGGGTGTTCTTCAGGCAGCGAGGCTTCCCCCGTAACGGCAAACCCGACAGCATGGCCCTGGCGTTGCCGGCACCCCGCTGGGCCCCACTGGCGCCCATCCCAGCTGCCACGTAGCTTCCACGGAAAGGAGCACTCGCGTGCATGGTCAGGAGGGCACGTGGCCCCATCCCCCATGCTCTCCTAAGGCACTGCTCAGTCACGCGCCATCCACTCTTGTGCATCAGTCAAACGCACGGCCTTATGCCTCAAAGCGTGTCACCAGTGTGCACCCGAATCTCGTGAAGGCCTCTGGCCGCCATGCAGCTGCTCCTGGAGCCCACCAGGAGCTCCTAACCTTAACACACAGCCCCGCACCCTCCGCGCGTAAGCCTCAGGCCCTCAGCCACTCTCAGTCCTTCGCACCAAAGCTCAAAACGGACAAGGCCTTCTGACGCAAGAGGTAGCTGCCCGTTTGCGCCCCTACAAGGGTCTGCCCCAGGCTCCTTCGCGCGTGGGCAACCCTCAGCCCCCAGCCAAGCAATACAGTAAAAGAGAAACGCACACGTGAACACCCTTTCCAACACGCACGCCCTAGCTTGCCTGTATCGTGCACCGACGCGCGCGCAAAGCCAGTCTCCCCCCTGCGGCCCTACTACTGTTACATTCTGTACATGTCAGGTACCGGCCGTGCTGCCCCCCGCCCCCTCACACGCCCGCCACCCTCAGCATCTGCTCAACCTCCACCACCTTCTCCCGCACGCGCCCCGCCGCCCGCCCCGCCGCCAGCTCGTGCTCGTCCAGCGCCCGCCAGCCAGACCACGGCACGCAGCGCACGCCGCGGTCAGCCAGCAGCTGCTTGAGGCCCGTGGAGCCGAGGGGGGCCTGGTGGTGTAGTGTTACGGTGGGTAGGGTGGGCAGGGGCCTACCAGGGCATCTGGGTGCAAATGGCCAGTTCAGCGCGGCGTTTGGCGTTGTGCTTGGTGTCCGGGCAGGACATGGAAACCAACGATCGGGGACATATGTTAGGCCTAGCAGTGGGGATGGTACAAGCATACCGTATACCAGGTGTCGGCGGGCGGTGGGGTGGCAGGTGGGCCGGCTGCCGCACTGTTGGCCCGACCGCTCATATGCAGGCGGGGCAGCAGACGGCCCCTTACCGCACTTGGTGGGGCAGCGCAGGCATACCACAAGCTGCACAGCGCGTAGTGGCATGCACCAGGACGGGCCCTGCAGCTTGTGATGGGCCTTTGCTGCACGTTTCAGTGCGGTAAGGGGCCGTCTGCTGCCCAACGCCACCCAGGCCACCTCCATCCTCGTGCCAGCCCCTCACGTGCTACCCCGCACACCCACCTGCCCTCCCCTGCCCCGCACAAGCCCATCCGCGCCCACCTGCCCTCCCCTGTCCCGCACCAGCCCCTCCGCGTCCTCCGCCACCGCGCCCGCCGTCTCCTCGGCGTCCACCAGGTTGGTGCCGATGATGCCGCTGGGGCCGCGCTTCAGCCACCCCACAACGTACAGCCCGCGGTCAGCGCCGGAGCCGGGGTCGGAGGCGGACTGGGGGCGAAGGGGTTGTACAAAGGCGTGGGGACGATAGGACGCAGTAAGGAGCGAGGGCTTTGGCCGGCCCGGCCCCTCCTCGGGCTACGGACCGTTGCAGTGGCTGTTAATTGCTGACGAGGACGTGCACCTTGGGACAAGATCGCTGCCCATGACCGCTACCTACCTGAGCGCAGCGCCCTCCTGACACCCGATGCACCTACAACGCGTCCCATGCCCCTCCAGCCCCTCTACCATTCCCTTGCCCACTACGCTACGCAAACCCTACCTTGTGCCCCTGCCCGCCGCTCAGGTCGCCCCTCCCCCCAAGGCCCACCCCTTAGCTTTTGACCTCTCCCCGGCCCGCAGCCTGTACTCCAGCCCCCCCTCCGCCCCCCTTGCGTACACCTCCCCGTACCCACGCTCGGCCCCACCTGTAGCACCCGGCCTGCCACGTTGGGCACCACCCCGCGCTTGGCGTCGAACGCCACACCCTGCGGCACACGCGTGGGTACGGGGCACGTGGCATGATTGGCACGCGTCTGTACAGATGCACCATCACTGAGCGGACGCGTGGCACACGGCATGCTCCCATGCTGGGTTGTGACCGGTGCAATGTTGGCGTCGGCAGCAACAGGATCTACCCCCTCACTGTGCCTACAGTGCCATGAACCCTTTCGTGTCTTGCGCAATGCACGGCAACATGTGCCGGTAACCCCGAAGGGGGTTTACGAAGAGGATCACCGGACCGCATCCCTGAAGTGTCGCATAGTCCCCGGCCAAGGCCTTCCTGCAACGGGCCAGGCCGACTCCCTCCCATCGGGTTGCGCCCACCTGCAGCGGCTGCCCCTTGTAGCCTACGCCCCATGCCTCAATACTTCCATAGACCCCTGCCGGCGGTAGCCCATAACGGGCTCACTTCCTTGCTCTTCACATGTGCGCCCACCTGCAGCGGCAGCCCCTTGTAGCCGATGCTCTTGAGCACCAGCTGGCAGGGGATGTCCTCCGTAACGCCCGTGCCCACGGCGGTGGCGGGCGCGGAGGAGCCGGGCGCGGGCGGCCGCACCTCCGTGCGCTCCACGCGCAGGCCTGGAAACCGAGTGGAGCAAACACGTAGCGGTGGGGGGCTGTTGGCGAACATGTGTGCCACATAAACACTGTCGCAGTACGGCCCGGCGCGGCCAAGGAACCAAAGGCGCAAGCGGGCTGTCTGCTGTCGTGCGGGGGGGTAGAGCGCAAAGAGATCAGGCGCTGGGAGCTACCCCGCATCCTCGGTGAGCACAACGGTTGCAGCCTGAAGGCAGCACACGTGCCATAGGCCCATTGCCCCGCCCGCAACGGTTCCGTCCGCCCCCTGCATCGGCTCCACCGGGGTGTAGTAGTACGGAACCTGTTCACCTCCGCCCCAACCCGTGTAAGACAGCAACCCCCCGACCCCCAAGGCCAGAGACGTCCCTCCCACCGACTACGGTACCCACCTGTGACCGCTCCGTCCGCCCCCCGCAGCACCTCCACCGGGTTGCGGTAGAACTGGAAGTACAGGTCGCGCCGCGCGGCACCCTCCTCCCCCTGCTGCCCCTGCCCCTGCTGCTGCCCCTGCCCCCCCTGCTGCTGCTGCCCCTTGCCCGCGCCCTGCTCCACCGCCTTGCTGACCAGCTCGTGCACGCGGCGCTTGAGGCGGGTGGCCTTCATCTCGGCGGCGTCCGCGGCGCTGACGGACAGCTGGAATGTCAGTACGGGGGAAGGTGGTAAGGGATAAGGGGGATGACACTGTAGTGAGGGCGTGGAACTGGGGCCAGGTTAGCAGCAGCAGGCGCAGTGGGTGGCCTTCATCTCGGCGGCGTCCGCGGCGCTGACGGACAGCTGGGGGACGAGCAGGGCAGGGGAGGGAATGGACTAAGCAGTCAGGGGGCTGGGGATGACTACCACAAAATGAGGTTGGGTTTGGCCTGCACAGCATGATGGGTTTCGGGTTGCCTTGGATGCAGAGCAGGCGCAGTGGTGAACGCGCACAAGACGGGTCGGGATGCGGTTAGGCAGCAGTACGTTTTGAGGGTGGAGGTCGGTCAGGGGACCTGGGGCGGGTCCGGCGAGCGGACACGGAGTACGCAGTGAATTACGGCACTTGTGTGTGCAGGCAATGAGCGCGTACCGCGCCCCCAGGTCCCCGGCTGGGGTTGGGGTCAACCCCTAGCCCAACCTCCGTGGCGAAGCCTCCCCTCCACCTGGTGCAGACCTGCCACTCGCTCAGTGGCGCCCATACCTCCCTCGTACGCCTCCCATAGCACACTACCGTGTCCCCAAACCCTTCTCCCCCTTGCCGGATGAGCACCCCTCGCACCGGGTCTCGCACCGCCACCCGCACAGCAACGGCCCCCGCCCCGTGGCCATATTCAGTCGTTTCCGTCGCAGCCACGAACCTCGCTCCCCGCAGGCCGAATGTTTCCGATTCCTCTTTGCCACTTTGCGGCTACCCCGCGGCCGTCACGGTGATGCAGCGCCAGCCAGACCCCGCCCCTTTCCTACCCTAAAGGATATCCTATAGGACTTCACCCAACCCCAGCTGGCCCAAGGACCCGCGCGGCGACGCCCCTCACTCCGCCTCCATCGGTACCTTACTCCGGCCGTTCAATTTCCCCGCTTCCCCGCACCACCACCCCTCCCACCTGGTCCGGCGCCGCCACCCTCGCGGTGATGCCTCCCCCCACCTCACTCAGCAGCTCCTTGAGCTCCTTGGGCGTGCAGGCGGCCTGTGGGAGGGCGAGACAGGGTTTGCAGCAACAAAATCTCGTATTGGCGTGTTGGAACGGTGACACAGTTTCAACCATGAGCGTCTCATTAGCTCCATGGGCGTGCAGGCGGCCTGGGCCGACGGAAGAGAGGCCGTCAGGGGGAGGGGATGCCGTACTTTCAGGGCTCCAGGCCCTAGCAGAGGCGCCGCAGGCGGCCAGGGGTAAAGGGGACACGTCGATGCCGGATTGTGCCGTATCGTTCTGACTGCTGTGCCACACGGGTCTGAGAAGCTGCCACGCAGGGGGGCCATGGCACGCCCCTTAAGCCCCGTTCCACGCAACCCACCCCTCAACTCACCTGCACCGGCCCCCTCCGCGCCACCAGGTGCACCTCCCTCACGCCGCTGGCCGCCCGCCCGCCGCCCCCAGCTAGCTGCCGCAGCGTGTGGGCAGCCAGGTCCGTGGGAGCGAACCTGAGCCAGGGGGGGGAATGAGTGCCAGGTTACCGTATAGGTGCGTCGCTACATGCACTCCAGTCGAGTGGAGAAAGGCGAAAGACCCACATCACGATGTTGCGAGGGTTGGGCAATGTATCAACGGTGAGCGTTAAGCAGATGCAGTAGATGCAGCAAGTAAGGTGCACGGGGCTGAGAGGCATGGGGCAGGTAGATGGAGGTGAGCAAGGGGTCAGGCGGGTGCTCACTCAGAGGGTGCGAGGTTCGGAGGGAGGTTGCCAACCATGGGTGGTGGCATCGAAAGGCAGTGTGGTGGCCAGGGTGGTGGCACTGGAGGCCGTACGGCGCTCACGCGGTCACAGCACGTCAGCCGTGCTGGTTGGTGTGTCATGCGCTTGGGCCCCAGCCAGTCATACCAATCGGAGCAACGGCCTGGCGATGCGTCGCCTTGGAGAGAGATGAGGAGCAGCAGAGATTTGCACAGGTGCCCCTGTGCTTCGCCTCACTAGGTTGGCCTGGACCCACTCGCCGGCCTGCCTTCCCCTGTATACTGCTGTATCCTCGTTGGTGGCAGCCTCCCCCGCCCGCCTCTACTGGCAGGCGACCCTGTACCCTGCAGACTCCCATGCTTCCCTGTACCTTTGACTCAAGCCATTTCACTGGTGCATCAAAGAGGTGATGCATGTGACTCTATTCCAACATAAACACACCGGAAAAGCCCCACCTGTCGGGCGGCCCCAGCAGCACGCGCGCGCAGTCCAGCGCCACGTTGCCGATGCCGCAGATGGTCACGGAGCGGATCTATGGGTGGGGGTGGGGTGGGGGTGGGGGTGCATTCAGTTGTGCAGTGAGCAAGGCATTCAATACCGGGCACGGTGCATATCATGTGCCACCAACGCCGCAACAGGGAGGGGGGCCGTGCAGGTGGGGCAAACGCCAAGTCGCCACGTGAAGCGGGGCGTTGTGGGTACGCGGCGCCAAGGCAGGGCACCTCGGCAGGGCACCTTGGGTCCGTCGGCCGTTGCAGTACAGACAGCACTTCTTTACCTCATACACTAAGAAGGTAACCCACGCTGCCCGCAACCTCAAATCCAGCCCCAGTTCCCCACCTTGGACAGGTCAATGTCCAGCTGCGCCGCGTCGGGGTGTCCGTTGTACCACCACACGAACTCCCGCGCCGCCAGCACCCCCGGGCCGTCCTCCCCGGGCACGCCCAGCCGCCGGTCGGACTCGGCGCCGTACGACAGCACAACCTGCAGGGCCAGGGAGGACAAAGTTCGCGACGTACTGTTTCATCATTAAGGTTCATCGGGGTGTACAACCCACCAGCCGGTCCGACTCGGCACCGATGAAAGCGCACCCGAAAGGGAGGAAGGCGCGTTGGGGAAACAGCTGGCCTTCGGAAGGCGGGCGCTGACGGAGGGCTGGCGTTTCAGGCGCAGTCGCGACGCCGAGGCCGGTTGCTGCTCGCCGGTAGCTGCGACACCTCTTCGCTTGCCGCTGCCCCCACAAGCATCCACCAGTTAAATGTCTCCACCCGTGTCTCCCTATTGCCTGTGCCCGACTCCTAAAAGCGATAAAACGCCACCTCTGGCATGCGTGGCTTTCCCGCTGACATCTGGCTGCCCATCTGGCTGCTCCTCCGCACCCGTGCCACGTTGCCAACTCGGACAGCCAACGACATACACTACCTCCCAAGCACGGCCATAAGTAGGCTCACCGCGTGGTGCAGGCCCTTCAGCTCCTGCACGCCCACGTCCCTGCCCACCGCCACGCCACCCAGGAAGGTGACCCGCGGGTCGCCCGCCACGCCACTGAACTGGTTGATCACGTTCTGGGGGGGGCGGATAAGGGGCGCAGCGAGTGCGAGGAAGGTTCCACTGGGTCCTCATGGATACGGCGGTGCAGTGACCCATGGTTCACACGTGTTTGCGCTGCTGCACTGGGTCGGGCACGTCTTAGGCGGAAGCACAGGGAGTCGGAGCTAGGTCCCACCTGGATGGCACCTTGACATGTGAGGCCCCCCGCGCGGCCGTGAACGACGGAGCTGCGGTCCCTGCCCCTGCCTGGCCCCCAACCGTCCCAGCGCCGTGCCCTGCCACCGCCGTTACCACGTACCTAGCATGCAGGGCCCCGTCACGCAGCGCGCCGAGGTTTCCCCGCCCGTTGCCCGCCCTACGGTACCTCCGACGCCGGTTCGCGCGCCAAGCAGGCGGATGGCACCAACGGCCTTGTGCCGCCCTTCCAGCTCAATGCCCCCGCGCAAGCCGCCCTGGCCGGGCCTCGCGTATCGCGGCCTCGGCACTCCTCGGCGTGTGCTACAAGCGCGTCGACCCCGCCCGGCCCCTCTCCCCACACGCACACGCGCACCTTTGTGTCCCGTTGGGCCGAGACCCGCCTAGCCTGAAATCAATTGAGGCCACATCCACGGCAGCTGGTGGTTTAATGTTCACTACTTGCACCTGCACACCTCGCCCCCTCCATCCCCCGCCCACCTTTGTATCCTGGTGGTCCGGGGCCACCCCTGAGCGCACTAGGCCGAAGGGAGTGGGCAGCCGGTCCTACCAAGAGAATGGGGGAAGGCGGAGAGGGGGGCATACGGGTCAACCATAGAAGTGGTACCTGGTGCGTACACGGGTTTGGGGTTGGGCAGCCGGGAGCGGTGCAGCGTCTCTGTTAAAACGGTGCAACACAGCAGTGGAGTGCCACTTAGTGGCCATGTCGGCCAACCGTTGTCCCTGAAACGGTGCTCCTGATTGACCATGCACCCTCTAGCTGCATTAGCCGCTTCGCGGTTGCCCCTTTGCTGCAGTGGCCTCCGTACAGTCCTGTTCACACCCCTTACCAACAGGGACACCCGGACGCCATCCCCATAGCGCTTCAGCAGCTGCTCCGACAGCACGGAAAGGGAAGAGAGCACCGGGTCACCAAGGTTATATGTTTGAAAGGGGTGCTGGCGTCATGACGCGGCATGAGGGGAGGTACAAAGACGAGGCCTGACGAGCAGCAGCCAGTAGCGCTCCCACGCGGGTGTGCCCACGTACAAGGCTATTCTCGTGAGTGGACAGCGGCCGTGGTTGTGCATTGTCAGGGCATCTGAGGTACCGAAATGCTCCAGGCGGGGGAATTGCAAAAGCAACGCAACTCACACGGTCCACGGTGTACATCCCCGCAGGCCCGGAACCGACGACGCAGACATGCAGCTTTCCATCGTCTGACGCTGCCGCGGACGAAGCATAGCAACGCAGCGCAGTCGACCCGACAAATGTTCCAAGGACTCTAGCGACAGCCGCGCTGCAGGTAGCCAAGCGACCGACAGGCACCGCGGCGGTCAGGAGCATTTCCGACAGTTGCAGGTGTCAAAACGACAAAGCGTGCCTCTACGGAGCGTTGCAACAATTGTATACTGTATCACTGGTCGGCATTGTTGCTTTAAGCCTTGGTAGTTTGTCAACAAGTGTCACTTGTCAAGTGTCTCGGCTCAGAGCTCCGGGTTCACCCACGTGCTCAACATGTACTTGGTACAGTCTGTACAGATGTGAGCAGCACCGTTAGGGGCAAGTAGCTGCTCCTGTTGCGCATGACCCGTCCCCTGCGCATGACTCACTCAGCATGCAGTTTGCGCCAACTGCTCCTTGCCTGTGCTGCATCCCATGAAACCGACGCGGGTCCTCTCTCATTGGTTCATTCTCGTCTATCTGTCAGGGTTACGAGCATGCATGCACACTGTCATGCGAAACAGAAGGGTTCGCAGTACCGGTACTGGAACATGGTGGTGGTACAGGCAGCAACCCAGTCTCAAGGTGCTCACAGTACATTACTCAATCGTCATGTGTGGCGCTATTGCTGCTTCTCACAGCAGAACGTGTTCACTGTGTGTGTTCACAGCATGCGTGCCCCGGAGTACTACTGCGGGGGGCCGGGTGCACCGCGCTGCACGGTGCGAGCAATTTACCACGCCCACCCGGAACCTGCCAACCCTTTTGCTGGCCACATACTGCTCCCAGAAATGAAGATACCGTACGCACTGTAAGTAAGGCCATGACTGCATCTATGTGCTGACCTTACAGCGCATTGGCGCAGTGGTACGCAACACTCCGCAGCAGGGGAGCTCCCCTGCCCAGCAGGCATTCTGGCGGCATGCCGTGTCCACAGTTCGCAGTGGCTCACCCCGCAGCATACCCCACGCCTGCATACAAGTCTTGGGTTCCTTGCTTCCTTCTTCCGTAATAACCGCAGGTCCGCAGCCCACCTCAGACTGGCCTGCTTACGCTTCCCCCTTGCTAGCCTCCTGATGCACCACGTGCCATAGTGTGCAGTTATAGATGCTGGTTAGTATACGAGCCCCCGCGTCCAGCCTCCATCTCCCACCCCGCCATTCCCCCTTCCTTTGTTCCTTGTCTACTCCTTTCTGCCCACCTCCCAGCCATGATGCCGCTTCACACACACACTCCCCCAGATGCCCCCGTCCAGCGACCACCCTTCCGTGCCTCCTGAGGAGCCCACGCATGTCGTCACCGCCCCCCGCTGTCTGCCCCATCACCATCTCTCTCTGACTCGCCGTTCCTCCTCCCCACCCCGGCCGCTGTCCCGACACGCGCCTCCTTGTCACCGGCGGCAATGCCCGACTCCTCCCCCTCCGCCTCCTGCACGCCTGGCCCGTGTGCCTCCGCCCCACCCTCCACAGCCGCACTCCCGTAATCCTCCGCCCTGGCCGCCGCTGCGGCATCCGCTGCTGCTGCTGCTGCTGCTGCAGTGGCGGCGGAGGCGGCGGCCGCTCGGCGTGCGGCGATGGTCGCTGCCCGTCGCTGCAGTTACAGGGGTACGGGGGGCAAGCGTGTTAGCATGGCAAAGGGGTTACAGGGAAAAGGGACGACCACACCGCAGGTACAAGGGTAGGGGTTTAGGCAAGGTCAGCATTCGGCTAAGGGGTAATGGGAAGGACGGTACGGGAAAACCCCCCAGATGTTCGAATTCGTGAGGGAGTTGCGCAGAGGGTTCGCTCATGGGGTGATGTATGTGCGCGAGCTCGGTACATTGGCATGCCTTCCACACTCACACGTGCGCATATGACATCCCGTGCAGCCCATGCCAACCCGCAGCGCCCCGCCCCTGCATCACCTCTATAGACCTCCGCAGCCCGATGCGTTGGTACAGCGACACCAGCGCCTGGACAGGGGCAACGGAAAACAGGAGGCGTCGGGCATCGTCAGGTGGGATACGAGGGGGCACAAGGAGCGGGGCAAGGCCCCATGACGTTGACAGAACAACGCCAGCGCCCGGGGTGGGCTAGGGTGCGCGTGGCAAAGCGTGAGGGATGGGGACCGGCAAGGCGTGGGGTGATCTATGTTCCGAACTGGCCGGGAGCCTGTGCATACGGCTGCCGCGTCGGCTGTGAAGAGCCCTCGGTCATGGCCCTCCATGCATAATGCCCGCGACCAACCCATTACACGAGGGAGCCCAGTCAAAGCGATCCTTAAGCGTACTCCGCCTGCACTGCGGGTTATAGCTACCCCCGCTTACAGTGCCGCGCGTAGTCAAAGAGGCGCCCCATGTGCTTCCGCCGCCCCGACAACGGCTCGCGCGCCCTGCCAGCCCCGTCCAGCACCCCACGACACAGTGCTCCCCTGCCCCCACCTGCGCCAGGATGGACCCCGCCAGCGGTGCCGCCAGGTTGCCCGTCAGCAGGAAGGAAGCGCCCGAGGCAGCCACCTGCATGATATTGGTAGTGAATGGAGTAAGGCGTCGACGGGCGAATGGCATGGAGTGCGCACACTACGCGGTGCGCGGCCATGCATTACGTCCGGCCTGCAACCGTGCGTCCACCTCGCCACGGCTCCCATCACGACCTTTACAAGGCATGCCTCACACTTCACGGCTTGCGCACGCACCCCCCACCCCACCCGCGACGCGCTCATGCAGGAAAGGCACAGCCTTTTCATCTTCCCTCAAGCGCCACCCCACAACGTTGGCCCCGTTCTCCCGCCCCTCGGATTGCGAAGTCCTCCCACCTGCGCCACCTCCCGCCCGCCCTCCAGCGCCCACACCAGCGCCCCCTGCGTGCCGATGGAGGACGCCAGCGCCGCACGCACAGCCTCCAGGCGCTCCTGGAGGGGGCCGGGGGAGAGGGATGAGGGAAAATATGATTGACAGGGGGCGGTGTAGCGGAGCAGATCTACGTCAAATGCACGGCGGCGTGCCAAAGCCAGGACGCCAGGGCAGGCGCGCATGGCGTTCAGCGTTTAAGAGGTGAGAGTCCTAGCATCCATTGGTAAGGGGGGTCCCCTCTCCCAAACAGTGCACACAGCCACCAGTTGCTTTGGGGCAAAGGGGGGACGGGACGAGAGTTGGACGGAAAGCAACCCCTCGGTTCCCTGCCGGATGTGGCACCAAACGCATTGCCAATGTCCACGAACACGTAGGGGGCGGAACCACCGCACCACTGTGCTTCGCCCCTGGACGCCATGCAGTGAACCGCCCAGCCGCCTACCACTCGCAGGCGCACCTGCGCCAGCCCTCAACGTGGCCCTCATCTTGCCCCTCACTCTGCCCCCTGCCCTGCCACCCACTAACGCGAGCTTGCCCGACTCCCTCTCCTTTCCGCTCCCCACCTGTGTGCCAGCCCCTTCCCAGTTCCCTGCCCCTCACCCTAGCCACACACCAGCACCGCGTTTGCCCGCCCGCCCCCGCCACCCTCCTTCCCTCGCCCCACCTGCTTCTGCCGCTGCAGCTCCAGCTCCTCAGCGGTGGGGCCGCCAGGCTGCAGCCTGCGGGGTGGAATGAGGTGTTTATACCAAGTCTCAAAGGGAATGGCGGGGGAGCGAGAGGCAGCGTAGAGGGAGGCAATTCTGCGCGCGGCAGGGCCGGCCGGCTGCAGCCAGGGGGGCCAGGAGTCAGCATCCCTTCTTGGCCTCTCCCCGCGTTGCCAACCTCCTCACGCTGTAAGCCACAGCGTGGCCCCTCTTCCCCGGCTGCCCACCTGCGCACGCGCTCGTTCACCGGCTGCTGCCCCCGCGCCGCCCTCTCCGCCGCCTCCGCCTCCACCAGCTGCAGCCGCTGCGCAGCGCGGGCCTCCTGCGTGTGTTGGGGGCGACGAGGGAAGGGGGAGGGGGGTATGGGGTACGCGGCAAGGCGGGGTGCGCTGAAAAGGGTGAGCGCAGCGGGGTCGAAAAACAGTGACCTCACAACTTCATGAGTAACCTACACGCCGCCTTGTAGCTGCAGAGGCCGTGTGCCCCTCCGCGCCCCCAACGCTCATCCTAGTCTCCGCTTCCACGGCCAAAGCCTCTTCCTCATGTGGGGCCCGCCACTCCATGCCGCCACCCCCAGCAGGCAGCCCTACGCCTACAGCAACCCGCAAGAGTCTCCCCTGTCGCCAGCACAGCCTCCCGGCCCTTTGCCCCTCACCTGCCATGCCCGCGCCGCGAACAGCGCCACCCCCAGCACGCAGCCACACCCCTACCTTCCCCTACCGGAACCCGCAAGAATCTCCGCTGTCGCCAACGGGGCCCCTCTCCCTCCCTCCCCGCACCTGCCACGCCCGTGCCGCGAACAGCGCCACCCCCAGCAGGCAGCCACCCGCCAGCGACGCCCACTGCGCAGCCACACCCAGCTCCACCTCCCACGCGCCGCCGCCAGCCCCCGCCGCCGCCCCCGCCGCCGCCAGCGTGTCGACCGCCGGCACGGGGCCAAACACGTGGCCCAGGTCCGGCAGTACGAGCACGTCATCCGCGCCCGCCTCGTACGCCCGGTCCCGCAGCCACCGCCCGAAGAACGTCAGCAGTACGGCCCGGTACAGCATCTCGTCTGCCGTACAGCCCACCAGGATGACTAACAGCTCCTGCAGCGGCGTGAGGCGGGCGCCGGGGTTGTTGCGCACACTGCTCTCCTGCAGCAGCTCCAGCGCTAGGCGGAGGCGCTGTGTGGTAACCCACAGGGGCGAGGGCGTGGGGGCGGGAGGGGAGGAGGGCGACGAGTGCCCCTCTGCTGCTTGGCCGTCGCTGCTGGTTGAGCTAGTGGTGTTGGCGCTGTTAGAGGCGGCTGTGGTGGCTAGGCTGTGCGGCGGGGGCACCGTGGATGCCAGATGGGTCGGTCGGGAGGTCTCGGAGGTGCTTGGCTCTGCGCCTGCTGTCGCCCCTGTCCCCGCCCCGTTAACTACCCCGTCATTCGTCCCTGTGGCACAATAAGGGCGGGTGTAAGCTGGTTGTAGCAACGGCAGGACTGCAGAAGTCCCCGTCCAGCCTTTACCTGGCAGTGGGAAACCCGGCATGGGAGCTTGCCCTGCTGCCTCAGACCCCGCCCCGCTAAGCTCTGCTTTCCCTGCACCTGGCGGACAAGCAACCTGCCCAACATCATGACGACCAGCCGGGCCGTAATGCCCCTTTCCCGCCACACCACAACACACCACCCCACACCAAACCCTGGCACAGCCCCTCGGCTGCCTGCCTGCCCTCCTGGTTCCCGCGCACGGCAGGAACCCCCAGCCGACACCGCCGCAGGCCCGCCCCTGCTGCTCCACAGCTATGAGCACCGCCAGCCCTGCCCCTTGGCCCCCAGGACTGCTCCTGCTCTCCAAGCTAACCTCCCACACCCTATCACCAGATGCTGCACACGTCACCACGGGATCCCCACACACAGCCCCACGTACGAGGGCGCCCTCACCTTGGCCCGCGACCGCCCCCCGCACGGCTGGAACATGCCACGCGCGCACAGTCCCCCTAGGCGCTTACCACCCAGCCAACCCCACCCCCACCCTCCCGCAACAACACACGACCCCCTCACCTCGGCCCGCGGCCGGGCCCCTGACAGCCGCCGGGTCTATGAACAGGCGCACCAGCTGTGCGCTGTCCTCCCTCCGCCGCAGCGCCGCCCAGTCGGGTAGCCCCACCGCCGCGTCGAAGGCCATGGCGGGGGCCATCAGCGCCAGGCCCAGACCCACGGCGCCCAGGTCCCACCGCAGCCCCCCGAACACGTCGATGTGGGTCAGCGCACCCAGCACCACCGCCGCCGTGCCGTACACCCCGCCGTACTCGGCCAGCAGCAGCACCCAGTACCGCAGCTGTACGGCGGAGGCGCTGGGGCCGCCGCTGCCGCCGGGCCCTGGGCCGCTGCCGTTGGGGCTGGGTGGCTGCGGGTCGGGCGACGGGGGCCCGCCGCCGCCTAGTCGGCTGCCATTGCTTCTGCTGCTTTTATCTGAGGATGTGGTGCTAGTGGTGCTGCTAGTGCTTGCGGGCCTGCCGCTGGTGGAAGCGGCACGATTGCCACCGCTGCCGCCTCCGCCACCGCTGCTGCTGCCGCTGCTGCCCAGCATGTGCTGCCGCTGCCAGTGCTGGCTGAGTATGAGGCTGTCATTCTCGGTTAAAGAATCTGTCTTTTTCAAGGACTTGCAGCCAATGCGGCACCCCCTCCCGGCGGGCCCGCGCAAGGGAGCGATGTACCGAGAGGGACGTGCTAGGGGTGCAGCCACTTGGCTGAACGCGGCGACAAGAGAGCAATTGGGCTCCTGAAGGTATGAGCTGCTGTGGCTGCGTTTCCTATGGTGCGAAGAGCCCGCGGGCCCGCTGAAAAGTCCACTCTGCGTGGTCATGGACGAGGGCACAAGTTCAAGAGGGGCTCAGCTTGCAGCGAGTCGATGACGTGCCAGTCCAACGGTAGCAAACAGAAACGCCAATCTATACAACGAAATGTTCGGCATTCCAAGGTGATTGGGTATCCAGGTGCGAGGCGCCACAGTGCCACACCAGCATCCCAGGCCAGCGCTCGCACCTGCACCGACGGTCCTGATGTGCACCTCATGTGATACGAACAATTTAGTTTTGCCTCCATGTCTAGCTCGGAGCGTGTGTCGGTGACTGCGGATGCCACGCAAGCAACTGCAAAAAGTCAAGGCAGGAAATGTGCAGCGCCTCCGCCCTGTTACGAGCGAAGGCAGTAAGCTAAAAGAAGTGGTAAAGTTGTGAGTTCTCTGGGCTGCACAATCCTCAAACTCCGACGTGCGACGTCGCTCACCCGCGATGCTTCTGCTCCGAATACGGTACCGAGGCATGGCGCCTGACGATCCTATTTCCTGCCGCGTAAGTTGCACACGTCCCTTTTCCTATCATGGGCATGTGCCACCTAGGGCTTGCCCGTCCCAGCAGCCTTATGGGCCCTTTTCGGGGCCGGTTTGTGGTTCGGAAGGTTGGGGCCTGGTTGGGGCTCTCCTTTCGGTGGGCTTCGTCGAGGACTCGCCACAGAAGCAATTCACTTTCTGACACAGCTGTCATATGGGATGCACTTGATTTGGCAGCCCAGACGGCTCCCGCGTGTTGCGCACTGACTTGGGAGGTGTCGTAGCAGGCTGGTCACCTGCACGTGCACACGCAGCAGGGGAGCCCTCGTTTGCGGAGGCACCCTACCGCTTCACCTGTAGTGTCCCTCCACTCTCCCGTGCCGCATCACTCACTAGCACGCTCCAGGGCACTCGTCGCCTGTGTGAATGCTGTTTCTGCATCGAGTAGTCTTGCATTGCTGTCGGAGTGCTTGCACAGCGAGGGGGTACCAGGGGACTAGCCAGGGGAGGCCCTCTGTCGCCCGCTAGTAGGACCCTATGTATGGCGCTTCAGCGGTTTCAAGCCCCCGTAACAGTAGCCCTTTTGATCTTGCACAAATACCTCCATAGCGATTGCGTATACTGCCAACGCTTTCTGCAGACGGTTCCGCAAAGTCCCTGGCCATCGTAGGTGCGCCTGTGCGCCTGTTCTCCGTTCCTTGAGCTAGCTTCCTTGTCCCTAACATACTGCTGACATGAGTACCACTAGAAGTGCATTGCGCCGGCTGCCCTGGAACCTTCGCCGCTTGCCTGTGACTGAGCAGTTGCCAACTCAGCGCGCGAATACGCAACAGGATGCACGCAAATCGCTTCTGCCATCACGTATCGCATGTGCAAATTCGTAAGGTTTTCTCCGTAAGGCATTCGTCCCTCCCGCTGCTGCTCCTCCCCCCTGCGAACCCAGGTGACGTACTCGCTGCCTGCCAAGCACCAAACCTCGCCAATGGACCCCGTGGAACAGGGCAGCTCCAACAGCAACACCACCGCCATGCAGCGGCAGCTGCCCACCGCCCTCCAGCTGCACGTCCTGTCCTTTGTGTCCCACAATGAGCGCGTCCTCAGCGGCCGGCTTGCCAGCAAGGACGTCTGCGACGCCCTCCGTGAGCCACACCACCGCACCGCCTCCCTGTCCCAGCCGCTGCCACCCCACGCCGTGCCCTGGGCCATGGAGGCAGGGCAGCAACACGTGCGGCAGGTGCCCTTCCGGCACAAGTTGCAGCTGCTTTGCACTGCCGCTGCCAGCGGGAGCGAGGTGAACCTGGAGGTGGCGCTGGCGCTGCTACAGCCCATCATCTTCCCGGAGCTGCTACATCGCTGGGCGCCTTACGACGGTCCTGACCCTGGCGTTGCGGAGGTGGAGGCGGGCCACCCGCAGCTGCTGGGCTGGCTGCTGCACCGCTGCCCGGGGCTTGTCCATTCTTCAAAAGCGCTCGCGGCTGCGGCCTGGCACTGCGACCTGGCGGGGCTGCAGGCGACATGGGAGGTGCTCTCCATCTCCTGCAACACAGCCGCCCGTCCTACTGTAGACCAGGGTGTACTGGATACGGCCGCTCGCTCGCCCTGCCCGGGTGCGGTGGCCAAGATGGAGTGGGTCCTGACGACAGCAGGGGAGGACAGCTCCTGCTCCCTGCAGGGCAGCACCGCTGCGGCTGCTGCCCGCTCGGGGGACCTGGACCGGTTGCGCTGGCTGCACGACCGCGGCTGCCCCGTGGGTGGTTTGGATGTCCTCGCTTCCGCGCTGCAGCACGCCGACCTGGCCGTGGCGCAGTGGCTGGTGGACGAGGCGGGGTGCGAGCTGCCTGAGCCTGGCTCTGCATACGGCGACGAGTGGAAAGACCTATTCACGGCGGCCGTCAAGAGCTGTGACGGAGTGGCGAAGCTGCAGTGGCTGCTTGAGAGTGGAGCCCCGACGCTGGGTTCCATCGGTGCTCCGCTGCGAGAGCTGGCCGTGGCGGCCGTGCGGTCGGGGCAGATGGGTGTGCTGCAGCACCTGCAGGCTCAGGCCGCCTTGCTGCTGGACGTGCAGGACGAGGTGGCACCGCCGTGGTATCCGTGGAAGCTGAAGGAGGGGGCGGTGGCGTCGGGCAGCGTGGCCATGGCGGAGCACCTGACGCAGCACGGCTTGGTCTTCAGCGTCAGGGCTTTCGAGCAGGCCGCGAGGGCTGGCGATGCGGCGATGGTGCGGTGGCTGGCGCTGGAGGCGGGGGTGGCCACCGCCGGGCTGGACCTGGCGGAGGTGGTGCATGCGTGGCCGCGCAAGACCCCGGCCCACAGCCGTGGCCTGTTGGCGGTTGTGCAGCTGCTTGTGGAGGAGGCGGGGTGCAGCGGCTGGGATGCTGAAGCTGCGGTGCGGGCAGCTGCGGCGCGGGGCGACCTGGCCCTGGTGCAGTACCTCCATGGGAATTGGCAGCCGGGGCCCGGGCAGCAGCTGGGTTGGGGCCGGGCGGTGTGTGCTGCGGCCGAGGGCGGCTGCGAGGCGGTGCTGGAGTGGGTTGTGCAGCAGCCGGGGTGCCAGCTGGTCCCAGGGGACGCCTATACGTACGTGGTGGCAGATAAGAACGGCGATGTGGGCACGCTGGTCGCCCTGCGGCGGCTGGGCGTGCCGTGGGGCGGGCAGGCCGTTGTGAGGCGGGCGCTGCTGTTTGGGTGCCAGGAGCCAGGGCTGCGGTGGCTGGTGGAGCAGGGGGCGCCGGTGGGCAGTGTGGAGGGCATGGAGGAGGCGGTGGCATGCGTCGTGGGCCGCGCACAATGGACCGCAGAGGGGGCGGAGTGGCTGAGGGGCGTGGTGGAGGCTGCGGCGGGGGGACCTTGATGGTCCGTACCTGGCCTGGGTCTAGTGGGTCGCAGAGAGGAGGGCTTGCGGGGTGCCAGCACTGCGGTGGCTGGTGGAGCAGGGGGCCCTGGTGGGGAGCGCGGGTGGCCCGGCTAGAGCGCAGGCGGGTGTGGTGCGGAGCGAAGGCGTGGGCGTTGGGGAGGTGAAGCTGATGCTTCAGCAGTGGCTGCGGTGGTGCATGGTGGCGGCCTGAAGCTGGAGCTTCAGTGCAAAGAGCTTTGTACTGATGGTGTAACGCACATGGGGAGGTGCAGGTGGAGCCGATGTCGGCTGCAGCCCATGTCGGCCACAGCCCAGGTGGCTGCGAGGTGTGGCCGGAGAGGCTGGCGGAGGAGCACCTGAGCTGCAGCCGGAGGGCCTTGTTAACACACATGTCCCTTTGGGGGCTGCAGCAAACAACGGTGAGCTGTGCGCGCTGGCCGTCTTGCCGCGGTTGGGCGTGCCGTGGTGGCGCGGGCGGTGAGGGAGGGGACCGAGCTCTGGCTCTGCGGCGGTTGGTGAAACAGCGCGCACCGATGGGCAGCAGGTTGGCAGTTGGGAGGACGCTGGGGACCGCCGCGAGACTTCGTCCTGAGGCTGCGCCTTGGGTGAGGGGCGTCGTGGGGTACGGTAGTCTGGGATTGGGACTGAGGGACCCGTTAAAGCTTCTGGCGGAACCTTTCAAAGGGTCTAGACGTGACGGTTCGTGCATGGTTAGCCTAAGCCTGTGATGGATACCGGTTGCTGGACACGCGGGGATGGTGCAGCGTGAGGCGGAGCGAGTAGCGGACTCGTGCAGCACGGGATGCGTCCGACTGTGTGCTGGCCGCGCCGGGCGGTGTGGGAGCTACCGTCCCGCTACCGTACTTGCATGGGATGTGACTGCAGCTTCCATTGTGCATCAGTGCTCTGCGCCCTGCGCACGCCGAGCATGACTAGTGCTGGTCATGTGTATGTCAGGCGTGCTGCGGCGTGCTGGCAAACATGCATGGGCGCAGTCGGGCGGGGCGGTGCTGTGGTGCGCAGTGCGCCGAACGGGCTGCAGTGGTCGCCTTGCGTACGTGGCTATCTGCCCAAAGGACCAATGGGGCACTCTTCGTATTGGTACTACTTTGCGGATTTGCACGAAACAGCGTGCCGAGTGTGGCATGCTGCTTTTTGCACAGCCCAGGCTGCGAGCTGGGGCGCTAGGGTCATGGCCAGGGCAAAGCTCGTGTGGCGTGCTATTGGACAACAGTATTGCACGGGGTCGGTAACTCGGTATAGTATGGCACGGGGTCAGTACATCTGCCGCAACCCTGAATGAGAACGGCGGCTGGTAAAGACGTGCAGAGTTGAGGGCCGGAGACACTGCTGGGTATGGCGTCCGGAGCAACAACCACCACGCCTTCAGAGTGCTGTACTGTGCACAGGTTACAACATGCGGCTTGCGGCACACGCGGGACCCAAGCGAGGCCCGCGCACACCTCCTGAAAGGCCCTCGGGCTGGCTTGCGGTTCTGCATCCCTGTCTTCCCTGGACCGTGGCACCAGAACCTGCCTGAATGGCAGGGGCCAGCAGGGGCTGGGCAGTTGCAAACGGCGCTGGTTGGTCCTGGTTGACCGTCCAAGGCCTATCCCGCTTTGAACGTTTAGGGCGGTAGGCGGTGGCAGCTGCACACGGCGCCGGGCGTTGGGCATGGGGGATGCGCGGGAGGTTTGGTTTGGGGCTACGTGCTCGGCCATGGGCGCCGTTCCCGACCGGTGACGCGAGAAGCCGTTAGCGAGTATTATTAGCGTGTACCGGTACCTACATTACTTACACATCGACAAGTGCTGTTGCCATAGGCTACCAAACCTGAAGCGGCCATCGTGAATTTAGGATACAAAAGCTGACCAGGGGCATGCTCAGAGCCTTGCTGTCCATAAATCTGCCTGGTTTTAACCAATAAGCGACAGCCAACTGGGGCTGAAACAACCTGCGCAAGTGCCGAACAGTCAAAGGTACAGCCCGGTTCCCGTTCAATGCTCTTGGTTATCGTACTGCGTGCGTTAGGTACCTGTAACACGTTAATGTGGATCGTGCTTGTGCCAAATCCCATACGCTCGCAGGCTCTCGCGCGCTCACTTGACTTCACTGCCCTGGCAACACACTCAACACCCGCGTCAGCTGCTTCTTTATCGACTACCACAATGCTGTTCCCCTTGCAACACTCCCTGTGCAGGTGCACAGAATCACTTGCGATACCTTGCGCGACCGCTGGCGAGTCGCCTGGCGACGACGCAGATGGCAACACGCCACAATGGCAGCTGCCTACCGCGCTCCAGCTGCACATTCTGTCCTTCCTGCCACCCAACGACCGCGCCCTCAGCGGCCGCCTGGTGTCCCCGGACGCAGCCGGCGCCCTTACTGGCCCGGACCACTGCACCGCCTCCCTGTCCCAGCCACTGCCACCCCACGCCGTGCCTTTGGCCGTGGAGGCAGGGCAGCAGCACGTGCGGCAGCTGCCCTTCCAGCACAAGCTGCAGCTGCTGTGCACTGCCGCCGCCAGCGGGAGCGAAGTGAACCTAGAAGCGGCGTTGGCGGCGCTGCAGCCGAGCGTGTTCCCGGAGCTGCTGCTGCGTGGCAAAAAGTACTGCGGTGGGGACCCCGGCGTATCGGCGCTGGCAGCGGGCCACCCTCAGCTGCTGGACTGGCTGCTGCACCGCTGCCCGAACCTGCTGCGCACACAAGCCTTGGTGGAGATCGCTGCCCTGTCCTGCGACCTGGAGGGCCTGCAGACAGCATGGGGACTGTTGAAGTGCTACAGGGCAAGCAGAGCCGGCAGCTCTAGCAGTGACGACGGCTGCACGCTGTTGGATCAGTCGGTGCTGGACGCGGCTGCCAAGTCGGCCGCCCCGGACGCCGTGACCAAGATGGAGTGGGTGCTGAGCGCGGGCCAGGGGAGCTGCAGCCTGCAGGAGAGCACCGCTGTCGCCGCCGCCCGCTCAGGGGACCTGGGCCGGTTGCGCTGGCTGCGCGACCGCGGCTGCCCCGTGAGTGGGGTGCAGATGCTTGAGTTCGCGCTGCGGCACGCCGACCTGACGGTGGCGCAGTGGCTGGTTGACGAGGCGGGGTGCGAGCTGCCGGCAGCTGGCAGCAGCCGGGAGTGGGACGTCTTTACAGCAGCTGTCAGAGCACGCGACGCCGTGGCCAAGCTACAGTGGCTGCACGATCACGGGGCACCGCCCCTGCCCAGGGCGGGAGATAACCTGCTGGTAGGCGTGGTGTATGCGGCGGTGAGGGCAGGGCGGGTGGATGTGCTGCAGCACCTGCGGTCCCTCCCGGGGCTGACGCCACAGCAGGACCGGGAGATCCTGCGGGCGGCGTTCCGCCCAGACGACTTGCAGAGCGTCCCCATGGCAGAGTACCTGTGGCGGGCTGGCATGGAGCTAAACCTTGCAGCCTACGCCAAGGCTGCTGGAAGCTTGGACATGGTGCGGTGGTTGGCGCAGCAGGTCAGCAGCGGCCTAACCGCCCACGACCTCTACACCCTGGTCATGTTGTGGCCTCGGAACGCGCCCGCCCACAGCCAGGCCCTGTTGGAGGCGATGCAGCTGCTGGTGGACGTGGCGGGCCGCGCTGCCGGGGGTATGCACCAGGCGGCATCAAAGGACTGGTTGGCAGAGCAACTCGTGTGCGCCGCGGCGCAACGGGGCGAGCTGGCCCTGGTGCAGTACCTGCTGCAGCAGCTGCCGGGGTACCAGCCAGGCGGGAAGGTGCTGGCAGCTGCGGCGGAGGGCGGCTGCGAGGCGCTGCTGGAGTGGCTGGCGGGGCAGCACCCGGGCTGCTTGGCGGGCCCTTGGGTACCGTCGGCTTACATTGCTCCCGCAAAACGCCGAGACATGGGCACGCTGGCGGCCCTGCGGCGGCTGGGCGTGCCGTGGGGTGTGGAGTACGTGGTCGTGCAGGCGGTGGAGGAGAGGTGCACGGCACCGGTGCTGCGGTGGCTGGTGGCGCAGGGGGCGCCGGTAGGGGACGCAGTGTGCCTAGAACAGGCAGTGGTGTGGGCGGTACAGCTTAGATACCTAAGTGTGGGTGCGGCGGCGTGGGTACGGAGCGTGGCGGCAGCGGCAGCACCTGCAGTTGCTGCAGCTGGGAAGCCTTAAGCGCAGGGCGTGCCATTGAGCGGATTGCTCGCTGCCCAACAAGCGGTTGCTGTCGGTTGAGCGGCGGGTACAGGGCCTCGTGTGCCTGGTAGGGGCCGGTCATTTGTCCGTGCAGCGAGTGGAGGGTTGGCTGCTTAGGACTGCCCGTGTGGTGCATCATCGGGGTGTGGTGTTGCATAGCTCCTAGCAATAATGGCAGTTGCCGGGATAGTGGATTGACATTTGGGGCAGAACGCCCCTTGTTTGGCGGGTACTCCGCACGGCACTAGTGTACGGCCCCCAGCAGCGAGCGTGGTGGCCTCAGCCCCAGTGTAGGTGGAGAGGCCACACTGGCCTTGATCAGCCAATAGAACCTCTGATTGGGACATGCAGCTGAAATGGTGCTTGGCTCAAACATGTTGCCATGCAGGGGACCGGGGAGTTGGGGACTGCAACCTCAGTTGCGCAATCTGCCGGCCGTGGTGTGGCCGTGTTGCTACTCCGATGACTATTTGCGGCATCCCGGTACGCCGCTGTTGTATGGGCAGGACTGGGTGAGGCGGGCCCTGCTGTGGGCTGCTATGAGCCCGGGCTGCGGTGGCTGGTGGAGCAGGGGGCACCGGTGGGAAGGGCGGAGGAAGTGGACGAGGCGATGGCATGCGCGCGGCGCGCAGACCGATGTGCAGAGGGGGCTGAGGGCTGCGTGGCTTGGCGGCAGCTGCATCGGAGGGAGGGTGGCCCTGAGGGGCAGGAGATCCGCGCAGCCGCCTGCCTGTCCTACAGGGTGGTGGGTGGGTTACCGTGCAGGGGAGCTGATCGTTGACCCATCGTGTACCGTTACCGTGTGCTACGCGCATACCGGTTGTTGTATGCGCCGGGGCTGGTACCAAGTGATCTGTATGCCGGGCACTTTGTGGCGTGTTGGTAAGCATGCATGCATGGGTGCGGTTGGGGCGATGCAGGGGTTCGCGTGAAGCGCAAGGGGCCATTGTGAGGTTGGGGGTGGCTGGGGTGCGTGGTTTGCCGAGGGGGATGCAGCAGTGGCACGCGGTTGTGTGCGTCTGGAGGCATTCCTTGTACCGCATCACGGCATGACGCGGCACACAGTACGCAGTGGAGCGTGCTGTTCTCTCGTCTGCAGGTTTGTGTTTGCTTTCTTGCACAGCGCAGGATGCGCGCTGGGGCACTACCGTCGCAGAGGGGCCGCTGTAAAAAACCAAGTCGAACCAGGGGGCAGGCATGCAGTGTGGCCCGATTGGCCGAATGCTGCAGGTTGCCTGTCTTGAAAGGACGAAGGCCTGGCTTGGCAGCATGGCCGATGCTGGGTGTGTGGGAACAAGGGCATGTCTAAACATTGGCCAGCAGTGTGTGGCAGCTATAAAGTCATTAAGGGGGCGATGAGGCGTGGCAACATCGACGTTTCTCTTGCGACGGCTCCCTTGGCGCCATGTGCCAGGATGTACCGTACCAGGGGAGCAGGGTATCGTATGCAACTTGAGGTGCCAAGGCTTTGCCGTACGCTCCCCTGCCATGTGCCGCAAACCGTGAGCCAATGGGGCATTGCACCCCCTGCCGCACTCCCCAGCCCAGTTAACAGCTCAATTACCGACCCCTTACTTGGTACCTAGTAATGACGGAGTATGCGGTTCAGGCAGAGCGCCAGTGCCCCTAGCCCTTAGCTTGACCCTGCGGGCTGAGGACAGACCGTCCCCTTCAGCAGGCCGGCCCCCAGACGTGCAAGCGTACAATAGGACAGGAGGCAATCCATACTGGATAATTATGCGTAATCTGTTGATGTGCAGCTTAGTAGCACCTGGAGCTTGTGCCTGCCTTTCTCTTCGGCGCCTGTCGCGGAAGGCCTCTGGCGACCGGCTCTGTATGCTGACCCGTGGGTCACCGCCTGAGAAGCGAACATGTCACTAGTACGGGAATTTCCGCACACTCCAATCATGGACAACGGCGTCCAACAAGGCACTGAAAACAGAGACCTGGCCAACCATGTGCATATTACTCTGTTATAGGACAATGGCGACGGACGGATGCTGCAAGCAAATGAAAGAGGGGAGGCTGGAAAGGCGCCCAGGCCCACCACGCCTACCCGCAGAAGCCACACGGTACACGCTTGCCCACTTTGCGCGTCCGGCATCCACCATCCAACATATGTGCAATTGTGCAACAAGGCACACGCGGCAACGTGTCAGGCCAGCTGAGTGGCTGCACTACATGTCCACGTGGCACAACGACCCAGCTACGTACCCCAACCCGCACCAGGGGTCAATGAACACGCCAAACCAGAATACCGATGCACCTATGAAACCACCGACTTGCAATTGACAAACAGGATGCGACCAGTAGCATGGCAGGGCAATGGCGTGCTGACTGCAACGCACTTGCTTGAGCCTACCTCGAACTGGCTGCATAACTGCGCTGTGTCGGGCCAGCGGCCGTACGACACCTTATGGCCTTAACTAGTAGCCGACCCCCAGCCGACAACAGGTCCCCAATACCGATATGCCCCTTGCAGCCCCCAGCCCTTTGTGCCGCGAAGGAAGCTGACGGACTCGCTGAAAGATTGTACCGGGGAGATTGTCAAGGTAGCCCCCGGCTCTGCGTGGTGGTGGCACCACCGTGCCTCCCTGGAGGATTTCCACATGCCCTCGGTGCTCGCCAGGGCACCGCGTCCCTGATCCTCCAGTGGCTCTGAGAATCAGATGTACTGCATGAGGGAAATGACCAATGGGGAACGTGATTGTGGTAGTGCTCCTGCGTGCCGCAAACATGGCCTGCGTTGGGCCGGCCTGGGCAGGCCCATGCCAGCCAGTTTGCTTGGGCGTTGAAACCCAACAAATCAAGTCGAAGCATCCCTTTATGGCGGCACCCAAGACGGAAGGGTTTAAATGACCAACTACTGGCTAGATGTGACCCAACAGCCATCAGATACAACCCAGCAGCCGCGTGAATGTCATCCCGGTGCCCCAAGCTCACTGCCTGCACCCACTACCGTACCACACGGTACAGACGCGCATAAGACCCGAGATTGGACACATGCATGTGGTGTTCTCCGCTGTTGTTCTCTGATCAACATGCACGCACCTCCAGCTCTGATGCGTCCTCGTACTCTTGCGTTGCATGCCAGGTTGGCTCGGCGTAGTGGCGCGTCACGAGAAAGGTAAGCTTCATGCCGTCGCGGTCGCCGCCACTGAAGTCCACCAGCCACACCACGCCGCCACCAGAGGCAGGGGAGACCTCCATTGGCTGCACAAGCACACCCTCCTCCCCTCCGCCATACATCCTCACCCGCAGCCCCTCCCGCGCCGTGAACAGGGTGACCGACTCCCCCGCCTGTGCCGAGTAGCACAGGTCGTAGCCGTGAGCGGGGCAGGCGCGGTGGTGCATCAGCTGGCCGTTGGGCCACTGCACTGGCAGCGAAAAGCCTGTCCGGCGCGGAGCGGTATGGTTTGGGAGGCGTTCAGAGACTGCAGACGGATAGTCCTTTGCTTGTGCAAATGCCTAACTGTAAACGGCTGGCTCTGCATACAGTAATGTGGTGGGCTTTGTTATGAAGTACGCACATGAACTGCCACGCACGTATACACGCCGTGTTGGGGGGCACCTGTGCCATGCTTGCGCCTGTGAGCTTCAGGGGCATACGGGCATGGGCGTGCACAATAGGAGGGTGCGCTCTCTCTAGCGCACTGAAATAACTTTCGGTCTCATCGTGCGTGCGCCCCTAAAGTGACTAGCTTGCTCTGAGCAAGGGTGGCACCGCGTCTACAGGTGGCGTCAACCGGCAAGCTGCTCACCAGCAGGGACATGCGCGCCCTCCTCCTGCCCAGCCGCGCCCGCGTCCTGGATGACCCCCACCCCCGGCTCCGCCTCGCTGTAGGTCCAGTGAGTCCCACGCTCCACCGGCATGCCGCACAGGTTCACGGGTAACACGAGGCCGTCAGGGCGCTCAAGCTCCCTCCCTTCCCACAGCAGCTCTTCCCGGTCACATGTTCCCTCCTCGACCCCTGTCCAGAACTTCCCCACCACCGGCGCCCCGCTGGTGGGGCTGGTCTCCAGGTGCACCAACTCGAAGCCGTCGTCGAAGCCGATGCCGTACACCGCTGTGCGGCTGTTGCCCCACTCCACCACACAGCTGTCCTCCCCAAATAATTCGACGTGGGGCTGGATGACGCCCACCTGCATGTGAGCCGTTGGCCCAGGGCGGGATGCATGCAGTACCGACAGGGCGTTGGGTAAGCGCAGCGTGCAAGCAAGGTGTGCAAGCGTGCGTGGCATGCAGGTGCCGGGCGGGGCGTTGGCGAAGCGTGGCATGCAAGCACCAGGGCGCTCCGTTTGGAACGAACGCCCTGGATGGACAGACGTTAGTTGGCCAAGTGTGTGTAAAGGACGGAGTGTGTGTGAGTGCGTTTAGCTACCGTTCGGCCTCACCTCACCAGGCACGGCTGCAGAGCAGGTGTCATCCACGCCATCCATCCGGCGCACCAGCATGCCGGGGGCGGCGGTGAAGCGGGTCACGGGGACGCCCTGGCGCTTGGGGTCGTACGGCAGGTACTGCGTGGCGGGATCGTGGGCAGAGATTACACGCACGTTCGTCGCTCTGCATACTACCAAGCAATTCTTGCTCCTAATTCGTACACGCACCGTCATACGTACACATGCGCACTGCGTAGTTCATAGTCATGTGCAACATTCAGCAGCTTGACCGAGTGCTCTGGGAGCCGCCCTGAGAGGGCTTGCATGTGTGTCGTACCCTTCTTTCGACATGGCCACATGCGGAATGGGAGATGAGTACAGCTGTCACTTGTGTATTAAGGATGGTCAGGCCAAGGCGTGCGCTGTACACACGCCGAGTGCATTCCTGCGTACAGCTGCTCTGACGGAGCCATCGATCGTTCAGCACAGAGGCCCGCAGCGCCTGTAGCTAGGTGCTGACCATGAATGCGCCGGCATTGGTCGATGCACTCGCTAGCCGTGCGTGCGTACCATAGCAGCTGAAGTAGCTAGTTGTGTACGTACCTTGACGCGCCCTGAACCAGGCTCCAGCTCACTCTCCGCTATCATGGACATATCCATGAGCCGAGCGGTGCATGCCTCACGCACGCCAGTACTGCCAGGCAGTGACCACACCTGCAGGGGGCGGCACCGGAGCCGGCATTGGCGGTGTAGCTTGCAGCTGATCCACAACATTATTACCGGCACGCACACACTTGACCACCCACCCAGCTACCCACCCCACTCACCCCACACAGACAAACCACGCGACAAAGAAGCCCGCAACTGTATTCCAACGGTGACCGGTCAACAGCAGGTACAGACGCATGGAAAGGCTGTGCCGTACAAGGACAATGGTATGGGTGTCACCTGCTGCCGCCTTGTCACAAACACGTACCTTGAAGGCTCTGCCCTCACGCGCTGTGCCGAGCACCACCCCTTGCTTTGCGTGTGGGCGCACAGAGACATAGTCCAGCACCTGGGGCCATATCCGCCATGTCGTGTGCTCGTGGGGCTCTGTGGCGGCGCTCTCAGTATCGCCGCTCACGGACTGCCCCGCACCGTGCTGGACCTGCTGCTGCAGCTCAAGGAGCATCTTTATCGCGGCAGACTGCTTCTGTTTCACCGCCTCGTTCCGCTCTGGCACATCACACATGTCCTCCTGCACCCACACATAAAGGGTAGGCAGGCAAGGCATCAGGGCACAGCCATATGTGGGTGACATGTGCACAGGTATGGGGCGCAGTCGCACGAGCTCTGTTTGCCTGCCGCTGGAGCCGAAGACGGACAGGTCAGCAACGCCGGCAAGACCAAGTTCCGTTCAAGGCGCCTCGGCTTGTGTTTTTCGTCTGGTGTAAAGTGCACAGGTAACCGCAACACCAGCAGCCATGAGCAGTGGCACAGCAACGAATAGCTAGTGTACGCAGGCAGGTCACACAGAGGCATACGCCCAGCATACGTCCTGCGCGCAGAGGCAGCCCCCAAACAGCGGATGGCCATCCACTATGTAGCCCCGGCAGGTGTGTTAGCTTATTGTTAGTACCCTAGCAAATGAAGCTGTCTGAGCTGTCACATTTGCGTGCAGTAGTATTATAATGGGCACTCCTCACCTGCGCTTCCTGCAGCAGCCGTATCGCCTCCTGCAGCAGCGGCCGCCCCTCCTCGGCAGCCTCCTGCTGCTGCTGGGCTGCCTTGGATTGCGGCGAGGGGCCCTCAGCGAGCTGCTCAGCAGCACTGCTGCCGACATCGATGTTGGCAGCTCCGGCAGGAGCAGGGGGCGGCTGACCCCTCTCGCCGGCGGGCCCGCCACCACTGCTCCCACCACTGCACCTCGCAGGCACCGACCGGAAAGGCTTGCAGATAGTGCTAGTGGGGCCCATGAGTTGATGCTTAGGGCCTGAGACGGCTGCGGCCGACGGAGCGGTTGCGGCAATGCGTTGCGGGGCCCAGCGGCAGGCCGCGGCACAGGAGCCGCGCGGCAGCACAATTGACTGACGCATATACGTACACACTTATGCTCAAAAGGCAAACGATAAGGGGTGTGTGCCTTTTGTATTGGAGTGGAATAACCTTGCCCAAGACCTCTACGCTGCGATTCTGTAATCGACGCTATCCCTGCAGGATAAGAGAGTTTGCTGTAATTCGGTAATGTGACGCATGACTTGGTCATAGCAAATTACGGTCGATTCGTCGTGCATCATCGCCGTACTGCTCTGCATGCAAAACTCCTCGGCACTACGGCAGTTGGGTAGGACACGTGTACATGCCTGCGTGTTGGGCAATGGATAAGCGTGTCACGTGCACAACCAGGGTGCTGTTTCCTCTTTGCCACGTGCACCCAAAACATGTAACACGAAGCCGCAGTAGGTGGCCCTGCCAGCGCCGAAGCTGGATAGCGCCCAGCCATGGAGCACCCGCACGCAGTTGACTGCTCGCACGGCTAGGCTAGGTGCCGGGTCCGCAGCTGGCGCGATGTTGCCCACACCCGCCCCAGCCCTTGCCCCAGCCCGCCACGTTGTCGACGATCCATGAGCCTGGGGTGCCGTGCACGCAGGACGGAGAGATCCCCTGCCCGACCATAGCATGCCGTGCTGTGGATAATCCGGCAGTCCGATCAATGCCATCAATGCGCAGCTAACGCCATGCAGCATTGACAACTCTACTTTTGCGTCGCTACGACCACGCACAGCTGCGGCTTGTTCTTCCCTCGGACCTCGGGGCGAAGTTAGGTAGCAAACGTAGACTCCGAGCTGTCTCGCACGTGCCCTGACCATTTGCCCTCGGTAAGTATCAGGGTAACTGATCCATTGGCGGCCGAGCGGTAACCCAAAGATGTCCTGCGCGAGGGCAGCACTCGCCGCGATTTGCCTCGTCTTGACGTAGGTGGCTAGTCCCGTCCGATAAGCAGCTTTACGCATCCGTGTTGGAGTCCTGACACTAGCGTACAAGGATGGTCACTGGATTGACTGACATGCGCATATGGCTCTCTTGCTGCTGGTGTTACCACTGAATTGTGTGCCCTTGTATCGCCCCTCCCTGCAGACTTCCGCGGGAAGCACTGCGACCTGGCGGGGCTGCAGGCGACCTGGGAGCTGTTGCAAGCCCGTCCTGTCAGCGCTGCGCCCATCCGCGGGTGGCGCCCCGCGAGCCTTACGCCAGCTGCTTTGAATGCCGCTGCCGGGTCCACCACCCCGGACACCGTGGCCAAAACGGAGTGGCTCATGAGCGAGGGCGGGGCGGGTTGCACACCCGACCGTAGCACCGCTAAGGCTGCTGTGCCCTCTGGGGACCTGTGCCGGCTGCGCTGGCTGCGCGACCACGGCTGCGCCCTGGAAGGGGTGCGGGTGCTCGGGTGTGCACTTCAGCACGCAGACCTGGCCGTGGCAGAACGGCTGACGGATGAGGCAGGGTGCGAGCTGCCGGCTGCTGCCAGCGGCTGGGAATGGCGCATCCTCTGGACGGCAGCCGTCCGAGCACCAGACGGCGTGGCAAAGCTGCAGTGGCTGGGCGAACGGGGGGCGCCGCCCCTGCACGAGGCAGGAGATGACCATCTGGCAAAGCTGGCGTATCTGGCGGTGGAGGCGGGGCGGGTGGATGTGTTGCAGCACCTGCGGTCGCTCCCCCGGCTGACGCCACAGCTGGACCAGCGGCTGCTACGGCACGCGTTCGAAGCACACTACCTGAAGAGCGTCCCCATGGCAGATTACCTGCGGCGGGCTGGCATGGAGCTGACCCCTTCGGCCTATTGCAAGGCTGCTGGAAACCTGGACGTGGTCAGGTGGTTGGCGCGCGAGGTCACCATCAGGCCATGCAACTACTACCTCCAAGACCTTGTCACGTTGTGGCCCCGGGACGCGCCCTCCCACAGCCGGGTCCTGCTGCAGGCTGTGCAGCTGATGGTGGAGGAGGCGGGGTGCGACGGATGGGGCGTGCACCAGGCGGCATCAAGCGATCGGATGGCAGGTAAGGAATTTGGGCGTTAGAATTGGCTTAGTCCCGATTCTCCCGGGAATCCGACCCGGGTTCGATTCCTACCTCGGGCGAGATTCTAGTCCTCGTCCGCCTGTGTGGTCTGCCCGGACCCACAGGGAAGGCGTGCCGGTGGCAGGTGCCTGCCAGTGGATGATGAACCGTCGGGCATCAGCTGGTGGATGACTCCCATTCCCCTGTTCAGGAGTTTACT
>VFQN01001698.1_pt1 | contig 35869 bp, 33 predicted proteins | sample 3512371 | NCBI WGS metagenome assembly VFQN01 (sample SAMN10412370, study PRJNA504923) | tailings metagenome | isolation source: Replicate 2 from Balatoc abandoned mine | place: Philippines: Itogon, Benguet | collected 2017-08-28
CAAATAAAGGGTTATCCAGAAAAGAATCTCTGGCTATTATATAATTGGAATACAACGCAAAAGTACTTGAGTTGGATTTGCCTGCTTCTTTTATATCAATCTCGCTGGATAGAAAAAGTGAGGTAGTGTCATTATACCGTTTATTGATCAAATCTACATTTTCGATCAGGTAAAACACAAGCAATGCGACAGGCGCCAAAAACAAGGGAGCAAATATGATACGGTTCCTTCTGAGGTTGAAAAAATCATTCAGATATAAACTGAAGAATGCGGCTAACCCAATACCCATTACGGCAGTTGATGAATAGGTAACCAGGTAACAGGCCAATAAAACAAGGTATTTAAACTTGGCGGTATGCCAGGTTCTTTTAAAATAGCAGGTATAATAAACAATAGCAGGAGTAATGGCCATGGCCAGGTAAAATGGTTCTCCCATTATTCCATACTCGCGATATTGAAAAGCACCATCCTGCAATACTTTTGTTAGGTGAATGCCTCCTATGTGGAGTAAATTATCAATTACTCCATGAAGGGCCACCCAGAAAGCAAAGACCAGGTAATAATTGAATACCCTGGCAACATCGTATTTGAAAACACGGATTACATTATAGTAAGTAATTGATGTAAACAGAATTCCGAAAACCTGCTTTATCAACTCAAAACCGAGTATACCTCTATACAGGGTAACAAAAACACTGGCAACGATAATGGAGAGTAATCCCATATTAAACCAGCGTGGGGGCATGCTGATCTGCAATCCATTTAAGGGTAATGAGATCAGGAATACGAGAAAAATGGGATAGTAATAATAGAAATCAAATGGCAGTCCCCCGCCCCTGATTGCTTTATCCAGAAAAACGGAGAAGATACAAAGCAGGCCCAGTTTCTGGGGTATGTCTAATTTGTCTTTCTTCTTTTTCATGCTTAGTCTTGCAAATTAAATCTATTTGTTGTTCAACTTATTAATAAATGTGTGGCATAGCAGGCATTCTTGCTTTTACTGATTCGAATCCATTGCAGGAGAAAATCCACTCTATGACGGATGCTATCGCCCACCGGGGGCCGGACGCGGATGGTCATTTTGTTGAAGGCCGTATCGCACTTGGACACCGCCGGCTGTCAATCATAGATCTTAGCCCATCCGGTAACCAGCCGTTCAGCAGTGCCAACAATCGCTACCAGCTTGTATTTAATGGGGAGCTCTATAATTTCCAGGAAGTAAAAGCAACTATAACCGATCATTCCTTCAAAAGTACCGGCGATACCGAAGTGCTGGTGGAAGCCTGGAGCCGCTGGGGATTAGCTGCCCTTCCCAAATTCAAAGGAATGTTTGCTTTCGCCATCTGGGACCGCCATGAGGAAACACTCTGGCTGGTGCGCGACCGTCTCGGGGTGAAACCTCTCTATTTTTCTGAACAGTCCAACTGCTTCTTATTTGCTTCGGAAATTCGTTCTGTACTTGCAAGCGGATTGGTTAAAAAAGAATTGGATACCGATGCACTGGCTGTATATTTCCGGTATCAGTCGGTCCCCGGTCCACATACAATCATTAAAAGCATCCAGGAGTTGAAAGCCGGTTGCTGGATGAAAATCAAGGCTGGTAAAATTGAAACTGGCAGCTGGTGGGATATACAATCCCGCAGTGCTTTTTCCCCACCTGAATCAAGACAACAAGCTCAGTCGGAAATCCTCCGCCTTCTTCGATCTGCTGTAGAACAGCGGTTGGTGAGTGATGTACCTGTTGGTGCTTTTTTATCTGGTGGCATTGATTCCAGTGCAGTGGTCGCGCTAATGGCAGAGGTGAGCAGACGCCCTCCGGAAACCTTCAATATCAGCTTCAGTGAAAAAGGATTTGATGAAAGCGGTTATGCAGAACTGGTAGCAAAAAAATTCAATACCCGTCATCACACCATTCTACAAAAGCCGGAGTATATGCTGGACAACCTGCTGCCCGCGCTTGGAGCTATGGATACACCCAGTGGCGATGGCATTAACAGTTATGTGGTGTCCAAAGCTATCCGGGAAGCTGGAATCACGGTAGCACTCTCAGGAATAGGGGGAGATGAATTATTTGCAGGTTATCCATTTTTCCGGCAATTCAGACAGGCTCAAAAATATAAAAGCACCTGGGCATTGACGACACCGGTTCGCAAGTTGATGGCATCTCTGCTGGGCACTAAATCCAGCCGCAAAGACCGCCTGAAACAACTGCTGCAGGTTCCATCACCGCAAATTGAAAACCTGTATCCCATATTCAGGCAGATCATTACGCCTGCTGCCAATCATAAATTTATTCGCATCGGGTTGCCTGCCGCAGATCCCGTTCAACTGGCGCTTCAAAATCTGGAACGGCTGCACGATTTTCCGGAATACTCACAGGTATCTATAGCCGAATACCTGGGTTATACACAATATACTTTATTGAAAGATACGGATCAGATGAGCATGGCCGTTAGCCTCGAAGTGAGGGAGCCATTTTTTGATCACGAATTGATTGAATATGTATTGCAGATTCCCGATCAGCTGAAAGAACCGGCATTTCCAAAGCAGTTGCTGGTGGAATCACTGGGAGATCGCCTGCCCTATGAGGTTGTTCATCGCCGTAAACAGGGATTCGTTTTCCCATGGGAACACTGGATGAAAACGGAGTTGCGCAGTTTCTGTGATGCGGAAATCCAGGAGTTGTCGAAACGCGATTTTATCAATGGGCCGGCACTTCAAGTGCAATGGCAACAGTTTCTGAAAGGAGACCCTTCGATCCGGTGGATCGAACTTTGGTTATTTATTATCTTATCGCACTGGCTGAAAAAAAATGAACTCTGAAAGGCCCGTTGTGCTGTTATTTACCGACTGGTATTACCCTGGTTATAAAGCCGGTGGACCGATACAGTCCTGCGTGAACCTGGTACGGGCGATGGCATCGGAATACCGGTTTTATGTGATCACATCTGACAGAGATTTGGATAGTAAACATCCTTATGCGCAGGTTCCAATCAATCAATGGATAACAGGTGAATTTGGTGAACAGGTCTTTTATGCAAGTCCCGGTACGATAACAAGGCAATGGCTGAAACAACTCTTTGTACGATACCCGGGCTGCAGGATTTATTTGAATAGCATGTTCTCTTTTCCTTTTACCCTTCTGCCATTGTTGGTTTCCCGTTCGTTCAGGAATCAAAAAATAATTCTTGCGCCAAGGGGGATGTTACATCCGGGTGCATTAGGACTCAAATCAGGCAAAAAGAAAATCTTTCTGACCCTTTTTCGCTGGATGGGTTGGCAGAAGCGAATTATTTTTCAGGCAACAACAGAAGAAGAGGCTGGATACATAAAGCAACATTTCCCAGGTGCAGCATTTCGGGTGGTGGGCAATATTCCAGCATTCAGAGAACAAAAGCCTGCTACGTTATCGAAATCACCGGGGGAATTAAAACTCTTATTCCTGGGTAGACTACATCCCACCAAAAACCTGGATTATGTATTGGACCTGCTGAAGCAAAACCGGAAGGGACAAATTGAATTGCACCTGATTGGAGAACCGGGGCCATCCGGATATGTTGAAAAATGCAGGGAGATGATAAAGGAACTTCCTTCTAGTGTACAGGTCAGGGAATACGGGGCGCTACCTCAGCAGGAATCCTTTGAAAAAATGCTGGATGCCCATGCGTTGGTATTACCCAGCCGGGGTGAAAACTTCGGTCATGCTATCTTTGAAGCACTGATCAGTGGGAAACCGGTTCTGATTAGTGATCGTACACCCTGGAGACAGCTGGAAGCCCAACAGGCGGGCTGGGATCTTCCATTGGAGCATCCGGAGCAATTTGCTGCTGCTATAGGACGATTGCTGGAAATGGACCAGGATACCTATGATCAGTGGTCGGAAGGCGCTTACCGCCTTGCAAACAATTATTTTGAGAATGCAGCGTATAATACAAGCTATAGCGAATTATTTACATGAGCAGGACAGATCTTTCCCGGTATAACAATGACTGGTACCCACCCACCATTGGTGCCTCCGCCTGGAAGCGCCTGCTCTGGTATTATACGAGTCTTGTATTTTTTGAATCGGCCTGGCTTCCGGTGAACAGCCTGAAAATTGGGCTGCTCCGGGCTTTTGGCGCGCAGATTGGAAAAGGGGTTGTTATCAAGCCCAGGGTTCAGATCAAGTACCCCTGGCTGCTCAGCATTGGCGATTACAGCTGGATTGGTGAAGGCGCCTGGATTGATAACCTCTGCCGGGTGCAGATTGGTGCACATGCCTGTTTGTCGCAGGGTGCTTATCTGTTAACCGGCAATCATAACTATAAAAAGGCTTCCTTCGATCTGATGGTGGCACCCATTACTCTCGAAGACGGGGTTTGGATTGGAGCGAAGGCAGTTGTTTGTCCGGGTATTACCTGCTACAGTCACAGTGTTTTAAGCGTCGGTTCCATAGCCACCTCCAACCTGGAAGCTTATACGATTTACCAGGGAAACCCGGCTGGGCCTGTAAAAAAAAGAACGATCGAATTGTGAAGATGGACCCCCTTGTAACAATCATAACGGCAACCTATAACAGTTCCGCAACCCTGGCTGATACGCTGGAAAGTGTTGCCAGTCAGACCTATCCGAAGATTGAACACCTGATAATTGATGGTGTTTCTACAGATGATACAGCAGCTATTGCAGCCCGTTATCCTCATGTGGCCCGGTTTGTTTCTGAGCCGGACAAAGGCCTGTATGATGCTATGAATAAGGGTATAAAGCTGGCATCAGGGGACATCATCGGTATTTTGAATTCAGATGATTTTTACGCGGATAACCGGGTAATTGAAAAAGTCATGGAGCTTTTCAAAAGGCCCGATACCCTTGCGGTTTATGCTGATCTTCAATACGTTGATGCGGAGGATACCAGCAAGGTTATTCGTCACTGGAAAGCCGGTATTTACGATCAGCAGGCCTTTTATTATGGCTGGATGCCACCCCACCCAAGTTTTTTCGTTCGTAAACAATTGTATGAGCAATGCGGCGTTTTTAATACCAGTTTTCGGTATTCTGCGGACTATGAACTGATGTTACGATTCCTACTGCGTTACAATGCCCCGGCTGATTACCTGCCAGAAGTGGCAGTAAAAATGCGGGTTGGCGGACAAAGTAATGCAAGTTTAAAGAATCGCCTCAGGGCAAACCGGGAAGACCGGCGGGCGTGGACTGTCAACGGTTTGACCCCGTATTTTTTTACCATACCTTTGAAGCCGTTTAGAAAAATTGGACAATTCCTTATCAAATAAACAATAATGTCGAAAGTTGCTTTAGTTACCGGCATCACCGGACAGGACGGTGCCTACCTCGCGGAACTCTTATTAAGTAAAGGTTATATCGTGCATGGAATTAAGCGCCGTGCATCCCTCTTTAATACGGACCGGATAGATCACCTTTACCAGGATCCCCACGAAAAAAACGTGAAGATGCACCTGCATTATGGCGATCTGACCGACAGTACCAACCTGATTCGTATCATCCAGGAAACACAGCCGGATGAAATCTATAACCTGGCTGCGATGAGTCATGTGCATGTGAGTTTTGAAACTCCTGAATATACTGCCAATGCTGATGGCATTGGTACCCTGCGGATACTGGAAGCGGTTCGTTTGTTGGGGTTAACCAAAAAAACCAAGGTATACCAGGCATCTACCTCCGAACTTTACGGGCTGGTGCAAGCAGTACCCCAAAGTGAAACGACTCCTTTTTATCCCCGTTCACCTTATGCAGTAGCCAAGATGTACGCCTACTGGATTACTGTGAACTACCGTGAAGCCTATGGCATGTTTGCGGTGAATGGGATCCTCTTTAACCATGAATCTCCGCTGAGAGGTGAAACTTTTGTGACGCGCAAGATCACTCGTGGTGTAGCAAAGATTGCCCTTGGAATGCAGGATAAAATTTACCTGGGTAACCTGAATGCGCGGCGCGACTGGGGTCATGCGAAGGATTATGTGGAAGCCATGTGGCGGATCCTTCAGCAGGAAACCCCGGAAGATTATGTTATTGCAACTGGTGTCACTACACCGGTTCGGGAATTTGTGCGGATGGCATTTGCGGAAGTAGGCATTGAAATTGAGTTCAGCGGATCGGAAGCCGGTGAAGTAGCCAAAGTGGTAAGCTGTTCCAATCCTGAATTCCAGCTGGAAGCGGGTAAGGAAGTGGTAGCCGTGGATCCAAGATATTATCGTCCGACTGAAGTGGACCTACTCATAGGAGATCCTACCAAGGCGCAGACCAAACTGGGATGGAAACCGAAATATGACCTGGCTGGCCTGGTGAGTGAAATGGTTGCCGCGGATGTGGACAGCTTTAGGAAGGAGAAGTTGTTGAAGGAGTCGGGTTACTATGTAAAAAATCAATACGAGTAAGGGAAAGGTAATTTTCACTTTTCACTTTTCACCTTTCACTAAGAAATACTTGTATGGAAAAATCTAGCATTATTTACATTGCGGGACATAGGGGAATGGTGGGATCAGCGATCCAGAGAAGACTACAGGCGGCGGGTTTTACGAATTTTATAACCCGTACCTCGGCGCAGCTGGATTTAAGGAATCAGCAGGCAGTGGCCGATTTTTTCGCGGCAGAGAAACCGGATTATGTGTTTTTGGCAGCAGCAAAAGTTGGTGGTATCCACGCGAATAATACGTTTCGGGGGGAATTTCTATATGATAACCTGATGATCCAGAACAATGTGATCCACCAGAGTTATGTAAACGGGGTAAAGAAATTATTATTCCTGGGCTCCTCCTGTATTTATCCCAAGCTGGCACCTCAGCCATTGAAGGAAGAATACCTGCTGACCGGGGAGCTGGAACCTACAAATGAACCATATGCCATTGCCAAGATAGCAGGCATCAAATTATGTGATGCCTACCGCAGCCAGTATGGCTGCAACTTTATTTCGGTGATGCCAACCAATTTATATGGCCCGAATGACAATTACGATTTGAATAACAGCCACGTATTACCGGCACTGATCCGGAAGTTTCATGAGGCAAAGGTGGCGGACGCACCCTCGGTAACTATGTGGGGTACGGGAACACCCAGAAGGGAGTTTCTGCATGCGGATGATCTGGCAGATGCCTGTTATTACCTGATGGAAAATTATAATGAACCCGGACTGGTAAATATTGGTGTGGGCGATGACATCCCGATTAAAGAGCTGGCCTTGTTAATTAAAAAAGTGGTGGGTTATGAAGGAGAAATCGAGCATGATTTGACCAAGCCTGATGGAACGCCACGTAAATTGATGGATGTCAGCAAGTTGCATGGGTTTGGCTGGAAGCATAAAATCGAACTGGAAGAGGGGCTTCAAAAAGTTTATGCAGAATTCGTAGCGGGTTATGCGAACTAACTAAAAGTTCTCCCTTATTTTAGTGATATGAATAGGGACCTTATCCGAATTGGTATTATTGAGGACAATAATTACCTGCTTGAAAATTACCGGGAATTTTTCTCGCATTACAATGATATTGAGTTGCTTTTCAGTTTTCAGAGCCTGGAAGAATGGGAGGCGAACGGGAAACAGGAAGATAATCCGGATGTGATTTTATTGGACCTGGTATTACCAGGTAAGGATGGTATGGAAGGAATAGGCCTGCTTCGGCGGGCCTTTCCATTTGTAAAAATCCTTGTAATATCAGGAGACGACCGGCAGGAAGCGGTGGTGGAGTGTATAAAACTGGGGGCCCATGGCTTCCTGGTGAAGCCGGGCCAACTGGCGGAAGTGTACCGGGCGGTGGTGGATGTATGCCGGGATGGCGCTTATTTATCTCCAAAAGCGGCATTTCGGTTAGTAACTCATATTGGCAGCCGGGTGGAGGACCAACTGGCCAAAAGACTGACCAAAAGAGAGCTGGAGCTGGTCCTTTTATTACAGGAAGGATTAACCTATAAAGAGTTGGCAGAGAGAATGTTTGTATCGGTTTACACGGTGAACCATCATTTGAAGAAGATCTATGCCAAACTAAACGTCGAAAGTAAGAGTCAGTTAATAAGCAAAGTGTTGAATAAAAGTTTTTAATGGAGAACACCTTTTGTTTTATTATTCCCCGAACGCCCCGTCAGTACAGAACGCAGTTCAGGGAATTTTTGTGGAGGCAAACCATACATTCGCTCAGGAACCAGATCTACGGGAATTGGCAGGCAGTGGTAATTGGGGAACGCGAGGAATTGGGAGATGACCGCTTTTATTTTCTTGAGCAGGACTTGGTTCCCAAAAAAAAGAAGCTATTGTATGCCCTTGAACATATAAAAGCAAGGGAAGAGTTGCCGGATTATCTGATCCGGTTGGATGATGATGATCTTTTTTCTGAAACAGCCCTGCAGCAATTGAAAACGCAGGATGCTGATTGCCTGGCTGACCGTTACCATAGTTTTATTGAGATAATCACAGGTAAAATTTCCCAGCAGCAACGCAACTGGCTGGCCAATACGGTTGCCCATAAAACCGAGCATGCTTACCGGTTGGTGGACCCCGCTGATGCAGAATCCTACCTACTGGTGCAGGATCATAGCCAGGCCTGGCATCCCTATTATGCGGGATTGCGGGTTCATTATACTAATAAAACGGATCCGTTTTATTTGCGGATACTGTCACCTGTTTCAATCACTTCGCTTGCAGCCGGCAAAACCGGTAAGGCAGCTAGTGATTATCTCGAATATCTGCTGGGGTTTGGGAGCTGGTCAACCAAAGCAGCCCAATTAAAAGGGTTTGACAAGGCACTGGAGGGGTTGAATGAAGTGGAGGTTTATCTACCTGAATTAGGGATGCCTGAATTTCGTTTTCCGGTTTTATCCCTTTTTAAAAACCGGCTAAGGGAATTCTTGCGTAAGGATTATTAGATTGTAAATTTGATCAATATTACTCAAATGAGTAGTAATTGTAGGAATATGTGGCAATACTTTTGCACGGTCGAAAAACGTATGCCGGAACCTGTTGATTATCACCAGATTTAAGGGGAACTAGCATTGCTGGCTACATTGGTAGCCAATTGAAAATCTATTGTTTATACCTTACCCTGGTTGCACCTGATGTGACTGAGGAGGCGAAGCAATTCCTAAATGAGCAAACAATTCTGTTTTGTTATTCCCAGAACCCCGAAGAAGTTTCGGACTCTATTCCGGGAATTTCTATGGAAGGAGACCATCAACTCTCTATTGAAGCAGGATTACACCAACTGGACCGCACTGGTCGTGGGTGAAAGGGAGCCGCTTGGGGATGATCGTTTCATTTTTTTCGAGCATGATCTGGTGGAGAAAAGGCAGAAACTCTGTTTCGTCGACGATATCATTTCTACATCGGCGCTCGGCCAGCACCGGCTTCTGGCTGCGGACTGTCTGGCGGATCGTTTCCATAGTTTTATGGAGATCCTGACCGGCAAAATTTCGCAGCAAAAAAGAGACTGGCTGGCCAATACCATGGCGCACAAAATGGAGCATGCATTCCATCTGGTAGATGAATCCGACCCGAAATCCTATTTGTTGGTGCAGGATCATAGCAAAGTCTGGCATCCATATTATCAGGATAAAGGAATTATGTGGACAGATAAGAAATCTCCATTATATATAAAGATGTTGTCTTCAACATCCATAACTTCCAATGCATCAAATCAGGTTGGAGATCAAAAGAAGAAATATACGAAATATGTGCTCGGATTTGGTAGTTGGTCGGTTTCTGATACCGATCTTTACGGGTTTAAAACGTTGAAAAGCAGAATCAGGTCGGAGCAGCATGAACTGGGGGATTTTGGATTTGGCTCGTTTCGGCTACCTGTTGTTTCATTATTAAAAAATAAATTCATAGAAATACGGACGGCAAAATAAGCCGGAAACAGTTCGTTTATTATACCCAAACCAAATATGAAAAGAGAACATAAAATTGCCGTAATCGGCCTCGGTTATGTTGGTCTTCCACTAGCTGTAGAGTTTGCAAAGAAATACCCTGCTGTAGGATTCGATATTAACGAAAAAAGAGTACAGGAACTGAAATCCGGTTCAGACAGCACGTTGGAAGTTTCTCCCGAGGCTTTGAAAGAAGTGGAGGGTAAACTTGAAATTTCGTGTGATCTGAAATCAATTTCAGACTGTGACGTGTTCATAGTAACCGTTCCTACACCAGTTGACCGCTATAATCAACCCGACCTTACTCCGCTGAGGAAGGCGAGTGAAACGGTGGGACAGGTATTAAAAAAAGGAGATATAGTTATTTACGAGTCGACAGTATACCCTGGTGTAACCGAAGAATACTGTGTTCCTGTTCTGGAAAGAATAAGTAAGCTGAAGTTTAATGTCGACTTCTTTGCCGGTTATTCTCCTGAGCGTATCAATCCGGGTGACAAAGAGAAAACCCTGACCAAAATTAAAAAAATCACTTCCGGATCAACACCCGAAGTTGCCGAAACGGTTGACCAGCTTTATAGTTCGATCATCATTGCCGGAACATTCAGAGCAGCTTCTATTAAGGTGGCAGAGGCAGCCAAGGTTATCGAGAATGCTCAGCGTGATATAAATATTGCCTTTGTCAATGAGCTGGCTAAAATCTTTAATCGCCTTAACATTGATACGAGAGCAGTGCTTGAGGCAGCCGGTACCAAATGGAACTTTCTGCCTTTTAAACCGGGTTTGGTGGGTGGTCACTGTATTGGTGTCGATCCTTATTATTTAGCCCAAAAAGCTCAGGAAACGGGCTATCATCCCGAAATTATCCTGGCTGGTCGCCGTATAAATGACGGTATGGGTGAATATGTGGTGCTCCAATTTATTCGTTTACTCAACCGTCGGGCCCTTCCAATTTTAGGCGGTAAAATTCTCGTTCTGGGCCTTACATTTAAGGAAAACTGTCCTGATATAAGAAACACCAAAGTGGTGGACATAGTTCATCACCTGAAGGATCAGGGTATGGATGTACATATCTATGATCCCTGGGCCAACAAAGAAGAAGTTCAGGAAGAATACGGTTACGAAATATTCACCAATCAGGAAGAGCTTGGTCGGAATTATGATGGCATATTATTAGCTGTGGCACACAAGCAGTTTCTGGAAGTGCAAAACTGGCGTGAATTCCTAAAAAAAGACGGGGTTCTGTATGATGTAAAAGCGGCATTACCATTCGAGATTTCGGATGCAAGATTATAGTAAATAAAAAAGTTAAATGAAGATATTAGTTACAGGAGGCGCAGGTTTTATTGGGAGTCATATCGTTGAAAATCTTTTGCGAAGAGAGGATATTGAGGAAGTCCGGGTATTGGATAACTTTAGTACCGGACACAAAAAGAATATCGAACCTTTTTTTTCTAATCAAAAGTTTAGGTTAATCGAAGGTGATATCCGTAACCAGGAGGATTGCGAAAAAGCGATTGAAGGAGTATCTGCAGTTTGCCATCAGGCTGCTCTCGGATCCGTACCCAGAAGTATAAAAGAACCAATTACATCGCACAATGTTAATGTAAACGGATTTTTAAATGTGCTTGAAGCTGCCCGGAAATTTGGGGTGACTAAAATTGCCTATGCGTCATCTTCAAGTGTTTACGGTGATCTGGCAGATAGTCCTAAGATTGAACATCGAACAGGCAAATTGCTTTCGCCTTATGCCGCTACCAAGATGACTAACGAACTATATGCGGAAGTGTTTGCTAAAACATACGGGATTCAACTGGTTGGGTTCAGGTATTTTAATGTATTTGGTCCAAGGCAGGATCCTAATGGAGCTTATGCTGCAGTAATTCCTCTGTTTGTGACAGCCGCATTGGATAGAAGATCCCCCACCATCAATGGTGATGGCTCAATAACACGTGATTTCACGTATGTAAGCAATGTTGTAAAGGCAAACCTCAATGCTTTATTGGATTATTATAAGCCGGGTATTCATGAAGTGTTCAATATTGCTTGTGGTCAAACAACAAGTCTTTACGATTTGTGGAAAATTATATCAGAAGAGTGTGGATTAAATTTGGAACCGAGTTTTGGCCCCTTACGGAAAGGTGATATTCTCCAGTCTCTGGCAGATATCTCTAAAGCCAGTGAATCACTAAATTATAATAATCTCGTGTATTTGAGGGAAGGGATGCGTGAAACTATTTCCTGGTATAATAAAAATCAAAGACAAAATTGTTAACCATGCTACAATTTATGCGAGCTGGATTTTGGTCAGTGCTAATTCTTTTTTTGTTTTCATGCACTACTTCAAAAGAAATGGTCTATATGAACGATCTCAAAATTGATAGCGCTAATTATGCAGAACTTCAAAGAGCAAAATATGAGTTTGAAGCATTAATACAAAAAAATGATCAATTATGGATAACAGTGGGGGGGGCTAATAGTGAAGACTTGGTTGCTTTGAATTCTGGTTTAGGGATAATATCAGGTGGCGGAACAGTCGTAAACCAACTGGGAAGTCAGATTGTAGGTTATTTGGTGGAGGCTGATGGTACTATTAAGCTGCCGTATATTGGAAAGATTCGGGCTGAAGGGCTGACTCGGATGCAGCTTGAGGAAAAGCTTAAAAAAGAATTTGAACAATATACTAAGGAGCCCACTGTTAATGTGCGATTTATTAATTATAAGGTTACAGTAATGGGTGAAGTAGCGAGGCCTGGTACAATTACTATCCCAAATGAGAGGATAACCATTTTAGAAGCTATAGGAATGGTAGGAGATCTTACCGTTATGGGTAAGAGAAGTGATATTTTGATAATTCGTGAAGTCAACGGTGAAAGAGAAATAGGAAGAGTCAATTTGTTATCTAAGGATTTACTTAAATCGCCATATTATTACCTAAAAACTAATGACGTGGTGTATGTTGAACCAGCGCCAGCTAAGTTTTTTGCTAGAGAAAGACTTCCTCAATTTTTAACATTGGCGGCAAGTGGCTTGTCGCTTTTGTTGACTATCGTTACACTTACCAAACTCTAACAGGAATATGCAAAGGGAACAAAGTGATAAATTTTCTGACGATTACTTAATCGAAGACGAAAAATTTGATGTTAGAAATATTTTTTTTCGAATACTAAGCTACTGGGCGATTGTACTTTTATTTCTAGTCATAGGCGGTTTTGGTGCTTGGTTATATCTTCGATATACCACACCCGTTTACATGGTTAAAACAAGGGTTGTTGTAAACGACGAAACTCAAGAACAGAATAGTAATCTCTTCGAAGCCCTACGTGTAAATTATAATAATACAGATCTCGCTACAGAAAAAGAACTTGAAATATTAAAATCAAAAACTCTGCTTACCGAGGTTGTGAGAGAATTGCAACTGAATGTGCAATGGACAACTGAGGGTAGAATACAAAAACTCCAAAAATATGGAGATTTGCCAATTGAGCTGTATTTGGAATCACCGGATTCAATCTCAAAATTTGTTACCGGTACAGTTAAAATCAATAGCAAGAATCAAATTGAATTCAATAACGAAACCTTTGATGTTGATACATTAGTGCTAAGTCAGTATGGCAAAATAAAGTGGGTAATAAATGATACACTGGATCCCGAAACATCATTAAAGCTTTCACTGAGAACAATCTCTAATACCGTTGATATATTTCGTGACAAACTAAAAACTGTTCCTGCAAATAAATTTGCTTCAATAGTTGATATAAGTTTGAATGACGAAATTCCCGCCAGAGCAATTCAATTTTTGAATACATTGCTGAAACAATACAGCGAGAACAATATAGAGTATAAGAACAGGGTAAGTTTAAATACCTTGAAATTCGTTGATGAAAGACTGAAACTTGTAGCGGATGAGTTAGGGACAGTTGAGTCCCAATTGGAGACATTCAGATCCAAGGAGGGGGTGGTAAATTTGGGCGCAGAAGGGGAGCTTTTTTTGAGTGAAATAAAAGAAATAGATCAGAAGCTTGGAGAGATCGATGTTCAACAGAAAGTTCTTAATGAAATTGAACAGTATGTCAAAAATAGAAATAGTTTAACTGGTGCACCTCCTGCTACTTTGGGGATAAACGATGCTGTTTTAGTTGGGCTGTTAAATCAGCTATTTAGTGCGGAATTTGAACTTGAAAGTTTGATGAAACTTTCTGGTCCCAAAAATCCTAAAATTTCTGTTCTTCAAGAGAATATTGATAAGTTGAGACCGAGTATTATTACAAGCATCAATAATCTCCGGGTAAATCTGATTGCCTCAAACAATAGACTTAAATCTGAAGCAAATCGGTTTACTGCGCGATTGAAAAATATTCCTCAGAAGGAAAGGGCATTATTGGAGATTAGTCGTCAGCAACAGATAAAAAATAATATTTATACATTCCTGTTACAGAAAAGAGAGGAGGCGGCTCTGGCAGCTGCTGCGCAAGTCCCAAACGTCAGAATTATTGATAAGCCCGAATCTTACGGTAAAGTAGCACCCAAAAAATTGAAGGTAATAGGGGTAGCTATTATACTGGCAATGATTGCATCGGCGATATATATTTATTTCAGGGAGTTTAATAAATTCAATATTCTTTATCGAAGTGAAATTGAACGTAAAACGAGGCTGCCTTTAATTGGTGAGTTGGTTTACGATTCTGACTTCCACAATGAAAATCCAGTGATAGTCGGACCCTCCCGTCGTAGTGTAATCGCTGAGCAGTTTAGGGAGTTGCGTACTAATTTGTCCTTCTTGCCTTTGCAGCAAAAGTCTAGGGTACTTTTACTTACATCTTCTATACCGAGTGAAGGGAAAAGTTTTATCGCTATCAATTTGGCAGCAAGTCTTGCACAGGCAGGCAAAAAAGTGGCATTACTTGAATTTGACCTACGTAGGCCTAGAATTAGTAAAACATTAGAAATAGAAAGGTCTCCCGGTATTAGTAATTACTTCATCGGTCAGTGTCCTTTTGAGGACATAATAAAACCTATGAAGCAGCAGGAAGGGGTCTGGGTTGTGCCATCAGGTCATATCCCGCCTAACCCTGCCGAATTAATTATGAACGGTATGCTGGAAGGGTTTATGTTAAAGCTAAGAGAACAATTTGATTATATTTTGCTTGACTCTCCACCTGTTGGGAGTGTTACTGACGGGAAGTTGTTAGCATCGGTGTCAGATGCTACCTTATATGTGGTAAGACAGGATTTTACTCCTAAAACCTATTTGAATTTTATTCGCGCTCTAGGTGAGAAAAATACTTTGCCTTCAATCAATGTTATTTTCAATGGTTTAAATAGTAAGCGAGTATTTGGCTATACTTATGGTTATGGATTTGGATATGAGTATGGTTACGGATATACGGATCAAGTCTCCAAGAAAATGACTTTAAGGCAAAGAGTAAGGAAAATGTTTAATTTGTAAAAGTGCTATATGGATTTAAATGGTAAAAATGTATTGATTACTGGGGCTGATGGATTTATTGGTAGTCATTTAACGGAGCGACTGTTGGCAGAAGGTGCAAAAGTCAGAGCTTTCGTGTATTATAATTCATTTAATTCCTGGGGCTGGCTTGATACACTTGATAAATGCAAATTGGATCAAGTTGAAATATTTGCGGGCGACATACGAGATCCTAATGGCGTACGGGTAGCAATGAAAGGTATCGATGTTGTATTCCATTTGGCCGCCTTAATTGCCATCCCATTCAGTTATCATTCGCCCGACTCCTATGTCGATACGAATGTGAAAGGGACTCTAAATGTCATTCAGGCGGCAAAAGATAATGGAATAGAAAGAGTTTTGATCACATCCACATCAGAAGTTTATGGAACGGCCCAGTTTGTTCCAATTACTGAATTGCATCCAAAACAGCCCCAGTCTCCTTATTCTGCCTCAAAGATTGGCGCGGATGCAATGGCAGATTCATTCTATAGAAGTTTTAATCTTCCAGTAACTATCGTTAGGCCGTTTAATACATACGGTCCCAGGCAATCTGCAAGGGCTGTGATTCCTACAATTATTACTCAATTGTTAAATGGTAAGGAAGAACTTGAACTTGGCGATACAACTCCAACACGTGATTTGTTGTTTATTGAGGATACTGTCAATGGCTTTGTTGAGATCGCGAAATGTGAGGATTTAATAGGACATGAAGTAAACATTGCCACTTCATCCGAAGTGAGCATTAAAGACCTGGCCGAGTTAATTATCAAATTGACAAATTCATCTGCTAAAATTGTACGAGATAAGATAAGAGAACGTCCTGAAAAAAGTGAAGTTTTCAGATTATATGGATCCAATGAAAAAATAAAGGAATATACCACTTGGGAACCGCAATATGATTTAAAACAAGGACTGGAAAAAACTATTGAATGGCTTAAAGATCCCAGTAATCTCAAACGCTATAAATCCAATATCTACAATATCTAATATGAGCGGCTTATTTGATTCCACTGTCAGGTACATAAAAGATCTATATCCTGGCAAAGAGTTTATACCTCTGCATGAGCCTTTATTTAGAGGGAATGAAAGAAAATATGTAAACGATGCGATTGATTCAACATTTGTTTCATCAGTAGGGAGATATGTCAACAAGTTCGAAGAACTGATTTGCGAATATACTGGATCGCAATTTGCTATTGCCACAGTAAACGGAACCGCCGCGTTACATGTTAGTCTTATGCTGGCGGGCGTTGAGAGAAATGATTTGGTAATTACACAGGCGCTATCATTTATTGCCACATGCAATGCTATTTCCTACATTGGGGCTAACCCTTTGTTTATTGACGTTGATGCCGAACACCTCGGGATGTCTATTGAGGCACTTGCGAGCATCTTAAGGCATGTTGAAGTTGTTGATGGAAAGCCAATTTATCAGCCAACCGGCCAGAAAATCGGGGCGTGTGTGCCAATGCACACATTTGGTTTCCCTGGGAAGATTGATCAGATAGTTGAACAATGTGAACGGTTGAATATACCTGTTGTAGAAGATGCCGCAGAGTCGTTAGGTTCGCTTTATAAGGGAAAGCACACAGGTACTTTTGGCTTGTTAGGAACATATAGCTTTAATGGAAATAAAACCATCACATGTGGAGGTGGGGGTATTATTGTCACCAATAATGAAGACATTGCTAAACTGGCAAAACATATAACAACTCAAGCTAAGCTACCTCATAAATGGGCATTTAGTCACGATATGGTCGGGTATAATTACAGATGCCCAAATCTAAATGCTGCCCTTGCCTGCGCTCAGATTGAGCAAATAGATGAATTCATCTCCAATAAGCGCAACACCGCCAGCCTTTATCAAAAGTTTTTTGATGGAACCGAAATCCAATTTATAACTGAGCCGTTGGAAAGCCGATCAAATTACTGGCTAAACTGTATTTTTTTAAAAGACGAGTTCTCAAGGGATGAATTTCTTCAGGCCACTAACGACAATGGTGTTATGACCAGGCCCGTATGGACATTGTTGAATAAATTGCCTATGTATAGTAGTTGTATTACTGATGGTCTTAAGAATAGTCGAGAAATTGAATCTAGATTAGTAAATATTCCAAGTAGTGTCAGAGTCTAATAAATATATCATTATTGGATATTCAGGACATGGATTAGTGATCGCTGATTGTATTCTGTCCTGTGGATATAAGTTGGTTGGGTATATGGAAAAATCTGAAAAGTTGACAAATCCATTAAACCTGACTTACTTAGGAAAGGAATCGATTGATTTAATTAAACAGATGGCTGGAGAGTGCAAATTTTTTCCTGCGGTGGGTAGCAATGCATTAAGGAAGTCCATCATTAGCCTACTAGACGAATTTGAGACTTCAAGTTCATACCTAAAACACCCTACCTCATTTTTGTCTTCGACAGCAAGATGTGGCGCCTACTCCTTTATATCTGCGAATGCAGTCGTCAATAGTTTCGCGAAAATAGGTGATGGTGGTATCATCAATACTGGTTCCGTCGTAGAACATGAATGTCAGATTGGTGATTTTGCACATATTGCGCCTGGTGCTGTATTAGCGGGAAATGTTTCAATCGGAGAGTCAAGTTTCGTGGGTGCCAATGCAGTGGTAAAACAAGGAGTCAAGGTTGGTAAAAATGTGATTGTTGGAGCTGGTTCTGTAGTTCTCAAGGATATTGGTGATGGCGAAGTTTGGGTTGGTAATCCCGCTAAAAGATTAAGATAGTATGACGAATCACGTATTAATAATTGCTGAAGCTGGTGTTAACCATAATGGAAGTCTTGAAAACGCCAAATTGTTAATTGATATTGCCGCAGAGGCGGGGGTCGATTTTGTGAAGTTTCAGACCTTTAAAGCGGATAAACTTGTTAGCAAGGATGCAGCTAAGGCCTCATATCAGGTAAAAAACCTGCAAGATGAAGATACTTCACAATTTGCGATGCTAAAAAAACTAGAGATGCCTTATGAGTGGCACGAGGAATTAATTACATACTGCCAAAAAAAAGAGGTGAGATTTTTGTCCACAGCCTTTGATATCGAAAGCGTTTACTTGCTTGATAAATTAGGTTGTCCATTGTTCAAGATACCTTCAGGCTCCATAACCGACCGGCCTTATCTCGAGGCGATCGCAAAGTTGGGAAAGCCGGTTATTCTTTCAACCGGTATGGCAACACTTGGAGAAGTAGAGGATGCAATTGAGGTGCTTCTTGAAGGCGGTACAACCTTGGATCGAATTACTGTATTGCATTGCAATACCGAGTATCCGACCCCTATGTCTGATGTGAATTTGAGGGCAATGAATAGCATTGGAAAAGAACTAGGTGTTAAGATCGGCTATTCAGATCATACACTTGGTATAGAAGTTCCGATCGCCGCAACAGCTTTGGGTGCCACTGTCATCGAAAAACATTTTACTATCGACAGGAACCTTCCGGGGCCAGACCATCTTGCATCGTTGGAGCCAAATGAGTTGAAGCAAATGGTGCGAAGTATTAGAAATATCGAAAAGGCAATTAGCGGTTCAGGAGTTAAACAGCCAAGTAGTTCAGAGATTAAAAATATAGTCGCAGCACGCAAGAGTCTCCATTTGGTAAGGGATGTAAAAGCCAATCATGTTCTTGAAATTGATGATTTGATAACACAAAGGCCTGGTGATGGAATTAGCCCAATGGAAATACACAAGATTGTAGGGAAAATAGTTTTAAAAGACCTTAATGCAGGAACAAAGTTGACATGGGATCTACTTCAAAAATAAGAATAGGGGTACTAACAAGTTCCAGAGCAGATTTCGGAATATATCTTCCTTTATTGAAATTGATAAATAAGGACACAGAAAAGTACGCACTTAATATTATTGTTTTTGGAACACATTTGTCACCCTATCATGGAATGACAAAAAATGAGATATTGAAGAATGGATTTGCGATTTCATATGAAGTGCCTTCTTTACTCTTAACTGATGACGTACATTCGATTTCAACAAGCTATGCTTTAACTGCATTGAAATTTGCTGATTTTTGGAAAAGTCATACACGTGAATTTGATGTAGTGTTTTGTTTGGGTGACAGATTTGAAATGGCAGCAGCAGTTGCAGCAGGCATTCCATATTCAATAAAATTTGCCCATATCCATGGTGGTGAGACAACCTTGGGCGCAATTGATAATATTTATCGTCATTCAATTACTCTGGCATCAACCTTTCATTTTGTTGCCACAGAAGCGTTTCGAATTAGGGTATTGGAACTCGTTAAGGAAAATCCGTTGTGCCACGTCACTGGAGCCTTAAGCCTTGACAATCTTGATGAGATAAGATTTCTCGATTCAGACAGGTTTTTCAATTTGTGGGGTATTGATTTGAAAAAGCGTAGTATCCTAGTTACTATTCACCCCGAAACTGTAGCTAGCGAAAAGAATGCTGAATATGCAAAAGTCTCAAAGGAAACACTTATCCGATTGTCGAATGACTTTCAGGTAATTGTCACATTGCCAAATGCTGATACTAACGGTTCAGTTTTTAGAGCAATGTTTGCTGAATTGAAAAATGAAAAACCCGAAAGTATTTTTCTTGTTGAAAATTTTGGTACTCAGAGCTTTTTCACGTGCATGCATTATGTAGATTTTGTTTTTGGAAACTCATCAAGTGGTATTATCGAAGCGGCCTCTTTCGGGAAATATGTAGTAAATGTCGGTGACCGTCAAAAAGGAAGACTAACTGGAGAAAATGTATTGCACGTACCATTTGAGAAAGAAGAAATAATCACTGCAGTCGAAAGGATAAAAAACAGGAAGTATACTGGGGAAAATATTTACAAGAAAGGTTCTGCCGCAGAAAATATATTAGCTGTAATAAATAGGTATTTTGATGAACGACTTTACTAAGCATTTGCTCCAAGAAGGATCCAATGTCAGGAATGCCTTGGAAAGACTTAATGAATTGGCGCTCGATGCAATTCTTTTTATTGTTGATGGGGACGGTCGACTACTAGGATCTTTAACAGATGGAGATCTGCGTAGGGGATTTATTAAGGGGTTGGATTTGGATAGTAATATTATGAACTTTGTTCAGTTAAATCCTAAATTTATCGAGGCCAATTCAATCTCAATGACGCAATTGGTTGAATACCGTAAAAAGAATTTCAAGATACTACCCGTTATAGATGACTTTAAGAAGGTGGTTAACGTGATTAACCTTCGAGATAACCGCTCATATTTACCCCTGGACGCTGTATTGATGGCCGGAGGCAGGGGTGAAAGGTTGCGACCACTTACTGATAAAATTCCTAAGCCTCTTTTACCAGTCGGAGATAAGGTTATAATTGAATATAATATCGACAGATTGGCTAGTTATGGGATTAAAAAAATTTATATATCTATCAGATATCTTGGTCATTTAATTAAAGATAAGTTTGGAGATGGCCAAGAGAAAAAGATTAGTATTAAATACGTTGAGGAAACCCATCCATTAGGTACCGCAGGCTCCCTGAAGTTGATTAGGGGTTTTTCCCATGATACTATTCTGGTAATGAATTCAGATCTGCTGACAAATATTGACATAGAGGATCTTTACCTATTTTTTGAACAGAAGAAGGCTGATTTCGTCGTTGCCTGTATCTCTTATCAAGTAAATGTACCGTATGCTGTAATGGAGACAGATGAGTACAATGTAATTGGATTTAAGGAAAAGCCTTCTTATACGCATTTTACAAATGCAGGAATCTATTTAATGAAAAAGTCGGTTCTGCAACATATCCCAGAAGGTGTTCATTTTGATGCTACGGATCTAATGGATGTATTGATTAAGGAAGGATATAAAGTTATCGCATATCCAATAGTTGGTTATTGGCTTGACATTGGAAAGCATGATGACTACAAAAAGGCTCAAGAAGATATTTTACACATTACGTTTTAATGAAGCCACTTATAATTATTCCCGCAAGAGGAGGATCGAAAGGCGTTCCCGGTAAGAATATAAAGCCGTTAGGTGGGAAACCGCTAATTAATTATACAATTGAGGCAGCTAGGGGAGTTTTTCAGGACGAATTGATATATATATCAACAGACAGTAAAGAAATTATTGAAACTGTTGAGGCGACGGGCCTTAAAGTTCCGTTTGTACGCCCTGCCGAACTTTCGTCTGACAACGCTGGCACCTATGATGTACTCTTGCATGCTATTTCCTTTGCTGAGAGCAATGGGTATCAACCAGATACAATTGTTCTACTGCAACCCACTTCACCATTTAGAACAGCGCTCAATCTAAAAGAAGCCTTAGATGTTTATACACCGGACTTAGACATGGTTGTTTCTGTTAAAGAAACCCATTCTAATCCTTATTTTTTGCTGTTTGAAGAGAATGAAAATGGCTTTCTTGAAAAATCAAAAGCTGGCCATTATAAGAGACGGCAGGATTGTCCCGCAGTTTGGGAATATAATGGCGCTATTTATATTATTAACTATGATTCAATAATGGCTGGTCCACTCAGTGGATTTACTAGGGTGAAAAAATATGTAATGGATGAATTTGCATCTGTGGATATCGACACGCCGTTGGACTGGAAGCTGGCCGAGTTATTAATTTTAGATAAAGATGAAAGATAAGAGAGCTAGCTTGGTTATTGGAGCCGGGCAATTGGGAAGTAGACATATTCAGGGGTTATTAAAACTATCCGGTAAGCAAGTCATACATGTTTTGGATCCGTCAGCTGATTCTTTAAAAATGGCTCAAATCAGAAGTGAGGAAATTGATCATCATCATGATATACAATTCTATTCCCATCAGGACCAAGTCTTGAATTATTATGATTTGGTGATTGTTGCCACAAATGCTGATATACGTTATAAAGTATTACGGTACTACTTTGAAAAAAACAAATGTGAATTCCTGGTACTTGAAAAAGTGCTATTTCAAAATTTGGCAGAGTATTCAATTGTGGACGATTTGTTAACGGGAAAAGGTATTAAAACTTGGGTAAATCATCCCAGAAGGATGTATAAGCATTATGCAGAACTTGCTGAACATATCGGAGCAGGTAAATCAGAAAAGGTTCTTCAGGTTAACGGGGTGAATTGGGGGCTTGCTTGCAATGGATTACATTATTTAGATCTGTTTTCATTCTTATCTAATTCCAGATTAAAATCAGTTTCCGCTGATAATATTAATAATGTAGTTTACCCAAGTAAAAGAGCTGGATTTGTAGAATTTTTCGGACAGCTTACCGGTGAATTGGAAGATGGTTCGCGAATAGCACTAAATTGTTTGGAAGGCAATTCAGTATCAGTTAACGTTACTGTTAATACACAACTTTTTCATTCCACTTATTTTGAAGGTGGAAATCCTTATCGGGTATATTATCCAAGCGACGGGAAGACTTCGCCCCTAGTCGAAAAGATTGATCCCTATTACCAAAGTGACCTAACAACAAAGGTTGCACAGCAGTTATTCTCTTCGACCGATTGTAAACTCCCGACATTTTCTGAGGCAAAACATAGTCACGAATTATTTATCGAAGCATTGACTAATAAGTATAATTTGATTACGGGGGAAGTGAGCCCGTTTTGTCCAATAACATAATATGGAAAGCAAGGTTCTTTTAATAGGCGCGGGAGGGATGGCTATTGATTATGCCAAAGTTTTAAAACATCTGAACTTGGATATTGCGGTAATAGGCCGATCTGAACAATCTGCACGCCGTTTTGAAGCTGAAACCGGCATAACTCCATATATAGGAGGGCTTGACTCATATCTGAAGGAAAACGGCCCATTAAATGGTTTAATTGCCATAGTAGCAACATCTGTAGACTCCCTAATGCACAATGTAAAAGCGTTAATCGATTCTCGGGTAGCAAAAATATTGGTGGAAAAACCTGCTGCGGTTAGTATTGATGAATTGGTTGAAAATAGAGAATACTTAATTAAGGCCGATACTAAAGTTTATGTTGCTTACAACAGACGTTTTTATGCGTCCGTTCAGGAGGTTAAGAAAATTATTGAAGAAGATGGCGGACTCTTGTCAATGAGCTTTGAATTTACTGAATGGGCTCATCGAATTGAAGCGATTGATAAACCACAGATTATTAAGAATAATTGGTTTTTTGCCAATTCTACCCATGTCGTTGATCTGGCGTTTTATTTAGCAGGGAAACCAGAAAGGTGGTCAACTTATGCCCAGACTGGCAGTATTACCTGGCATCCGGTGTCCAATTTTTCAGGTGCTGGTGTAACTAACAGGAATGTAGTGTTTAGTTACCTGTCCAATTGGGAGAGTGCGGGTAGATGGGGGGTGGAACTACTTACCACCAAAAGGCGCATTATTCTAAGACCCTTAGAAGAAGTGAAATATGTACTAAGGGGGGAATTAAATGAGCATATTCTACAATTTGAGAGATCCGACGATACAAGCTTTAAACCGGGCCTTTTGCGCCAGGTTCTTGCATTTGTAGAAAATTCCTCAGATCGTTTGTGCACCATGGAAGAGCACTTGGAGAACACAAGACTTATTTATTCAAAAATAGTAGGAGTTAACACCCGATAAGGATGAAAAAAAAATTAGTATTGTGTGTTGGCGATTCACTCTCTTTGCCTCGTGAGGAAGTAAGCTACTATGATACCTGGTTCTACAAACTTCAGACAACAGTTCAAGAGTATGATTTTGCATCCAGTTTTCGCAGGGCTCTTACGTCCTATAGAATTAATTATGAAAATCCGAGGGACTATCTTGAAAATTATTGCCCCGATATACTGATTCTTCATGTTGGGATTGTGGATTGTGCGCCAAGATATCTTCCTACACATTCCATGAGGAAGAAGTTGATCGATCGGTTGCCAACCTGGTTGAAAAACAGGGTTTGGAAACTTGTCAAACAAAATGGGAGGAGGATTGTATACTGCGACGTTACCCCCGAGAGATATGAAAGAAACATTCAAAATTTCGTAAAAAGAGCAGTTGATATAGGGGTGCAGAAAATATTCTTACTTGGTATCTGTCAACCAGGTCATTTGATGTACGATCGCAACCCAGAAATTGTATCTCAGGTAAATATATATAATTCAGTTCTTAAAAAAATAGCTGCTGAGTCTAATAATTGCCAGTTTTTGAATTCAATTATTGAAGGCTGCGATGAATACTATTTATCAGATGGTTATCATCTAAGTAAAATTGGAAACCAGGTAGTATACGAATCAATTTGTAGGGCAATAAATGAATAAAATAGTAAAGCTTAAGTCAAAGCTTTTACAAACCGGTCCGCTGTATGCCCTCTCATCGATGTGGCTAACAATAGTAACGATGATATCAGGGGTAGTGGTGATTAGGTGGATAAATCCCCTCGATCTTGGGCTCTGGCAGAGCATATCTATTATTCAATTGTATACTCCTATTCTTGATATAGGAATTTCGAATGGCTTAAATAGAGAACTTCCGTATTTAATTGGTAAACGGCAAAGTATACGGGGGATATTCCTTGCGCGTACTGCCCAGGGGTATTCAATTCTAATTTCTTGTTTATTGGCATTTGTTTTTATTGCGGTGATTGCGTATAGAATATATTTGGGGTTAAATGCAAAGACTACTATTGCTATTGTTGGAGTTGGTTTGATATCTGTATTAAATATCTATTCAAGATACCTAACCGTAACGTTTCGGTCATCCCAGTCATTTAGGAAGCTGGCAGTAGTTCAGCTTTTTACAGGCTTTTCGTTTGTTATTACACTGCCACTTATCTATTATTTCGGGTATTTTGGTCTAGTGTTTAACCAGGCATGCAGTACGTTGGTCTCCACGATTGGGATGCATTTTAATCGTCCTATTAAGGATCGTCCAATTTTTAATTTCAAACTGAAACCATTGATAAAAACAGGACTGCCGGTGTTTATTATGGGTTATATCCGCGGTATTACAGCCAGTTTTAACAGGATTATAATACTGATGAATTCAACCTTAACAATGGTGGGACTGTTTGGACCTGTCATGGCGATTTCTGGATTAAATATGATGCCTAAAATATTAAGTAATTATTTTTTTCCTAAAATGAATGTATTATACGGCGCTACTGATGATTCCCAGAAATTGTGGCCAATGGCTCTGAGACTTAACCGGGTTTTGTTCATGTTTGCTTTACCCGTTACAATAGCAGTGGCTGTGTTGATGCCGTACTTGATGCCTATTTTGTTTCCAAATTATGTGGAGTCCGTCCGGGCAATTCAAATAATGTCAGTTAGTTTTTTGTTTTCTGGTACTCTCGCGTCCCATAATGTACTTTATGTGATTAAAGCTTATAAGGTGGCATTCATTTTTACCTGTTTAGAAGTTCTGTTGTTATTTGGGATTCCTTTTCTCGCTGTTTATTTAGTTCCTCTGGGAGTACTTGAGTCTGTTGCAGTTGGGTATGTGATTGCACAGTTTTTATTATTCATTGCCAATATATATTGTATCAGGTTCGCCTTAAATAGGTTGTCATAATTTCATGAAAGATCGAATCGTTTTTTTAATTCATACAGAATATCACCTACTTGTGACTGCAAGTATAGTTTCGGATAAATTTCCCAGAGATAAGTTTGAAATCGTAATAATTCAGAATGCATCTTCACGAAGGTTTAACCTTGAAATTGATACACGAGTTTTAGCGGATGAGTATATTATTATTGACGAAAATGGAAATCTTAAAAACAAAACCCAGAGCAGTTTATCACAAATAATATCGAGAGTGGTTGCAACACCAACGAAATATTTCATAGGGTTTTTAGAGCAATCGCCTTTATTTGTTTTGTTTTCAAGAAAATGTAAAAGAAACAAGATTATTACTGTATTGGCTCCTGATGGTAGCAAGCCATATGCCAGGATAACCAAAATGGCGTTACCATCACGAATTAGAAAAACAATAGATAATAACAAATTTTTTAAACATGCTAAGCTGAATTTTAGATCCCTGAGATTAATTAGTTGGGATTATGCTCGCAATAAGGATATTATGGAAGTTTGGGTTACAGCTGAGCAGTGGTATGAAAACCGAACAAAAAAGACAGTTTTACCTATTTCAATCCTTGAAGGCGAGCAAAGTATACTTCTGGCTAACTCATTATTTCAGTTTGATATCTATAAAAAACCGATACCATCTGCGCGGGTACTTTTTTATATGAATCAGCCATTTGTTGATTCGTCATTATCTCAGGGAGAACAAGATATCTTAAAGAATATATTAGATAATGTAACGGGACACCAACTTGTTATAAAATTACATCCGCTCACAACGAGAAAACAAATTGAATTTTACCGTACATTAAATGACTTAGTTATAATAGAGGATACTTATCCATCTGAGTTGTATATGGCAAACTTGTCGGACTCCATATTCATATCCTTCTGGTCGTCTTCGTTGTTTTCGTACTATAAAACGAATAGATACTATTGGCTTTATAAGTTGTTGGAGCAAAACGGAAATATGCTACACTGGTTAAAAATATTTAATCCTACAGATCATATAAAAGTTGTAAACTCCTTAAATGAAGTGATTTGAAACCACAGATTCGCAATAGTGTGCAACAGTTACTCGGTGAAAAATACCTATACCTGTTGTTTTTAATATGGCCTGTTCTGTCTACTCTAATTGTAACTTTCAGAGCAAGATCAAGGTCTTTTGGTGCGATAATTATTGCATTTTCAGCAATAGTTGGATTTACTTTTTATTACAAGAACGTCGGATCTGATTCGTATACCTACTCCAATATATTTCAGCAATGGGTTAATAGCTCCTATTTAGATCTAGTCGAAGAATTTAAACAACTTTACTCAAAGGATTCAAAAATAGTAGATATTGTACTGTCAGTAATCTTTTTCATTGTATCTCGATTTACTGACGACCCCAGGTATTTTTTTCTAGTAATTGCTATTCTATTTTCTTTATTTCTATTAAAACTACTTCGGCTATTTCAAGCTCACATTCATAAGTTCTCTTTCACGGGACTTTTGTCTGTTAGTTTGTTTTTTTTATTGGTACCGCTTTTTTATATTAACCATTTTCGGTGGTACTTTGCGCTACTGATATTTTTATATGGGTATTTGTCTTTTACTATCGACGCCAGGAAATCAGGTATTGGATTAATTCTATTTTCAATATTCATCCATTTCAGCTTTGTCGCCCCAATTATTGGTTTTATATGTTATAGGATTTTAGGGACGAAAACAATTATTTATTATATCTTGTTGGCGGCTTCATTTCTAATTTCAAGTGACTTTTTGGCCCGTACGATTAACGAGGGCTCCGCAGTTGAACTTTCCGAGTATAAAAGGATTTCAGCTTATACCGACGAAAGTTATAGAGAATACATTGTTGATAAAGCTTCGTCAAAAATGTTTTTGCTGAAATACAACGACAAAATAACAGGTTATTTCCTTTTGGGAATCATAATAATGCTGGCTGTAAGTAAAACATTTAAAAGCGTTCTTGAAGAGCGGTTGCATTGTTTTTCTATCTTGTTACTTGCTATGGCAAATTTCGGAGGAGATATCCAGGCCTTTGGTACACGTTTTCTGATTATGTTTAATTTGTTAGCTGTAGTTTTGGTTTTGTTTTCAGTTGAAAAGAATACAGTATCTAGAATACAAACACGAATTATCCAGTTTGCTCTAATTGTAGTAATCATATGCAATCTATTACTTAAGGCGAGATTCGGACTCGAATACTTAAGTCCAGAAATGCTGCTTCCATTTTTTCCGCTTTCTTTATTAATTCCAATGGATAGCAACATTTTGGAGTTTATTAAATAGTGACAATATTCTTGCAATAAATGAATTACAAAAGACTTGCTTCTAGAGCATTATTAAATCTAAAAGGTTGGAATACCGGCAAGAACATTGTTGTAATTGAATCGGATGACTGGGGATCTATAAGGACTCCTGATAACGCGGTGCTTCAGAGGCTAGATCGGTCGGGTTCAAAGTATTCTTCAAGCCCCTACAATAGATTTGATGCTTTAGAGTCAGAAGATGATTTTAGTGCTTTGTTTGACGTATTATCAAAATTCAGGGATTTTGACAATAGGTCGCCGGTTATAACGGCAAATACAATTGTTGCGAATCCTGATTTTGAAAAGATCGAGGAAGGCAAATTTGAAACTTATTTTTACGAGAATTTCACAGAAACCTATAAACGATACCCTAAACATAAAAATTCGCTAAAACTATTCAAAGAAGGAATCGCCTCTCGCTTGTTGTGGCCTCAGTTTCACGGAAGGGAACATTTAAATGTAGCCCTATGGATGAAGGGATTACAGTCTAAGGCTCCGTCATATTTGGAAGCTTTTAAAAATAATATGTGGCGGGTAGAGGCACATGAAATAACATTAAATCGCTGCAATTTATATGCAGCTTTTGATGCTGAAAATGATATGGAACTTGCTGGCCATGGCGATATTATTCGTGATGGCCTCAGAATATTTGAGGAGATATTTGGCTTTTGGTCGAAAAGTTTTATAGCCAATAATTATATCTGGGGTAATAATTTAAACATGGCACTTGCTGAAGCAGGTGTTGTTTATTTTCAGGGTATGGGTTACCAAAAACACCCGATTCTAAACCTGGCAAAGCGACCGATATCGAAACATTATTTGGGTGAAAGGAACAGTTTTGGACAGATATATATGATAAGAAACTGTGAGTTTGAGCCATCCCAACATCCTGATAGTTACGATTCAGTAGGTACATGTTTAAGAGAAATCCAACTTGCATTTTTACTTAGGAAACCTGCGATCATCACCTCTCATCGTGTTAACTATATTGGATTCTTAAACGAAAACAATAGACGAAGAAGTTTAAGCTTGTTATCGAATCTTATTGCGACAATTCAAAAGAAATGGCCCAAAACGGTTTTTTTGAGCTCAGATGAACTCGGAAGTCTTATTCTTGGGCGGTAATAGTATAGAGCGGAGTTTGTTGATTATGAAAAAAGTTTGTTTCCTGATGGCATCCCTCCAGCCAGGTGGTGCGGAAAATTATCTGCTAAGGTTCTTAAAATATAGTGCGGGTGAGTTTGATGCAACTGTAATTTGTAAAAGTGGCATGGCTGGTGAGCTGGAAGAAGATTTTAGAAATTTGGGAGTCAGGATATTGCCTTTGAAAATGGGGTATTTTAATTTTTCGGGATGGTACAAGGTTTTCACGCTTTTGAAAAAGGAGAGTTTTGACTGCATCTGTGACTTCACAGGTAATTTTGCAGGTATTTATATGTTTATCGGTCGATTAGCAAATACTACCAAAAGAGTCACATTTTATAGACAATCTTCAGATCATTTTAAACCAGGTTTGCTGAATAACGTTTATAACTATTGCGTAAAAAATCTGGTTTATCAGTTTTCAACAAATATCCTTGCCAATTCAAAGGCCGCGTTCGATTACTTTTTTAAGAATAGATGGCAGGGGGATAAAAGATTTCTTGTTATTTATAATGGGTTGGACCCAAATCTGTTTAAATCTGAAAAGAATCGTAAAGAGATTCGCGAAGCTTTGAATTTGCCAACTGATAGATTTATTGTGGGACATACGGGTAGATACGATGTAGCAAAAAATCACCCAACGATAATTAAGGTCGCAAAAGAGTTGATTCAGCGTGATCATTCCTTTCATTTTGTGTTTTGTGGACGTAACACAGATTGCAAAGAAATTAAGGATGCAATTAATGAGCAGGGACTAAATAGCAATATAAATGTACTTGGGTATCGGAGGGATGTACCAACGGTTTTAAAATGTTTTGATTTGTTTTATTTCCCATCTATTACCGAAGGACAACCGAATTCGCTCATTGAAGCGATGTATGCTGGGTTGCCTATCGTTGCCTCTAACATTGACCCTATAAAAGAGTGTACACCCGATTATATACACGGCGAACTGTTGGACCCCTCTGATGTTAGTGCTGCTGTAGAAAGAATTATCAAAATAAGATCAGGAGCTATAAAGGTCGAGCCTATTGAGTTAAGGGAGTGGGCAACCGACTTTTTTTCTCATGATAAAAGATTTAAGCAATTTCTTGAAATATTAAAATGAACCTGATTCTCGTACTAAATTCGCGGTTTTCAAGGGCAAGAAGCGGAAAAATATATGGATTTCGAACCGCGATAAACTATACTGTTCTAAAACCCTACCTGGAAAATTTTGAACATATTTATATTATTTCCCGGGTAGCGGATGAATTTGATATTGAATTTGACGAAAGTATAGAGGTTAGCGGTGATCGGGTCACGATATGTCCTGTTCCCTTTTATAAAGGCCCGTACAATTACATTAAAGCAATTTCCAGTATTAAGAAAACCATCAAGGGGTATCTGGATATGGATGCAGCGGTTATTTGCAGGGCACCGGGAGCGCTATCAAGGTTGGTAATCGATGTATTAGTGAAGTCTCGTAGGAAATTTGGTATTGAGGTAGTAGCCGACCCTTTTGATATTTTTAACCCGTCCAGTTTTAAACACCCTCTTTCCAGATTTCTCCGGTATTATGGACGTTGGCAATTAAAAAATAGTGTTGAAAAAGCTGATTGTGTATTATATGTAACTGAACGCGCTTTACAAAAGCGGTACCCTGCGGAAAGGGGAGCTTATTCGACATTCGCATCGGATGTTTGCCTCGATAAAGAAGCATTTGTAACTACTGCTAAACGTCTTAACAAAAAAGACAGTTATTTATTAACCTGTCTGGGAAGCCTTGATCAGTTATACAAGAGTCCGGACATTGTTTTGGAGGCGATAAAGCGGGTAAGGGAACGAGGGATTGATGTTCGGTTGCTTTGGATGGGAGATGGTGTGTTTAAGAATCAAATGCTTGAATTGTCATCGCAACTTGGAATAAAAAATTATGTAAGTTTTGTGGGCCAGGTTAAACCCGCATCTGCTGTAAGAGAAAATTTGGATAAATCTGATTTGTTTTTAATCCCTTCTAGAACTGAAGGACTTCCCAGAGCGCTGGTGGAGGCGATGGCGAGGGGCTTACCTGCTATAGGTACAGAAATTGGAGGGATTCCGGAGCTCTTACCGGAAAACTCTCTCGTTAAGATAAATGACGTGGAGTCGCTTGCTTCAAAAATATTTGATTTTTTGTCCAATCCCGATATTGCAAATGCAAATGCTGTGGCAAATTTGACCAAGGCAAACGAGTTTCGTTTTGACACACTAATGGCGAGGAAGCATGGTTTTTATAATGAATTAAAAAAAGTGTCGGAAAAATAAAATTAGGTAATGGCCAAAGAAATTTTTGTACTTCCTGCAAATACAGACTTAAACAGAGGGGATCAGGCACTGGTTTGGGAAACGATCGAGTTAATGAAAGAAGTTGTCCCTGATTCAAAATTTGTGCTTTTTGAAAGTGGCACAACTGCTAAAGATGTTCATCTCCAATCGCGCCAAACGAAGAATTTGGGATATGAGGTAATACCAAAGGTGCTGATTCATCCCAGCCGGATTTCTAATAAATCTAAAAGTAATAAAGAACATATATCTCATTCTTTGAGTAATAAAGTGTTTTGGGGAATTCAGGCAGTGATTGATTTTATGAGTTCATCTTTCCTTTTGTCCAGGTTTACTCTGTTAAACAAACTCGGGCAAATGTTTTTAGATAGTTCTCAGAAGCAGACAGTTGAAAGAATCCGCGCATGTTATGCGGTAGCGGTTAAAGGAGGAGGCTTTATTCATGCTTATGGTAAGGCGACTGATTTCTATACGATGTATTTCCTTCTTTACCATGTTATGCTGGCCCAAAGATTTAACAAACGTGTTTTTGTGTTTCCTAATTCTATTGGGCCGGTAAAGGGATCTCTTACCAGATGGTTGGTAAAGAGAGTTTTGAGGAAATGTGAACTGGTTACGGTTAGGGAACAGGTGTCACATGACTACCTAAAAGACTCTCTGGGAATTCAATCGCGATTGTTTCCAGATTTAGGGTTCTATTTGAAAGGAAAATCCCGATCTAATGGCTTTAATTATTTGCTGAGTAAGGGTATACCACTTGGTGCGAAACCAGTTGTGGGCATCACATTGAGGCCGTACAGATTTCCAAATTCCAAAGACCCCTTTGATAGATACAATTCATATATAAATGCGATTAAGAATTTTGTAGTACAGGTAGTTGAACAAGGAGGGCACGTAGTATTTTTTGCCCACACCCTCGGGCCTAGTTTGCATGAAGATGACCGGATTGCGTTAAAGGAAGTAATTAATGTGCTTCCGAATGAATGTCGGGCGGGGATTACCTATCTGGAAGATTATGAACTGGATTGCAAAGATTTTGTTGATCTGTATTCACATATTGATGTTATGGTGGGTACAAGATTTCATTCAGTGATTTTTGCCTTAAACTCTTTTGTTCCATGTATTGCAATTGGGTATGGCGGGAATAAAAGCTTTGGAATCATGAAAGATATGAAGTTGGATTCTTTCGTTTTTTCAATAGAAGAGGTTACAACAGAACACCTGATTTGGGCCTTCAGAAAGATCACCGAGGACAAAGAAGGTTATGTTGAAAGAATTCGGATTCACCGCGAATATTTAGATAGCCAGAGAGAAATATTTCATGAATTACTAATTAAGAATATTTGATTTGATGAGAAAGGCATTATATACAGCGAGTACTGATAATCATATTATTAATTTTCACATTCCATATATCAATTGGTTAAAAAAACAGGGATTTGAAGTCCATGTAGCATGTAGCGGTGAGAAAGAAATTGAGCATGCTGATAGAGTGTTTAGAATTCCCTTTAAACGCTCTCCCTTTGATGCAGGAAATGTTAAAGCATACAAAGAGCTGAAAAACTTAATCCAGGAACATAAATACTCTCTAATTCACTGTCATACCCCCGCCTGCAGTGTTATTACACGTTTGGCTGCATTGGATGCAAGGAAAAAGTACGGAGCGAAAGTACTCTATACCGCCCACGGATTTCATTTTTATAGGGGCTCACCTAAATTAAACTGGTTGACTTTCTATCCGGTTGAAGTGTTGCTTTCCAGGGTAACTGATGCAATAATTACAATGAACGATGAGGATTATGCTACGCTCAATGATAGAGTTTTTAGCTGCAAGGGGAAGTACCAAATAGATGGAATTGGCATTAATCCATCCAGACTTCAATTTGATCAATATGATCGGGAACTGGTCCGAAAAGAACTGAATATAACGGATTCCTCAGTGGTCGTACTGTATATAGCTGAATTCAATAAGCGAAAGAATCACCAGTTTATTTTTCGTAACATCCCCTCAATAATTCAAGAAAACCCTAATCTGCTCTTTATTTTTTTGGGAAGCGATGGTACCGAACGAATACATATGGAAAAGCTCGCCAGGCAGCTTAACATACAAGATCACATAAGATTTATGGGGTATCAAAAGGAAATTGGGAAGTTTGTAAAGATTGCTGATATCGGTATCTCTTCGAGCAGGGCTGAAGGCCTGCCAATTGGTATCGCAGAAATTATGTATTCAGGATTGCCTGTGGTTGTTTCGGATATAAGAGGACATAAAGAACTTGTTAAAAATGGATCAAGTGGTTTTCTGTTTGACCTAACTGATGATAATGCATTTGTGTCGGCTGTATCAAAATTAGGTAGCGATTCTGCTAGAAGAATTCAGATTGGAATAGAAGCTAAAAGGAGCATGTCGAAGTTTCTTGTGGATAATCCCCTTGCACAAATGAGTAAAATATACAAGAATTATATTTGAGAGGATGATAACCGCTAAAATGAAAAAGTTAGTAAAACATTTGTCGAACATCCCAGGTTGGACAACAAAGCGGCGGATAGTTGTGTTGGAGTCTGACGATTGGGGTGCAATTCGTATGTCGTCAAATGATGCCTTTAAAGAGTTGCAGGGATTGGGGGTTGTAAAAAGTCAGGATAACTCCTCTCGCTATAACAGGTTTGATTCTCTTGCTAGTGAGTCGGATTTCGATGCTTTATTTAGCGTATTGAAATCCTTTCATGATTTTAAAGGAAACCATCCGGTCTTTACTGCTTTGGCAATTATGGCGAATCCTGATTTTGACCGGATAAAAAGGGATGGATACAATAATTATTATTATGAGACCTTTGAAAAAACACTTTTAAGATATCCAAATCATAAAAACTCTTTTGATTATTGGCTGGAAGGTATCAGGGAGGGGATATTTGTTCCGCAATTTCATGGACGTGAGCACTTAAATGCCACAAGTTGGATTAAAGCGTTGAAGCAAGGTAATATAGACACAATTAGTGCTTTTGACCGTCAGGTTTATGGTATAAAACCACGGGATCCAATAAATCATGTAGCATATCAGGCTGCATTTGATATTGATGATACAGCTGAACTGGAATATTTAAAATATGTTATTGAAGATGGACTTAAAATATTTAAAAAATTATTTGGATATAATGCTACATTTTTTGTCCCTACTAACGGACCCTTTAACAACTCTTTGGAAGAAGGCCTCGCTCACTGTGGAATAAAATTTATTGGGACATCAAAAATTCAAAATGAACCACTGGGAAATGGGAAGTCCAGGAAGGTATTTCATTATCTCGGTCAGCGTAACAAGTTTGGTCAAGTTTACATGACAAGGAATTGTATTTTCGAGCCTTGTGGAGAGGATCCTAAAAAAGTAGTAGAGAACTGCCTTAATGATGTTTCAATAGCTTTTAAATGGAATAAACCGGCAATTATAAGTTCCCATCGTGTAAATTATGTTGGATTTCTCCAGGAAAGTAATCGGGTCCATGGGTTAAAATGTCTTGAAGAATTGCTTAATCAGATACTTCAAAAGTGGCCTGATGTGGAATTTATGAGTTCTGCAGATTTGGGTAATCTCATTGATAGTTCAACTTGAGTTTATGTATAGGAAATTTGGCAAACGCTTTTTGGATTTATTGGTCTCATTTGCTTTTTTAATTGTTGCATTCCCTTTTCTGTTAATTATTGCGGTATTGTTATTCTTGACAACTTGGGAAAATCCTTTTTTCATTCAGAAACGGCCAGGTAAGAACGGAAAAATATTTAAGGTGTTTAAGTTTAAAACAATGAACAATAAGAGAGATTCTCAAGGAAACCTGCTGAATGATAAAAAGAGAATAACACCTGTTGGACAACTTCTTAGATCCACTTCACTTGATGAATTACCCCAAATGATAAATGTATTAATAGGAGACATGAGTCTAGTGGGGCCGCGACCGTTATTGGTCAGATATTTGGAGCTCTATACTCCTGAGCAGACTAGAAGACATGAAGTGAGGCCCGGAATCACCGGCTGGGCTCAGGTAAATGGCCGAAATGCCATTAGTTGGGAAGAGAAGTTTAACTATGACATCTATTACGTAGATAATTTTGGCATTGGACTTGATTTCCGTATATTATTACTTACCGTGAAGAAAGTGTTGCAACGACAAGGCATAAGTAATCAGGAAGCCGCCACAATGCCGGAGTTTAAAGGTTCTAATAACAAAAAATAATAGGATTAGGTAGAAGCTGCTCAAAGCAAATATAAGACTTTGCTATTACTAATT
>VFQN01001699.1_pt1 | contig 35864 bp, 48 predicted proteins | sample 3512371 | NCBI WGS metagenome assembly VFQN01 (sample SAMN10412370, study PRJNA504923) | tailings metagenome | isolation source: Replicate 2 from Balatoc abandoned mine | place: Philippines: Itogon, Benguet | collected 2017-08-28
ACCCGTGCGATATGGAACATACAGAGGCCCGAAAAGGGCCCACCAGTTAAATATGCAGTCTGCTGCTGCAACAGCACCTTGCAACACCATGCACGCTGCGTAAGGCCACCAGCCTCCTTCTGGTCATCCAGCATGCAGCGGGCGCTGGTTGCCATGGGCTTATATGCGGCATGCTTGCTTGTCTTACATGCATGGGTCACAGATAGCAGCCCTGCTTTGCGTGTTTCATGGTATGGTAGCGCACCTAACAATCTGTACCAAGTGTCCTGCGCTCCTGCCTGCCGCCCTCAACCTGCTCAACCAACCCAGCCCCAGGCAATCAACAGTAATTCAATACCGCTTCTGTACGCCACACTTTGTGCATGCCTAGCATAGGCCATCGTCCTTGCCGTAGGAGAAGAGGGCCTCCTCCTCTGCTGCAGTGGGCCGGACCAACACACACGCCTCAAGATGCATGATAGGAGGGGAGGTACTAGTGGTTGCGGGCAGTGTCAGGTTCTCCACGGCGTGCAGGCCATAGTAATACCTCGGCTTCAGCTAGCACCAGCGCGGCCCACCCTGCCCACGTCACCAAGGCGCAACCGTCCGGCGTGCAGCTATCAAATAGCGGTCGTCTGCAACACCCCATAGTCAGCATATATACCGGTACACCCACATGCACCCCCACCCACATGCAACCCCACATGTAGACCGTGACGCGGCGCTCATTCACGAGTTTCTAAGGAGAACAAAAAGCTCTCGCAATGGCGAGGGAGGCAGTATGTGTATCCACGTGTCGACAGCGCGCGCTCTAGTAATCAATGGCACAACGCTCGTTGCCCGTGGGGCTTCCGCCGTCCACCTGTCAACCCGTGCCCGAAGTCGGAATCCAACCAAGGACACTTCAAGACCCGAGTTGCCCAACTGCACAGCTAGTTCTGTGCGAATGCATTAAAACAAATGAACACAGGTGCAGAAAGCCTAGAAGTCTAGGAGAATTAGTAGGAAAGTCAAATCAGCACCAGCGGTGAGGCTGCATGCCACTAATGCACGGCTGCTGTGTATGTGTGCCATAATGCCAACCCCTTGCCCAGGTGTGGACCCTACCAGAGCTAACAGTGTGCGTGTGGCACAGCACACGTGGTGCTTACTATGTTCCCTGCATACAATAAAGGAATGCAAAGGATAGCCCAGGCGCCCTCTGGTGGGTGCACGAAGAGGCAACGCCCGCCCCTGCACACATGTGGGTAGCTGCAGTCAGACCTGTTGCACGAACAAATGCCTAGAACCAGGACCAATCCAGGCAACAACCAGACAAGTAGCAGAGGCCAGATGCGACAAAATCGCCCCAGTATGTGTAGGTAGTCTCTCCCTTAAAGCGCGCGCACTAGCAGTGCAAGCTTCACTGTGCAGCCAAGTCCATTCAAGTCCAGGTACCCATGCCCACAACCGCAGCGCGGCCAAGCCCTCACACCGAGCGCCCCGTCGTATGGCAGCAACAAAATAGCATGCACGAATGGCACACAGCTCCACAGCCCGCCACGCCCCAAGCCCCGCCGCCATGAACGCTGCCAGCGGAGGCCTGCCTGCCCCGCACGTGCCTGTCGCCCGCACGTGGCAGACTCCGCACGTGTCAGCACCCAGACGTGTACGCGCCCCGCCAGCCGCGTGCGCCGGACCCTCGCAATTGCGTGGCAGCGTCTGTTCCGCAGCCCTGCTCTTGCCCATGCACACCCTCGCACAGGCAAGGCGCGCTGTGCAGGGCCGGGCGGCGGGGAGGTGGGGACACGTGGCGGAGGGTCCGACGCGTGTGCGACGGTTGGCGGCGGTTGGGGGCGCCTCCGGGGGTGGGGGCGGGGAGCTTGTGCCTCCCAAGGCGACCTTGGTTCTGCCCTTGCGCCCTCTACGCAGCACGCCCCTGATCCGGTGCGGGCTCGACTGCGAACGCCCTGATCTGCCTAGCCCTTCCGCAGCTGTCAGCAGCAACAGCGGCAGCTGCTTCTGCTGCGGCAGCAGCATTGCTCAGCAGGAAGCATCAAAGTGGACGTCCCTCTCATCGCGGAGCCACTCGCAGTCTTCCCTGAAGATATCCACAAGGTGCTGCTGGGCTTTGTCCGTCAGGTATAAGCCGTTTGCATACTGCCCGGGTTGCACATTCGTCGACACCGAGGTTGCGCCCTTGCTGCTCGCCGAGTTGATAATGGTGTTGAACTTGGGGCTGTCGATCGGCTCCAAACCAAGAAACGTAAAAACGCGGTCCATGGTGTCTCTTGTCCTGTACTGCAGGTCGTCCTGGCTGACCAGCATCAGCCGATCGCGGCCAAGCATGTCCTCCAGATTAGTAATCAACCGCTTGTACGACAGCATGGAGATGCCCAGTACGGGAGCGATGCGGTCCCGGTCGTGCCCAACGACCAGTTCCTCAAAGCCCTCCGGGGTGCGCGGCGTGTGCTTGGCTGTGTACGGCAAGGGAGGGGCCAGAGGGAGAGGATTCGTGTCAGGGGCGCCTCGTTGGGCGGAGGGGCAGGCAGGGAGGAGGAGGGGCGCACAGCGCGGCAACCCAAGCGTGTGTGCGCGAGGAACACGATACGGCGAGGTGTCGTAAGTGCATGCACGTTTGCCGTTCGTGCGTATTTAGGGCAGCGCTGGGGTGTGCGTGGTAGCGCAGGCAGCTGGTTCACACAGGGCAGCGTGTGGGTGAGGCTTTGAGCCACATGCACCAGCGGCCGCGTGCGGACCCTGTCAGGTTAGGGCTCGATGCCATTTTTGGCTTAGCGCCCACACAAGCTGCTTATTTCCTATGCTGCTGCCCCGCTCCACCCAGACTCACTCGCTGTGCCCCGCTGCACCTCGCCCAAGACCGCACCACGCACCGTTCCACCAGCCTCCACGGTTCCACTCGCCTCCTCGCCTCCCCTCCACCCCATAACACCGCAGCACCTCCCCGCGCCGTCCCACTCCACCCCATCCCCACCTGCCGAGTGCCACTCCCCGGGAATGCACGTGCCGTCCAGGGCGGGGTGGCACCAGAAGTTGTAGTGCCCCAGCAGCAGGGAGGGGTAGTCGCGCAGCATGAGGATGAACTTTGACCGGGGAGCCAGCGCGGTCAACGCATCCAGGTAGTTGACCAGGTGTTGGTCAACGGCGCACCGCTCGTCATCATCAACGTCCTCGTGGCACCAGGGTACGGCACGGTAGGCTGAGATGCAGCCGTTGACGTACAGCCCGGGTGACGCTGATGCTTTGTCGCCGCTGGGAAGGGGAGGGGGTGCAACGGAACACGTGGCGTTTTCTTAGCACAACGTACCGGTACGTAGGCTATTATAGGCATATAGGGTATAGCGGGCCGGGTCATGTGTCCTTATGTGTAAGGGTTGGTCAGGTATGGGTTAGGGGTGTGGTGGCGGATGGTGGTGGGTTGAGGTCGGAATGGGGCGGCAGCAGCTGGTAGGTACTGCAGGTACTGCATCAGGGTGTTGGCGGTGCTAGGGTTTAGGGAGGTGCTACGCGGTGAGCAGACGAATTGTACCTGTGAATTATGGCTGCATTACCAAGTGATGGCGGTGATGCGAGATGCGTGGACAAGGTGAACGGCAGTGGAAGGCAGAGGGAAAAAGAGGAGTGGGCTCGGTGGGCCGCTAGGTGGGATGTTGCTCTAAGGAGCTGAGCTTGACATCATGACATGATAAGGAAGGGATCTCTCTTGCATGCTCTAGCACCTGGCTCACTCGGTGGTGACCAAGGGCCATGGAGTGGCGCCACTCCCTGCTGCCAGCTGGCACTGCGTGCTTGTGCTTCAGACGTGGCAATACCACGTCCCCCACGTTCGGGTGCGACACATCCCCAGTCTTATGCCATGCGGAACATACCCTGCTTTGCGAGAGCGCCGATGTCGGTGTTTATGGTCCACGGCCAAGAACGACATGATATCCTGCGGCGTTGGCAATGCGGAGGTCGGTTTTGGCCTGGGCTTTGTGCGAACCGACGCGCTCCCATTCTTAACACGCGTTATTACCGTTGTGGCAAAACTCAGCAATTGCATACATGTTCGCACCCTCTACTCTTGAGAAGTGCACTACTTACTGAGAAGGAGTCACCCGACGGGCACGATTCTTTTTCGCCGTGCATAAGCTGAAGCTGCGGATGCTCCATTAGGTATAGAGTAATCGCTGATGTCGCTGCTTTCGGCAACCCCAGGACAGTGACCACCGGGACGCAATATGTCTTTCCAGCGGTCTCCATGCAATAGTCGCTGACATCGGGCGCCGCTGAGGAGCTAAGCGTATAGAGTGTATACAGAATGATGAAGATCAACGTCATAGAACGGGCCCGGAACGAGCGCATTTTCTCTGGGGCAAGGACGCGCGCTAGTATATATGCGAGACTCGCCGCCTCCACACAAGAACAGGTTTTGCAGGTAGAGCGAGAAGACGCATTTGACAGCAAGACTAATTGTAAGTGGAGTACCAACGCGACTCTGCAGTCCCTGCCGTGTTCAAATGGCATTTGAAACCGTCGTACACATTGCTGTACTATACAATCCTGTACAATCCTGTACACGCGTCAGCATGGCCGCTAAGCCGCATGGCAGCTAAGCTCAATAAATCATACTGGCACTAACTTTGACGAAAAACTTGACCCTGTCTCAGTAAATTGTTCGCAACGTGATCACGGCGCGAGAGCGCCATAAGCCCTCCCCTCCTGAGCCACCCCCTCGCACGCGCCACCCCTGCCCGGAGCCCCCTGCACGCGCCACCCCTGCCCAGAGCCCCCGGCATGCGCCGCTCCTGCCCAGAGCCCCCGGCACAAGCATCCACCTTACGCGTCATAATCCTCTAGTGAGCAAGTTACATGGGGCTTGGAATGCGGTCCTGGCACCATCCTGGGTGCACCTGTATAGCAGGATCGCATTGCTTTGAGTGCTCCTCCAGCAGCAGACTAAGTTGCGCATTCATGCTGCACAAAGCGCAATACCACTGCAACCTGCATCTCATTGGAAGTCTGTCGAGTTTGGGTGTGCTGCCGTGGGCAGCGCCCACACGGGCCCCTGACACAGCCCCACCCGTACCACCCTGCCCCACCCTGACGGCTGAGCCCGCACCCGCAGCCCCGCGCCACGCACGCAGGGAAGTCGCCAGCGGTACGCATTACGCAGGCGGACAGCCGCTACGGTTTCGCCTATGCTTTCAAACAGGTACCAGTAGTGGACTGTGTCCTTACATACAGAAACTCCATGACCGCAGGTGCGCTCAAGCCTTGACGACTGCCCACGCAGTCGTGCACGCAAGACGTAGCCTATACCCTTTTGGGCCCTTAAGGAAGACCCGGAAAGACCTCAGGGCCCTGTCTCAGAAGCACGCCTGATTGAGCACAGGTTACGTCGCCACCAGCGTAACTACGCCAAGTTCAATAAAATTGTAGAGCGCAATTCCATCACGCCAGCTGCCTCTTAGGCGCAACCTGTTGATATATTGGACTAAATCCTGTATGCTCCCTTGCCGTGCCCCTCTGGCGGCAAGGCAGGGAACACAGCCTTGACAGGATGTCAGAACTACAACCACAGGTGTACAACCGCAATGGCGGCTACGCTCCAAAAGTATAATAAGCTCTGCAAACCCTGGAATGGTGCTGGCAAGGTTACCCGCGACCACACACAGCCAGTGAGGCACGTACCGGTACTCGCCCGACCGCCACGAACAAGGCCACCAACCACGCCATACCCCTGTGGCAAGCCTCATAATTGTAACGGAGTATCTCATTATTGGCACTGAGCTGCCATCACTAAGCCACCTGCTTCACAGTGCATTCCTATCTACAGCTGGATGCCATGCATTCCTTACCCAGGGTCACAGGTATGTTTCATATCGCTGCACGCACGCAAGCACGCACGCACACCCGCACAAACGTGTAATCACAGCCCAGCACAGTACATCCACCGCACGCCAAACCCTCCATGGCTTGCCACAAAGAGTAGCTAGCCCACAGTCAACAGCAGTCTCCACGCTACGCCCCTTACGCTCACCGACATTCTATCCTGTCAACACGAGTCCGAAAAATGCACCTGCCGCTCATCGCGCAGCCAGTCACAGTCGCCCTTCCACCAGCCCACCAGCTGCTCCCGAGCCTTGGCAGACAGCTCAAGGCCGTTGCCGTACTTGCCCGGCTCCGCGGCCTTCGTCTCCGAGTCTTCCCCTTTATTCGTCGCGCTGTTCACAACCACGTTGAACTTGGGGCTGTCGATTGGGGCCAGGCCCAGGAAGGTGAAAACGCGATCCATGGTCTCCTTGGTCTTGCGCTGGAGGTCCTCCTGACTGACCAGCAGCAACCGCTCGCGGCCCACCACGGCCTCCAGGTTAGTCACCACCCGTTTGTACGACAGCGTGGCGATGTTAAGCACGGGCCAGATGGACTCGCGGGTGTGGTCCGTGACCAGCTTCTCAAAGTTCTCCGTGGTGCGCGGCGTGTGCTTGCCTGCGTGGGCGTGTGTGGGCGGGAGGGAAGCAGCACGTGCGTCAGTGCGTGAGGGGAGAGCAACCGGGTGCGTACGGGGGCATGACGGTGTAGCTGTGCTGGGTTCAGTGTTGTTGGAGTTGCGCTCAGCCCCGCGGCCCCGTCCGCCCCCATCCCCACCTGGCGTGTACCACTCCCCGGGGAAGCACGTGCCGTCCAGGGCGGGGTGGCACCAGAAGTTGTAGTGCCCCAGCAGCAGGGAGGGGTAGTCGCGCAGCATGAGGATGAACTTGGAGGCTGGGGACATGGTGAGGACCTGCAGAGTGGTACCGGAGCAGACGTCCGTTGGTAGATCGTGGTGGTAATGGTAAGGGCGACACGCGGCAAGGCCAAGGGCCAGCGACTGCTGCCCTTTGGCTGGCAGACCGGTCGGTCGGTGGGTGCACACTTGTGGTGTAGTACCTTATGCGTGGCACTGAGCCGCAAACACTTGATCGCATGCCTGGCAATCTGCTAGCCCCGGCCCATATGCTGGTTGCCATGCAGCCATTGGCAAGGTAGCAACCCGACGCCTGCGCTAAACCATTTCTATCGTTGGTTTGCTGCCACAGCCCACGAGACCACAGACCGACTGTGACACCTGACATGGCACACTGACAGCACCTTTAGGTACGAAGTGAACAGGGGCATGGGCTTGCACTGGTTTTGGTGGTCGTGGTCCTCGTGGCACCAGGGCACGCCACGGTAGGCAGCGATGCAACCGTTGACATAAAGCGCCGCCGACGAGTTGCTGTCGGCGTGGGGCGCAAGCGGCAGGTCGGGCAAGGCGAGGGAGCCGGCGGGATGCAGGGGACTGTTAGTGCGCTTGCCAACGGGGTCGGTGACAGTGCAGCAGGCGATTGGCACTCAGTCATATGCAGCCTGCAGCACACAGCGTCACAACCAGCGCCATAAAATTGCAACCCATGGAGCTCTGCATGGATGTGGGTACGCGCGGGCAAGGGCCCTAGCGCCTAGGCGCAGTTCCCTACCCTACCCTACCTCCTCTCAGCAAAGCCCAACCGGCGCGCCTCCCGGCGCTTCGCTGCTGAATCCACCAGTAGGAATGACATGATTTCCTGAAGTGTGCATACAAGTGTGTGAAGGCTCGTATCTACCTATCGCCATGCCGCTGTGACGCCTGTTCACTACGCCTGTTGCTGTTTTGGTGCGCGAACGTACGTCGAATGACTGTCCACCGGGGCACGCTTCTTTCACTCCATGGAGCAGTTTGAGCTCGGGATGTTCCCGAAGGTACACCGCAATGGCTGACGTAGCGCATTTCGGGAGGCCCAATATCGTCACTTTGGGGATGCAGAAGGTCGCTCCGCCAGCGTTTGAACATAAATCCCTTACATCCTCGTGTAAGGCCAGCACGGACTGGAGGGTAACAAGGAAGAGCGCGGCGTACGCAAGAGAGAGTGCCATCGTCCTGCCGCGTCCACTCAGCTAGAGTCCAAAGTAAGTTGATAGGGATGCATACAAATTGTCAAGTGCAGGCGTCGATGCCCGTATGTAAGCTGCGAGCTGCCTGCGCTTTTACTGTTGTTCAAATTGTTGCGTATCAGGTGGGCGCCAAGCGTATGTGCTCTTCTCCCTCTCCTAATATATTGGATGCAAGCTCACAATATAAAAGGTCCAGTACAGTCTGTCTTTATCGATCGGTGCAGCACTCCAGCGCAAACAGCTGCCTGAACACTCCATGAAGCCGTGCGAGACCCGGGGCGGCAAGGGAGCTCCCCTGACTGTGTCCTGCTCACATAGACAATCTGGCAGCAACAACACTGCGCCAGCACGAAAGCCTCAAAACAGGGGATCTTTGAAGTCAAACACCACCTTTTGCTCCTGCCGAGCACACGGTGAAGGTGCATACGCAACCAGAAGGACCTTCTGTACGCAACCCACGGTGAACACAGGACCTCGCTGCCGTCGTGGCCCCAGCTTAAATGACAACGCCCACCTGCGCTTCAGCGCTGAACACAAGTTCTGACTGTACCTCAAGAAAGGTCTGAGACTTGCATGAGAGGAAGTAACGGTTGACGGTTGGCGGTGGCCATGATGAGGTGCTTTGTGTTGGTCCCGCAACACAGCGCCTGCTCGGTGCCATCAGATTCCACTCCGCTGGTGTAAAGGAGTCCTACTTACCAGAGCCCTATCACCCAACCAGTCGCAGCACGTTCAGCTCTACCAAGCGCTTGGCATACCAAGCGTTTGCAGCTGGGCTCTGAGATGGCAACTGGTATCAGCCTGTCGTCGCATGCTGGTCCAGCTTGGTCCAGCTGGCGTGCTGCCGGTGCTCCTTGCTGTGCCTCGCCATGCGCAGCGCCTGCCACCAGCACCTGACGTTCAAGGGAGACGGCGGCGTCCCTGCCGCTGTCGGCTTGCCTTGCATACATGTGTTCCGGCCTGTTGGTAGGCACACGGGACTGCGCCACGGGGCGTTGTCCAGTACGGCGTTAGCAGTACCCAGACGCGGGCAGCTCTGTCTGTGATTGACATCACAGGTTCTTGCAAGTTGCAACCTTGCTGCCAAACCCGGCAGCCAAGATGACAAGTGACCGATTTGGAACGGTTCAACAGGTAACCACCTACACACCCTCAACCTGCGTTGAAGTGGCAGCCCTGCCTTGCATGTAAGTGGCCAGGGGGCAGGGGCCCTGCAATGCTGCTGTTTGTCCAACCGACGTGCTTGCAGTGCTGCCACCGGCATAATGCGCAACAATCTGCCGTCCACCCTCCTAAGCCAATACCGATACAACTCGTATGTTATGTGCACTCTCACGTACTCCCTTGCAACCACTATATCCTTGCCGTCCGTGCAGTTGTACGTCAACAGGGCAGGGGGCCTCCCCCGCGACCTCCCCTGTACGGCACAGGGCGGGTGTGGCATGTGGGGCCTTGGGACTCGCTGGCAGTGGCTTGCGCGGCGGGAGTGACACCGGATAAGAGTGACAAAGCAACTGCCAGACGCAAGCACCTCAGGCTTTCAGGGCTGCGACCGCTGTGGCCACACGCCATGCTGGGAGTACGCGTTGACGCCTGTTGACGCTGGCTTGTTAGGCAATGGCGCCTGGACTGTAATGCAATCTAATGACCAAAACGCATTGGTTGGGCGCATGCCACCCGCACTCTCCAAGGGGATCTGAGCATTGTGGCGCTGAGGGGTCACTGCCCATCAGACATTCGGTGGCTTCCTGGTCCCTGCCACCGCTCTGCCACGCCGACACGCAACGTGCAGGGGAACCTGACGCGCCGGTCACAGAAATCAATCTTGCAGCTACACAGCATGGATGATGATCAAGCACATTGACGATTGCACTTCGTATTCCTCACCAACTGTGGTAGCGCCTAGCGTGCTAGCGCCGGCCTCGCGAGGTAGGTAAAGTAGTAAAAGTGGTTGTTGCTGACGGCGACACTGCATAGGCGTCTGCTACCTGTCGGACGGCTAGAGCACATAAGCTTGAAAGTATCGTGATTTGCCTATTGCTGTTGCGGTCGCTGATGTTCTCCCGGGCTTCGGGCTGTCCTGGGCGGTTAAGGCTGTACTGCATGACGAGCTGCAATTGGCGCCACTTTCAAAACACTCTGGATATAGTTCTGCGCATACGCTGCTTACAGGCCAGCTGTAACTTACATTGCAGTATTGTTGCTTGTGAGCTGCAAGAATTTGGCCTACTCAGCTGCATCGCATACCTCTACCTTGTGCAGTAGCCAGCCAGCAGCCGACATGAGGGCCCGCGGGGAAGGATCCTGGAGGCAGAAATGCGCAAACGTTCGTTTCTCTGGTCTTAGGTCTTCCTCGGGCTCAACTTCGGGGCCACGGCCCTTGACATGGGTGCTCGGGAGTCTCGCTGTGCTCCTCGTCCTCGGCATCATGTGGGGTGGAATGGAATTCTCTGGTTCTAAAGAAGGCAGCGGATGGTCTGGCCGAAGACTGCTCAGGTGGCCCGGCAGCGGGTCTTCAAGCATCCGTTCGGGCGCAAAGGCGATAGTGCGGAAGACGACGACGCCACGTACTTTCGGAACGATTTTCCAAGGCGAGCTGCAGCTGATTTTCAAACTCCAGGAGGGCGGTGACGCCTACAACAAGCTCATTACCACTTTGAAGCAAATGGAGGCAACCGGCCTTGACACTGTTGTGCACTCCTTGAGCTGGGAGTACTTCAACCCCGACGAGAACACTCTCCGCTGGGAGTGGGTGGACAAGCTCCTAAGCTGCGCGTGCGGCAACACCAACCTTAAGGTGCGCACGCGCGGCTCTTGCTAGTTTCCTGCTTTGTTTGCACAGGCAGCCTACCGAAGAGCGATTACTTGCTGCAATGGTTGAGGGCGCACCATACGCCATACCGCCACGCGCCCGTTCGAATGTTTCCGCCCGCCCCTTTGCACTCATACTATCGCGCCCCACGAGGGGGCCTGCTCCCCAGCCCGGCAGCCCCATGCCCAGCCCCTGTCTCATAGCTACCCTCCCATGTCCCCAAACAACCACTGACACGTTTATGCAACACCTTTACGTTCTCCCTCTTCCCAGGTGGACCTTATCATTGATGTGCGCAAGGCCCCTGAGTGGGTGCGCAAGAAGTTCCCCGACAGCTGCCCCATGGACTCGACCGGCCGCAAGTACGAGATCGCCCTGTCCATGTTCCACAAGGAGGCTAACGCCCTGGCCTTTGACGTCATTCGTAAGGTTGCGGAGCACCTCAACAACAAATTCTCGGGCTGCGCGGTGGCCATCCAGCCCACCTGGAACAACGAGTACGAGTCCAAGTTCACGCAGGAGTTCGACGCATACCAGGTGCGCTCCAGACCTTTACCCACAGCCGTTCCCATCTGGCTGGCTGCCCCGCTTTTATGCAACCTAGGCGCAAAGCCCTTGACAACTTGGGGAAGGCTGTCCTTATATCCCCGTTGCTTACAAGCCCTCCTCACCGGATGGCACACATGCCATATCAAAGGCAGCCTCCAGCCCATCCGCAGCCCTCCCCTGCCTTCAAAAACGCTTACCCCCATCGGTTCATGTCCCCGCCAATATGCACCAAGAGCCGCTGACCCTCTTCTTTCTCGCCTATGCCTTCGCGCCCCGTTCCCACGCCCCAGGACTACAACCCCTCTGCGCTCAACTCGTTCCGGGAGTGGCTCCAGGCCAGCAAGCGGCCGCTGGACTCGCTCAACTTCCGCTGGGGCACCGAGTACAAGTCCTGGGCCGAGGTGGACCCCCCGCGGCTGCTGTCGGGCGCCAAGAACGGCCTGGACGTGACGGCCCGGTAGGCAGCTGTGGGGAGGGGCAGGGTTTAGTCTGGGAGGGGGCGGGGGGGCTGGGAGGGGGCGGGGGGAGTAACGGGACATGGTCATGCAAGTAGGCAGCAGCAGGGAGCAGGCAGGACGGATGTATGTGGTACGTCGGCCGTGTGGCTTGGTGCCGGAGTCTCAGTCAGAGTATGCAGGTTATTAGGTACGTACACAGGTGCGGACGATGCGGCAAGTTGTGGGTGCCGTGTTTGGCGCCATTCATACTTCCGGCCCTTCCCTCGCTCCTACAACCCCGACCCAGATCGCCATTGCACCACAGTAACACGTCCCTTCCCTCCCCTGCCCACCCTGTGTCCCCACCCTGCAGCTACTGGGACTGGATGGCGTTCCGCGAGGAATACGGCGCCAACCACCTCAACACGGCGTGCGGCATCGTCAAGAAGGCGGGCCTGGGCTGCTTCCACCACTTCCCCGAGTTCTTCTCCGTGCTGGACGCCATTTACGGCGCCACCATGTTCAAGCGCCTGGCCTCCAACGAGAACGTGGACTTCGGTGGGTGCTTACGGCGCAGCGGATTTGATGTGATTGGGCTTGCTCTGGTGGGCCTGGGCTCGGTTTCGAGTGGGGTGCTGATGCGTGGACGAAAGTGAGCAGCATTTCGCCCTCAGTGGCTTTGGGGTGTGTGGTACTGCTTGACGGGGCGTGGGCATGTGTGCCAGGTGGTTGGGGTGTCACGCAGCGTCTGGGAAGCGCCTGGCGTGCACACGTTCTACGGGAACGTTGACTGTGCACGTGCTGCCATAAACGGATCTCATCTCAACCATGAATAGCCCTACAAACTAATCGAGAAGGGAGCCGCAAGCAAGCACCTCTTCGACTGTCAGTTAGTGTACTAGTGTGCACTGACAGCGCCCTACCCCTGCCTCTCGTGCTCCCTCCCTCCCTTTACAGTCATTATGGACAGCAACTTCCAGGTGCGAAGGGGAACAAGCGGGGGACACTTTTGCTCTGCCGTGTGCTACGTTATTACAGCGCATAGCGGGGCATGCCTACAGCGTGACGGGCGGGCTCCTTGTGTGCATGCCACGCCAGCGCCTGGTGCTGCAACCCGCGCCTTGGCACACCTACCACAACACGTATCTAGTGAGGGAACGCCAAAGAGGAGAACATCGTTGCGCAGTGTGCAACCTTACTAATCGTTCTTTGGGTTTGCTACGCGCAGACCCCCTACCACACGGAGATCAAGGCGCCCAAGCTGCGCATGTACGTCTCCGCCGCCATTCCCTACAACAAGCCAGTGTACTTTGAGGCCGCCGTGGAGCGGTAAGTGCGTCGGAGTGGGGCGGTTGGTCGGCAGGATAGCAGACAGCACAGTGCGTTATGAGCGACTGCCATACTGCACAACAAGCAGGGGCAACCTGGGGCGGTTGTTGGTGATGGGTGATGGGTGCTGGGGCTGGGGCTGGGAAGACTGTAGTCAAGGCCCGGTCGCTACGGGTTGGCCGGCTGGGTATGGGAGGTGGTGGTACGGGTCAAAGGGTACGGGCGTTGTCGCTGAGCCAGCAGCATCCAGTGTCTTTGCCCCTGGCTTCAAGGACCTTACCACGGTTGCCAGCGTGTGTCAAGCTCGCTGCATCGTTGCGAGACCTGGCACAAAGGTCGTCTCACTTTTCCACATACTGACAGTACCACCGTGTTTCTCGGCCTGCAGGTTCAAGGAGCTGACCACTGTTGCCAACGGCTTCAAGTACGCCGCCATGGCCGGGTCGGACCTGGGCATCACCAACTGGCTGACACGTGTCAACATGGACGACAAGCTCCGGGAGGCCATCGTGAACGCGCCCGTCAAGTGCAAGGTGGAGGAGGTGGTGGGCGTGTTCCTCCACCTGGACAGCTGCGCCTCCTGGACCGGCCCACAGGTGCGTGGCTTGACTGGGGCCTCCCGGTGTGGCACGTGAAGTAGGGAAGTCCACTTGTGGGAGTTGAGGCGGGCGTTGCACCACACCCGGGACCAGTGGGCATGGCTGTGGACCGCTACCGCGGAACTCCAATTGTAACACAGCGGCGTGGCTGCCACTCGCAGCTGGGCATGGCTGGCACCATGATCTTAGCAGACGGCCCAGGTTCGGGCAAGTGGCTGCCGTGCATTAGCGCAGCCCGTTCAGTTCCCGAAGCAGGTCAATACCCGCGCGCCTGAGTCCATACCTTTGCTGCGAATGCGCCCTTCGTGCCCGCACACAGCGGTTTACTTCAGCACCTGTCGCGTTGCACCGTACTCCTAATCCCCTTGCACTCCTTGTTCTTCGCCCCCTTGCAGTGGCGCACCTCGACCCCCGACCCCCTGCACGACTTCGTGGAGGACCTCGCCATCGACCTGTCCAAGGAGTGCGGCACGGACGTGGTGGTGTACATCGAGCTGGACCGCTTCCTGGCCGACCTGTCGTCCTTCAACCGTGCCGTATTCGTGGAGCCCATCGTACTGTACGGCAGCAAGCAGGCCGAGCACTACCTGGCCGTGAAGCAGGCGCTCAAGCGGGTGCCGCACGTCACCATGCGCATGCCCACCAACTCCAGCATGGGCGTGCAGCTGTCGATCATTGAGGACTTGTGACTTGGCGCCCTCGCTGGTGAGGCGTGAGATGTGGGAGCAGGAGCACTCAGGGCTGGGGGCTGGTGATGTAATGGGTCATTGTAGGCGAGCGTGCAATTGCGAGCTGCTCACGCGCCATCGCGCGAAACATGGAGAGGATTTTTCGCGGTGGCTTCATCTGGACTGAGCAGGGCAGTCCTTTTTCTCCTAGTCCAGGACTGGGATTTGTTGCGCTTCGGTGGGTTTGATTGTGAGGGTGGTTAGGATTGAGCGCGTTGCGGGTTGCAACCAACTCGGCAGCGGTGGGTAAAGAGCACCGGCATGTGGTTTAATGGCGGAAGGCCGCTGAACTCTGGTCCTAATTGGGGCTTGTGTTAATTGTCTGGCAGGTTGCGATTGTGCAACCGCCGGTAAGCCCCAGAGTCAGCACCTTGGACGTGTGCTAGGATGCCATCTGACTCATACCTGGTCGCAGAGTAAGATTGTGGCGGGAGGCTCAAATGTGAGAAATGCAGGTTTGGGTGTTGGGTATTTTTGCGATCGAATGAATAAACTGAATAGAACACAGGGATTGGCACTGGTCTAGTAGTTGCTTGATGCACGAGCTACCAAGGGCTGGTGAGAGGCATCTGTGCCTGTGGTCTTGGTGCTGCAGGGGTCAATGTCCCCCGGGTGCACGGATACAACCAAGTCCTCGCCCGATTGCTGGTGGTGTGTGTCCGCAGAGTACTGGCAAGAGGCCAGGCGCGCAACTGCCCCCAGCAGTTGTGTGGGTTTCTTTTATACGTCCTAGCAGATTTGCTGACAAGGCCACCAGGGACAGCAACTGGAAGACGAATGACCGTATACGGTGTACTGCATACGGGGCCCTTGCAGGCCTGATACTGTGCCGCTTGGTACCAAGCGAGTGTAACAAGACCGTAGGTTGCCTTGACCTCCCAGGGCCTACAGTTCAGGACACCTGCACACAGCGTTCATGTGCCCTTGTACTCCTTGTGTTCTAGGAGGGACAAGCACCTGCAGTGCTGAGTGCACAATCACTAGCTAACTGGGTGTGGCGGCGTTTTGTTGGTGATGCCGTATCCCGTGGTCCTTGCCCACACTGCGCCACACCCGTTCTTGTTGCATGGGACCACGGGTTGCCTCAGAAGCGAAGCTGAGAGCACAGAGCAAGGTGCGAGGCAGCACAGGCCACGGGGCCATGGGATCGAGCTTGAATCTGGGCTTGGCACGCCAGGGAACAACGTGGTTGCCGCTACGGAGGTAGGTCAGAGGTTTAACGTACAGTGGGGAGAACACTCGCCGTGTATCAACATGACTGACTGACTGACTGAGGCACTGAGCCTTGTCGGCCGGAGAGCCGCATGACAGTGCTGCCACGTGCCAACGGTACAAAGGGTCCCGGATGAGGCCAGGCATGCACAACCAGGAGAGAGCTCCCCTGGGCGCAACATTACAACAACAAGGCGCAACTCACCAAAGGCAACTGACACATAGCTTCAGCCTTCTCCAGGCTCTACACCCGAATCTGCAATTGTTCACCCGAACCCATTACCGGTTGTGCATGCCCCTATCAAACTGCCACACAAAAAGCAGAGGGAGGTTCCCTGGCCAAGACTGGTGCTTTTTGACAGTAAAACCAGTGTGCGCTCTACTGCATCTACCGGCACACGGTGACATGGTATGGTTGCACAACGTACACTTCCGCACCATATGATCCTCGTGCACGATCTCCTTGAGCAATAAATACCGCACTCAATCACAGCTCGTGCTGATCCCATGGATCCCAAACGGCTATTGAGTAAACGTCTACCTTCCAACCACCTTGTGCCCCGTCGTTGAATGTACCTCCACAACAACCCAGTGTCCCATTAGCTAGGTGTCGGCAATCAATGACACCGGTACTGGTAACCTGCCCGCACAAGGCCCACCTGGGCATATCAATTGTTTCTCGGCGTGCACGTGCGTGCTTATTAAGGTCTGTGCCCATAAAGCTCAGCAGGCACACTGTCAGGCCTCCATGCTCATCACCAGCTGGTGGTACGCAGTTCACATGTATGAAGGAAGAGAATAAACAGATGTGGTCCCCAACTTGCCCCAACGCTCCGCAACAAGCAACATGCACTGCAGACGTGCAACCCAGTGCCATATACAGCACGACCCACACCGCTGAATGGTCTTTCTGTATCATACCTTTCACTGTCACATGCAACATTACTGGTGGCACCCCCACCTAGGCCCAAAAGGCTCTGCAACAGCTTCGGTCAACGGCGGTGCAACCACCATCAAGTGTACCCACGCGGCTCTGGCCGCACCCAACGCTCTAGGCTGGCCCAACAATCCAACGTACAACTCAACGTGTACGGCGCCCCGGTACAGCAGCCGCACTCCTCATACGTTACTTCCTACATCACGTGCCGATCCTCTCCTACTGGAAGGTCGCTCCTACACAGCAACCCCAATGGTCTTCTTCGCACGCCAGCACGTATCAGGGGTACCGGCCATACAGCTTCACCAAATCCCGGGATCACACCGGGCACCCTCCCTCCCCCGCTGTCTCACCCTCGCTCAGCTTCGGGCAGCTCCGCCCAGTACGACACCCCCAGCTACACCCCGCCCACCATGTACGACTCTGTAACGGCTACCTTGACGTCATCCAGGAGCTCACCCACCGCCTGCCACCAACCCCAGTCCTCCATGCCGCCCTGCCCGGCCCCTGCCGCCTGGCCCCCTCCTTTCAGCTCCTCACCATCCGACCCAAGCGACCCATGGGTCAACCCCATCCCGCCGGAATGTGCCGTACGGCCAGCTGCCTCAGCCGCCATGTCAGGCCGCCACATGTCCACCCTGTCGCACAGCAGTACACTGCCGTCCCGTACCATTTGCATCAGCACCTCCTGGGTGCCGTACGACCCGTCGAAGTAGCACTCGACGTACTGCTCCAGGAACGCGTGCTCATACAGCCACGCGCTGACGTTGACCGCCCGTACGGTGCGCGGTACGGATGGGCAGCCGTCCGCCGTGGGCTGAGGTACGGCAGCTGACGCCGTGTCCTGCTGCTGCTGTTGTTGCTGCTGCAGCTGGCGGCTGGGAAAGGTGGTAAGTCGGTGCATTAGGCGGGGCAGTAGCCGCTTGGGCTGCGGCCCCTGCAGCTGGCCATGCCTGTTACCGTGGTGGTGGTCCTGGAGCGCAAAGAGGTGCCTGTTGCTGTGCGAGTGTTGGTGGTTTTGGTGATGTTGGTGGTGGTGATGGCGCGAGGGCGCAGGCAGCTGCGCACGCTGCTGGACACCTGACAGCTGCGAGGCCGCTTGCCGTGCAACGGCGCCGGTATCGGCACCGGTGACTGCTCCTGCTTTTACTGTTGCTGCTGTTGCTCCTACTGCTCCTCGTTGGTCGCTGCGGTGCCCACCTTCAGTATGGCTGTCGTTCGGCCCCGGGACCAGGCGCCCGGTTTTGGGGCACAGCAGTACGGACGCGTCCTCTGTGTACGGCATGGCTGTCCAGTACCGCACGGCGGCCAGGGAGCTCTGCGCATTTGGGAGGACGAAGGGTGGAAGGCATTTATGCATGCATAAGTGCAAGCAGCGCATGACACCCGTTGCTCATCTTATACGGGAACGCCACAGGCAGGGTCTGCGTCGTTGGCCATTCCAACAGAGTTTTACACACGAGACACACTTCATACGGCGGGGGAAAGGCATGTGTCGGCCCACGCGATGCACCGCGCTGACATCAGCGCGGTGAAGAAGGCAGCTGCAGCTGTGCACCCAGAGCGACAGGCCCAGGGGCAGCCTACCCTGCCCCAGCGCAGCCCCACCCTAGGCAGCTGCTCCTGCAAAGCAGGACAGCTTACTACGGGTGTGCACAGATCCACAGAACCCGGGGGCTCTCCCCTGCCCTCCCTTGTCAGCCCCACCTTGGGTAGCTGCTCCTGGTCCGCCTCGAGGTCAACGACGGACAGCCTGGTGTACGCCACCAGACCCTGCACCGGCACCACGAGCACGTACGGTAGCACGCACACACAGCGTCAAGAGATCCTGCAGTAGCAGCGCTTAGGGCCTTTCTTGGCGGGCTTCGATCATCTAGGGTACCGGTTAGCTACCTGGCGGGGTCTTACCGGCCCTTCCGCGCCAGGAAACGGCGGCAGAAAGGCAACCTCGTCTTCCGACACCACGAGCACGAAGTACACACACGTAGCGTCACAACGCAACTGCATCGCTACTCGTAGCGTCACACGGTCCTGCAGTAGCAGCGCTTCTGGCCCTTGTCAATGGGTTTCGCATCATTTGGAATTCCGTGTAGCTAGCTGGGGCGGTCATCACTGCCCTTCCGCCCAGACGCCCAAAAGCCCACCTCGTCTTCCGCCTGCCGTACCAGCCCCGCCACGAAGCCCGCCCGCCGCGTGCCGAACACTGCCACGTGCCGCGCCGCCACGTGCCCGCCACGTGCTGTCAGCGCCGACGCGTCGCGCGCCGTGACGGGCGTGGAGGCGGGCTGCGCCACGTACACCTGGCGGCTGCCCTCGTGCGTGGAGTCGAAGCACACGGCGCGGCCGTGCCGGTCCCACCTACATGGGAAGACATGGGGGGTGCGGACAGGGTTCCAGGGGTGGATGAAGGCCTGAATTTTTGTGAACACAAGCGTTTCGTGCTGGCTGCTGCAAGTGTTAAGACAGTTGGGGCTACCGGAGCGCCGTGCACGGCTAGGGCGCCAAGACTGTAACACATTACATTATATCCGTTGCTAAGCAACCATATGGTATAGTACAAGTGCGTCGCGAACTTAAGGTGGTGTTGCAGCCGGTGTGGCAGTGGGCTGGTGGTCCTTGGACCCATGCAACCGCACCTGGGGTGCAGGTCCACCCTGAAGTTGTTGTCCTTGCCCTCGTTCCGCAGAGCGAACCGCCCCAGCAGCTCCATGGTGCTGCAGCAGCAGCAGCAGCAGAAGCAGTAGCGGGTGGTGTGACAGCAGGAGGACAGCCAAAGACTAGGAAGCGCCACAGGAGCTGTCATGCAACCAGCACAGTGCCCCACTGCCGTTCATGCCCACCAGGATGCCTTGAAGTGCGAGCAGCAGTGAAAAAATAGACCAATTTGCACAGGCACACCGGTGCACAAAACTTGCGGACACAGTCGTGCGTTTTTCCGCAAGCTCCACTGCGGGGATCAACCAAGCACGGTCCCGACGACGGTACTGTATGACCACGGCCTGCAATCCCAGCCCCAGCCCCAGCCCCAGCCCCAGCCCCAGCCCCAGCCCCAGCCCCCCAGCCCCAGGCCCTAGCCCCAGCCCCACCACCGGCGCCACCCACCCTTTGAAGCGGTCCTGCACAAACAGCGTCCGCAGCCCTGATATGCGGTATGTGTCTGCCAGCACGAACCGCTGGGCCGCCCCCGGCGCAAAGGTGCCGTGCCCGTCCCCCAACACGTGCGGCAGCTGCAGCCCCACGGAAATGGCCTTCCTGACCGCCGCCGCCGCCGCCGTGGCGTTCAAAGCCTGGTCCGCCTCCTCCTTCTGCTGCTGCTGCATGGATACGCTTCTGGCGACGTAGGCGTCTATGGTCTGGGAGGTGATGGTGGGGTGGAAGACCTGCACGGGCTTGTGCCAGTTGACTGTGTAGTAGCCGGTGAGGTCGGAGGACAGCAGCGTGCCGCCCCAGGCCCAGTCGGTGTGGGAAGTGAAGGTCTGGGGGAGGGGTCGAGCGGGGTGCAGGTGGACACCCATTACTAGGTGTCTTAACTTGGAGTATGCATGGGAGGAAGACCGTGCGGATAAACGAGAGCCGAGCCATTGCTGCATCAGTCGGCCTGCGCCTTTTGTACCCGTGGAGCACAAAGGACTACGGGCAAAGTCGTTGGGTAAACGAGGCATCAAGACGGGCAACAGTGGTACCAACACCAACACCAACACCAGCACTGGCACGAACCCCAACACCCGCACGTGCACGTGCACGTGCACCAGCACCAGCGCTGCTGCCCCTCACCAGCGGCATCCTCCACAGCTGCCCCGTGTGAAGGTTGATCATGAGCTGGTAGGAGCGCCACTGCCAAGGCCGCGCGGGGGTGCACACGCCGAACCTGTGCGGGGAGGGCAGGTGCACACGTGAACACGTGTACGGCTCGACCATGTCATGGTGGTCACGCGCTCCTGCCGGTGCGTTCCCAACAGCAAGTCTTGCAGCGCTTGACGCGTTGGCATGGTGTGACCATAACGTGACTAGCACTGTACTTGGGCGGGCGGGGTTCACCCGAACGGTGTTGACGTGCGCAGGACAAACGGTCGGGCGTGGTTCACCCGAACGGTGTTGACGTGCGCAGCACAAATGGTCGGGCGTGGTTCACCCGAACGGTGTTGACGTGCGCAGCACAAATGGGCGCCTTTGGGATACGGTACTCGTACGGTGTTGACGTTTGCAGAACGGTGGGTGTGCATACGTGCAATGCCGCGGCACCTGCCTGTATATGAAGGAGATGAAGTCCCCTTCCTTGCTGAATTGCGGCGTGTTGATCCTGGGGGAGACAGGTAGCAGCAAGAGCGGCTTCCCGTGTCAGCAGTCAGCAACGCCAAGTGGCGTGCGGTGCAGAGGCCCGTCAAGGAGGGCGATAGCCTTATGGCGTTGGCAAGTTGGAGCAGCCTGATGCTCACGTTTCTCCGTCATGCAGCCTCCGCCCAATGCCTCCCAATGTGCGGTACCGGTACCGGTATGGTCCCAAAACGCGTAGTCCCAACATGCCACCCCTCCATAGTCCCAACATGTGAAGTCCTAACATGCTCCATGCCACGTCACCCTCGGCTCACCAATGGTAGCACTCCTTCAACACAGCGTCCGCTTCGCTCGCCGAGATGTTGTTGTTGCCGTAGGACTGGCCCGTCACCTCGTCCTGTACGAACCCGCCCGCCAGTACGGCATCCCATGCCGCACGATGGCTGACCACCAGCCGGGGGGCGGCCCGCGGGTCGGCCCAACCGTCGGTTCTGCTGCTGCTGCTTTTGCTGCTGGTGGTGATGGTGGCGGTGGTGCTGGTGCTGTCCGTGTTCGTGCCAAAGGGCGGTATGTCCATAACCCACACGCCCTCCGTGGTGCTGCTGGGCTGCGTGCCGTTGAAGGGGTGGGGCACCTTGTAGCCGAACTGCGCAATGGGGGCGATCTCCGCGATCTTGGCCATGTCGATGGCGAGCGCCTTGGTGCCTGGGGCGGGAGGGACGGGTAAGGGAGTGTTGCACCGCTGTCCGTCCACCCTGCCTCAGAACATCACTGGGAAGCACCACCACGGCATGAACATGCACCTTCCCTCCCATGGCTTCACGTTGCAGCTTACTGCACAGCTCCTGACCCAACCCGCTCCTGCTGTCCCCGCGGCCGTGCCCCGCGGCCCTCTGTTGACTCACCGTCAAAGCTGACGGAGTAGATCGGCATGGGCAGTACCGCAGCCCGCCTGTCCCGCGCCATGTCGTACACCACGGCGCACAGCGTGCCGTCATCGGGGGCCGATGCCGTACTACCGTACGGCAGGCAGCCATTGCCGCGGTCGTTGAAGATGAAGTGCGACGACGAGTTCCCCAGCCACTGCATCATGGTGCCCTGCGGTTGCATCCAGCAAGGACCGTACACCAGCAAGATGAAAGTGAGGGGGTGAATGGACGTGGCTGCTGGGTGAGGAGGCTGAACCAGGAACGGCTCGGTCAACGAAAGTGTCAGGATTGGCCACAGGGGCAGCGGGCCTTGCTGTACACGTCCGTGACCGCCGCTCTACGCATGCACATAGCCAAGACCACCAGCAGCAAGGGTCTGAATTCAACACCCCGTCCAGTTGGCACATGGTAGATCTGTTGCCAGGGCTGCTGCTGCTGCTGGCAGATGCCTGCTGGCCTCCTCCCCGTTCGCACCAGGAAGCACACTCGTACACCCCACTACCGACCCCACTACAACTACTGACCCCACTACCCCACTACCCCAGCTGACCCCAGGCGCAGTTGACTTTTTAAAGCCAGCCCGTTTTCGCGCATCAGCAACTAGGGCTGTCGCTCGTGCTGCCGTTACCAGACGTCTGCTTGCCTCCCCCGTTACACCATCACGCACACATACTCCATCGCCCCAAGCAAAGACCGTGCACTTCTTGCGCCTTGAACATATGCATTCGCCTAGCAAGCCCCGCTGCCGCTGCTGCTGCTGCTTGCGTCGCAAGCGCTCCCTGCCTGTCCCCGTCGTAACCTCTCTCATCACGCCCCTCCCCGTCAGAACAATCTGCTGCGTCGTGCCGAAACTCCTACCGGTAGCAAGCCCTGCTGCCGCTACTGCTGCTGCTGCTGGCGGTGAAGCCCTTCCTGCCTGTCTGTGTCGCTCCCGCTTCGCCCTTAGGGACAGCCCGCCGCATTGTGCTGAACCCCCATCCCCCACCCCCAACTTTGCCGCTCCGCGGTTGCCCCCCAACCCCAACTGGTGGTCCCCTCTCCCCACTCTTGACGCACCCGAACCCCACACCTAAGACACAGGCGACGCACCTGCTGCATGTTGTACGCCCGTGTGGAGGTGACCTTCCGCCACTGCGGCACCCCCGTCTCGCACGCCTGCTGGTAGTCCACCACCCCGATCTCCATCTCCTCGCCAGGTGCGGGGGCGCGGGTGGAGCTGGGGACCCGGGACACTAGGAACCACCGGCCGTCGGGGCTCCAGGGCGACTGTGTGGACATCGATATGTACGGGGAGCAGCACAGTGGGTTACAATTGGTTACGGTGGGTTACACGGTCATCAAAAGGTTTGGGCGCATGGGGACAGCAGCGCGGTGAGGTGCACGTTTGCGACATTGCACAGCGCCGTACACGGCACGGCGTAGGAGCAGTGTGCTGGGGTGTGCTGGTCAGACGTACGGCTGGCGGTAGCGGGCACTGGAGTGTTGTGAAAGATGAGAGCGCGTTTGCGTGGACAGCTGGGAAGTTGTGTTGCGGGAGGGACCTTGATCGTTCAACTCCAGTTTGGTGCGATGCCCGGCCGCACGCACGGCACATGTATGTGGGCGACGGATAGGCAGGATACGGCCAGCGCAGAAGCCAGGAACGTACCTTGTCAAAGTATCCAAACATGTGTGGCCCGTCAGTAATGTTTGTCATGCGGACGACCGATTGCCCGTTGTCAAACAGCTTGCATTTGGGCCCCTCCGCGCGTGCTCTGAGTGTCTCGGCCCAAGCAGCTGGCAGCTCATGTCTCGGCTGTTTGTTTTGGCCACTCGTGAAAACGTTTGTTGTAATGTCGAGTTGGGTTGCTGCAGCGCCATGCGGCAGCCGTAAGGAGTCAAACCGTTGCAAGCCATGGTCCCTTCGCCAGCCACCGATGAACAGCACCAGCAGCAGGCTTATAAGAAGTCCAAGTACGATTGCAGACTTGTTGAACTCTGAAGGTCCTGGCATTTGAGCCAGGTAGGGGCGGTAGGGGTGTGAATTCGCGTTGTCCCACCCACTGCCTTACACAGTGTCTATGCCAGCTACTATTTTTTAAATGCTGATAGGTGATAGGTATAACACCGCAGGCGCACATTCAGCTTGTTATTGGCGACGCATTGAAACTGCGTCTGCCCGTGTTCCGCATTCGGTTGTCTAGAGCGACACGAGCAACACTAGTACTGAGGCAATCTTGGATCAGGATGCCAAACTTCCGAGCAAGCTTTGCCCGAGACCTGTTCCAGCATTCGACATCCGGCCTGTTGCAACCGCCAGCGGTTGCGCGCCAGACTCATGCTCGGCCTGGCGGCCCTGCAAATGCTAATACGCCCATCATACTGGACATGACACTGTCTACACATGCAAGACTCCGCACATCTGCTGCTGCAGAATCGATCTCCTTTCGCGCCCGAACCCGCCAATAGTAAAAGTACTACTGAAACCTCAGAAATCAAGCCGTCTCCACAGCCATTCCCAGATCGCAGGGGCATGCAACTGTCCGCAATACTGGACCACTATCACACTGCTGTGCTACCCAGTAATCACTGCTGGACGTCGCGCCGGTGTCTCTGTGCCCCCACGTGCCCCATGCCAACCAGGGTGGCTACCTAGCCCTTGAACATTATACAGACTCGGCCTCTTGCGCGAACATGCAGCAACATACACCGTAGGTTTATGCAACCTCAACGCGTGTGCTTTTGCTCAGTCGCCGATGCCGCCGTGCTGAATACCCGTGACGCCGCCTCAGCGCTGCCAAAGGACACGTCGGAACCGCACATGGCCGCAGCTTGTGCGTAGGCGGCGGATACCGTGAAGCATATGTTGCTGCATGCGTGAAACGGCAGTACAGGTAAGGATACGGTTAAGGACTGTGACGAAAGGGGTGCACAAGTGCCAGAGCCAGGGTTGGGCAAGGTTCATGTAGGGGCAGCAGGTGGGGCAGGACACTGTGCGCAGGTCACTAGTGGCTGCTGACTGGGTTGTCACGGTTGGCAGCGGTATACTGGTCGGCCTAAGCGACAGGCAGCTGTATGCATGCACGTGTGGCACCCACCCCTGGGTCCATGTTGAGCGTTGAAGCACAGGCCTGTGCGAAGGCGGCCGCGGTGCCTCCCCCCTGGCACATCGCCACGGCCGTGGCCTGCGCCAGGCCGGCCTGCGAGCTGCCGCCGGACGAGGCCGCCTGGGGTAGGAGGCGTTAACGCAGGGTAAGAGGGGGTATGCGCCGTACTGGGACGGCGTCATGGTAGCCCTCAGGTGGCCGCGCCGGGGGCGCAGTGTGGTGTAGGCACAGGTGGTAAGGGTCTCCGGGTTCGGAAACGTGCGCTGAGGTGCAAGGCGGGCAGGTCGAGGCACAAGGGTACGCGGAGCACGACTGGTAGGTAATGCACTGAGTGAGCAGGGACGGCACAGGTGCGCTGTGCCCTTGGACGCATCTGCCTGACAGCTGCCAACCACCTGCGCGAACGCGTATCCGTAGGCCTGCGCCACCGATGACCCTCCCAGGCTTATGGCCTGGCCCACAGCCGTGGCGAAGCTGTTGACCTGGCCCTGGGACTGAGCGGTGGCGAAGGCCGCGGCCTGGGTGGCGGCGAACAGCTGCGTCAGGCCGGACTGGGAGGCCTGGGGGGGATATAAGCACAGTACGGTACTCGGGGCACACACGTCTATGCAGGTCTGGGCTGGAGTGTGCGTGAGGCTGGAGCGACTGATCACTGATGGCATTTGGGTTGCTGCGTAAGGGAGGGAAACGCCCACGCAGAGGCCCATGTTTTGATTTCGAGGTTTGGCATGCCGTACGCATGCGCAGTATGATGATGCTTCCACAGCAACAGCACCTTGCTGCCTGTTCGCACCCGTCCCCTCGCACGCAGGATACCGATTGACTTAGCTGCCCTCGCACGACCGCCCGTCCAAGCTAAGCCACACGGTTACCTGCTGGTCGCGCCCCAGGCCCCACCTGTGCCGTCGCCTCGGACAGCACTGCTCATCCAAGGCACCCGCCGTGCCACGCTAAGCCACATAGGATGCCATGTCGACGCACCCTGTGCCACCCCACCTGTGCCGCCGCCATTGACAGCACGCTGGCGGCCGCCCCCGTGTTGCCACCGCCCGCCACCTGGTCACAGTGGGGGATGTGCATAGCGTGCAGGAGGAGAGCAGTGTCGCAGAGGCTGCGGGAATGGAGTATAAACAGGGGCATATGTCTCTGCCTCGGCTACGTAGCGACCGCATGACATGGCGCTTGCAGGCCTTACGCGCACCACAACGGAGGCCCGCACGGCCGCACCGCAGGCAGCATAACGCTCCATTGGCGTAATGTCACAGCCTTGCACCGCTTACAGCACGTCCTTGTACGAAAGCGTGTGCTAAGGAGGCCACGTTCAGGCAGCGAACAATTTACATCTATTCGTACCTGCAGCAATCCGTCGGCCGACTCTTGCGCTGCCCCCTCCCTGGCCCCCGCCACCACATCACCCTCGCTCTGCGTCCTCCTTTATGCGGACCCGCCGGCTTTTGTCCTTGTCCTTGCCCCCGCCGTTACCGTTACCGTTACCGTTGCCCTGGTTACCGTTATTGGCGTTACCATTACTGTTGCCGTTGCCATTCCCACCGCCCTTGTCCTTGTCCTTGTCCGTGCCCTTATCCTTGCACTTGTTGCCACACTGGTCGTCCAGGAGGGACCTCCCCTGACCACCGCCCCCATGCCAGCCACGCTCATCACCCAGTTGACTCCTGACTGCCCCTGCAAAGCCCTGGAGGCCTTGAAGGCTTGGAAGTCCTGAAGGACCGGGTGCTAGTGCCTGGGGGTTATCGCCTGCTGGGGCAGGGCGTGGTGAGTGACAAGCGCACTAGCCAACCACATGAGCCAATCTGAGGGGCACGGCTTAGGCAGGAAGCAGAGCAGCTAATAAGCTACTTTAGACCTTCTCCATTGGCTCTGGGGTCCTGCATTCACCTGGCCGCTGCAGCAGGCGGCGGCGGCGTCGAGTTCCCTAGCCCGATGACCCACGGGTCGGCCGTGGGTCATGTTCCCCGGCAGCCGGACGGAAGTGCAACACCCTCGGCGGCAACTCCGCGTATATTATGATTTGCTGTGATATTGTAAAATGGATGTCGGGGCTCATACATAGAGGCAACAGCTGTTTGAGTCAGTGAAGCAAGGAAGAGCGCGAGCAGCAGCGCGCCCAGAACCAAGCGCGACCCTCGATGGACTGCCATCCAGATATTGCTATGGACCTGACGTATTGTGTCTTTGCAGACAGACCAAATCTCAAGCAAATGGAAGGGCCGATATGCACTCTCGTCCAAGAATGGCGGGACGTGGGCTCGTGGTTACCATGCGGTCATGCAGAATACATGGGGGCCAGGGGAGATCCCCTGATGGGGGCACCGCAAACTGTACATACCTAGTTACACTAGGAGTGACAAGGACACATATCTTGAAATTAATTAGTGCCACATCTATGCAACACCGCCAGCCTGCTGCTCCGCCCCTGACCGTGGCCGTGTGACGGTACTCAAGCAAGGTGACAGCCGATGCAGCAGCCGCAGCGGTGTTCCACACGCACTACCCGTAGCACTAGCAGCGTACTGATACCCGTGTCAGTGCTGCCCGTGCGGACCAACTTTGCAACTCCCTTGCAAGATGGCTGGATTGAGGCGCCTCGACATACATGATGCAATGGCTGTATGTTACACAAATCCAAACTAAGGATAGTATAGCGGCCCTGGCAGGCCTGGATTCCCATGCAAGCAACCCTTTTGGCAACCGCAACGAAGCCGCGAGTAAACGCCACAAGTGTACGCATTGCATCATCAACACACCGACGACCGTAACTCGGCTTTCCAACCAGCAAAGGGGCATGCATTGCTCGGAGCTTGCTGGCTACCCCTCCTCAGCCGCCAAAGCCGCCAAAGCCGCCAAAGCCGCCAAAGCCGCCAAAGCCGCTAAAGCCGCCATTGGCACATGTGCTGAACGCCTGGGCCACAGCCTGCGCGGTGCTGAAGGACTCGTCGAAGCCGCAGATGGCCACGGCCCGCGCGTAGGCGGTGGATAGCGTGGCGCACATGGATCTGATGGAGGGACGGAGAGCGAGGTAGGACAAAAAAATTGATCAAGCGGTGTTGGCTGCGGGCAGGCTTGGCCTGGGGCAGACACGTGAAGTGCTTTGTCCAATTACGTCATGAGTGTGGCGTACGAAATATGAAGGGAGGAAGCAAATGGGGATCTACGCACAGGGTCGACGCCTGATGACATGCCATGCGTGCAATGCCAGCTGCTGTAGTCGATCGGACCGGTCTCGACCCACCCCTCGGCCCGCAGGTCTACCCTATCACAACATTGTCCTTGGTTGCCTGTCCTAAGCGCTACAGCGCTTGCACGTCTTCCACCCACCCTGGGTCAATGTTGAGCGCGAATGAGAAGGCCTGTGCGAAGGCCGCTGCGGTGTCTCCCCCTTGGCACATTTCCACGGCCGTGGCCTCCGCCAGGCCGGCCTGCGAGCTGCCGCCGGACGAAGCGGCCTGGGGGTACGGGCACAGAGCCACAGAGGTTGGGCTGGGATTTAGGCATGCGTTGATAAGGCGGGAGCATGGCTGTGAGTGAGCAAGCGAACCCGCGTGGGTAATACCGCTCTGGTAGCTGCCACCGGAAAATGCGGCCTGTGGGATGTGCGTGCACGTTGAGGGGGGCAAGGGCGACACGTGGCAGGAGTTGGGCCTGGGTTGCAGGGCCGGGGGGCGTGCGTGGGATATGTGTCCGTAGGCATGCCCAATGTCCCTGCCAGCACAAGGAGACGGGCAACGGCGGTGCAGCACCACCTACCCTCACCAAGCGTCGGGCCTACGGGTGGTATCTACTGCTGCCTCGGGGAGCAAGCCGTGCACCGTGGGGGCACGAGCCCACGCTGGCTGGATCCACAAAGTTGCGAAGATGCTGTCCATTATATTGGCCAGCGTAAACGAAAGCCGTGCCGTGCCGTGCTTTCCTATATAGTGTACCGTATGCGCTTGCAAATGCTTATCACTGGCAGTAGCTGCACCAGGTCCACAAACAGCGCCAAGTTCGTAGTGTACGAGGTACGGACATAAACAGACACGTGCCGCTAACGCACACCCGCTCGCCCCCCAACCGCCAATGGTCAGCCGCAAAGTATCGGATCGCAGTGTTGATAGTGACCAACCACAGTGCCGGTACGGTACGGTGTGCTGTGGTTTCGGGCATACCCACCTGTACCTGAGTTAAGTCCTCTCAGCGCATCCACAGCTCACAGCCGGAGCCGCCTCGACGTCCGCTTCCAATTGCCGGACATGCCACTTGCCTCGCCCTCTACTAGAACCTGCTTGCTAACTTGCGATTTTGTCCACGCAACTGCATACGCTACCCACCTGTACCTATCTGTTGTAGGCCGAATCCTCAAAAATAACCCACCTGCGCGAATGCATATCCGTAGGCCTGCGCCACCGATGACCCTCCCAGGCTTATGGCCTGGCTCACAGCCGTGGCGAAGCTGTTGACCTGGCCCTGAGACTGCGCGGTGCCAAAGGCGGCGGCCTGGGTGGCGGCGAACAGCTGCGTCAGGCCGGACTGGGAGGCCTGTGGAGAGGGGTGGTGGGTGCGGCGGGTAGAAAGGGTGGGCAGCAGAATGGTGTCAAGTTGGTGTACTTGACAAGATACAGGGAGGGTCAGTCGCCCAGGTGCTGAAAGTTAAGTGGCGATAAGGGCCATAACAGCAACATTAGTTAGCACGGCGGCAGTCACCACAGCATGCATGATGCCGCTGGGGCAGGACCTAGACACAGTGGTACACCAGATGAACGGCTGTGCAAGGCACTCTCTTAATCAGGGCGTCCGTCCAGCACTGCTGCACGGCTTCACCTGTCATGCCACTGCCCCACCGGCGCCGCCGCCTCCGACTGCACTGCCCAAGCGGAGCAGCTATCACACCGAGCTACGTGGCACCGGTACGTCACACAGGGACACCTTGTTGCACCGCCTACATACCCACCTGCGCCGCCGCCGTTGCCAGCACGCTGGCGGCCGCCCCCGTGTCGATGGCGGCGGCGGCCACACTCGCGCTGGCGGCGGCGGCCGTGTTGCCCCCGCCAGCCACCTGCAGGCGTGCAGCAGCAGCAGGTTTGCAAGGGCAGCGGTGCGTGGTCACGGCGGTGCGTGGGTGCCCTGTATGACGCATATGGGGTGCACCCGTTCCGCCTGCACTACTCAATGCTGCCCGCGTTACCACCACGTTTCGTCGTTTCCTCCCACTAATTTGCGCACGTTCACATGCTCTCACGGCCAACCCCTAGCATCCCACGAGACAACACACGAACAACACACGAACGTGTTGCCCCCGCCAGCAACCTACAGGCGTGCAGCAGCAGGGTCACAAGGGTACCACGGTGGTCACAGCGTGGGTTGACCCGTGCGTATGGCGACACACAGAGTGCGCACGTGCCGTCTGCGCTTGATCAATGCTGTCGGCAACCCCATCACGTCTACTCCCACCAATTGGCGCGCGTTCACTTGCTATCACGACCAGCCCCTTGCATCCCATGAGACCAAAATGCAAACGAACCACAAGGAAGCAGGTGCCACAAGGACCAGGGTAAGCCACGGAGCCAGCTAACCACCGTAGCTACCACGCCACGCACGCCACCAAGTCACGCACCCTATCAACCGCAGGTCCCCATCCAAAAATAACCCTGCAGATTTCTGCATTGGCTCGTGCTCCCTGGGCCGCACGAACCAAGGGCCCCAGCAGTACACGCAGGTACCTTAAAGGCGACGACGCAACACATGCACCAGCAGGCAGCTACCGTCGTGCCGTGCCGTAGCCATCCACCCACTCACCCCCAATAGCAATGCAACTGTTGCAACACAACTGCATCTGTACTCACCTCCAGCAGCCCCGCCGCCGACCCCTGCGTGTCCCCCTGCTGCGCCCCCAACACCATGTCCTGTGCGGCGGCGCTGGCGTCCCCCTGGCCCGCCTCGTCCCTGATGCGCGAACGCCGGTCCTGGCCCTGGCCCTGACCGCCGCCGCCGCCGCCGGTGCCGCTGCCGCCGCCGCCACCGCTGGTGCCGTTGCCGCCGCCGCCGCCGTTGCCGTTGCCGCCGCCGCCGCCGCTGGTGCCGCCGCCGCCGCCGCCGGTGCCGCTGCCGCCGCCGCCGCCGCCGCCGGTGCCGTTGCCGCCGCCGCCGCCGCCGGTGCCGGTGCCGCCCTGACCTTGATTTCCACCAAGGCCACGGCCGCGGTCGCCGCCGCCGGTGCTGCCTTTTTGGACATGGCCCGCTCCTCCGCCGCCGCTGCCGCCACCGCTGCCGCCGCCGCCACCGCCGCCGCCGCCGCCGCTGCTGCCGCCACCACTGCCGCCGCGCGCCGCCGCCGCCGCTGCTGCCGCCACCGCTGACGCCGCCGCCGCCGCCGCTGCTGCTGCCGCCGCTGCCGCCGCCGCCGCCGGTGCCGGGGAAGCCAGAGGAGCCGGGGAGGGTGGTGGGGAGGCCCGGCAGAGGGGGGGAGGTGAAGTCGCCCAGGCCGGGGAGACCATCTGAAGAGTCAAGGAAGGAAGGCAACATGAGCATCTCACTTTGCCATCGTCAGACGCGTCAGCACGTGGTTGCACACCGCGGTCGGAGTACAGTAGGCTGCACGCAAAGAAGTACTGGTGCAAGGCTTGCGCACCTCCACGCCGAGAAACAACAACAAATACGACGCTGTGCTACTGGTCGTGCTAGAAAATTTCCCGGGCATGGTATAGAGATGTCATTTGGGCTTACCGAGCTGCAGCAGGCGACGGTTGCGTTGGGCCCTGTCGGCCGACCCACGGGTCAGAGGCGCGGGCTCATCGCCGGCCGCGGAGAGCGACGCGCCTCCAGCACCGCTGGCAGCTTCTGCGCTGCCGTAAACCTTCTCATGGTTGGGGTCGACCTCGATGCGCGACGCTGAAGCCGAAGCCAGCAATAGGACACTGAGGCAAAGGGTCGGCAGGGCCTTCCCGACATGCTTCATCCATCTCGGCGCCATCCTCGTAGTTGGTACACCACAACGTGTTTATAATAGCTGAGGATATTACTTGTTGGCTGTGTTGTCACTCGTGCCGGCCTTCGTACATTTCCGTGTCATCGACGGCAAGGGAGCTGTACGTCACCAATCCAAAGCGTTGCGGTTGGTCGAAGTCACTGATCCCAAGGCGGTTGGCAGTCGAGGTCGCAGTTAAAGGCAGTTGCACAACTGAAAGCCGGGCTAAAAGGATGCCGAAGGTTTCAAATAAAAATTTAATGGATACCTTTACACACGGCCAAAGGGTCCGCCGGGCCCACGCCGTTGCGAGACGACCGACAAAACCCCCACGCGGCAAAGCCGCCAAAGAACGTTTTCGCACTTCGCCAACGCCCCAAATTAGTAAGTACTCGCTACTCAAACAGGCGTTACGGCACAATTCGCTCAATTTGCTTGTTACTTACCGCGTCATGAAGCCCACAACACACCTGGCTCCTGGCTCTCAAGAAAAGGATAGGTTGGTGCAGTGCGTGCATCAACGCCGGGTGGGCGGGAAGCGTAACTCATGAGGACCCCCCCCGACATTGCAAGCAGCCAAGCAAGTGCTCAGGCAATACGCGCAGACGACGTAACGCACGTCATTAATACGCCACATGGAACTCCCTTCTCGTGCCTGCTCGCCTTTTGGGCATACTGCACAACGTAAGAGCACAAGGGCTACCCATCAGCGGCCCACCCGTCGTCCTCACCCGCAAGAATACCATGAAGACGCTTGGCCTCCTCACCATGGCACCCATGAGCCCTGGAGAACGTCACCGGGCCATGCCGCGTGCTGGCACAGCAGTGCATGTCTGCCTAGTGCCCACAACAGCCCACCCAACAGCCCTACCATGCCTAGCTACCGGAGTTGCCCCTAGGCCTGAAGCAAGGGTACCATTTCGCGACACCACGTATCAAGATAGCAGCACTGCCTCGTGCGTACGATCGGAACCCACAGCCACATACAGCTTAGGTAGCTAGGTTGATTCATGCAGACTTCATGCAGACTGCCCCTGATCTTACGGTGGCCTGTTTAAACTATAAACGCGTCCCTCGAACGATCCTCATGCGACCCTGAGGACAGCGCTTTCCGCCACTCCTGTTTAGCTTTCCTGCAATGCTGTCGCGCCGCACTACCACCCCAATGCCATGCCAACAGTGCTGCTTCGTTCGACTGCCTCCCCAACACACACTACAACGTATAGCAGCGCGCGGACGGTACGGATTATGAGTTATCTGGGTGTGAAGGTGCGTCGAGGTGACTGCCCAGGCGTGTATGCGGTACGTACGGTGCAACTCAAGGAAAGCCCTTGCAACAAGACAATTTTCGCATGTGCGGAAAACATCCCCTCATGCAGTAGTGCACGCGTGGCCATGTAACAGGCCTCGCCACTCGCCCACAAGGCGCATGATGTCTCTCGTGCTGTGCCTCCCCTGTAATCTCATGCCTTGGCCAGCCCGCGCCAGCAACCGAATGCAACCACACCGTGCGCACCAAGCGTGGCATGCAGACAGCACCATGCGGCGTAGGTAATAAGTCTGGGGGGTGCTACAGCAGTGAAGCAAAGGATGGTGTACGTCACCTACCTACATCCACGCGCCACACCCAGACGCCCAATACTCTTTCCACGCCGCTGCTACCATTGCATTGCACACCCACACACCCTCAAGTCGGGCTCCGCACCTGCACACCTCCACCACGCTATGCACAGCCTCGTTCCAGCTGGTCCCCCAGCCACCACTGCATGGTGAACATCCGCATAAACTTGCATGCCCGGACCAAACCCTCTATCCCACGCGCACCTGTATACCTCCACCACGCTGTGCGTGCACCGCCGCCAGCTGCCCCCCGCACGCCACCAGGCCGCACAGGTGCCAAAGTGCACTCGTCCAAGATGGCGGATTCGTACCGTAGGCGCGTGGCACCCATGCGGTCATGCCTGATGGGGCCACGACAAGCTGCTGTATGTATCTTCCCGGCGACAGTAGGTAGGGCTCCGTCCCTGACCGTGGCCGTGTGGCGGTACTAAGGCTCCCCCTGGCTCTCCGGACGTACCCCACTGGGGTCTGTAACTGTAACTGTAACTGTAACTAAGGCTTACGGCCGACACGGCGAGACAGAAGCCGCACGCAGCGCTGTTCCACACGCACTACCCGTATCACTGACAGCGTGCCTGTATCAGTGCTGATCGTACGTACGGCGGACCGAATCCACAACGCCCTTGCAAGGACTGCGGCGCCTCAACACACAGCTCACATGACCATATGTTACATAGACCTCAACTCAGCATAATGCAGCGCCCCTGGCAGGCCCGGCTTCTCATGCAACCCTTTTGGCAACCGCAACGAACGCGAAGCCGGGAGCGAGCACAGACAACGAACTGTGTCTGATGGACCCTGCCAGACCCACCGCCCAGACGTCGCGCGGATAGGACGCACACGCCCGCCTTTACATACCAACCCATACATTTTGCAGTACCAGACAGAACCACGTCGCTACGTATCAGTACCGTGACCACACGGCAAGGGCAGCATGCCTTAACCGTCCGTGCCGCAACCCTCGCCAGAACTGACACTATAAGGCACACAAGCCCCAAGCCGTCCAGAACTGCATGCCGTGGCAACTGCCCACGAACTCGACATTACCTCAGCATGCCATGCCATTGGCACGTTATGTTACAACAACAGGCCGTATTTACAGTAACGTCGTGTAGTTGGCGCACATGCTTCAAGCTCCACTCGCTGCCGCCCACGATACGGAAAACCTCGTGCGCAGCAGTCCCGCCCGCCCTGGTGCGTGGGTGGTGCCACGTGTCTTCCACATTGAGTCCACCCCTGCCTGCCGGCCGGCTCGTATGCCCTCCCCAGCCGCAAATGCCGCAAGTATACGTAAGCTGCTGCACGCTCACGGTCCCCTAGTGCTGCACACACCGACGACCATAACGCACTGCATCATCAACACACGGACGACCGTAATCGTGAAATGGCTGAACAGCAGTCAACAGATGTGCGTGCGTCGCGTCGGGGCTTGCTGGCCACCCCGCCTCAGCCGCCAAAGCCGCTAAAGCCGCCAATGCCGCACGTGCTGAACACCTGGGCCACCGCTTGTGCGTTGCTGAAGGACACCCCGAAGCCGCAGATGCTCACGGCTTGCGCGAAGGCGGTGGAGAGCGTGAAGCACGTGGACCTGACGAAGGGGAGACGTGGGACAGGGAATGTGGTCAAGCGGTATCATTAGAGTGTTGATATCTACATTATTCCTTAGCAGCACTTGACAAATTATTAACATTGAGAGCGTGAGGCACATCTTGCTGTGAAGAGGAGGGAACGTGGGGGGAGGCGCCGGATATGAGTTTGTTGCTCAACGGTTTTCAAGTCCAATCAAGGTCAGAGTGAAGCACGTCGAGCTGCAAATGGGGCCGGCCCGGGTACCGTGAACCACTAGGGATTCGCCATGCTAAGAGCAAGGAACGATGGCGGCGGTGGGCAGGCTTGCTTGGTCTGGGATAGGCAGATCTGCTTGAGCACACAATAGCTTGTCCAAGTGCGTTGTGTGTGTGGCACAGGGAGGAAGCAAGTGGGAACCGACGCTTGATACCATGTGCAAACACCAGTTTATCGACCGGGACGCAACGGTCTCGGCTACCCCACAGCTCCAGCTGGGCAACCCCTATCACTCCACCGTCCTTGCATACACGCCTGTCCACCGCCCTACCGCGCTTGCACGCCTCCCACCCACCTCTGGTCTATGTTGAGCGCAAACGAGAAGGCCTGCGCAAACGCCACCGCGGTGCCTCCCCCTTGGCACATCGCCACGGCGGTAGCCTGCGCCAGGCCGGCTTGCGAGGTGCCGCCGGCGGAAGCGGCCTGGGGGAGGAGGCATCATGGCAGAGCTGAGTTTGAGTACGCAATGGTCAGGGTGCATCGGGTTCGAGGATAGGATGCACGGGGCGGAGGCATGCACGTGGGTTGAGACTGGTTGAGAGGAGCTATGCGTGGTACCGCCATACCGTCAGGAGAAGGCGGCCTGGGGGAGGAGGCACGGGGCGGAGGCATGAACGTGGGTTAAGAGGGG
>VFQN01001700.1_pt1 | contig 35803 bp, 35 predicted proteins | sample 3512371 | NCBI WGS metagenome assembly VFQN01 (sample SAMN10412370, study PRJNA504923) | tailings metagenome | isolation source: Replicate 2 from Balatoc abandoned mine | place: Philippines: Itogon, Benguet | collected 2017-08-28
CCGGGCTCGGGCACGGCGGCGGTGCCGCGCACGAAGTCGTCGACGATGAAGTCGTCGTTGCGGGTCTCGAGCGCGCGGACGCGCACCTGGTGGATGGCACTGTCGCTCACGACCCCGAAGAAGACATGGAACGTCGGAATCCAGCCCGACATCGAGGCGAGCACCGTGCCGTCGGCGGCCAGGACGGCGAACTCGGCCTGCAGCCAGGCAGCGCCGCCGCGCACCCACAGGCCGGCAGCCGTCGTGCCAGCGGGCAGCGTGGCGGTGAGGACGTCGGGCACGTCGTTCACGGCCGCGTCCACGTCGCTCAGGGCCAGCCCTCCGCTGCGCGGCATGAAGGCCGTGCTCCGCAGCGTGCTGGCGGCAGACCAGGTCGTGCCGAGGCTGGTCATCGGGCCGGCGTGGTCGCCCTCGGCCCACGGGGCGGCGTCGAACGGGTCCTCGATGCGCCCGGTGGTGGCGGCGAGGAACGCGTCGTAGTCGGTGACGATCATCGGCGCCGCGGCACAGGGCGCAGCGCCGATCATGAGGGCGAGGGCGAAGGTAACGGCAATCGTACGCATCTGGGAACTCCGGCAGGGGTGACGGGGCTTCGGCGTGCGGGCTGCCAGCACCGGCAACCCGCACGCGTCGAGTGGGCTTACAGCCCGAACAGGCGCTGCACGGCGGGCAGCCAGGTGTTCTGAACGGCAGGCAGGAACACGGTCACGAGCGATGAGAACGTCGTAGCGAGCATCACGGGGCACCTCCTTCCTCGAGGGCGGTCATCATTGCCATCGAGTGATGCGACGAAACGACGCGCAACGGCTAGCGGCCCCTCAGCGCCGGGCCGCACGTCGCGCGACGACGCCGGCGAGTCCGAGGCCGGCGAGGGCCAGGCCACCCGGCTCCGGGACGGGCCGCCCGTCGCCGCCGGGATCGAGCGGCGGATAGGTGGCGCCGTCGGTGCGCAGCAGTGCGGCACACGTCACCGTGAACGGGCTGCAGCCGGCGAGTTCGGTGGTGCCGATGCGCTCCCAGTCGCCCCATCCCTGCTCGAAGTACTGCCCCCACACCACGTCGTACGCGCCGCCTGACGCCTGGTAGCGGCGCAGTTCGACGCTGTCGACCACGACGCCCGAGTCGCCGCCGGGGTCGTCGCCGTCCACCGCGGCGAAGCCGATGCGGTAGCTCGCCCCGTCGTCGAGGCCGCTGAAGCCGAAGCCGAACTGGTAGGCCGTGCCGCGGTCGTAGCCGAAGCGGCCCTCGCTGTCGGCCATGGGGTCGCCCGTGCTGAACAGCTCGAACACCGCCGTGCCGCTGCCGACGCGCTCCGACACGACGTAGAGCGAGTCGCGACCTGGACAGCTGGCAGGGTTGGCACACTGCGCCTGGTCGGACAGCAGTTGCACACCGAACACGAGGAACAGGAAGTCGTCGGGCGCCGCCGCCACCGTGAAGACGGGGCTGCGGATGGCCGAGCCTTCGAGGACGACCCGGGTGCGCGACTGGCCGTCGAGGAAGCCGATTGGCGCGTCGAGCGACGACGGCGCGACGCCGAAGAACTGGGCCAGCGCGGTGGCTGTGACCGGGGCGGCCTCTGCCAGGCTGGTGCCTGGACCGGCCGCAAGCGCGGCCACCAACAACATGACGGGACTGGAGACTCGGAGTGACATCGCACGCACCTCTGGCGGCACCCGAGAAAAAGGGAAGTGGCGGGCGACCGCCTCAGCGGCCGCGCGGGGGTGGGTGCCCTGCCGGAGAGTGATGCGACGAAATGGAGGGAAGGGGCTAGAGACGCCCGCCTACGCCCGTCGGGGCCCGCCTGCGGTGGGCCTCATCGGGCTTCGTCGGGGCCCGCACAGCTCCACCACCAGGCGCTCGAGCACGACCTGCGGGTCGCGACCGAGCTTGCTCGCGCCGTCGGCCCTGAAGAGCGCGCGTACGGCCGCTCCCACGCGGTCCGGTGCAGCCTGCGGCATCTTCGTCCGCACCCACCACCCGAGCTGCCCGAGCATCTGGAACGGCGACGACCCGTTGTCGATCATGAGCTGCACGTGACGGAGCGCGGCGGCGGCATCGCCGGCCGCGATGGCGTTGGTCACGGCCCAGTCGTCGAACTGCTGCGCGGCCCCCACCACCACCCGCACGTCGTCGGCCGTGATGGCCGGCGCGTCGCCGGCAAACAGGACCAGCGTCTCGATGTCCTTGCGCAGCCGGACGATGTCGGGGCCCGCGCGCTCGACGAGCGCGGAGACCGCCGCGGTGTCCATGCGCTTGCCCACCGCCTTCACGCGCTCGAGTGCGAACTGCATCGCCTCGCGCACCGCGGCCTGCGGGCCGTTGTAGCCGTCCACGTCGAAGCCGTCGCAGTGGACGGTGACGGCCTGCTTCTGCAGCACCTTGCCGAGGCGCATCGTGCGGTTGATGTCGGTGCCGACGAGCACCAGCACGTTGGAGGGCTCGGGTGACGTGACGTAGGCCTCGAGCCCGCCGGGATCGGGCAGCGCCTCGTCGTCCTCGTCGTCGGCCGTCTTGCGCTTCCCCTTGAACAGCCGCTCGACGTGCGAGAGCACGACGACGCGGCGCTCGCCGAGCATCGGCAGCGTCCGTGCGGCCATGACGACATCGTCGGTCCTCGCGTCGCCGGCGGTGAAGCGTTCGACGTTGAACGCCCGGAGATCCTCCTCGACGAGCCCGACCAGGCGCGCCACGACCTCGTCCCGGCCCACGTCGTCGTCGCCAATGACGAGGTAGACGGGCGCCACGGTGCCCTTCTTCAGGGCCGCCGCGAGCTCAGCGGAGGTCATGCGTCAGGGCTCCGCGCACCGCGGCGCGGGGCGCGGTGACCGTTGCGCTGCGAGGCCGCGGAGTGTCCAGGGCACGGCTAGAAGGCTTCGAGGATGGCCGAGACGGTGCGGCGCGCCACCGTGTCGGCGATGCGGTCGGCCGCCGCGCGGTTCTGGCCGAGGAACGCCGACGCGTCGAGCGCCCCGGTGCCGGTGGTGAGGTCGTACTCGTCGAGGATCTCGAGCGACGGGTTCTCCCAGATCAACTTGTTGGCCTTGACGTCGCGGAACTCGACCTTCAGCTGCACGCGCACGATGTAGCGCGTGGCCTGGTTGTTCTCGTTGAACCCGCTCGGCTCCAGGCTGAGGCCCGACACGGTGCCCGAGAGGATGGCATCGGCGCCGTCGGTGATGGCGATCACCTGGTAGCGTCCGCGACCGACGAACTCGCTGCGCACGCGCTGCGTGAAGAGCTGCTCGATGTCGTAGACCGACGTGTTGTTGGCGAAGATCGGGATGCCGATCACCCGGATGTACGACGGCAGGAAGCTGCCCCGTCCGGCGAGGTTGTATCCGCACGCAGCCTGGAGGGCCGCCGCCGCTGGCAACAGCCCGGCCACGAACGCGCGACGCGTAAGCTCGGACGTCACTTCACCACCACGCTGACCAGGCGTCCCGCCGCGACGATGACCTTGACGATCGTCTTGCCGTCGGTGTGCGCCCTGACGTTGGGCTCTGCGAGTGCCGCCTCGCGGACGACGTCCTCGGGCGCGCCGGCCGGCACCGTGACCCTCCCACGCACCTTGCCGTTGACCTGCACGGGCAACTCGACCGCCTCCTCGCGCGCCACCTCGGGATCGCTCACCGGCCAGCCCGCGGCGACGATGCCGCCGCCGTGCCCGAGTATCTCCCACAGCTCTTCGGCCATGTGTGGCGCGAACGGCGAGAGCAGCCGCACCAGCGCCTCCACCGCCTCGCGCGCCGCGGCACGTGTGCCTGCCGGCAACTCCTCCGCTGCGGCCGTGGCCTCGGCGGCTGCGCGCCGGCCCGGACGGAAGAGGCCCGTCGTATCGCCGAAAGCGTAGAGCTCGTTGACCAGTTCCATCAGGCCCGAGATCGCGGTGTTCAGGTGGACACGCGGGTACAGGTCGTCGGTCAGCTTCAGGATGGTCTGGTGCGCCTTGCGGCGCAGCGCACGCTCAGGCGCCGAGAACTCCGCGACCTCGCTCACCCGGGGCGCGGCGCCCAGCACACCAGCCAGCGGCTCGACGAACCGCCACACCCGCGTGAGGAACCGGAAGCTGCCCTCGAGCCCGGTGTCGGTCCATTCGACTTCCTTCTCGGGCGGCGCGACGAACATCACGTAGAGCCGCAGCGCGTCGGCGCCGAACTTCGCGATCATCTCGTCGGGATCGACGACGTTGCCCTTGGACTTGGACATGACCTGTCCGTCCTTGAGCACCATGCCCTGCGTGAGGAGCCTCGTGAACGGCTCGTCGTGCGCGACCATGCCGAGGTCTCGGAACACGCGCGCGAAGAACCGCGAATAGATCAGGTGCAGGATGGCGTGCTCGACGCCCCCGCTGTAGAAGTCCACCGGCGCCCAGTAGTTGCACCTGGCCGGATCGAACGCCTGCGTGTCGTTCTTCGCATCGGTGAACCGGTAGAAGTACCAGGACGAGTCGAAGAACGTGTCCATCGTGTCGGTCTCGCGCCGCGCGGCGCCACCGCACTTCGGGCACGACACGTTGACGAACTCGGGAAGCTGCGCGAGGGGCGACTCGCCCTTCCCCGTGAACTCGACGATCTTGGGCAGTTCCACCGGGAGCTGGTCGTCGGGCACCGGCACCACGCCGCACGAGGGGCAGTGGATCATCGGGATGGGCGTGCCCCAGTACCGCTGCCGCGAGACGCCCCAGTCCTTCAGCCGGTACTGGATGGTCCGGGTGCCGATGCCGCGCGCCTCGGCTGCCGCGGCCATCTTCTGCCAGGCCTCCGGGGTCGGCAGGCCGCTGAACTCGTCGGAGTTCACGCTCTCGCCGTCCTCGGTGAACGCCTCGGTCATCGTCGCGCCGTCCGCCTTCGCCAAGGCTGCGGCGGACAGGTCGGCCGCGGGACCATCAATCGGCTTGACCACGACGCGGACGTCGAGGCCGTACTTGCGTGCGAACTCGAAGTCGCGCTCGTCGTGCGCGGGCACGGCCATGATGGCGCCCGTGCCGTAGCCGCCGAGCACGAAGTTGGCCACCCACACCGGCACCGTCTCGCCGGTGAAGGGGTTCATGGCCCGACGGCCCGTGTCGAAGCCTTCCTTCTCCACCTCGCCCGACATGCGCCCCAGCCGATCCTGCTGGCGGAAGCGCTCGGCCTGCCGACGAAAGCCTTCGGGGTCGGCCGACTCGCGCGCGAAGCGCTCGACGAGTTCGTGTTCGGGCGCGATCAGCACGAACGTCGCGCCGTAGATCGTGTCGATGCGCGTCGTGAAGATCTCGATGCCGTCGGCGGTGGCGCGGCCCAGATCGTCGGCAATCGGGAACGTGGCCTGCACGCCCTCCGACTTCCCGATCCAGTTGCGCTGCATCGTCAGCACCTTCTCGGGCCAGTCGGGCAGGCGGTTGGTGCCCTCGAGCAGTTCCTCGGCGTAGTGCGTGATGCGGAGGAACCACTGCTCCAGTTCACGCGAGGTGACGTGCGTGCCGCAGCGCCAGCAGGCGCCGTCGATCACCTGCTCGTTGGCGAGCACGGTGAGACAGCTCGGGCACCAGTTCACCGTGGAGCGCCGGCGATACGCCAGGTCGCGCTCGAACATGCGGATGAACAGCCACTGGTTCCAGCGGTAGTAGTCGGGCAGGCAGGTCGCCAGCTCGCGGCCCCACGCGTAGCTGATGCCGAGGCGCTGGAGCTGCCCCTTCATGTACGCGATGTTGTCGAGCGTCCACTGCTCCGGGTGCAGGTTGTTCTTGATGGCGGCGTTCTCGGCCGGCAGACCGAACGCGTCCCAGCCGAAGGGGTGCAGGACGTTGGCGCCCTGCATGCGCTTCAGGCGGGCGACCACGTCGCCAATCATGTAGTTGCGCACGTGTCCGACGTGGGCGCGTCCCGACGGGTACGCGAACATCTCGAGGCAGTAGAACGACGGCTTCGACGCGTCCTCGGAGACCTCGAAGGCCCCGGTCGCGGTCCAGCGTTCCTGCCACTTCTTCTCGATGGATTGCGGGGAATATTCGGCCACGGCTCGAACGACGATTATACCGGCAGGGCGCGGTGCCCACCGCGCCGTCACCGCGCCCAGCATGAGGCGGACGGCCGGGACGGCCGTCCCTACCTGCGTGCCCGGACGGCTGGGACAGCCGTCCCTACCTCGCGATGCCGCGAATGCCGGACCCACCACGGTAGGGCGGGCCGTCCCTACCTGCGTGCCCGGACGGCTGGGCCAGCCGTCCCTACCTACGTGTGTGCTAGCGTGTCGCGCCATGCACCGCCTCCGAACTCTCAGCCTGGTCCTCGCCCTGGCCGGGACGCCGGCCCTCACCGCCGCCCAGCCGGCGGCCCTGCCCCGCCCCGAGTTCCCGAACCCGCAGTTCGAGCGCAGGGACTGGGTCAACCTCAACGGTCCCTGGCAGTTCGGGTTCGACGACGGGAACGTGGGGCTTCGGGAGGGGTGGCACGCGGGCGGCGGCCGGTTCGACAGGACCATCGTGGTGCCGTTCGCCTTCGAGAGCCCGAAGAGCGGCATCGGCGACACGACCTTCCACCCCGTCGTGTGGTACCGGCGCGACGTGTCGGTGCCGGCCGGGTGGAAGGGGCGCCGCGTGCTGCTGCGGTTCGGCGCCGTGGACTACCACGCCACCGTCTGGCTGAACGGGCAGAAACTGGGCGAGCACGAGGGCGGCAGCGCCCCGTTCGCGTTCGACGTCACCGACCAGCTGAAGGGGGGCGCCGCCACCCTCGTCGTCCGCGCCGAGGACCCGCCGACCGACCGCTTCGTGCCGCGCGGCAAGCAGTACTGGAAGGAGAAGTCCGAGGGCATCTTCTACACGCGGACGAGCGGGATCTGGCAGACGGTGTGGCTCGAGGCCGTTGGCGACAGCTACCTCACGCACGTGCGGACGACCCCGTCGATGGACGGCGCGGTGCGCTTCGACGCGCGGCTCGCGCGGGCCACGGACGGGCAGGTGCTGCGTGCCGTGGTGAGCTTCGGCGGCGCCGAGGTGGCGCGGGGCGAAGCGAGGGCCGAGGGGGACCGTGCCTCGCTCGGGCTGGCCGTGGCCGATCCCCGGCTGTGGAACGTCGGGCAGGGCAACCTCTACGACGTGCGCCTCGAACTGGTGCGCGGCGGAGCCGTCGTGGACACGGTGCACACCTACTACGGGTATCGCGAGGTGTCGGTGGACGCCGGCGGCCTGCAGTTCAACGGCCGGCGCCTCTACCTGCGCATGGTGCTCGACCAGGGCTACTGGCCCGAGTCGCTGCTCACGCCGCCGTCGGACGAGGCCATCCAGTACGACATCAAGACGTCGATGGCGATGGGCTTCAACGGCGCGCGCAAGCACCAGAAGGTGGAGGACCCGCGGTTCCTGTACTGGGCCGACAAGCTGGGCTACCTCGTGTCGGGCGAAATGGCCAACGCCTATCTGTACGACGACCGCTACGTGGCGCGGTTCACGCGCGAGTGGCTCGAGGTGCTCGAGCGCGACATCAACCACCCGTCGATCGTGATGTGGATTCCCATCAACGAGAGCTGGGGCACGCCCAACCTGCGCGACCGGCGCCAGCAGGCGCATCTCAAGGCGAACTACTGGCTCACCAAGTCGATCGACGCGACGCGGCTGGTGATCGAGAACGACGGCTGGGAGCACGTGGACACGACCGACCTGTTCGGCATCCACGACTACGCGCGCACGGGCGAGATGCTGGCGAAGAAGTATGCCGTGCTCGCGAACCCCGACGCGCGCATCCCCGACAACGGCCGCGCCGCGCTCGTGCCGGGCTACGAGTACAACGGCTCGCCCATCTTCCTCTCGGAGTTCGGCGGCATCGCGTACCGCGCGCCGGGATCGCCCGTGCCCGAGGGGGCGTGGGGCTACTCCGGTGTCGAGAAGACGCCGGAAGACGCGCTGGCGCGCCTGCGCGGCCTCTACGAGGGCATCGCGAAGGTGCCGCGCATCATCGGCGTCTGCTACACGCAGCTGACCGACGTCGAGCAGGAGATCAACGGGCTGCTCACGTACGACCGCAAGCCGAAGTTCGACGTGGACGCCGTCAAGGCCATCAACGACCTGCTGCGCCCGTGAGGGCGGCCCGCGGTGCTCAGCGGAGGCGCATGCGCGCCATCATCGCGGCCATGCGCGGGTCACCGCGCAGGCCGTCGACCACGGGGTGGACCTTGAGGCTGGTCATCCAGTACGACCGCTCCCGATAGGCGTCCTGCAGCGCGTCGAATGCGCGGTCGGTCTCGCCCAGATAGGCGTAGACAGCGACGAACAGGAACGGGTCCACGTATCGCGTGCGCTCGAACGACTGCAGGCGGCGGAGCATCGCTTCGGCGTCGGCGCGCTGGTGACCGACGGCGTGATTGCACGCCGCCACGAAGATGTCCGAGAGATCGCCACCCGTGAGGGCGGCCGCGCGCCGCGCGGCCTCCAGCCCTGCCACATGGTCACCACGGGCCGCGTGTGACGCCGAGGCGTACAGCCAGGCGAGGTACGTGTGGGGATCCATCGCCAGCGCGGCATCGGCCTGTGCGATCGCCTCGGCGTAGCGGTGCTCCAGGTAGTAGCTCAACGCGCGAAGCGCGACGTAGTTCGCGCGCGTGGGGTCGATGGCCCTCGCGCGGGCCGAATGCCGATCGGCCTCGGCGAATCGGCCGAGGCGCGCGAGGAACTCGGCATAGGCCTGGTGGGCCGGGGCGCTGTTGGGTGCCAGGGCGAGCGCGCGCTCGAAGCTGGTCTCGGCGGCCTCCCAGTCCCAGGTGAAATCGGCCGCCACCTCGCCGAGCGCGACGTGCGCCATGTCGAGATTGGGGTCGAGTGCGAGGGCGCGGCGGGCCGCACGCTCGGCCTGCGGGTAGGCATCGCGCGGCGCGAGCAGCGTGAGGCTGCCGGCAAGCGTGTACGAACTGGCCAGGCCCGCGTGGGCCAGCGCGAAGTCGGGCGCGAGGCGGATCGCCCGTTCGAAGGCGTCGCGGGCCGTGAAGATGTGGCCCACGTCGCGCATCGACGTCGCCAGCGCGAGCGCCCCGGACAGGTAGGCCTCGCCGGCCTCCGTGCCGACTGCCGCACGACGACCCGCCGGGACTGCAGTCGCCGACAGCGGCCGTGCGAGCGCAGCCGACACGCGACCGGCAATCGCGCCGTGACTGGCGAGCAGGTCGTTGGCGTCGCCGACGACCTCGTCGTGCCACAGCCGCTGCCCCGTCGCGACGTCCACGAGGGCCATGCGCACGCGCCACCCCGTGGCTGCGGGAACGACATCGCCGGCGAGCACGGCGTCCACCTGCAGCGTCCGCCCCGCCTTCACGGGTTCGGACGGCTGCTCCAGGTACGTCGCCATGGTCGCCACCGGGCGCACCGTGAGACCGGCCACGTGCCCGAGCGAGGACGAAAGCCCCTCGACCATGCCCAGCCGCCAGGCCGGATCGTCAAGGACTCGCCCCGGGCCGGCCTCGCCGACGGCGAGCGGCAGCACCGCCAGGCTGGCAACGGCGTGAGGGGCGACGGGCGTCGCCGCGCTGGACGCCGGCGCGGCCGACGTACCGCCGTCGTCGCGCCAGCCGGTGCTCGCCGACCACGCGCCACCGGCGACGGCCAGTGCGACCAGGACCACCGCGGCAGCCACGGCCCGGCGGGGCGGCATGCGGTCGCGCAGCCGGCGCCACCACGCCTCGTCCCTGGCCGACACGCGCGCGCCGGCGAGGTAGCGCTCGATGTCGTCGGCCAGCTCTCCAGCCGACGCGTAGCGGGCCGTCGGATCGACGCGACGCGCCTTGCCCACGATCAGCCGGAGCGACGGCGGCAGTTCGGGCCGCGTCTCCCCAGAAGCACCGGTGACCTCGGGCGCCAGCAGGCGCTCCAGCAGCACGCCGAGACTGTAGACGTCGCTGGCGGCCGTGAGGCCACGCTCGCCCTTCACCTGCTCAGGCGATGCGTAATCGGGAGTGAACGCGCGATACTCGGTGATGGTCTGCTCGCCAGCCTGTCCGGGGTCGAGCATGCGCGCGATGCCGAAGTCGAGCAGCTTCGGCACCCCACCGCCGGTGACCAGGATGTTGGACGGCTTGAGATCGCGATGGACGATGCGGCGTTGGTGCGCGTGGGCCACCCCGCGGCAGACGTCGACGAACAGGCGAAGGCGATCGCCGGGTGCCAGCTCACGCGCCTGGCACCAGGCGTCGATCCGCAGGCCCTCGACATACTCCATCACGAAGTACGGCTCGCCCTCGTCGCTCACGCCACCATCGAGCAGGTGCGCGATGTTGGGGTGGTTCAACGAGGCGAGGATCTGCCGCTCGCGCCGGAAGCGCCGCGCGAGATCGCTCCATGCCCACGAGCGTCCGACGATCTTGAGGGCCACCTGCCGCTCGAACTCGCCGTCGGCGCGCTCGGCCAGGAAGACGGCGCCCATGCCCCCACGACCAATCTCGCGCACGATCCGATAGGGTCCGAAGCGGCGGCCGGCAACGGACGGGCCGGCGAACCACGCGGCCATTCCTTCAGCGCCGTTGTCGGCCAGCGGTCCCTTCGTGTCGTCGTGCGCCGCGAGGAGCGACTCGACCTCCGCGCGCAGACCATCGTCTCCGTCGCACAGCGATGCGATCAGTGCCTCGCGGTCGTCGGCCGGCGCTTCGACCACGCGCGTGAAGATGGCCTTGAGCCTCTGCCAGTTCCGGGCATCCATGCGAAGTGCGACCTACAGCATAGCGTCGCCCGGCGGGTTCGCGACGGCGCCGGGCTCGACCGGCACCGTCGTCAACGCGGGCAACCCGTGCGACGCAGCCTGCGGGCCGCCACGGTCGCCGCAATCGCGCCGGCGACGAGGCTCCAGGCCACGATGCGTCCCACGCGCACGTGCGCGCCGCCGAGTCGATACCAGTCGACGAGCGTGAGCAGCACGCCCATCCCGGCGACGACCTGCAGGAAGCGTCCGATCCAGAACTGCCAGAGCATGGGGGGACTAGACGGGCAGCGAGAGCTCGCGGGCAGCCTGGCGCTGCGCCGCATCGAGTGTCACGCATCGCGTCAGGGGGTTGCTGCGCGTGGAACCACCGTGCCGTCCTCGCTCCCGATCCTCGGGGAGCACGTCGAGATAGCGGCCGCCCGTGGACCGGCTGACGGCGGGCGACAGCTTCCCCTTCCCGACTCGGGCACCACTCACCAGGTGTACGCGCTCAGCAGGCGAGAGCTGCGCCACGGGCGCACCGTGCCTCGTGATCACGATCGTGGCCCCAGCCTCCGCTTCGGCACCGGCGCTCGAGAGCGTGGCCTTCAACTCCTGGATTGAGACCTGCTTCATGGTCCAATGCTACGGGTATCTCAGGTCCGAACAAAGGACCGTCACTGGTCCGATCGGGTGACCAGGGGATGTGATCGCAGCACCTTCACCACCTCGCGACCGCGTCGGTCGGGGCCGGCCGCGTCTCGCCAGGTCGGATCGGCAGACGGGGAGCCGTGCAGCACGTCCACGGTCGCGTCGAGACACGCGCGGAGCGCCTGCAGGTCGTAGCCGCCCTCCGTGACCACGGCGAGCCGGCCGCCGCACGACTGCACGGCACGCGCCCGGATCGCGGTGAGCCACGCGCGGAAGCCCTCGGTCGTGACGCGCTGCGATCCGAGTGGGTCGTCCTGGTGCGCGTCGAAGCCGGCAGAGACCAGGATCACGTCCGGCGAGAACCGCCGGAGCGCGGGATCGACGACCTCGTTCCAGACCAGCGCGTGATCGGCGTCGGTGGCGCCCGCCTCGAGCGGCACGTTCAGTGTGAAGCCGACACCAGCGCCATGCCCGATCTCGGTGGCCGCGCCGGTGCCCGGGTAGAACGGGAACTGGTGGGTGTTGACGACGAACACCGAGGGGTCCGAGTAGAACGCCCACTGGGTCCCGTTGCCGTGGTGGACGTCGATGTCCACCACGGCCACACGCACGGCGCCGGCTGCGCGCACCGCAGCGGCAGCGATGGCCACGTTGGAGAGCAGGCAGAAGCCCATCGCCTGGGCGCGCTCGGCGTGGTGCCCGGGCGGCCGCACGATGGCGAGGGCGGGGGTCTTCGCCGACCACGCCTGGAGCGCAGCCTCGCAGGCGGCCCCTGCGGCCAGGCGGGCCACCTCGTACGAAGCGGGCGAGGTGAAGGTGTCGGCGTCGATGGCCGTCGCGCGGCCGCGGCGCGCGGCGAGATCGGCCAGGTAGTCCGCGTCGTGGATGCGCAGGATCTCGGCGTCGGTGGCCTCGCGTGGTGTGCGGACGTCGATGCCGAGGTCGCGGGCGCGCAGGGCCGCGGCCCGCATCACCTCGCCGCGCTCAGGCGATTCGGGATGGCCGGCGGGCGTGAGGTGATCGAGGACGCGGTCGGTGAAGAACAGGACCATTCGGAACAGCCTACAGCCTACGGCCTACGGCCTGCGGTCGCGAAGGAGATCCGTGGCGCGGACGCGGAGGCGGCGCAACTCGGCTTCGAGGTCGAGACGACGCTGTTCGAGCGCGGCATCGTCGGCGTCTGCAGGCACGTAGAAGGGCGGGCCGACGGCGATGGCAATCCGCGTGAACGGCTTCGGCACCTGCGTGCGATCCCAGCTCTTCGCGTGCCACGCCGAGGCCGACTCGGCCTGGAACGGGAGGATCGGCTGGCCCGTGGCCTTGGCGAGCCAGAGGGCCCCGGGCTGGGCGTGCTCGGCCGGACCGCGGGGGCCATCGAGGGTGAAGGCCGTGGGATGACCCTGCGCCATGAGGCGCTTCATCTGCACGAGGGCCTTCACGCCCCCGCGCGACGAAGACCCACGGGCAGTCCCGTAGCCGAACCGCTCGATGATTCGCGCGATCCACTCGCCGTCGAAGTTCTCGCTCGTGATCACGACGATGCCGCGATCGCGGAAGAACATCATGCCCGGCAGGATGCGCCCGTGCCAGAACGCGATGATGGGCCGCTGGCCCGCGGCCACGATGCGGTCGTAGGCCTCGGCGCCCTCGCTCGTGTAGCGCCACGTACGCCCGAGCGCGGCGATGAGCGGCACACCGACGCCGGCAATCAGCGCGATCTGCCGGCGCTTGGCCGCCGACTGCTCCCACGCGGGACGGCGATCGACTTGCGTCATGCGCTCAGTGTTCTCACCAGCCCAGGGCCTACAGCCTACAGCCTACCCGTGCCGACATTCGACATTCGGCGTTCTGCGTTGGCCGTTCGCCGTCATGCGCTATGCGTCATGCGCCAACCGTCCTGCCTTGCGCAGCCGGCCTTCGGTCCACGTCATGAGATCGACCATCTGGATCTCGTCGGTGCCGGGGGTGCTGGCCTGTGCGCCCTTGAGCATGATGGCGCAGAACGGACAGCCCATCACGATGGTGTTCGCGCCCGTGGCCTTCAGTTGGTCGAAGCGGGTCTGACTGATGCGCGTGCCGGCTTCGTGCTCCTCGAAGAGCAGTCCCCCGCCGGCGCCGCAGCAGAACGGGTTGTCCTTCGTGCGCTCGGGCTCGGCGACCGCTCCGCCGTAGCGCTCGATCAGCGCGCGCGGCGCCTCGTGCTCGCCGGCGTAGCGACCGAGGTAGCACGGATCGTGGTAGGTCACGGTCTCGCCTTCGAGGCGCACCGGACGCTCGTAGCGCGTCAGGCGCTCGACCAGCGTCGAGGCGTGCACGACCTTGCCTTCGAAGCCGAAGGCCCTGTAGTCGTGGCCGAGCGTCTTCAGGCAGTGCGGGCACGAGGTCACGACCTTCGTGACGCCCGCGTTCTGCAGGTCGTCGACGTTGGCCGTCGCCAGTTCCTGGAACTGGTACTCGTTGCCCGTGCGCTTGGCGACGTCGCCCGTGCAGCGCTCCTTGCTCAGCACGCCGAACGTCTTGCCCTGGGCACGCAGGATCTCGGCCAGCGACCGCAGCGACTTCTGGAAGTCGGGCTCGGTGCCGCCCGCGCAACCGAGCCAGAGCAGGTACTCGTGCTTCGACGGGTCGAACGTCTCGAACTGCGCCGACGCGACGAACTTCTGGCGCGTGTCGGAGGTCTGCCCCCAGAGGTTCCCGCGCCGCTCGAGGTTGTTGTAGACGGGCGCCAGGTAGTCGGGCGCGTCGCCGTTGCTCACGAGGCCACGCCGCGCGCCGATGATGACCGGCGTGTGCTCCACGCCGACCGGGCACGCGTCCTCGCACGCGCCACACGTGGTGCACTGCCAGAGCACGCCGGGGTCGTACACGTCGGCGAGCGTCCTGTCTGCCTCGCCGGCCAGGAGCGCCGCTTCGTTCTGCAGGATCAGCGTCTTCGGGTTGAGCAGTTTGCCCGTCGCCGTGGCCGGGCAGTTCTCCATGCAGCGCCCGCACTCCACGCACGTGAACGCGTCGAGCACCGCCTTCTTCGGCAGGTCCTTGACGGTCTCGAACCCGACCTCCTCCTTCTCGAAGTCGAGGTTCGGCACGGTGCCGAGCTGCGGCGACTCGAAGAACACCGTCGCGGGCGAGAGGATCAGGTGCAGGTGCTTGGAGTTGGGGACCAGCACGAGGAACGTGAAGATCACCAGCATGTGCACCCACCAGTTCACGCGCGAGGCGAGACCGGCGGCGAGCACCAGGTCGAGCAGGAACGTGACCATCAGCGTGGCGATGAACACGCCGATGAGGATGGACTCCTTCGACACGGTCTCCCCGAGCGCACGGGGACGGACGATGCCGCGACGGACGAGCAGGAACACGATGCCCGCGAGCACCGCCAGGCAGAACGGCACGAGCAGGTACGTGTAGACGCGGAACGCGATCGTGTCGGTGAGGTCTGCGATGCCCAGGCCGTGGAGCGTCTCGACCAGCGTGTAGCCGCCGAACGCCACGAACCCCCAGAAGACGAACAGGTGCGCGAAGCCGACCCACGGCTTGCGCGCGATCACCTTCTGCTGGAAGACGACCTCGAGGAGGAACCGCTCCACGCGGCGCGGCAGGCCGTCGAGGGAGAGCTCACCCGGCGCCGCCTGCAGCAGGCGCCATCGGGTGGCCATCTGGGCGGAGAAGAGGCCGACGCTGGCGAGGACGACTACCCAGAACGCGAGCGTCTCGAACATGGCGACGAGGATAGCAGCCTGGCGGACGGCGGGGCCACCTTCGCGCCTTGCGCTCCGGTGCCCAAGGACGGCCGTCCCTACCGACGTAGTTCCGCGATGAGTGCCGGAACGATCTCGAACAGATCGCCGGCGATGCCGTAATCGGCCAGCTCGAAGATCGGCGCCTCGGGGTCCTTGTTGATCGCGACGATGGTGCGGGCTCCCTTCATGCCGACGACGTGCTGGATGGCGCCCGAGATGCCGAGCGCGAGATACAGCTTCGGCGCGACCGTCTGGCCCGAGCTGCCGATCTGGCGGTCCATCGGTAACCACCCGTTGTCGCAGATCGGGCGCGAGGCCGCGAGCTCGGCGCCCAGCGCCTCGGCCAGTTCGCGCACGAGATCGAGGTGCTCGGGTCCCTTGATGCCGCGCCCCACCGACACGATGCGCTCGGCGGCGGTGAGATCCACGGCCTGCTTGGCCTCCTGGAAGGGCGCGTCGGGCCTCTGCCGCACCGCGGCGGCATCCAGCGACACGGCCTGCGCCTGCACGGGCGCGGGCGCGCTGCCCCTCTGCAGCGCGTCGGCACGCACGGCACCAGCCTGCAGCGTGGCGAAGTGCGGTGCATCGCCCACGACCCGCACATCGGCGAGCAACCGCGCCTGGAACACGGGCCGCGTGAACCGGAACCCGTCGCCCGTGGCGGCCATTGCGACGCAGTCCGACACGAGTCCCCGCGACAACCGCGTGGCCAGCTTCGGCATGAAGTCGCGCGCCTGATAGGTGTGCGCCGCGACGACGAGCGACGGCGCGACCGTGCCGACGACCTCGGCCAGGGCCGCCACGTAGCCGTCGGCCGTGTAGGTGGCCAGCGCGGCGTGCTCGACCACGAGCACCTGGGCCACCTGCGCCTCGGCCAGCGCCGCCGACACCGCGCCGGGATCCTGTCCGGCGACGACCACGGTGACCGGCGCGCCGAGTGTCTGGGCCGCCGCAATGGCTTCCCAGGTGGCGCGATGCACCTGCCCGCCGGCGTGTTCCGCGATGACGAGGATCACGATGCCACCACCCGGGCTTCATCGCGCAGCACGCGCACCAGTTCCCGCGCGGCTTCAGCCGGCGTGCCGGCAATCATGCGCGTCTCCTTCTGCTTCTCGGGGGCCCGGAGATCGACCACCTGCTGCGCCACCTGCAGCGCGGAAGGCGTCACCACCCGGATCTCCTTCTTCTTGGCGGCCATGATGCCCTTGAGCGTGGCGTACCGCAGCTGGTTGATGCCGCTCTGGATGGTGAGCAGCGCGGGCAGCGGCATCTCGAGCCACTGGAACCAGCCGCCTTCGAGCTCGCGCTTGACGCGCAGCCCCGCGCCCTGCACCTGCACGTCCATGATGATGGTCGCGTGCGGCACGCCGAGCCGCTCGGCGACGATCACGCCCGTCTGCCCGAATCCCATGTCGTCGGACTGCAGCCCGGTGAGCACGAGGTCCGGCGACTCGGGACCGATGGCGGCCGCCAGGGCGTCGGCCACGGCGAAGGCATCGGCCTGCGCCAGCGCGTCGCCCTCGACGTGCAGCGCGCGATCGGCGCCGCGCGCGAGCGCCTCGCGGAGCACCTGCGTGACGCGCGCCGGCCCGGCCGACACGGCGATCACCTCGCCACCGTGCGCCTCGCGCAGCCGCAGCGCGGCCTCGAGCGCGTACGCGTCGGGCTCGTTCATCTCGAACTCGGCATCGGCGTCGCGAATCCAGGTGCGCGCCTCGTTCGGGCGCACCTGCCAGTCGCGCGTGACGACCTGTTTGATGCAGACAGCGATCTTCATGGGATTCAGAAGCCTATGGCCTACAGCCTACAAGCCTACCCGAGGCCGCGACTCGCGACGACCAGGGGGCTCTTCGAACGACCAACCCGGTGGCGAGTCGCCGTGCGCGACAGGCAGGCTGCAGGCCGTAGGCTGCAGGCCTATTCTTCGTACGCCTTGAACAACAGGCTGGCGTTGGTGCCGCCGAAGCCGAAGGAGTTCGACAGTGCGTACCGGATGCGGCCCTGGCGCGCGACGTGCGGCACGTAGTCGAGGTCGCAGCCCGGGTCGGGGTCGTCGAGGTTGATCGTCGGCGGCATCGTCTGGTGACGGATGGCCAGCGCGGTGATGCCCGCCTCGAGCCCGCCGGCCGCGCCGAGCAGGTGGCCGGTCATCGACTTGGTGGACGAGACGGCCAGCGTGCGCGCGTGGTCGCCGAAGGCGGTCTTGATCGCCTGCGTCTCGGTGGGGTCGTTGACCGGCGTGGACGTGCCGTGCGCGTTGATGTAGTCCACGACGGACGGGTCGATGCCGGCCTTGCGCATGGCCATGCGCATGGACCGCACCGCGCCCTCGCCGCCCTCGGGCTGGTTGGTCATGTGGAAGGCGTCGCCGGTGGACCCGTAGCCGACGACTTCCGCGTAGATCGTGGCGCCGCGCGCCTGCGCGCGCTCGAGTTCCTCGAGGATGACGATCCCCGAGCCCTCGCCGATGATGAAGCCGTCGCGGTCCTTGTCGAACGGACGGCACGCCTTCTCGGGCGCGTCGTTGCGCGTCGAGAGGGCGCGCATCGAGCCGAACCCGCCGACGCTCATGGGCGTGACCGCGGCCTCGGCGCCGCCGCAGATCATCACGTCGGCGTCGCCGCGCTTGATGATCTCGTAGGAATCGCCGATGGCGTGGGCCGACGCCGAGCACGCCGTGCACGACGCCTGGTTGGGCCCGCGGGCGCCGAAGCGGATCGACACCTGTCCCGAGGCGAGGTTGATGATCGCCGACGGGATGAAGAAGGGCGAGATCTTGCGCGGCCCGCCGGCGATGTACGCCTCGTGCTCGCGCTCGATCGTGCCGAACCCGCCGATCCCCGACGCGATGTAGACGCCGACGTCGAACGAGTTCTCGGGCGTGATCTCCAGCTTCGCATCGTCCACGGCGAACTGGCTCGCGGCGATCGCGTACTGGATGAAGGGGTCGATCTTCTTGACCTCCTTCTTCTCGACGTAGTCGAGCGGATTGAAGCCCTTGACCTCACCCGCGATCTGCGTCGAGAACGCCGATGCGTCGAAGTGGGTGATCCGGGCGATCCCCGTACGGCCGGCACACAACGCCTCCCAGTTGGCCTCGGTGCCAATCCCGAGCGACGACACCAGCCCGACCCCCGTCACCACGACTCGCCTGGACACTCCCCCTCCGTCCCCGGTTCCCTACCGGTGTGGCAGTTGCCTACTTCTTGCCCTTGCCGTGCTGCTCGATGTAGGCGATGGCCTCGCGCACGCGCGTGATCTTCTCGGCGTCGTCGTCGGGGATCTCGACCCCGAACTCCTCCTCGAACGCCATCACGAGTTCGACGACGTCGAGCGAGTCGGCGCCCAGGTCGTCCACGAACGACGCATCCGGCGTGACCTCTTCCTCGTCCACGCCCAGCTGCTCCACGATGATGCTCTTGACCTTGTCTGCCACAGACGACATCTGCCACTCCTCCTGCTCAGGCGTACATGCCGCCGTTGACGGCGAGCACCTGCCCGGTGATGTAACCAGCCGCATCAGATGCGAGGAAGCACACCGCCGCGGCCACATCCTCCGGCGTGCCCAACCGACCGAGCGGGATCGCCGACGTCCAGTTGGCCTGGGCGTCGGAGCTGATGTCCCGCGTCATGTCCGTGTCGATGAGCCCCGGAGCCACCACGTTGACCGTGATGGATCGCGAGGCGACTTCGCGCGCGAGCGCCTTCGAGAAGCCGATGATGCCGGCCTTGGTCGCCGCGTAATTGGTCTGCCCGGGGTTGCCGCTCTGGCCCACCACCGAGCTGATGCTGACGATGCGCCCGCTGCGCTGCTTCAGCATGGTCTTGAGCACGGCCTGCGTGCACAGGAAGGTGCCCGTGAGGTTGGTCGCGACCACCGCGTCCCAGTCCTCGCGCTTCATGCGCAGCAGCAGCTGGTCGCGCGTGATGCCGGCGTTGTTGACCAGGATGTCGAGGCGACCGAAGCGCTCCACCGTGGTCTCGACCACGCGGTGCACGGCCTCGGCATCCGACACGTCGGCGGCCAGCGCCAGCGCCTGTCCCCCGGCGGCCGTCACCTCGGCCGCCACGGCCGCGGCCGCGTCGCCGCGCGAGGTCAACACCACGGTCGCGCCGGCACCGGCCAGCACGAGCGCCGTCTGACGCCCGATGCCGCGCGACGCGCCGGTGACCACCGCTACCTTGCCAGAAAGATCGATCCTCACGATGCTGCGAAGAGCGCCTCCACCGCGGCGAGTTGATCAGGGGATCCGAAGCTCACGACCCGAGCCTCGCGGTCGATCTTGCGCACCAGGCCCGCGAGCACCGTGCCAGGGCCGACCTCAACATACGCGCGCACACCGGCCGACACAAGATACCCGATGACGTCCTCCCAGCGCACGGCACCCGACACCTGGGCCACCAGCGCGTCGATGGCCGACGGGCCGTCGGCCTTCGGCTGCGCATCGACGTTGGCCACCACCGGCACGCGCGGCGCCTGCACGGCGAGGGCGCGCAGTTCCGGCTCGAGCCGCGCCTGCGCCGGCGCCATGAGGGCGCAGTGGAACGGCGCGCTCACGTTGAGCGGGATGACCCGCTTGGCGCCCCGGGCCTTCGCCTCGGCCCCGGCGCGGTCCACGGCCGCGCGAGCCCCTGCAATCACCACCTGGCCGGGTGCGTTGAGGTTGGCCGGGCTCACCACCTCGCCCTGTGCCGCCGCCTCGCAGGCCGCGCCCACCGCCGCCGCGTCGAGGCCGAGCACGGCCGCCATGGCGCCCGCCCCCACCGGCACTGCCTCCTGCATGTAGCGCCCGCGATGCGAGACGATCCGCAGCGCGTCGGCAAACGCGAAGGTGCCCACGGCCACGTGCGCGGAGTACTCGCCGAGCGAGTGGCCGGCCGCGAACGCCGGCGCGAACCCGCGCGCCTCGAGCACGCGGTACGCCGCGATGCTGGTCGCGAGGATCGCCGGCTGGGTGTTCTCGGTGAGGGTCAACTGCTCGTCGGGCCCCTCGAAACAGAGCGTGCTCAGCGACCGGTCGAGCGCGGCGTCGGCCTCGTCGAACGCGGCGCGCGCCTCGGGAAAGGTCGACGCGAGGGCCTGGCCCATGCCGACGACCTGCGATCCCTGGCCTGGAAAGAGAAACGCGATCATTTCATCGTGTCCGAAGGGTCCCCGCCACGCGCGGCGTGCCGGAGGCCAGCAGTCCGTCCTGCAGTCGCGCGATCAACCGCTCGCGCGCGAACCGGGCCGCCAGCCGCACACCGGTGGCGATGGCGCGGGGCGACGACCGCCCGTGCCCGATCACACACACCTGACGCACGCCCAGCAGCGGCGCCCCCCCATATTCCGAGTAGTCGAGCCGTGCCCGGAAGCGCCGCAGCGCGCCTCGCGTGAGCACCGCCCCCACCTGCGCCGCCACCGATCGTGCGACCTCGTCGGCCATCAGCGCGTCGATGGCCTCCACGAGCCCCTCGCTCGTCTTGAGCACGACGTTGCCGGTGAAGCCGTCGCAGACGATGACATCGGCCGCGCCCGTGAACAGTTCCGAGGCATCGAGGTTGCCGACGAAGTGCAGGCGCGTCTGCGCGATCCGCGCGTGCGCCTCGCGCACCAGCGCCGTCCCCTTGCCCGGCTCCTCCCCGTTGGACAGCAACCCGACGCGGGGATGGTCCGTGCCGAGCACCACCGCCGCATAGGCCGCGCCGAGCCGCGCGAACGCGACCAGGTGGTCGGGCCGGCAACTCACGCTCGCCCCCGCATCGACGAGAATCGCGGCGCCCTCCCGGGTCGGCAGCGTGGCCGCCAGCGCGGGACGTTCCACGCCGTCGAGCAGCCCGAAGGCCGCATGCGCCGCCAGCACCGCGGCGCCCGAGTGCCCCGCCGTGAACAGCGCGACCGCATCGCCGGCCGCAACGGCCTCGGCCGCCACGCGCACGGACGCACCGGGGCGCCGACGGACGGCCACGGCCGGCTCGGCCATGCCGACGGCGTCGGGGGCGTCGAGAATGGAAATGGAGAGGCTGTCGACTTCGGGGAACCGGGCGAGCTCGTCCTCGAGCACCGCCCGAGACCCGACGAGGATCAGCGCGAGGCCATCCTCGCGGGCAGCCACCACGGCACCGTGTACGACCGTGCGGGGGGCATCGTCGCCCCCCATGGCGTCCACCGCGATGCGCATCCGCCTACGCCATGGCTCCGCAGGACACCTGCTCCGCCTTCGCCATGGCTCCGCGGGACAGCCTCTTCGCCATGGCTACGGCGGGATCAGGCTTCCTCGTTGACCGGGCGCACCTGGCGACCGCGGTAGTGCCCGCAGTTGCTGCACACCACGTGGGGCGGCTTCAACTCGTTGCACTGCGGGCAGGGGCCGAGGGCCACCGCCTTGAGGGCGTCGTGCGTGCGGCGCTTGGCCGTGCGGCTCTTCGAATGACGTCGCTTGGGATTCGGCATGACTCGTCTACTCGCGCGGTGCGTGATCGCCCGCGTCCTTCAGCAGGGACTTCAGACCCGCCAGACGCGGATCCTCCCACCGGTTCTCACACGTACACGTGGCCACGTTGCGGTTGATGCCGCACTGCGGACACAGCCCCTGGCAGTCCGGCCGGCACAGCGGCTTCATCGGCAGGGCCAGGTAACACTGCTCGCGGACGACCTGCACCAGATCGATCCGCGGCGCTTCGTACGTCATCAGCGACGGATCGTCGGGGGCGATCTCGCGCCCGTCGTCTTCGTCGTCGTCCGTGGCACCGGGGCCAGGCTCGGCCGTCGCCGGCACGAACCGCAGATCCACCGGGGCGTCCACGGCGAGGTCGAACGGCTCGGCACACCGCGCACACGGCAGCGACAGCGTCGCGTGCACCCGACCCTCGAGCCGATAGACGTCCTCGTCGAGCCGCTCGACCACGCCCTCGAAGCGCACGGCGTCGCGCACCGTGAAGTCGTCGGCCGGGATGTCGAGCGCCTCCGCCGGGATCGCGGCCGTGACGGGGACGCGTTGGTCGGCAAGGGTCGTGAGGTCGATCACCATGAGCGGGGCGGTCCGTCGGCAGGCCCACGGGCACCCGCACGAACGTTCAAGGATAGCAGAAAAGCACCGGGTATCGGGTACCGGGGGCGGTAGGGACGGCTCTCCGAGCCGTCCGCCACACCCTACGCGCGCTGGACCTCGATCCAGGGGCGCGGGATGAAGAGCTCCTCGAACAGGCGGACCGCGTACCGATCGGTCATGCCGGCCAGGAAGTCGCGCGCGGCGACGTCGAGGCCCTCGCGCTCGAGGGTGCGCCTGTCGAGCCAGGCCTCGGGCTGCTCGCGCACCTTCTCCCAGAGCCCACCCAGGATGCCCGTAGCCTTGGCGAACTCGGCCGTGGCGATGTCGTTCTCGTATACCCGCTCGAACATGAACGCCCGCAACTCCAGCAGCGCCTCGAGCACCGGTTCGCTCATCCTTAGAGACGACAGCTCGCACGCCAGGCTCTGCTCGACGACGTCGGTCACCATCGCGCCAATCCGGGCCGACGACGTCTCACCCAGCACCCGCGCCGGACCTGCCGGCAGGTCGGCGGGCGTGAGCACACCCGCGCGCACGGCGTCGTCGATGTCGTGGTTGACATACGCGATGATGTCGGCCACGCGCGCAATCTGGGCTTCGAGCGTCGCCGCACGCTCGTGGGCCGGCACGTTGATGGGCAGCCCGTGCTTACCCTTGCTGTGGGTCGAGATGCCCTGACGCACCTCCCAGGTGAGGTTCAGCCCCTTCCCGCCCTGCTCGAGCACCTCGACGATCCGCAGGCTCTGCGTGGCATGCGAGAACCCTCCCGGCACCAGTTGATCGAGCACCCGCTCGCCCGCGTGGCCGAACGGCGTGTGACCGAGGTCGTGCGCGAGTGCGATGGCTTCCGTGAGCTCTTCGTGTAACCGCAGCACCTTGGCGAGCGTGCGGGCAATCTGCGACACCTCGAGCGTGTGCGTGAGGCGCGTGCGGTAGTGGTCGCCCGCCGGCGAGAAGAAGACCTGCGTCTTGTGCTTGAGCCGGCGGAACGCCTTGGAGTGCACGACACGGTCGCGGTCGCGCTGGAATGCCGGCCGGATCGGGTCCTCGGGCTCGGGCCGCGCGCGCCCCTGGGAGGCGTCGCTGAACATGGCCTGCGGGGCCAGCATCGCATGCTCGCGCGCTTCGAGTTGTTCGCGGATGGTCGTCATGACACGGTCGGGTCGGCGCTCCGGGGGGCGACCAGGGTGTCGATCACGCTGGTGCCGTGCGCCAGGGGCGCCACACCGAAGTTGGCGGCGACGGTCTGCCCCAGATCGGCGAACGTGGTTCGCGTGCCGAGACTGACACCAGCGGTGACGCGCGCGCCGGTGGCCAGCAGCGGCACGTACTCGCGCGAGTGGTCGGTGCTCGGCGTCGTGGGGTCGTTGCCGTGGTCGGCCGTGATGATCAGCAGATCGTCGGGACGCAGCTGCGGGAGGAGGTCTGACAGCCGCGCGTCGAACCGCTCCAGGTTGCGCGCATAGCCCTCGACGTCGTTGCGGTGCCCGTACAACTGGTCGAAGTCCACGAGGTTGGCCCAGATCAGCCCCCGCGGTACCTCGCGCAGGGCCTCCTCGATCCGGTCCATGCCCTCGTCGTCGGACGCCGTGGGCAGGTGGCGGGCGATGCCACGCCCCGCGAACAGGTCCTTGATCTTCCCTACGGCGACCACGGGGTGCCCCGCGGCGGTGAGCCGATCCAGGATCGTCTGCCCGGGTGGCTCGAGCGCGTAATCGTGCCGCCGCGCGGTACGCCTGAACGCGCCAGGCTCCCCGACGAAGGGCCGCGCGATCACGCGTCCGACACCGAGCCCGCGCGCCACGATGTCGAACGCCACTTCGCAGAAGCGATACAGCTCGGCCACCGAGACGACGTCTTCGTGCGCCGCGATCTGGAACACGCTGTCGGCCGACGTGTAGACGATGGGTGCGCCGGTTCGCAGGTGTTCTGCTCCGAAGCGCTCGATGACCTCGGTGCCCGAGGCGACGACGTTGCCCAGGGCACGCCGCCCGATGCCCGCCTCGAAGGCGGCCATCACCTCGGGCGGAAATCCGTCGGGAAACGTCGGGAACGGCCGGTCGAGCACGATGCCGGCCATTTCCCAGTGACCGGTCACCGAGTCCTTGCCGGCCGACGCCTCGGCCATGCGTCCCCAGGCGCCGGCCGGGGCCGACGCCGGCGGGCCGAGGGCGGGCACGAGGCGGTCGAGCCCGAGGTGACGCAGTGTGGGCAGGTGGAGCGGCACGCGGCGCGCGATGTTGCCGAGCGTGTCGCTGCCCTGGTCGCCGTAGCGCGAGGCATCGGGGAGTTCCCCGATGCCGACGCTGTCGAGCACGATCGCGATGATCCGCTCGAAGCGGAGACCCATCACCCGATCCTTACGCCTCGTGGCTGGACGACGAGAAGTAGTTGGGCACGGAGCGGTTGGACCGGATGGTCGCGATGGCGTGCTTGAAGACCATGTGGTCCACGCCCTCGTGGTCGATCACCAGCGCGAAGCGGTCGAAGTTCTTGATGCGGCCTTCCAGCAGCTGCCCGTCCATCAGGCGGATCTGGACGACCAGCCGCTCACGCCGTGCGGAGTTCAGGAAGACGTCCTGGATGTTCGGTGGCGCCGATGGCTTGGATTCGCGGTGGGTGGGGGGCATCAGCGGAGCACTCCGTGGGCGTCGATCAGCGCGCGCGCGGCGGCAACCGTCTCCTCACGCTCGCCCGCGCCGTCCAACCATATCACCCTCGGCTCCTTCCTGAACCAGATCAGCTGGCGACGCGCGTACTGGCGGTTCTCGCGGACGATGAGCGCCCGCGTCTCGGCCTCGTCACGCACGCCGTCGAGCATCTCGAGAATCTGCCGGTAGACGAGTCCGCCGAACGGGTTGGCCGCGCGCGGGATGCCGGCTGTGAGGTTGTCGAGCACCTCCTGCACGACGCCGCGGGCCCACTGCTGCTCCACCCGTCGCGCCACGCGCGTGGCGATGTCCTCGGGCGGCAACCGCAGTCCGATCGCGCAGACGTCGTACTCGGGCAGCGGCGGCCGTGTCTCGGCGAAGTGTGCCGAGAGCGTGCGGCCGGTGAGCAGCCACACCTCGACGGCGCGCACCAGCCGCTTCTCGTCGCGCGGCATGATGCGGCGCGCCGACTCGGGATCGACGCGCGCGAGCACGCGGTGCAGGTGCTCCACGCCCCTGCGGGCCGCGAGACCGTGGAGCCGGGCCCGCACCTGGTCGTCGCGCCCCGGTCCCTCGAACAGCCCGTCCACCAGCGCCCGGAAGTAGAACCCTGTGCCGCCGACGAGCACGGGCACGCGCCCGCGGGCCGTGATCGCCCGCACCCGCGCCGCCGCGTCCCGTGCGTAGTGCGCCGCCGAGTAGATCTCGGTCGGCTCGACCACGTCGATCAAGTGGTGAGGGACGCCCGCCTGTGCCTCGACGGGCACCTTGTCGGTGCCGATGTCGAAGCGGCGATACACCGCAGTCGAGTCGCAGTTGACGATCTCCCCACCATAGGCCTGCGCCAGGCGGATGCCGAGCGCACTCTTGCCGGTGGCGGTCGGACCGAGGACGGCCAGCAGCAGCGGCCGCCCCGAGGGGGTACGCAGGGTCACGGCCTCACTGCGAGGGGGGCTGCTCGTTGTAGTAGAACGTCACCGTGAAGAACGCCGAGGGCGACGGATACTCGGGCGGCAGCGGCGTGGTCGGATTCGACCACTGCAGGGAGTTGGCGGCGGCGTTGTCGAACGCCCCCACGCCCGAGGGCTGCTTGATGGTGATGTCGGTGATGCGGCCGTCCTTGTGGACGTTGAACGTGATGACCACGTGGCCCCGCATCACCATCGCGGCTTCGGGAATCAGCCAGTTGCGCTTGATCTGCGCGACGAAGCGTCGAATCCACGGGCCGAACTCGACGCCCTTGGTATCGAACTGGATGTAGGGCCCGAACGGCGAATTGCCCCCGTTGGGGTTGTTGAACGCCTCGTTCTGGACGTACTTCTCGAGGTTGCGCAGCGCCTGACCGAGCGACCCGCCGGGCGGCCGCATCGCCGGGCTCGCCGTGGCCGGCGTGTTGCGGGCTTGCGGATTGGCCACCACGCCGTTGTCGCCACGCGCCAGTAGCCCCGATTCGCCCTCACGCGCCGCGATGCCGTCCCGGGTGGCAGGCGCCTGCGCGGAAGGCGTCGCCTGGTTCTGTGGTGGCGACGGGGGCGCCACGCGCGCCTGTTGCTGCGGCATCTCGCGCGGCGAGTCCGACGGCTCCGGCGCGGGACCGCGCCCCTTCGCGAGGTCCTTGGCCGACTGCCGCTCGACGAACTCCAGGGAATTGCCGCGCGAGAACGGCTGGCTGTTGGTCGCGTTCGGCGCCCGCTCCATCGTCTGGGCCACGCGGTCCTGATCGGCCAGTGCCGCGTTCTCCTTGGCCCGGTCGGCCCGCATGTCGAGCTTGGGCTGCACGAACACGAACCGCGGCTGCTGCTGGCGCTGCTGCTCCATCGCCAGCTCCTGCATCCGCTGCTGCTCGGCTCTCTGCTGCTCGGCAGAGGCCTGCAACAGTTGCTGCACGAAGGGGATGCGTGGACCGAAGACGATGGCCGCCAGCAGGGCCAGGTGGAGGAACACCGAGTACATCACGGCCTCGCGCCGTGAGATCGCCGGCTCGATGGTCGGCGGGTCGGGTCGGTGATCCTCGAAGTCGATGTACATCCGGTCGATTCAGTATAGAGGGCAATCAGCTGGCGGGGCCGGATCTGCGGCCGGAAGCCCTCCTGAAGGACCTTGAGGGGCGGGCAGGCGCGGCCCGCCTACACGGGACGCTCCGCCACGTACAGATAGACGACGCCGAACGTCAAAGGGACGGCCTCGCACCGCGACAGCCCTGCCGCGCGCAGCTGCGACAGGAACGCCTCAGGTGGCGTGAAGCTCTCGACCGACGCCGGCAGGTACGAGTACGCCTCGCCATGCCGCGAGACCAGGCGGCCGAGACGAGGCAACACGTTGCGGAAATACCAGAGATAGGCCTGCCGGAGGACCGGCTGCCGGGGCACGCCGAACTCGAGGATCGCCAGCCTGCCGCCGGGCCGGAGCACCCGGGCGATCTCCCGGAGACTCTCCGTCGGCTCCTGCACGTTGCGGATGCCGAAGGCCATCGTGACGGCGTCCATCGAGCCCGTCGCCGCCGGCAGCCGCATCGCATCGCCACGCACGAGCGGGACCGTGCCCGCGCGCCCTTCGGCCCGCAGCTTGCGCTGCCCGACCCGCAGCATCTCGGCAGAGAAGTCGATGCCGAGCACCCGCCGGGCCAGGCCGCGCTTGACCATCGTGCGGGCCACGTCGCAGGTGCCGGTACACAGGTCGAGCACCTGCTCGGTGCCGGTCAGGCGCAGGCGACGGACGGCGCGCCAGCGCCAGTAGAGGTCCTGCCCGCCGCTGAGCACGTGGTTCAGCAGGTCGTAGCGGCCCGCGATGGCGTCGAACATCCCGGCGATCTTGGCCGGGGCCTTGCCGGTGTCGGGGGTCACCCCGCCATACGTGGGGGAGGTCGCGTCGAGGTCGGCGGCGCTCATTCCTGCTCCGCCCGCGGATCCCACGCCTGATAGAGCTGGTGCTCGATGCGCAGCAGCGACAGCACCCGACCCGCCATGAAGTCGGCGAGATCGCCGATGGTCTGGGGGCGCTGGTAGAAGCCCGGCATCGCAGGCAGGACCGTGGCGCCCGCCTCGGCGCACAGCACCATGTTGCGCAGCTGCGGCAGGCTCATCGGCGTCTCGCGCGGCATGAGGATCAGGGGCCGGCGCTCCTTGAGGACGACGTCGGCGGCCCGCTCCACGAGCGAGCGCGACAACCCGTGCGCGATGGCGGCCATCGTCTTCATCGAACACGGCGCCACGATCATCGCGTCGGCGCCCTTGCTGCCGCTCGCGATGCGCGCGCCGAGGTCCTTGTTGCTGTGCAGCACCCAGCCGCCCCGGCGCACGCCTTCGCCCCACGTCTCTTCGAGGTACGCCTGCAGTCGATCGACGCGGGCTTCCGGACCGATCTCGTCGATGAGGAGGCGACGGCCGTACTCCGTGATCACCAGATCCACGTGCTGGCCGTGCTGCAGGAGTGCCGACAACGTCCGCATGCCATACACGGCCCCACTGGCGCCCGTGATGGCCAGGACGATGCGGCGCGATGTGTCAACCGACATAGAGGCTCAATCCCGTCGTCGTCAGATACAAGAGGCCCACCCAGCCGTTCAGGTCGAAGGCGCGCTTGACCTGCGACAGATCCGAGGCGCTCACGAGCGACTGCTCGAAGACCAGCAGCAGCGCCACGAGTGCCACGCCCGCCTGGTACACCACGCCCAGGCCGGCCACCACGCCCAGCGCCGCCAGGCACACGACCGTGACGACGTGCAGTGCGCGGGCCAGGGCTATCGAGCGCGCCACGCCGAACCGCACGGGGATCGACCGCAGGCCGTGCGCGCGGTCGAACTCGAGATCCTGGCAGGCGTAGAGGATGTCGAACCCGCCCACCCACGTGCCGATCGCGACCCCGAGCAGCACCGGCTGCCACGACGGGCCGCCGCCCGAGGCAATCCATCCGCCGACCGGCGCCACCGCCATGGCCAGCCCCAGGAACGCCTGGGTCGCCCACGTGTACCGCTTGGCGAGCGAGTACCAGAAGACGATGGCGAGCGCCACCGGCGACAACAGCAGGCACACCGTGCTGATGCGCGCACACACCCACACGAAGGCGGCGCTCGTGACGAGCAGGAACAGCACGGCTTCGCGGACGGTCATGGCGCCGCGAGGCAACTCCCGCTGCGCGGTGCGCGGGTTCAGCGCGTCGAAGCGGGCGTCGACGAGCCGGTTGAAGGCCATCGCGGCGCTGCGCGCCATGACCATGGCTGCGACGATCCAGCCCACGCGTGCCCAGGTCATGGGCACGATCCGGCTCGCCAGCAGCGCGCCGACCAGCGCGAACGGCAGGGCGAACACCGTGTGGCTGAAGCGCACGAACGCGAGGTAGGTTCGAAGGCGATCGAAAAGCATGGGTTCGTCAGGACACCGCGTGGCGCACGAGCACGTCGAGCCAGCGCAGGTCGGTCGTGTCGGCGGCGCCGCTCACCAGCCATTCTTCCACGTCGTCTACGGCAGGGGGCGGCACGCGCACCACGGCGCGACTCGACGCCCCGAGCCCCAGGTACCCGAGGTCGTGACACCCGAGCGCCCGGGCTCCACCGCGCGTGGCCGCGTGCAGCAGCGAGCGGGCCGGGACGGCAGGCGCCACCTCACGCAGGTACCGCAGTTCGGCAAACAGGTTGAGGTCTTCGACACTCGCGAGACTGTCGGTCCCCACGGCCACCGCCACGCCTGCGGCAAACGCGGCGGCCACAGGTGGGACGCCCACGCCGACCCAGCGGTTGCTGCGGCCGCACAGCACGAGCGGCGCGCCGACCTCCGCCAGCCGTTCCAGTTCAGGGCGATCGAGCTGCGTGCCGTGCACGACGAGCAGGCTCGGGCGCAGCACGCCGAGGCCGTCCAGGTACGCCAGCGGGCGCGTGCCCGGCGCCTGCCAGCTGTCGTCCCACGCGCCCAGGTCGTGCAGCAGCTGCCGGAACGGTCCGCCACCCGTCGCGAGGAACTCGATCTCCTCGGCCGACTCGGCCAGGTGGATCGAGGACACGGCCCGCCCTGGCGCGTAGCCGGATGCCAGCGCGCGGATGAGCGGCGCCGAGGTCGAGTACGGCGCGTGCGGGGCGCACGAGGGCGCGAGACGCGTAGCGCCCGCCGCGCGCAGTTCGTGATGCGCACGACCCACGCCGCGCAGGGTATCGGCGGCGATGGCCTCGGCACTGGCCGCGCTGAATCCGAGCGCCTCGCGGAAGTGCACGCCCCGCAGCGACGAGGCGGTGAGGGGCAGGACGGCGGCCGCGGTGTTGCCGATGTCGCCGACGCCAGCGGTGCCGCTCGCCTCCATCGCGCCGATGGCCTCGACGATGGCGCGGTGGATGGCCGCGTCGTCGGCAGGCGCGCCCGCCCGCGCCGACAGCAGCGTGCGCACCCACGACACGAAACCATCGGCCGGCGGCACCACCCCGGCCAGGTGCGACAGCTCCAGGTGCGTGTGAGCATTCACCAGGCCCGGCAGCACCACGGCCTCGCTGAGGTCGAGCGTGCGATCGGGTTCGGGCGTGTCGGTATCGGCCTCGGCGCCGACGGCCAGGATCGTCCGTCGCCCGGCGTCGACGTCGAGCCACCCGCCGCGGAGGACCGGGCCGTCCACCGGCACGACCCAGCCGGCCCTGACGCGGACGATCATCGGCCCCTCGTCATCACGCGGGCGTCAGCGCGTGGCCTGCGGGGCGCGTTGGGCGCGCGCGGCACGTGAGCGGGCCTCGTAGGCCGCCAGTTCGGCAGGCATGCGATCGGCGCCGTCCTTCTTGGCCACGTCGAGCGACAACCGGCGCGGCACCTCACGCTCGCGGAACACGGGCGCCCCGACGCGCTCGTAGTGCATCGTGCGACGCATCGGCGTGAACCCGGCGTCCTCGATGTTGCGGACGATCTCGACTTCGTCCATGCAGTAGCTCGCGCCCGCGGCCCGCACGACGTTCTCCTCGATCATCACGCTGCCCATGTCGTTGGCGCCGAACGCGAGGCTCAACTGCCCGACCTTGCCGCCCTGCGTCACCCACGAGGCCTGGAGGTTGTCGAAGTTGTCGAGCACGATGCGCGCGAGGGCGAGCGTGCGCAGGTACTCGACGCCGGTGAGTTCGACGCCGGCCAGCTCGGTGTGATCCGGCTGGTAGCTCCACGTGATGAACGCCGTGAAGCCGCCGGTCTCGTCCTGCAGCGCACGCAGCCGCATCATGTGCTCGATGCGTTCCTCGGGCGTCTCCACGCTGCCGTACATCATCGTCGCCGTGGTGCGCAGGCCCTGGCGATGCACCTCGCCCATCACGCCGAGCCATTCGTCGGCCGTGGCTTTCCCGTAGCAGTTCAGCAGCTTCCGCACACGGTCCACGAGGATCTCGGCCCCTCCGCCGGGGACGCTGTCGAGTCCGGCCGCGATGAGCCGCGACACCACCTCGGGCACGGGCAGCTTCGACATCCGCGAGATGTGCAGGATCTCGGGCGGCGAGAGGGCGTGCAGACGGAACGACGGATACCGTGCCTTCACCGCGCGGAACAGGTCTTCGTACCAGGCCAGCGGCAGGTCGGGGTTGTGCCCACCCTGCAGCAGCAGCTGCGTGCCGCCAACCGCGATCGTCTCGTCGATCTTGGCAAACAGCTCGTCGCGCGAGAGCACGTAGCCCTCGGGACTGCCCACCGTGCGGTAGAACGCACAGAAGTTGCAGCGGGCCACGCACACGTTCGTGTAGTTGACGTTGCGGTCGATGATGTAGGTCACCACGCGGTCGGGATGGCGCCTGGCCCGGATGTCGTCGGCCAGCCGCCCGAGCTGCCAGGTGCTCGCCTCGCGATACAGCACGAGCGCCTCGTCGGCGTCGATCCGCTCCCCGCGGGAGACCTTCTCCACAATCACGTCCACGTTCATGGGCATCGTCTGTATCTCGCCAGCCTACGGCCTCCAGCCTGCCGCGTGCCGGGGACCGGGTACCGGGTACCGGGGACGGCGGTCGGCGTTTCCCGTTCTGCGCTCGGCGTCCTACGTTCTGCGTTCTGCGTTCTCAACCAGCCTATGGCCTACGGCCTGCAGCCTGCCTGTGCCGCGTGCCGCGTGCCGGGGACCGGGGACCGGGGACCGGGTACGGGCTGTCCGTTCGGCGTTCGGCGTTCTGCGTTCTGCGTTCTGCGTTCTCAACCAGGCTATTGCCCGCCGCCTGCCTGTGCCGGCGTCATGCGCCATGCGTCACGCCGTGCCCGCTGCCGCCGGCCGCACGGCCTCGATCGCCTGCAGCACGTCGGGCCGGCGCGGCGCCAGGCCATCCGTCATGACGAGCGTCAGGTAGCGGGCGAGCCCGCGGACGGCCGACTCGTCGAGATCGTACCGGATGTTGTGGCGCAGGTAGTGCTCGAGCGCCAGGGCCTGCGCCGCGTCGCTGCCGGCTTCGGCTGCCGCGAGCGCCGGGATGGCCGACACACCGGCCTGCCGCGCCTCGTGGAGCCGCGCCACGACATCCGGCGTCAGGATTCCGGGCCTCGCGGCCCACACGGCGAACACGAACGGCAGTCCGGTGGCCGACTTCCAGGCCTCCCCGAGATCGATCTTGGTGGCGCCCAGACGTGCCCCGGATGCGCGAAGGGCCGGATCGCCGATGAGCAGCGCGGCATCGGCGTCGGTCAGCATGGTCGCGAGGTCTGGTGCAGCATCGACGAAGGTCGGCGTGATGCCGAACGCGTGGCGACACAGCACCCGCACGAGCCCGACGGAACTGCGGGAGCTGACGTCGAGCGCGATTCGCCGAACGTCGGCGAGCGGGCGCCGCGCGAACAGCGCCACGGAGTTCACCGGCCCATCGCACCCGATGGCGAGACCGGGGACGATGTCGTACGCGACGGGCGCGCGCAGCAACTCGATGACCGGCACGAGGCCGAGATCGATGTCGCCGGCGTGCAGGAGGCGGGCGCACTCCGAGGGGACGTCGAGCCGCAGCGACACGTCGGGACGTCCAGCCAGCCCGTGATAGAGCGGCCGTGCGTTGAGGTACCCGACCGCACCGATGCGGATCACGCCGGCCCACCCGCGGCGGCCGACGCCACCGATCCGGCCTCGCCCTGGGACACGGCCGGCCGCACCGCGAACGCGCCGTCGCGCTCGACGGGCTCGAGCGACGCGGCGATCAGGTTGCGCCGCACTTCCTCGAGAATTGCGCGTCGCGGGCCGTGCGGGAGGTCGTCTCGGGCCGGCACGGCGTCGATGTCGTCGGCGCCGAACAGCAGGCAGGCCTGCGCCAGCTTGGCGCCCATGCGCGTCCAGTGGGCCGACACGTGCGCGACGTTGTCGAGCACCAGCCGGGCGACCGCGACGTGCCGCATGTCGTCGTACCCCGTCGTCGGGTGGTCGGGGGGCGTCTCGACGGGCAGCGGCGCACAGGCGCGGACCACACCGGTGGCCGCCTGCCAGGCGCGCAGGGCCTCGAGCCGCTCGACGAGATCGTCGCCGTCCTCCGGCCCCCCGAGGGTCACGAGCTGCACGTGCAGGCCGGCGGCCGCCACGGCTTCGAGATCCTCGCGCGTCAACCGGTCGAGTCGGGCCGTGGCGATGGCGTCGAGGCCGGCGTCGCGCAGGGCCTGCAGCGTGGCCGCGAGCGAGTCACCGATCGTGTTCAGTTCGTCGAGCGAGAACCCCGACAGCGTTGCGTGGGTGGCGGCCCGTGCCGCACGCACCACCGCCACGGCCTCGTCCAACGACGTGGGCCGGCCCACCAGCCGCGCTTCCCCGGCCTCGGCAGGCACGTCCACGGGCCCGCCAGCCGCCACCGCGGCGACCGCGATCGGCTCCACGCGCACGAACGTGCCGCGCGCCCCGTGCAGGCGCGCGCGCACCTCGGCCGCGAGCATGCCGAGACCGATCAGGTCACGGCTCTGCGCAAGTTCGCGAAGCTGCGACGCCGACGGCGCCACGCCCGCCGCGATGCTCCCTGCCAGTGCCTCGATGTCCACGCCTGCCATCGCTCGATCCTCGGTCCTCTTTCCTCGGTCCTCAGTCCTCGTCTGTCGGCCGGTTGGGACAACCGGCCCTACCTCCGAGTGCCCTCGCCCCTACCTCTGTGCGCCCCTCGCCCCTACCTCTCTCCTCGCCCCTCCGTCCTACCTCCGTCCTCCCTCCTCAGTCCTCCGTCCTCGTCATGGCGTCGTTGATCCGCTGCGCGAGCGCGAGGGCGCGGCGCCCCTGCGCGCCGTCGACGCGCGGCGCACGGCCGTCGCGCACCGCCGCCACGAAGTCCTCGAGTTCCCGGCGCAAGGGCTCGGCCTCTGGCACGGGCACCGGTCCTCCCTCGATCGCGGGGCGTGCGCCCTCGACGCGCCGCAGCCGCCAGACTTCGAGCTCGCGGCTCGCGTAGTCCACCGAGACGTAGGCGGCGGGCTCGATGAAGCGGATCTTGCGCACGCGGTCGCGGCTGATGCGGCTCGCCGTCACGTTGGCGATGCAGCCGCCGGCGAACTTCAGGCGCGCGTTGGCGATGTCCACACGATCGGTGAGCACCGGCACGCCCACGGCCTCGATCCCGACGACCTCCTCGGGCACGACCGACAACAGGACGTCGAGGTCGTGAATCATCAGGTCGAACACGACGTCGATGTCGAGGCTGCGATCGGGAAACGTGCCGAGTCGGTGCACCTCGATGAACCGCGGGCGCGTGAGGAACGGCCGGGCGGCATCGACGGCGGGGTTGAACCGCTCGGTGTGTCCCACCGCGAGCACGAGACCGCGAGCCTCGGCGCGGGCGATCAGGTCGTCGGCCTGCGCCAGCGTCGTCGTCATGGGCTTCTCGACCAGCACGTGGATGCCGGCGTCGAGCAGCATCGCCGCGAGCGCGTGATGGGCCTCGGTGGGCGCGGCGATGGTGGCCGCGTCCACGCGCCCCACGAGCGCCGCCGCGTCGGTCAGGTGCGCGTCGGCGTGGTGCTGCGCCGCGATCTCGGCGGCCCGCGCCTCGTTGACGTCGACCACGGCAGCCAGCGACACACCGGGCGTGTCGCCCAGGATGCGCGCGTGATGCCGCCCGAGCGCCCCCACTCCGATCACCCCGACCCGCACCACGTCAGCCACGCGCCTGTTCTCCCCGGGGACGTCCCACGATCGTTACACCCGCCCGGTCGGCGGCCTCGGCCACGGCGTCCCCGTCGAGCACGAGGGTGCGGCCGGCGTCGATCGACAGCAACCGGGCGCCGGCCTCCTGCAGCACGGCTACCGTCGGCAGGCCGACCACGGGGACGTCGAAGCGCATGTCCTGCTGCGGCTTCGCTACCTTGATGACGCACACGCCGGGGCCGGCGATTCGGCCGGCTCGGCGAATGGCCTCGTCGGTGCCTTCCATGGCTTCCACCGCCACCACGGCCTGGTCCTTCACCACGATGGTCTGCCCGATGTCGAGGCCGGCAATCGCATCGGCCATCCGGTAGCCGAACGCCAGGTCGGCGCGGGCCGCCTCGTCGGGCGCGGGGCCGGCCAGGTGTCCCTCGCGCGCCAGCAGCGGCTGCAGGAAGGCGGTGGAGTCGATCAGTTCGATGCCCTTGCCGCGCATCACGTCGGCGATGGCCGAGATGAGGGCATCGGTGGACTTGGCCCGCAGGCGCATCAGCACCTGCATGAGCGTCCAGTCGGGCGTGATGTTGGCGAAGAGCTTGGCGTGCTTGACCTGTCCTGCCATCACGGCCTGCCGACAGCCGGCCTCCTGCAACACCTGGATGCAGCGCCCGAGCTGCCCGAGCGACACCGTGTGCAGCGCGGCGCCGAGGGCGGCCGCCCGGTCGTCGAGGTCGGGGCCGGTCTCCTCCTTGATGGCCACCACGGTGACGTCGTGCCCGAGGGAGCGGGCCGCGTCGAGCACGAGCAGCGGGAACCGGCCGTTGCCGGCGATGAGGCCGATGGGGGGCATGGGTCCAGGGCCGCGTGGGGCCGTCGGCCTACAGCCTATCTGAGACCCGCAGGCCGGCTGCAGGCCCGTTGGCTGCAGGCTATTCGTCCTGCGCCACGTCCTCGAGGCGCCGGGAGGCGCGGCGCAGGATCACGCCGCGCTTGGAGTGGCGGATGAAGTCCACCAGGTACTGCACCTCGGCGCACTGCAGGTCCGGGTCGTTCTCGAT
>VFQN01001701.1_pt1 | contig 35803 bp, 38 predicted proteins | sample 3512371 | NCBI WGS metagenome assembly VFQN01 (sample SAMN10412370, study PRJNA504923) | tailings metagenome | isolation source: Replicate 2 from Balatoc abandoned mine | place: Philippines: Itogon, Benguet | collected 2017-08-28
GTGCGCCAGCTGATCGCCGCCGGCGCACCGCTGGACCACGTGAACAACCTGCACTGGACGGCCGCCATCGAAGCCGTCGTGCTGGGCGAGGGCGGCCCGCGCCATCAGTCCACGCTCAAGGCGCTGATCGATGCGGGCGCCAACCTCAAGCTCACCGACCGCGAGGGCAACACGCCGCTGCAACTGGCGCGCGCGCGGGGCTATACGGAGATGGTGCGCATGCTGGAGAAGGCCGGCGGCTGACGCCCTGGCAGGGCTGTGCGCGCAACGGCCGCGCCAGCTCAGGCCCGCGCCACCACGCGGCGCGCCAGCGCGATCACGGGCGCGTCCACCATGCGGCCGTCCAGCGTGAAGAGGGCGTGGCCCTGCTCGGCGCGTTCCAGCACGCGGCGAGACCAGTCGAGTTGGCCGGCACCGGGCCTGAACGCATCGCGCACCGGCGCGATCTGATCGGGGTGTATGCAGAGCTTGCCGCCAAAACCCATGCGCAGGCTGCGCGCGGCGTCGTGAGCCATGCGCGCGATGTCTTGGGTGTCGGTGGTCACGCCGTCGATGGGCGGTGCCAGTCCGGCACGGTGCGAGGCGCGCACCAGCGCGAATCGGGCCGGCAGCAGTTCGGGTTCATCGCCTTCGCACGCCATGCCCAGGTCGGCCATGAAGTCGAGATGGCCGAACGCCAGCCGCGTGACGCCGGGGGCGGTGGCCAGCGAGTCCACCGTGTCCAGGCCGGCACCCGACTCGATCAGCGGCACGATCTGCGCGCGCGCGCCCAGCGTGGACGACAGCGCCGCGAGCGCTTCGGCCGCATCGGCCTTGGGCAGCACGATGCCGGCCAGGCCTGCGCCGGTCCACGCCCTGGCCGCGGCCACGTCGGCCGCATGCCAGGGCGTGCCGAGGGCGTTGATGCGCACGAGCGTGCGCGCGCGCTCGCCGGTCGGCATGGCATCGAGTGCCGATGCCAGTTTCGCCCGCGCCGTGTCGCGGGCCTCGGGCGGCACGGCGTCTTCCAGGTCGACGATCACGATGCCGGCGCCGCTGGCGTGCGCGCGGCCGAAGCGCTCGGGCCGCGTGGCGGGCACGAACAGGAACGTGGTGGCGACCGCCACGGGGTTCGATGGGGCTGTCATGACGCCTTGAGCAGGGCGCCCACCGATGGGACGGAGGCGAGCGACCACACGCGATCGATCGCCGCGCGTGCGGCGGCGGCGTCCACATCGCCGTAGGCCGACAGCCGCATGGCCTTGGCATCGACCTCCTCGCGCGACAGCGTGTTGCCCGGATCGCCCTTGGGCTCGTCCACGCGGCCGTCGAGCACGCGGCCGTCGGTGGTGTGCACGGTGACCTTGCCGATCCAGCGGCGCGGGTAGGCACCATCGACCTCGTCGTCGAGCACCATCTCCACGCGCCGGGCAAGCTGCTGCGTGTCGGCGGAGAGCGCATCGGCGTCGAATTCGCCCAATCCCGCGTGTCCATGCGCGGCGACGAGCGCGAGCACCGTGCCCATGGAAAACTTGCTCTGGTGCACAGTGACCGGATCTGTCACCGGCCCCAGCACGTCGATGGCCCCCTGGTGCACACGCGTGACCACACGTGCCAGATCGGCGGGCGACAAACCATGCGTGCGCATGACGGCCAGCAGCGCGTCGGCGGCGGGATGCGTGTGGCGGCACGAGGCATGCCACTTGAAAGAGGTTTCGGCCGTGGCCCAGCGCGTGCCCAGGCCATCGGCCAGGCGCGTGGGATCGGCGTCCTGCGACATCCCGGCGGCCATGCCCTGCGGGCCTTCCAGGATGTCCGCCGCCCCGGTGAAGCCATCGTCGGCCAGCCACGCGGCCATCAGCCCGGCGGCAGCAGCATGTGCGGTGTGCAGCTGCTTGGAATCGGCCGCGCTGCGCAGGAATTCCCACAGGCCCGCGGCCTGCGTGCCGGCCGAGCCGAACGCGTGCAGCATGGCGCGCGCATCCAGTCCCAGCACATTGCCCACGGCGGCGGCAGCAGCCAACGTGCCGGCCGTGCCAGTGGTGTGGAACACTTTGTAGTGCGAGCGGCCGAGGAATTCGCCGATGCGGATGCCCACCTCGTAGCCCGCCACGCAGGCCGCCAGCAGTTGTTGGCCGCTGGCACCCGTGGATTGCGCTGCCGCCAGCGCGGCCGGGAACACCACCGTCGCCGGATGGAACACCGAGCCGTTGTGCACGTCGTCCTGCTCCGCGATGTGCGAGGCAGCCGCGTTCACCAGAGCGGCGAACACGGGACTGGTGCGCGCGCCGTCGGTGAGGATTTCGCTCGGTCCGTCGGCCGGGCCCATGGCGCGCGCGAACGCCTCGATGCTGCGCACCGGGCGCGCCTGCCGGCCGGCGAAGGCCGAGCCCAGCCAGTCGGCCATCAGGTCTTCGGTGCGCGCGATCACGGGCGCGGGGATCACCTCGAAGCGCAGGCCGGCGGCGAAGGCCGCGAGCTGCGCCGTGCGGGAAAGGGGGGTGTCGCTCATGCCGGTGACTCCTGGGGCTGCGGCGCCGTGGGGGATGCAAGGCGCGCGACGGCGGCGTCGGCCAGGCCCATCTCGCGCAGCACGGCCGCCGTGTGCTGGCCCACGGCGGGCACGGCGTCCATGCGCGGCTCGAAGGCGCTGCTGCTGGCGGGCGGCAGCAGCGCGGGCACGTCGCCTGCGGGCGTGCCGACCGAGGCCCAGCGGCCCCGCGCCGCCAGCTGCGGATGCGACCAGAGGCCGGCCATGTCGTTCATGCGCGCGTTGGCGATGCCGGCGGCGTTCAGCCGCGCTTCCACCTCGGCTGTCGACAGGCCGGCGAAGCGCGCGACGATCAGCGCCCTGAGCTCGGCGCGGTTGGCGTTGCGCTGCGCGTTGCTGGCGAAACGCGCGTCGGTGGTGAGCTGCGCATCCTGCAGCACCTGCTCGCAGAAGACGCGCCACTCGCGCTCGTTCTGCAGGCCCAGCATCACCGTGCCGCCGTCGCCGGCCTCGAAGGGGCCGTAGGGGTAGATGCTGGCATGCGACGCGGCGGCACGCGGCGGCGGTGACGCACCCTCGAAGGCGTAGTACATCGGAAAGCCCATCCACTCGCCCAGCGATTCGAGCATGGAGACGTCGATGCGGCTGCCCTCGCCCGTGCGGCCGCGCAGCAGCAGCGCCGACAGGATGCCCGAGTAGGCATACATGCCGGCCGCGATGTCGGCGATGGAGCAGCCGGCCTTGCTGGGCTCGTCGGGCGTGCCGGTGATGGAGAGCAGGCCGGCCTCGCTCTGGATCAGCAGGTCGTAGGCCTTCTTGTCGCGGTAGGGGCCGTCGCTGCCGTAGCCCGAGATGTCGCAGACCACCAGACGCGGATGGCGCGCGTGCAGCGTGGCCCAGTCCAGCCCCATGCGCGCGGCGGCGCCGGGCGCGAGGTTCTGCACCAGCACGTCGGCGCGCGCCACGATCTGCATCAGCGCGTCGAGCGCTTCGGGCTGCTTCAGGTCCAGCGCGACGCTTTCCTTCGAGCGGTTGGTCCACACGAAATGCGACGACTGGCCGCGCACGCGCTGGTCGTAGGCGCGCGCGAAGTCGCCCGCGCCCGGGCGCTCCACCTTGATGACGCGCGCGCCCAGGTCGGCCAGCTGGCGCGTGCAGAAGGGCGCGGCGATCGCGTGTTCCAGCGACACCACGGTGATGCCATCGAGCGGACGGGGCATGGCGGCACTCCTGGGCTTCAGAACGATCGCGGCAGGCCGAGGATGTGCTCGGCCACGTACGAATAGATCATGTTGGTGGACACGGGCGCCACCTGGTAGAGGCGCGTCTCGCGGAACTTGCGCTCCACGTCGTATTCGCAGGCGAAGCCGAAGCCGCCGTGGAACTGGATCGCCGCGTTGGCCGCTTCCCAGCTGGCCTTGGCGGCCAGGTACTTGGCCATGTTGGCCTGCGCGCCGCAGGGCTGGCGGGCATCGAACTTCGCGCAGGCTTCCCAGCGCATGAGGTTGGCGGCCTCGACCTCGATGTACGCATCGGCGATGGGAAACTGCACGCCCTGGTTCTGCCCGATGGGGCGGCCGAACACCTCGCGCTCGCTCACGTACTTCGTCACCCGATCGAGGAACCAGTAGCCGTCGCCGATGCACTCGGCGGCGATCAGCGTGCGCTCGGCGTTGAGCCCGTCGAGGATGTACCTGAAGCCCTGGCCTTCCTGGCCGATGAGGTTCTCCGCCGGGATCTCCAGGTTCTCGAAGAACAGCTCGTTCGTCTCGTGGTTGACCATGTTGGGAATGGGCCGCACGGCCATGCCGCTCTTCTCGGCCGCGCGCAGGTCCACCATGAAAATCGACATGCCGTCGGATTTCTTCTTCACCTCGGCCAGCGGCGTGGTGCGCGCCAGCAGGATCATCCAGTCGCTGTGCTGCACGCGGCTGATCCACACCTTCTGGCCGTTGACGACGTAGCGGTCGCCCTTCTTCACGGCGGTGGTCTTGATCTTCGTGGTGTCGGTGCCGGTGGTGGGCTCGGTCACGCCCATGGACTGCAGGCGCCACTCGCCGCTGGCGATGCGGGGCAGGTAGAGCTCCTTCTGCGCGTTCGAGCCGTGGCGCAGCAGCGTGCCCATGTTGTACATCTGCCCATGGCATGCGCCCGAGTTGCCGCCCGAGCGGTTGATCTCTTCCATGATCACCGAGGCCTCGGCCAGGCCCAGGCCCGAGCCACCGTATTCCTGCGGGATCAGCGCGGCCATCCAGCCTGCCCTGGTCAACGCATCGACGAAGGCCTCGGGATAGGCGCGCGCCTCGTCCACCTTGCGGTGGTATTCGTCGGGGAACTCGGCGCACAGTGCGCGCACGGCATCGCGGATGTCGGGGAAGCGGTCGTCGAACTGGGTCGGGATCATGGCGTGGTTCTCGGCTGGAATTCAGGGGGAGAGTTCGGCTTCGGCCTGCATGGTGAGGAAGCCTTCGTGGTCCTGCGCCCACAGGCGGAACGCGTTGCCGTCGCCGCCTTGCGCGGGCTGGCCGCACACGCGCAGGACATGCTGGTCGAAGGTGGGGCGCACGGCGCGGAACGAAAAGCGCGCCAGATGCCGGCCCGGGTGCTCGCGCCGCAGCAGGTCGACCAGCAGCGTGGCGATCAGCGGACCATGCACCACGAGTCCGGGGTAGCCCTCCTGCTGTGTCGCGTACGGGCGGTCGTAGTGAATGCGGTGGCCGTTGAAGGTGAGGGCGGAATAGCGGAACAGCAGCACCGGATCGGCGAGCAACTCGCGCGAGAACGCGGCGGTGGCCGGAGCCGGCGCTGGCGCGGGTGCCGGATCGCCCGGCTGCGCTGCGGCGCGATAGACGATGTCGTGTTCCTCGGAGAGCGCCAGGCCGCCCGGGCCGTGCAACTCGTGACGCACGAGCACGAAAACCATCTCGCCGCTGCGCCCGCTCTTGTGCGTGACCGATTCGATGCGCGAGACGCGCCGCATCGCGTCGCCCACGGCCAGCGGCGCATGCCACTGCAGGCGTCCGCCGGCCCACATGCGGCGCGGCAGCGGCACGGGCGGCAGGAAGCCGCCACGCCTGGCATGGCCGTCGGCGCCGATCTCGTGCTGCGGGGCCATGGGCAGGAAGAACAGCCAATGCCACAACGGCGGCAGCAGCATGCCATCGGCCGGCGGCGCGTCGTCGCGATCGAGCGTGGCCGACAGCGCCGCCAGCGGCGCGGCCGTGATGCGATCGTCCAGCGTCTCGCTGCGGCCCTGCCAGGCCTGCAGCGAAGTGACGTCGAGCGGTGTGGAAGAAGAGGTGGCCTGCTGCATCGGCGGTTGGGGTGAGGTTCCCGGGAATCCGAAGGATGGACGATGATGCCGCGCGGCGCGACGAATGACAATCAATGAATCCACGACGCAGGCTTCGGAATCATCGAAGGCTGCGGTAGCATGGCCGGGCCATGAACTTCGATCTCACCGACCTGCGCCTGTTCGTTGCTGCAGCCGAGCACCGCAACCTCACGCGCGCCGCGCAGCAGCAACACCTGTCGCTGGCAGCGGCCAGCGCGCGCATCAAGGCGATGGAATCGCGCGCAGGCCTGCCCCTGCTGGCGCGCGAGGCGCGCGGCGTCAGCCTGCTTCCCGCGGGAGAGGCCGTGCTGCACCACGCCCGCCTGGTGCTGCACCAGGCCGAGCGGCTGCGCACCGACCTGCTCGATTACGGCGCCGGCTCGCGCGGCCACGTGCGCGTGTTCGCCAACACCACGGCCGTCACCGATTTCCTGCCGGGCGTGCTGGCGGCCTGGCTGGCCACCAATCCCGGCTACAGCGTCGATCTGCGCGAGAAGCCCAACCCCGAGATCGCCCGCGATGTGGTCGAAGGCCGCGCCGACCTGGGCATCGTCGCCGGCCGCGTGGACACGCTCGGCCTCACGGCCATCCACTTCAGCACCGACCGGCTGGTGCTGGCCGTGCCGCGCGGTCATCGGCTGGCGCGCCGTCGCCGGATCGCCTTCGCGGACACGCTGCAGGAGCCGCACGTGGGCATGCATGCCGGCAGCACGTTGCAGGCGTTCCTCAGCCAGGTCACCGAACGGCTGGGGCGGCCGTTGCGGCTGCGCGTGCAACTGGCCAGCTTTGACGCCATGTGCCTGATGATCGGCGCGGGCGTGGGGGTGGGGGTGGTGCCCGAAAGCGCGGCCAGCCGCCACCTGGACGGCGCCGGACTCGCACTCGTGGAGTTGACCGACGAATGGCGCACGCGTGAGCGCCAGGCGCTGGTGCGCAGCGGCGAGAAGCTGCCCGCCGCATCGCAAGATCTGCTGGACAGGCTACTGGAACACTACCGCGTCGAAGCCGCCGTGGCGGCTGGCTGAGCCGCCAGCTCAGGTCAGCGGTTGCGCGCCGGGGGGCGGCTCGACCGCGCGCGACTGGTAATCGACGATCCAGGCACGCGCGCGCCGCTCCAGCAGGCGCAGCACGGCGTCGGATGACATCTCGGGCTTGGAGACCGTGATGCGGCTGCGCGACGTCTCGCCCTGCACGATCTGCACGCTGTGGTAGAGATAGTCGTCGTTGTCTTCGGCGCCGCGCGTGAACACGAGTGTCCAGCCGCCTTCCTCGACGCGACGGATGACCTCGCTGGAAGCCGCCATCTCAGCCCTGCCGCCTCACGCGCTGCGAGCCCGGTGGCGGTTCGTTGAGCAGGGCCCAGAACATGCCCAGGTCGGAGATGGCCTCGACGAACTGCTTGAATTCCACCGGCTTGACGACGTAGGCATTGACGCCGAGCTGGTAGCTCCTGAGTACGTCGGATTCTTCGTGCGAAGAGGTGAGCATCACCACCGGAATGCTGCGCAACTGCTCGGACGCGCGCACCTGCTCCAGCACCTCGAGCCCGTTGATCTTGGGCAGCTTGAGGTCCAGCAGCAGCAGCGACGGATTGCCTTCGCTGCGGCCGGCGTATTCTCCCTGACGGCGTAGGTAATTCAGCGCCTGCTCGCCATCACGGGTCACGACCACTTCGTTGGCGAGCTGGCTGCGTTCGAGCGCCAGCAAGGTCAGTTCGAGATCTCGCTTGTCGTCTTCGACCAGCAGGATGGGTTTGAGCATCGGGGTGTTCTTTCTTTGTTTTTCCTGGTTGGCTCAGGGGGCGGCTGGCGCGCGCGGCAGGGTGAAGCCGAACGTGGCGCCCCGGCCGGGTTCGCCGCGGGCCCATACCGTGCCACCGTGGCGCTCGACGATGCGCCGCAGCGTGGCCAGGCCGATGCCCGTGCCTTCGAACGCCTCCGAGCTGTGCAGCCGCTGGAAGACGCCGAAGAGCTTGCCTGCGTGTTGCATGTCGAAGCCGACGCCATTGTCGGCGACTTCGAGGCCCTCGCCGGCGGGCGTGGACACCGGTCGCACCTCGATGTGCGCGTCGTCGCGCTGCTGCGTGTACTTGACGGCGTTGGAGATCAGGTTTCCTACTGCGGTCTCGATGAGCACCGGATCGGCCCACAGGTGCGGCAGGCCGGGCGCCACCGACCATTCGATCCGGCGTGCTCCGGCCAGCCGCTTCGCGTCGCGCACGATGGCGGCAACGAGCTGGTCCGCATCCACGTCGGCGCGCTTGAGAGCCGAGCGCCCCATGCGCGAGAAATCCAGCAGGCCGTCGACCAGTTGCGCGGCGTAGGTGGCGGCGTCCTTGGCGTGCGCGAGATAACGGTTCTCGTTGTCGCTGAGCTTGCCGCTGGCGCCTTCGAGGACCAGATCGACGTAGCCAGAGATGTGGCGCATGGGCGCGCGCAGGTCGTGCGAGACGGTGTACGAGAACGCCTCCAGCTCCTTGTTGACGCGCGTCAGTTCGGTGACCACCTTGGCCATCTCCTCGGCGCGCTTGAGCACGATGCCGATCAGCGCCTGGCGCAACTCATGCGCCGCGTTGAGCTGGGCGGCGCTCCAGGGCGCGGACTGGCCGCGCACCAGCTCCTGCCAGCCGTCGAAGCTCAGGCGCGGATGGATGCGGCCATCGGACTGCACCTTGGGCTTGCGCGGCTCGCCGGCCCAGCGGATCGCGCGCACGCGCTCGGGGCGGAACCAGATGATCTGGTGGCGATGCACTTCGGAGATCGACAGGGCCAGGATGCCCGCCGCGGTCGACTGCAGTGGGTCGGCTGCCGGCCAGGCATCCGACAGCCGGTCGGTGGCGTACACCGCCTGGCCCGATTTGGCGAGCCAGGCCGAGAGCGCGCGCACGGTGTCGGCGTCGGGCGTGTCGCCCACCAGCCAGCAGCCGTCATCGAGCACGACGGCCGCGCCGTCGGCTTGCGCGAGCTGCAGCAGCTCGGGGCGCGCCACCAGGTCGCGCAGCGTGGCGTCGCTGTCGGCCAGCGCGGCCACCAGATGCATTGTGAGCTGGCGCAGATCGAGGCGCAGGCTCACATCGCTGGCCGTCTCGCGCGCGGCGATCTGCATGGCCACCAGGCGGCCCAGGTGTTCGCAGGCCACGCGGGTCTGCACCGGCAGGTGCAGCGGCTCGTGGTTGTGGCACGAGATCAGCCCCCACAGCCGGCCCTGCACCACGAGCGACACCGACATCGACGCCAGCGTGCCCATGTTGCGCATGTACTCCACATGCACCGGAGAGACGCTGCGCAGCGAGGCGAACGACAGATCGATCGCCGATACGTCCACGCCGGGATAGGCGGCCAGCAGCGGTACCGGCCGATATCCGGCGTCGGGGATGAGCCGGATCTGGTTGGTCAGGTAGAGCTCGCGCGCCTGCGCGGGGATGTCGTCGGCCGGGAAATGATGGCCGGCGTACGAGTCGTAGCCCTCGTCCACCGCTTCCGCCAGCACCTCGCCATGGCCGCCTTCGTCGAAGCGGTAGAGCAGGCAGCGGCCGAAGCCGGTGAGCGCCTTGAGCTCGGTGACCGCGAACTGCAGGAGCTCCGCCATCTCGGTCACGCGCTGAAGCTTTGGCAGCGCGTGGCGCGCGAGCGCATAGATGGGCGCGCGGAACTGGTCGGCCGGGCCGGCGGCTTCGAATTCGAGCGTGACCTGCTGGCCCTGGGCATGCGCCGTGGCGTCGAACATGCGGCCATCGATCTGCACCTGGCCCAGCGCCTCGGGACTGTCGCCGTCCTGCAGGTGGATGATCTTCTCCGCCACGGCATCCAGGCCGCGCTGCGCCGCCGTTGCGTCGGCCCAGTTGGCGCTGTACGCGCGCAGGCCCCCGTCACGCCCCACGATGGCGAGCAGGCCATGGGGCTGGATGGCGCCCGGCACCCGGATGGGTTCATTGGCGCAGATGGAGAGATCGGGGCTGTCGGAGTCAGGCACGGCGGCTCCGGAGGAGGGAGCAGTCGAGCATACAGGACAGGCGCAAAACCCCTGGCGCGATCAGCCTTCGGCCTTGCGGCTACCCGGTGCGGCCGCGGACGGGATGAGAAAAGCCCCTGACTCTTGCGAATCAGGGGCTTCTATTGGTGCCGGAGAGATGAATCGAACACCCGACCTTCTCATTACGAACCGGGCTAGGCGTTAGCAAATTGATGCTTCGCCTCTGGCGCGTGTCTCCATGTTGCTGTCATTCGACACGTTGGAGTTACGCATGCTTGACGCATTTCCCACTGACCGCAGACAATTCGCCCATTCCTGCCCGGATTGGCATTTTTCGCCCCGCGCATCTCCCACCAGCTTGAACGCTGGAGCCATTGGCCCTCGTAACGGGGGCTCCCTGAGTATTTTCGTGACGCACTCGTTCGCGTCACGGAAACTGGCCTGGAGAACGCGGTGACAACACCAGTTGACGATGACAGCGCGCGGTCGCGCGTGACGCAAGCCGGAGGCGCGGCCGCGGGCCGCGCGCAGCGCGGCCTAGATTTATCACTAGGACACTTCAGAACAAAGGAGGAGCCGCAGGAGGTGGACTTCGTTGTTGATGGTCCATACCTGCTCGGTTTCGACTACGGTGCGTTAGCTGTCACTGTAGGTTGCAACGCTGCCGCGCTCGCGCAGTTGTCGCGGCCAGCTCGCCGGCTTGCGAAGAGGCGTTTGGACAAGCTCCTTGCGGAAGCCAGGCGCAATGGCATGGTTGTCTTGCCTGTGACTTCGGCGGCAGTCCTGGATGCGCTGTCGGAGGATGAGCAATGAGCACGCCTTCCGTTGATTCAGCCTACGCCGAGGATTGTCTGGCCGCTGCTCGGTTGCTTCTGCCCCTTGCCTTGGATTCTGATCGCGCCTGGCGCTCCGATTTGATTGGTTGGCTGCAGCAGCTGATCGTTGTTCTTGAGGTCGACGAGGAGGTGTCCCGTGGACTCTAAGGAAGCCAATCGATTGAAGGTGTCTCGTTGGCGTGCGCGTCGTCGTGTGCAGCGGGATATGGGCTATGAGGGGGAGGCAGGTGGTGTGGGGCGTCCTGATGAGCTTCACCCGGACTGGGGACCGTTGTTGGCCACTGCTTGGGGTATCGGGGGCGTAGCCCCTGATGCTGAGCGCTGCGCGCCCGGCAGTGACCATGTGAGAAGTGCCACCACGGCCTAGAGGGCAGCAATGCCACTTGGAAAGCAAAAAGAAGCCCTGGCGAGTGTTGCGAGCACTCCCGGGGCGGTGACCAACATTCGAGAGAGGAATGATGATGAGCGCGATTGTATGCCGTGATGTTTGTAGGGGGCGCGACATGTACAAGAGGCATGTCGGCGGGGGATATGACCTCGTACGTAGTGACTGTTGAATTCCGTCGAAATCTGATCCACTAAACGCGTTAGTTTTCATTCAGATCTGACCCACGTTAGCCCTACCCTGCTTGCTTCTGAAAGCAGGGAGTAATCAGGAGTGATAGACGTGGCGACATTGAATGTCATCAGGCGGTGGGCACTGCGCGATCAGCTGTCCATCCGCGAGATTGCAAGGCGTACAGGCCTTGCTCGCAACACAGTGAAGAAGTACCTGCGGTCGGATCAAACGGAGCCGCAGTACGCCAAGCGGGTGAGCTCAAGCAAGCTCGACCCTTACGCCGAGAAGCTGGCCATCTGGCTAGATACAGAGGTCACGCGTACGCGGAAACAGCGGCGCACTTTGCGGCAGATCCACACAAAACGAGAACACCAATGGGCTGGTGCGTCAATATCTGCCCAAAGGTGCGGATCTATCGGTCTATAGCCAGGCAGATCTGGACGCAATCTCCATGCGCTTGAACACGAGGCCGCGGAAAACACTGGACTACGAAACGCCTGCCAGTAGACTTCAGAGAGCTGTTGCAGCGACGGGTTGAATCCAAGGCGGCTTTTTTCAGGATGTCGCGCTCCATCTTGAGCTTGGCCACTTCCTTGCGCAGCCGCGCTATCTCAACATCCTGGGCCTTTTGCTTGCCGTTGCCTGGGAACGCCTCCTGGGGCTCGTCTCGCAGCTCACGAACCCATTTGCGCAGCACGTTCTCGTGAACGTCCAGGTCCTTGGCCGCCTGGGCCACTGCCACCCCACGCTCGGTGACCAACCTGACTGCCTCGAGCTTGAACTCGCGGCTGAATGTCCTTCTTCTCTCCATGAACCACCTCCGGTTTCATCTTCCACCTTAACAAGGTGTCTGTGAAACCGGCAGCAGCCCATCGGCCGCAACGCGATCCGCAAGGTCCTCGCCGTCCTCGAGAGCGACGGCGCCGTGGTGCGCCACGTCGGCCGGGGCACCTTCATCACGAGCGGGGCGGGTACGCCCCCGCCCCAGCTCCAGGCGCTGGCGTTCGGTGGCGCGCTCGCGATCGACACGTCCGTGGGCCTCAGCCCGCGGGACCTGCTGGAGGTGCGCTATGCGCTGGAGCCCGCCATGGCGGAAATGGCTGCCTTGGCCGCGCGCCGCCCCGATCTGGAGCACATGCAGGACTGCATGCGGCGACGTGAAGAGGCAGAGCGCCTGGACGACTACGAGCACTGGGACTACGCACTGCACATGTCCATTGCCAAGGCAACCCACAACAGCCTGCTGATGGAAATGCTGGACCTGGTGAACCGGATGCGACGATCGGCGGCCTGGCGCAAGTTCCGCGGGCCCTCGGTCGTTCCGAAACAGCGGCGCATCTCGAATGCGCAGCACCGCGAGATCGTGCAGGCCATCTGCCGGGCGGATCCGGAGGCGGCGTTCGCGGCAATGCGCACCCATCTCGGGTTCGTTTCCGGCCGGTACAGGCTCTACACGGATCTGCAGCACGCAGGGGAACAGCCGGCCCACCCCAACTGAGGCACCCGGCGGGCGCCCCGGCGCCGGCTGGATCAACTGTCGACCGCGCGGCCCCGATGCAGCTCGACGGGCTTGCCTCCGAACTGCCGATGACACATCCAGGCCGCCAGGGCCGAATCCAGGTAATCCGCATGACCTGGAAACCACCGCGCGAGTTCGGCCACGAACGCTTTCGCGGGGCCGACGTCGCCCTGCCGCGCGAGCACGAGCACCTCTGACGACGAGCGCAGGACGGCTGCGTGTTCATTCATGTGGCACTCCCGGGGCGGGAACTCCGTTTCCAGCATCCACTGGTCCTCCATCTCGAAGTGCGCGCGCAAGTGGGCGTCCAGCTCGGATAGGAGCGGCTTCCAGTCCTGGTCACCGGGTGTGCTGGCGCGCAGGAGCAGCGCGTCGAACTCTGCATGAATTTCGTCCATCGGCGCGTACCCGAGTTCGACCGCCCTGGCGGCGGGCTTCGGGGGCCGGGGATCGTGCTTACTGTCGATCATGGTTCTGCTCAGGATCCGACGCCTGTCGAGGGTGTTGTGCTGCCGGCCCGGGCACGAAGACGTCACTGAAGAAGTGCTGCGGACCGAGTCCGCGTTCCTCCGCCGCCTTGCGTACGGCGCTGACCATCGGTGGCGCGCCGCAGCAATACACTTCATGACCGGCGAGATCGGGGCAATGCGCGCGCACGGCATCGTCCACCCTGCCGTGGAAGGCGCCGAGCGCTTCTGCGTCGCGTGCGTCTTCGATCACGGGCAGGAAGGTGAAACCCGGCAGCAGCTTGTGCCACCGCTCCACGGCGGGCAGCAGATAGAGTCCGTTGCGGTTGCGGGCGCCCCACAACAACATCACCGGCCGCTGCACCCGCTTCTTCACGATGTCGTCGAGAAGCGACTTGACCGGTGCAAAGCCCGTGCCCCCCACAACGCACAACATGGGAGCAGTGGAGTCCTCGCGCAGTTCGAAGTTACCGAAAGGAAGCTCCACCTCCAGGGTGTCTCCCGCGGCCAGCGTCGGCACGATCCGTGTGAACTGGCCTCCCGGAACGTGGCGGATGTGCAGTTGCAGCGAATCGCTCTCGTGCGGCGGATTGGCCATTGAATACGAGCGGCGGCTTCCATCGGGCAGCGTCACCTGCAGGTATTGACCCGCCTTGAACCGGGCGCGCTTGCCCGCCGGCAGCCGTAACTGCAGCACGCTCACGTCTTCGCTGGCCAGCGTGTTGCGAAACACCTTGACCGTGAAGGTCTTGCGCGCGGACGGGTCGATGCGGTGGCAGGCGGCCGGTGCCAGTTCCAGGTCCGACAGCGGCTGGCACTGGCAGTACAAGTGCTTGCCGGCCGGCTTCGCTTCGCTGGGCGGGCTCAGGACTTCTCCGGCAACCACGCCGCCGGCGCAATTGCCGCACACCCCCTTCCGGCAGGAATAGGGCATCTCGATCCCGGCCTTGAGTGCGGCGTCCAGGATGTTCTCGCCTTGCTCGCAGGCGAAGTGCAGGTCGGTTCCGGCAATGCGGATATGGTGGGCCATGGGGTTCCGTGGTCAGGAAAGGCCGCCGAGCAGGCGTAGGCTGCGCAGCAGGGCGTCCGGCCGGGCAATGCCCCGGCCGGCGATGTCCATCGCGCTGCCGTGCCCGGTGCTGGCCAGCAGCACGTCGGCGCCGATGGAGACGGCGCTGGCCGCCTGCGGCGCCAGCAGCTTGATCGGGATGTGGCCCTGGTCGTGCAGCATGGCCACGTACAGGTCGTGCCGGCGGTCGGCCAGCAGCACGTCGGCGCCTGTGGGGCCGGCGACGTCCACGCCGAGCTCCCGCAGTTGCCGCGCCGCGGGCACCACGCAGTCCTGGTCCTCGCGGCCGAACAGCGTTCCTTCGGAGGCATGCGGGTTGATGCCGAACAACGCCACCTTCGGGTCCGCCAAGCCCAGCATGGCGCAGCCCCGCATGCCGGCCAGCGTGGCTGCGACCACGAGTTCACGCGTGAGGCGGGACAGCGCCGTGGCTACGCTTTCGTGCAGCGTGACATGCACGATGCGCAGCCCGCCGCCGATCAACAGAAGGAATACGCGCCCCTCTGGCTCCCCGCACACCCGCGCCACCAGGGACGGGTAGCCGCTGAAGGGGATGCCGGCCTGGGCGATCGCGGTCTCGTGGTGCGGGCCGGCCACGACCGCGTCGAACTCGCCGGCGCGGCACGCTTCGATGGCCGCAGTGGCGCAGGCCACGGCGCTGGCGCCCGCTTCCGCATTCACCTGGCCCGGCCGCGCCGCTGCAGCCGGCAGCTCGCCCGCCGTGCGCAGGTCGAGCGAAGCAAGCGAACGATGCAAGCCGGTGACAGCGGCCGCGCGTTCCAGCACCGCCGGCGGGCCGAACACGGCCACGTGCAGGCGCTGCTCGCCGGCCAGTGCGTCCAGCGCCTTGAGCACGATCTCCGGCCCGATCCCGTTCGGGTCGCCGACGGAGAGCGCGATGCGACGCGTGGAGGAGCTCACAACGGCAGGGCCAGCAGCGTATCGGTGACCGTGCTGTCGCACACCGCCACCCGTTCGGCCAGCAGCAGCTTGCCGCCGGCCTGCACGAAACGGTCGCGATACTCGCCAGTGGCGTACAGCATGGTTTCGCCGGTGTGCATGATGCGCGCCACCATGAAGGTGGTGCGCGCCACCGTGACGGCGTCGTCGGCCGACTCCAGCATCGGGACGCTCAGCAGATGCCGGTAGCGGTGTCGCTCGTAGATGTTGGCTTCGCGCAGCGCGGCGATGCGGTCTTCCAGCATGGCGCGCGAATCGGCGAAGACGATCCCGGCGGGCAGGCCGTCGCGCTCGTTGTCCACGTTGGTGATGCGATAGTGGCAGTCTTCGGTGAAGAAGGCCGGCCACTCTTCCAGCGCGTCGGAGTCGATGGCCCGCGCGTAGGCCGCGTTGAACGCGCACAGGGAGAGAAGGTCGATCACGGTCAGGCTTCCATGTGCTGGCGATAGGCTTTCCAGAAGCCGCGCACCGAGGTTTCGGTGGCCCGGCCGTCGCTGGAGCCGGTGGTCTCACCGCCCATCTCCACCACTGCCTCGAGCCCCTGCGCGCCGGCGATGCCGCGCTGCACGAAGCCGCCCACGGCGCCGTCTTCCATCGAGATGAAGCCGGCCGGCCCCACCAGGTTCAGCTGCTTCAAGCGCACCTTGCGCTGCTCCGGCGTGTCGTCCGTGAAGCCGATGTACGTCCAGTTCAGTTCGGAGCGGTGCTGGCCTTTGGGCAGCACCTGACGCACCGCGAGGCAGTTCTGGATCTGCTGCAGCACGAAGCCCGGGAAGACCGACAGGATCTGCAGCGTGATGCCGTCGTCCCACTCGTGGAATCCCTGCAGCACCGTGGTGTCCTTGAGCCGGTACTTGGAATGGTCCGAGCGCAGACCCTGCTCCTTGTACGAGGAGTCGGCCGCCGCCGGGTCGATCATCGAATAGCTCACGTGGTGGCCGCCCGATTCGTCCACGATCACGCCGCCTTTCTGCGACAGCCGGTTCAGCTCGAATGTGGTGAAGAACAGGTGCAGCAGGCTGGCGTGGTAGCTGTCCTTGACGTTCTCGAAATACAGCTTCCAGTTGTTGGGCAGGGCCTGGGTGAAGCGCCCGATCACCTCCACCGGCTTGTGCAGCACGCGCTCGATGCGCGCACAGATCTCGTCGCCCAGGTACTCCTCGATGAACGGGACGTCCTCGCTGAAGCTGCCGAACACCAGGCCGCAGTAGACCGCAACGCGCAGCTTGCGCGGACCGTGGTCCTCCTTGCAGAAGCCTTCGGGCATGCCGCCCTTGCCCTTGACGCCCTTCTCGAAAGCCACGCCCGTCAGGCTGCCCTGCAGGTCGTAGCTCCAGGCGTGGTAGACGCACTGGAAGCTCTGCGCCGTGCCGGATTTCTCCAGCGCGATCAGCGCGCCGCGGTGCGCGCAGCGGTTTTCGAAGGCATAGATCTCGCCGTCCGCGTCCTTCACCACCACCACCGGAGTGTCGCCCACGTGGGTGGTCCGGTAGCTGCCGGTTTCAGGCAGCTCGGCCTCCAGGCACAGGTAGTTCCAGGTCGCGCCGCGATAGATGCGTTCCTGCTCCCGCTGCGAGGTGGCGGGGTCGGTGTAGAGGTCGTAGGGCACCCGGGTCAGGCTCGGGCCGCTCCAGTAAATCGTCTGTTCCATGGCTTACTCCAATGTTACGTTCGCCGACTTGATCACGCGGCTCCACTTCGCCGACTCGGCACGGATGAATTCACGCTGCGCGCCGGCGTCCAGCCGGCCGGCGTGACCCCCTGGAGGGCGAATTTCTGCTGCACGTCCGGCGTCAGCAGCGCGGCGGAGAACTGCTTGTGCGCGTAGTCGATGGCCGCCTTCGGCGTGCCGGGCGGCGCGACCATGCTGAAGAAGGTCACGGCCACCATGCCGGCGATATCGGATTCCACGAAAGTGGGCAACTGCGGCAGCAACTGCGAGCGCTCCTCATCGGCCACGGCCAGGATCTTGAGCTTGCCGCCCGTGTGGAACTGGGCCGAGGAGCTGATGTTGTCGAAGAACACGTCCACGTTGCCGCCGACGATATCGACCAGGGCCGGCGCCGTCCCCTTGTACGGGATGTGGATCATCTCGGTGCCGGTCAGCTGCATGAACATGGCGGCCGTCAGGTGCGAGGTGGAGCCGTTGCCCTGCGAGGCGTAGCTGACCTTGCGGGGGTTGGCCTTCAGGTAGGCCACGAACTCTTCGACGTTCTTCACCGGCAGCTTGTTGCTGACGGCCAGCACGTTGGGCACGGTGGCCACGACGGTCACCTGCATCCATTTCGTGGCGTCGAAGGGCAGCGACTTGTACAGGTGGTGGTTGATGGCGATGGGGCCGGGCGGCGAGACCACGAAGGTGGTGCCGTCGGGATCGGAGCGGGAGACGAACTCGGCGCCGATGTTGCCGCCGGCACCGGACTTGTTCTCCACCACGATGCGAGGCAGCACGTCCGCGGTGCCGCCGGCCGGGAACGGCACGATCAGCTTGAGGGGGCTGGACGGTTGCTGCGCGCACGCAAGGGTGCCGGCGCCGGCGAAAGTGGCAGCAGCCAGGGCAAGGACGAGGCGCCTCGTGATGGTTGGGGGCATGCGATGGGTTTCCTGCAAGTGGAGGAGTGGGTGGGATGGGCGGCACGCTGGAGCGATCCTGCTGGCCTCACACCCCCAGGTATTCGGCCAACAGTTCCGGTTGGGCGCGCAGCGCCTCCCCCGTCCCCTCGAAGGCCACGCGTCCCTTCACCAGGATCACGTTGCGGTCGGTGAGGTCGGTGACGGCCTTCCAGTTCTTGTCGACCAGGATGGTGGCGATGCCCGATTCGCGGATCACGCGGATGATTCGCCAGATCTCGCGGGCGATGAGCGGCGCGAGGCCTTCGGTGGCTTCGTCCAGGATCAGCACCTGGGGGTTGGTCATCAACGCGCGGCCAATCGTCAGCATCTGCTGCTCTCCGCCCGAGAGTTGCTGGCCGCCGTGCCGCAGGCGTTCGCCCAGCCTTGGAAAGGTCTGCAGCACGCGGTCGTAGTGCCACTCGCGGCGGCCGTCGGCACCGGGCCGCGCCGCCAGCAGCAGGTTCTCCCGCACGCTCAGGTTGCCGAAGATGCCGCGGCCTTCGGGCACATAGGCAACGCCCATCCTGGCGATGTCGTGGATCCGCATGCCGCGGGCGGGACGGCCGAACACCTCGACCTCACCCTGGCGCGGGCTCACCACGCCGATCAGCGACTTGAGCAGCGTCGACTTTCCCATGCCGTTGCGGCCCATCAGGCCCACCGCCTCGCCGCGCTTCAGCGTGAAGTCGATGCCGTGCAGGATGTGGCTGGTGCCGTAGTAGGAATGCAGGCCGCGCGCCTGCAGTGCGATCTCAGGCATGGTCTGCCTCCTCGGAACCCAGGTAGGCCTGCTGCACTTCGGGGCTGGAGCGGATCTGTTCGGGCGCCCCCGTCTTCAGGACCACGCCGTTGACCATCACCGTGAGCACGTCGGCGATCGAGAACACCGCGTCCATGTCGTGCTCCACGAGCAGGATCGCGTGCGAGGCCACCAGGTCGCGCAGCAGCTGGATCATGCGCAGCGACTCCTCGTGCCCCATCCCCGCCAGGGGTTCGTCCAGCAGCAACACCTCGGGCCGCGTGGCCAGCACGATCGCCAGTTCCAGCTGGCGCTGCTGGCCGTGGCTCAGGTCGGCCGCCCGGCGTTCGGCCACGTCGACCAGGCCGGCGTCGCGCAGGGCGGCATCCACCACCGTGCGGTACGGTTCCCAGGCAGCGGCGTCGCTGAAGATGCGCGCGGCCCGGGGCTGCCGCGACTGTGCGGCGAGCCGGCAGTTCTCCCGCACCGTGAAGCCCGGAAAGATGTTGGTCTTCTGGTAGCTGCGGCCGATGCCGATCAACGAGCGTTCATGCGGGGTCAGCTGGGTGATGTCGCGATCCCGGTAGAAGATTTCGCCCGAGCTGGCGGCGATGTCGCCCGACAGCAGGTTGATCAGCGTGGACTTGCCGGCGCCGTTGGGTCCCAGCACGGCGTGCACCTCGCCGCGTCGCAGCTCCAGCGAAATGTTGTCGTTGGCAGCCAGGCCGCCGAAGGTGCGGCGCAGCTTGACGGTCCTGAGCAGGACTTCGCTCATGCGGGCCTCCCTTGCCACAGGCCCTTGACCCGGTCGAGCAGAGACATCATTCCCCCGGGCAGGAACAGCACCAGCAGGATGATGACGATCCCCATCCACAGGTGCCACTTGTCGGCGAGGTCGGAGAGCACTTGCTGGAGCAGCACGAAGGTGAAAGCGCCGATCACGCCGCCCCACAACTGGCCCATGCCGCCCAGGATCAGTATCAGCAGCCCGTCGGCCGACTGGTGCCAGGACAGCATCTCGGGGTTGACGCTGCCGTTCAGCACGGCGAACAGGTAGCCCGCCAGGCCGGCGAACGCCCCCGAAATGGTGAAGGCGGCCAGCTTGTAGCGGAACACGGGAAAGCCGATCGCCTCCATGCGGTGCTCGTTCTCGCGGATGCCCTGGAGCGCGCGGCCCAGCGGGGAGCGCAGCAGCAACACCATGAACAACAGCAGGGCCACCAGCACCAGCAGCACGAAGTAGTACAGCGTGTTCGTCTCGCTCAGGTCGAACGGCACCCACTCCCCGATGCTGGCCGACGGTTTCCCGCGCAGGTTGAGGCCGTCGGAGCTGCCGCCCAGCGCCTCGACGTCATGGAAGAAGAAATAGAAGATCTGGGCGAAGGCCAGCGTGACCATGATGAAGAACATGCCCCGCGTGCGCAGCACGAGCAGGCCGACCAGGAAAGAAGCCGCCGCCGTGACGGCCATCGCGGCCGGCATGGTGAGCCAGAGGCTTTCGGTCAGGCGGTATTTGGTGCCCAGCAGGGCGAGGACGTAGCCGCCGAGGCCGAACCAGGCGGCGTGGCCGAAGCTGATCAGGCCCGTATAGCCCAGGAGCAGGTCCAGGCTGACGGCGAAGATCGACAGGATCATCACGCGCGTGACCATCTCCGTATAGAACTCCTGCTCGAGGAACGGGAAGGCGGCGAGCACCAGCAGGAACAAGGTGCCGACGGCGGCGCGCGTGGGGGAGGTGATCAGCGATCTCATGCCTTGAAAAGCCCTTCGGGACGCCACAGCAGGATGGCGGCCATGACGACATAGATGGAGATGCCCGCGTAATCGGGGATGAAGACCTTGCCGAAGGTGTCGGCGAAGGCGATCAGCAGCGACGCGAGCAACGCGCCCCAGACCGAACCGATGCCGCCGACGATGACGACGACGAAGCTGACGATCAGCACCTGGGTTCCCATCCCGGGAGAGACGGTGGACGCCGGCGCGTTGATCATCCCGGCGAAGGCCGCCAGGCCGACGCCCACGGCGAACACCAGCCGGTACAGCAAGTTGATGTTGATTCCCAGCGACTGCACCATGTCCCGGTTGAACGCGCCGGCGCGGATGCGCGCGCCGACCAGCGTGCGCTGGATCAGCAGGTACAGGCCCACGGCGACCAGCAGGCAGACGCCGGACATGAACAGGCGGTAGGCCGGATAGGTCATCACGGCGCCCAGGGGCACGGAGAAATCGAGCCAGGCGGGGACCGGCACGGAGTACACCTCGTCGCCCACCAGCATGCTGCGCAGGTCGTCGAACACCAGGATGAGTCCGTAGGTCAGCAGCACCTGCTGCAGGTGATTGCGCCGGTACAGGTGCGAGACCAGCGCCCACTCCAGCACCGCCCCGAGCACGACGCTCAGGGCGACGCCGATCAGGATGGTGAGGAGCAGGTTGCCGGTGAGCGCGGACAGGCTGAACGCGAGATAGGCGCCCATCATGTAGAAACTGCCGTGCGCCAGGTTGATCACACCCATCACCCCGAAGATCAGGGTGAGTCCGCTGGCCACCAGGAACAGCAGGAGGCCGTACTGCGCGGCGTTCAGGGTCTGGATCAGGATGAGGGCGGGGTCCATCGTGCGTTCAGGAGTTGCGGGGGCGCGGCCTTACGGCTTGCAATCCGGCGAGGGATCGCTCAGGTTCTGCACCACCACGTCCGTCACGACGTTCTCGGTGCCGCGGGCCACGCGGGCGTAGAAGTTCTGCACCGGGTTGTGCGACTTGGAGAAGCTCAGCGGGCCGCGCGGGCTGTCCAGCTTTGCGTTCTGCATCGCCTTGATCAACTCGGCCTTCTTCTTCGTGTCGCCGTTCACGGCCTTCAGGCCGGCGTCGTACAGCTGCGCGGAGTCGTAGCCCTGCACCGCGAACAGGTTCGGCGTCGTGCCGTAGGCCTTGACGTGGGCTGCGATGAAGGCTTCGTTCTTGGGGCTCTTCAGGCCGTCCGCGTAGTGCAGCGCGGTCTCCAGGCCTTGCGCGGCGTCCCCTTGCGCAGCCAGAGTGCCTTCGGTGATGAAGGCGCCGTACAGGGGGATGCGGTCCTTCAGGCCGGCAGCGGCGTAGTCCTTGACGAACTTGACCTGGCCGGCGCCGGCGACGAACACGTAGGCCGCCTCCGGTTTGATGGTCGCGAGCTCGGTCAGCAGCGGCTGGAACTCCACGCCGGGGAAGGGCAGGCTCAGGTCCTTGAGCACCTTGCCGCCGCCCTTCTCGAAGCCCTGGCGGAAGCCCTGGACCGACTCGTCGCCCGCGGCGTACTTCCAGCTGATGGTCACGGCGGTCTTGTGCTTCTTGGCCGCCAGCAGCCCGGTGGCGTACCCTGGCTGCCAGTTGCTGAACGAGGTACGGAACACGTAGGGCGAGCACATGGCGCCCGTGATCTCCCCGGCGCCGGCGTTCGGCACGATCAGGATGGTCTTGGTTTCGCGGGCCACCTTGGCCATGGTCAGGGCCACGCCGGAGTGGATGGTGCCCACCAGCACGTCGACCTTGTCGCGCTTGACGAGCTTGTTGGCGTTCTCGTTGGCCTTGGACGGGTCGGACTCGTCATCCAGGGTGATGTACTGCACCGGGCGTCCGCCCAGCTTCCCACCCTGCTGCTGCACGTACAGCTTGAAGCCGTCGACGGTCCACTTGCCCAGGTCGGCGAACGTGCCGGAGCTGGGCAGCATCAGGCCGACCTTGACGGGTTCGGCCGCATGGGCAGCCGCGCCCGCGGCGGCCAGCGTCAGGGCCGCGGCGACCCGCGTCCAGGTGGTGGAAGTGAAGCGAGGGTACATCGATGTCTCCTTTGGTTTCATTGGCGAAAGGCAATCGGTGCCAGGGGCACCATCCCGGGAAAAGCGGCTCAGGGCACGAGCGAGGATTGCGAAACGAACTTGGTGGCGAGGTAGCCGTCGAAGGTCTCGGTGCCGCCTTCGCTGCCCATGCCGCTTTCCTTCACGCCGCCCAGCGGTGTTTCAGCCAGCGCCAGGCCGAAGTGATTGATGCTGACCATGCCGGCCTCGAGCCGGTTGCTCACGTGATGGGCCGTGGCCAGCGAGTTCGTGAACACGTAGGAAGCCAGGCCATAGGGCAGCGCATTGGCGCGGGCCAGCGCTTCGTCGGTGGTCCTGAAGCGCGTGACCGGCACCACGGGGCCGAAGGGTTCTTCCGTCATCAGGCGGGCGTCGTCGGGCAGTCCCGTGACGATGGTCGGCGGGAAGAAGTAGCCCTGGCTTGCGGGCCGTTCGCCGCCGCACAGCACCGCGGCGCCGCGCGCGCGGGCATCGGCCACCAGCGACTCCATCGCGTCCACGCGGCGCAGGTGGGCCAGCGGGCCCATCTGGGTGTCCTGCGCCAGGCCGTCGCCCACCTTGAGTCCGGCATAGATCCCGGCGAAGGCATCGATGAAGCGGTCGTACGCTTTCTCGTGCACGAAGAACCGGCTGGGCGCCATGCACACCTGGCCGGCGTTGCGTGTCTTGGTGCGGGCCAGGAAGCGTGCGGCCGCTTCGACCTCGGCGTCCTCGAAGACCAGCACCGGCGAATGGCCGCCCAGCTCCATGGTCATGCGCTTCATCTGGGCGCCGGCCAGGGCGGCCAGGTTCTTGCCGACTGCCGTGGAGCCGGTGAAGGAGATCTTGCGCACGATGGGCGAGGCGATCAGCCGGCGGGAGATATCCGCCGGGACGCCCCACACCACGTTGAAGCAGCCGGCGGGCAGACCGGCGTCGTGGAAGATGCGGGCCAGCGCCACGACCGCGCTGGGCGAGTCCTCCGGACCCTTCAGGATCAGCGTGCATCCGGCGCCCAGGGCCGCCACCGCCTTGCGCAGCGCCTGGTTGAACGGGAAGTTCCACGGCGTGAAGGCGGCGCAGACGCCGACGGGCTCGCGGATCACGAGCTGGCGCACGGTTTCGGCCCGCGGCGGAATCACGCGGCCGTAGATGCGGCGGCATTCCTCGGCGTGCCATTCGGCGTGCTCGGCGCAAGTGGTCACTTCCTGCAGCGCCTCGCCCAGCGGCTTGCCCTGGTCCAGGGTGATGTTGCGGGCGATCGCCGGGGCGCGCTCGCGGATCAGTTCCGCCACGCGGCGCAGGATCTTCGAACGTTCCAGGGGCGAGCTGGAACGCCAGCTCCGGAAGGCCTTGCTGGCGGCAGCCAGGGCGCGGTCCAGGTCCTCGGTGGTGGCATGCGGCAGTCGGGCAAAGGCGGCCCCCGTGGCGGGATTGACGACGTCCTGCTCGTGGCGGCCGCCGGCATGGATGAACTCGCCGTCGATGTAGAGGGCCAGCTGCTCATAGGCCGGCTCGGTGGGGGTGTGGGCGTCCATCGAAACCATGACGGTCAAAGAAACACGCCGCCGCCGTCGACGGCGAGCGTCTGGCCGGTGACGAAGCTGGCGCCGTCGCTGACGAGGTACGCGAGGGCACCCACCAGGTCCGCCGGGACCTGGTCGCGCTGCAGGCAGCGGCCGGTGGTACGGGCGTTGTCGCCGATCCGGTTCTGCAGGTCCGACTGCAGCACGCCGTCGCTCAGCGTGAATCCGGGGGCGATGGCGTTCACGGTGATGCGGTCCTTGGCCAGTTCGCGCGCCAGCGAACGCGTGAAGGCGATCACTGCGCCCTTGCTGGCGACGTAGTGGGCCATGTTGGGCGGTCCCTTGATCGGCACGGTGGACGCGATGTTCACCAGCCGGCCGCGGCCGCTGGCCCGCAGCGCCGGCAGGACGGCCTTGGCGCAATTGAACGGGCCAAGGGTGTTCACCTCCATCACGCGCATCCATTCCTGGTTGCTGATCTGGTCGAAGGGTTTGAGCGCCAGCGTGGTGAACAGACCCGCGTTGTTGACGAGGCAGTCGATCCCGCCGAATTCGGCCTGTGCGGCAGCGGCCATTCCCGCGACGTCCTGCTCGCTGGTGACGTCGGCCTGGGTGCCGATGGCCTTGTATCCGGCGGCGCGGAGGCGGCCCGCCGCCTCGTCGGCACCGCGCAGGTCGGCGATCACGATGCGGTGGCCCAGCTGCGCGAGGTGCTCGCTGAAGGCATAGCCGATGCCGCTTGCGCCGCCCGTGATGACAATGGTCTTTGGCTGTTCGGAGATCATGAAGTCCTCGTTCGGTTCAGGGGACGAGCAGGGTGGCCAGCTTCAGGCCGGTGTCCGCGGCCTGCTCGGGAGTGATGGGTGCGCCAGCGGCGAGGAGCTTGCGAGCGGCCATGTGGTCCGCGGCGCTGTTGACCGATTCCACGGCGGCAAGCCCCCCGGCACGGAAACGGAAGACGGAAAACTTGCCGGCGTCGCGGTCGCCCCGCAGCACGGCGCTGTCGCCGGCCTCGGACACCCCCGCGATCTGCAAGCGGTTGGCGCCCTGGTCGCTCCAGAACCAGGGGACTTTCGCGTAGGGCGCGCCCCTGCCCGCAAGGCGGGCGGCGACGCAACGGGCCTGGTCGACGGCGTTCTGCACGGATTCCAGCCGCACCGGGTCCGCGCACCACGCGGCGGGGTAGCGGGCACAGTCACCGATGGCGGAAATGGCGGGGTCCGCGGTCAGCAGCTGCGCGTCGACCATGATGCCGTCGTGGACCGGCAGGCCGGCCTGGCGCGCCAGTTCCACATTGGGCTCGACGCCGACGCCGACCACCACCAAGTCGGCCTCGAAGTCGTCACCGCGGCTGGTCTGCACGCGGGTCACCCTGCCTTCACTGCCGCCGAACGCGGTGACGCCGGTTCGGAAGTTGAACTGCACGCCACGCTTCGCCTGCGCGCCGGCGAGGTAGGCAGAGACCTCGGCCGAGACGCAGCGCTGGAGCACGCGGTCGGCGAACTCGATCACCCGCACGTCCAGGCCCAGCTCCGTGGCCATGGCGGCCACTTCCAGCCCGATGAAGCCGCCGCCCACGATCACCAGTCGTCGCACCTGCGGCAGCAGGGCCAGCATGGCGTCCGCATCGGCGCGGCTGCGCAGGGGCAGGACGCCGGAAAGGCCTGCACCCGGCACGGCGGGAATGCGTGCCCGCGCCCCGGTGGCCAGCACCAGGTGCTCGTAGGCGAGCGAGGCCCCGGAGGCCAGGCCGACACGACGCGACGCGCGGTCGACGCTGGTCACGCGCTCCGGCGCCAGCAAGGCAATCCCTTGTTCCGCGTAGAAGGCCCGAGGGCGCAGCTCGATCTGCTGCGCGTGCGCTATTCCAGCCAGGAAGCCCTTGGACAGCGGCGGGCGCTGGTACGGCAGGCCGGGCTCGTCGCCAATCAGCGTGATGCTGCCCCGGTACCCTTCCTCGCGCAGCGAAGCTGCGACCTGGAAGCCGCCTTGTCCGCCGCCGACCACGATGACGCCTGCCTGGACCATGCGGTTCACACCTGGTGCGAGGGGATGTGGACCACGATCTCTTCCACCCCGGGCTCCAGCACCAGCTGGCAGCTCAGGCGGCTGTTCTCGCGGCGCCCGCTGGCAGCGCTTTCCAGCATCTCGTTCTCGACTTCGCTGACCGGCGCCACGGCGGACTGGCTGGCCTCGTCGAGGTACACGTGGCAGGTGGCGCACATCGCGGCGCCGCCGCACTCGGCGACGATGCCCGGGATGTTGTTGGCGACGGCGGTCAGCATGACTGTCGCGCCGGGGCTGGCGGCAATGGAGCGGCGTGCGCCGTCCGGCTGCACGTACGTGATCTGGGGCATGGGCGCCTCTGGAACGGAAAGGGTGGGAAAGGCGCGGCAGCGTGGTGCTGTCGCGGACTCAGGCGGGGGTGACGCTGACCGGCATGCTGGTGTAGCCGCGGACCGAGTTGTTGTAGTGGATGACCGGCGGGCCTTCGAGGTGGAACTGCTTGACCCGCCTGGCCAGCGCGGTCAGGACGATCTCGCCCTCCAGGCGCGCGATCATCTGGCCGGCGCAGCCATGGATGCCCGTGCCGAAGGCGAGGTTGCCGGCGGCCCGGCGGCTGACGTCGAACCGGTCGGCGGTCTCGCCCCAGCGGCGCGGATCGCGGTTCGCGGAACCGATGAAGACGCAGATCTTCTGCTCGTTCCCCATGGGCACGCCGGCCACTTCGACGGCCCGGGTGGTGGTGCGGTAGAAGGAGTGGAAGGTGCTTTCGTAGCGCAGGACTTCCTCGAGCGCCTGCCGCGCCAATGCGGGGTTCGCATGCACCAGGGCCCATTGGTCGGGATGGCGCGAGAAGGACAGGATCGCGTTGCACAGCGTGAACACCGTCGTGTCGAGGCCGGCGGAGAGCAGCGTGCGCACCAGCATCGGTGCCTCTTCCGGCTCGAGCAGGCCCTCGTCGGCGGCCTGGTACAGCTGCGCACCGAAGCCATCCGCGGTGAGGTTCTCGCGCTTGCAGACCTCCGCGATCCAGTCGGAGGCGCCGCCCTGCAGCCGGGCGAAGCAGGCCTTGAAGCGTTCGTTGACCGGGCCGAACGCGTTGAACACCATGTCGCCGTAGGGCAGCAGGTACTGCTCGCGGCCTTCGGCGGGAATGCCGACCGCATCGGCGAACACCTTGAGCGGGTAGGCTGCGCACAGGTCCTCGACGGCGTCGAAGCGGCCCTTCTCCAGGACCTGGTCCACCAGCAGTTCGGCCTGCCGCGCGAAGGTGGGGCGCAGCTTGTTGATGTTGGCCGGGGCCAGCAGCCCGCCCACGACCTTGCGGGTGCGGGCGTGCATGGGAGGATCGACCTCCAGGATGATGCTGGGCTTGCGCCACGCCTCCGTGGTGTGGAAATTGGCCAGGCCGACTCCTGCGCTCGAGCAGAACGTCAGCGGGTCGCGCAGGACCGCGTCGATTTCGGAATGACGCGCGATGCCGTAGGCGTCATAGCGGCTCAGGTAGAACACCGGCCCCAGCTCGCGCAGCATCTCGTAGTGCGGATAGGGGTCGTCCAGGACTTCGTCCGTGTAGGGATCGAAATCGGTGACGGGGGCGTTCACCTCGCGGCGTTCGAGCGTCTGCGCACTGGTCATGCGTTCGTTCCTTGTGTCGTCGGCAACACCTTCGATGGCGAAGGGCGAAGCGGAGTCTCGTTGCAGCTTTGGTCTGGGTCAATGATTTTGGCTATATTGTTCGGATACCGAACCTTTGGAACGAAAGAATGGCAATGGCCTTCGGCGCAACGCCGGAAGAAAAGAAGGAAGAAAAGGAATACGTGATGGGGCTCGAAAAGGGCCTGGCCATCATCGAGGCCTTCGGCATCAGCAAGGGTCCGCTGACCCTGACGCGCGCGGCGGAGATCACCGGGCACACGAAGGCCGCCGTGCGGCGCAGCCTGTTGACGCTGTGCAAGCTGGGATACGCGCAGCAGGACGGCCGGGACTTCAAGCTGGCACCGCGCTCGCTGCGCCTCGGGCATGCGTACGTCGCGTCGGACCCCCTGACGAAGGTCGCCCAGCCCATCCTCGAGATGACCAGCGAACTGACGCGCGAGTCGGCCTCCATCGCGGTGCTCGATTCGCAGGATGCGGTGTTCGTGGCCCGTTCCACCCACCGGCGCAGCCTGTCCAGCGGCTTGGGCGTCGGCGCGCGGCTGCCCGCCTACTGCAGTGCGACAGGACGCGTGCTGCTGTCGGAACTGCCGCCCGCGGACGTCGAGTTCATGTTGAACCGGATGGCGCGTCCCGCCCTCACGCCGCACACCCGCACCGGCGTGCGCGAGATCATGAAGCAGGTGGCCCTGGTGCGCGCCAACGGCTACGCGCTGAGCGACCAGGAACTGGAAATCGGACTGCGGTCGCTCGCCGTGCCCATACGCAACGGCCGCGGCGAACTGATCGCGGCGATGAGCCTCTCGGTGGCGACCAGCCGCATGACGCGCGAGCAGGTCGTCGAGGAACTGCTCCCCGAGATGGAAACCGCAAGGCGCAACTTCGCCTCGCTGCTCTGACGCAGGCAGCACGTGCACGCGTGCGTGCAGGCACGGAGTCCCGTGCGCGGAGGCTAGGCGCGCAACCCGCCAACCACCATGCGGCTCAGTTCCGCAGCGATGTCGCGCACGGGCTGGCTGCCCCGCTTCGCGTGCCAGCCGACCACGGCGTTGCACATCCCCATCAAACCGAGCGCCGCGATCCGGCAATCGCAGTCCGCGCGCAGTTCGCCGCGCCGCACGCCCTGGCGCAGGATGCCCTCCACGTTGGCCTCGTACTCGCGGATCTGGCGGCCAAGCGCGTGCCGTGGCTCGGTGCTCAGCTCCTGCCGGTGCGCCAGGAAGACGCGGAAGAAGTCCGGCCGCACGTCGAGCGTCTGCAGGTGCCGGAAGACCAGTTCCTCGATCTTCTCCGTGGTGGGCTTGCGCGACCGGAGGATCCCGGCCGAGAAGTCGACGTACCCCTTCATCGCCACTAAGCAGATCTGCTCCAGCGCCGCCTCCTTGGACCGGATGTAGTAGTAGAGGCTGCCCTGCTCCACGCCGAGCGATTCGGCGATGTCCTTCGTGGTCGCGACGTGGTAGCCCTTTCCCGAGAACTGGCGGGCAGCCGCGTCCAGCACCCGCAGGTACTTGGCGGTGTACTTCACGGAGGAGGCGGCGGTACCTTCCTCCGTGCGGGAGGGCAGGGCGCCGGACGGCGATGGCATCGGTGCGGGGCGGGTGCGTGGCATGGTCGGCAGGGCGATTCTATACGGCATTCAAAAATCTATTTATCTATAGAAAACAACCACCTATGCTGCCGCACCGCAACCAACAGGAGACCGCCCACCATGTACGAAACCATCGGATACCGCGTCGAAGACGGCGTCGCCGAAATCCTTGTCAACCAGCCGAAGTACCGCAATGCGCTGTCGGTGCAGACCATGCAGGACATGCTGGATGCCCTCAACCGCGCCGAGGACGACGACTCCGTGGGCGCCGTGCTGCTGACCGGCGTCGGCGATGCGTTCTGCTCCGGCTTCAACCTCAAGGAGATCCCGCTCGACCGTGGGGTCGACGGCGTGCGTGGGCATTTCCGCGTCGCCGCGCTGTGGTGGCACCAGCTTCTGCACAAGGTGGTCCGGATCAAGAGGCCGGTGCTCGCCGCCGGTGGCGGCCTCGGCCTGACGCTGGCCAGCGACATGGCCATCTGCGCGAACAACGCCCGCTTCCTCTGTGCCTGGCACACCATCGGCATCGGAAACGACACGGCCACCAGCTACAGCCTGACGCGCATCGTCGGAATGCGGCGTGCCATGCAGCTGATGATGACCAACGAGACCTTGTCCGCGGCGACGGCGAGGGAATGGGGCATCATCAACGAGATCTATCCCCAGGACATCTTCCGCGAAGTCGCCTGGAAAGTTGCCCGCGAACTGGCCGCCGGCCCGACCCACCTGCAGGTGATGGCCAAGGAGCGCTTCCACGCCGGCTGGCTGCAGCCGGTGGAGGAATGCACCGAATTCGAGATCCAGAACGTGCTGGCCTCCGTGAGCGCGCCGCACTTCCTGCCGCAGCTCCAGAGCTTCCTGGCCGGCAACAAGGCGGATCGCCCGCAGGTCGTGCTGGGCGCCGCCTGAAGCGACGGCCATGCAGACAGTCCATGAAATGCTGCGCCGCGCGGCGGCCAGGTCGCCGGGCGCGCCGGCCCTGATCGATCCGCGCCGCGGTCTTCGCATCTCGTATGGGGACCTGCTGTCGCGCATCGAGCGGACCGCAGCCGGATTGCGCGGGGCGGGCGTGGCCGGCGGGGACCGTGTCGCCGTCGTGCCCTCCAATTCCGTGGAGGCCATCGTTGCCATCCTCTCGCTGCACCGTGCGGGCGCCGTGCCCGCGCTGCTCAACCCGCGGCTGGAGCCGGCGGAACTGGTGGAACTGGCGACCATCGGCGAGATGGCGGCGGCGGTCGTCCCCGTGGACGCCGCCTGCGCGCTGGCGTTGCGCGACGCCTGCACGCGCAAGCTGCTGTTCACGGTGGGCGGCTCGGGCGCGAGCGATGTGTCGCAGCTGGATCCGGGCGCCTCGGTGCTGCCGGACCTCGAGCCGGCACCGGAGGACGAGGTCTTCGTGTTCTACACCTCGGGCACCACGGGCCTGCCGAAGGGCGCGGTCATCCCGCACCGCGCCGCCGAAAGCCGCGTCCTGTTCATGGCGACCCAGGCCGGCTACCGCCATGGCGCGCAATGCGATCCTCGGGCTGATGCCGCTGTAGCACGTCATCGGTTTCTTCGCGGTGCTCGTCAAGGCCCTGGCCTTCAATGGCCGCTACCTGGCCGTCTCCGAGTTCAATCCGGACGAAGTGCTCTCCGTGATCGAGGCCGAGGCGGTCACGGGCCTGTTCGCCACGCCGACCCACCTCGATGCCATCGTCGCGGCCATGAGCCGGACGCAGGCCAGCCTGGCGTCGCTGCAGCACGTGACGTTCGCCGGCGCCACCATGCCGGACGCCGTCCTGGCCGCTGTCAACGCGAAGTTGCCCGGCGAGAAGGCAACATCTACGGCACGACCGAGATGATGAATTCGCTGTACATGCGGTCCCCCTCTTCCGGCACTCTGCTGCAGCCCGGCTTCTTTTCGGAAGTGCGGCTGGTGCGGCCCGAAGGAGGCGTTCACGAACTGGTCGAGCCGGGGGAGGAGGGTGAACTGCTCGTCTCCATTCGTTCGGACGCCGCCTTCATGGGCTACCTGAACCGCGCGGACGCCAGCGCGCAGAAGGTGAGCGACGGCTGGTACCGGACGAGCGACATGGCGGTGCAGCGCAGCGACGGGCTCCTGGAGATCCTGGGGCGAGTGGACGACATGATTATCTCGGGCGGCGAGAACGTCCATCCTTCCGAGGTCGAGAAGATCCTGGGCAGCCACCCCGGAGTGGCCGAAGTCGCCGTCGTCGGCGTGGCGGACCAGCGTTGGGGCCAGAAGATCGTCGCTTGCGTGGTGGCGAGAAGCGGGCCCTCACCGGACCCGACGGAGCTGGACCGCCACTGTCGCGACAGCAGCCTGGCCGATTTCAAGCGGCCCAGGCAGTACGTCTTCCTTCCCGGATTGCCGAAGAGCGCCCTCGCCAAGGTGCTGCGGCGCGAACTCGTCAAGGCGGTCCAGGCGCGGAGCTGAGAAGTGCAGCCCAGGCTGCTAGTCAGGCGGCAGGCGGGCAGACAGGCTTTCGACGGCCCGGCGCAGGTGCGGCAGCATCTGCGCCCGGAATTCGGAGAAGCGCATCCGGCTCGCGCGAACGGAAATGCTCAACCCCGCGATGGTTTTTCCGCTGCGGTCGGTGACCGGCACGGCAATGGAACGGACGCCCAGTTCCAGCTCTTCGTCGCTGGACGCCCAGCCCTGCTCGCGGCATCTGTCCAGCAACGCGAGAAGCTCGTCCAGGTCGCACGTCGTGCGGGGCGTCAGCCGGACGCGCTCCATGTCCTGCAGCCTGCGTGCTGCTTCGTCGCGCGGCATGCCCGCCAGCAGCACCCGCCCGAGCGAGGAGCAGTACGCGGGCAGGCGTGCACCGATGCCCAGCCCGGTCGCGAGGGTGCTCCGGGTGATCGAGCGCGAGAGGATGATGACGTCGTCGTCCAGCAGCTTGCCCAGGGAAGAGGACTCCTTCGTGCGCTCCGCCAGGGCCTCCATGACGGGCTGGGCGAGCTGCGCCGTGGGCCGCGAGGTGAAATAGGCATGTGCGATCAGAAGCGTGCGCGCGGCCATCCAGTACCGCTTCCCGTCGGATTCCAGGAACCCCGATGCGAGCAGGGTGTGCAGCGCCCGGCGCGCCGATGCCGGCGTGCTCCCGGTGCGACGGGCCACTTCCGAGGGGGTGAGCCTGCTCGCTTCACGCCCGAAGCACGTGAGGATCTCCAGGCCCTTCCTGAGGGCGACCACGATGTTCCTGTCGTGCGGCTGGGGGCTGGTGACCGACGGGGCAGGAGAGATTTGGCGCATAGCGCCATTTTGACTTTGCCGGCGCACCCGGCGCCCACAGAATTTCGCCGGATCCCGCGCTGCACGCGTGAACTCCGGCGTTCTCACCCCTGGAAATGCGATGAAAAATCTTCTGCTCTCCGTGATGGTTGCTCTCACTCCGCTGCTCGCTGGTCCGGCCGCCGCACAGACGACGGAGTTTCCGACGGGCCCGATCACCATCATCGTGCCCGTTGCCGCAGGTGACGGCTTCGACTCCGCCGCACGGATCCTGGCGGAGAACCTGGCGACGCACATGCGCACCCCGGTCCTGGTAGACAACCGGCCAGGTGCCGGCGGAGCCCTGTCGGTGGCCGAACTGCTCCGCGGGCCAAGGGATGGGCAGAAGGTGCTGATGGCCATCAACGCATCGCTCACCTTCAGGCCCGTGCTGCAAGCAGCCAGCACGAACTACGACCCCATCAAGGACTTGCAGCCCGTCAGCCTGGCCGAGCGCACGCCCAGCGTGCTCGTGATCGCGAACGGACTTCCGTTCAGTGACCTCAAAGGCCTGGTCGAATTCGGCAGGAACAATCCGGGCAAGGTGCGGCTCGGCACCGCCGGCCAGGGTTCCATCGGCGACTTCGACGTGGAAATCCTGAACGGCCTTACGAAGGCCGGCATTCTCTCGGTGCCCTTCAAGGGTTCGGCGCCCGCCATCACCGCCATGCGCGGTGGACATGTGGAGGGGGTGATCGTCTCGCTCGGGTCGGTCAGCGGCACGCTGAAGGCAGGCGCCGCGAAAGCCATCGCGCTGTCCGACAAGTTTCCCGGTTACGAGTCGGTTCCCACGTTGAAGGAGCTTGGGTACGCGCAGGACCTGATCGGCGTCTGGACGGCCTTCTTCGTCCCGGCGGGAGTGCCGGAGAGCACGCGCAAGACGCTCGAGGAGGCATTCGCCAAGTCACTCCAGGATCCGGCGGTGAACGCGCGCATCCTGCCGCTGGGGATCCTGAACGACTATCAGCCGCCCGCGCGTGTCATCACCATGATGCGCGAGGAAACCGCCGTGGTGAATGAGATCGGCAAGAAGCTCGGCCTCGCAAAGTAAGGAATCAAGAGATGCTGAAACTGGACATTCCTCCCAAGTACAAGGCAGCAGCCGTCCAAGCCGCCCCTGTGTTCTTGGACCTCGACGCCAGCGTCGAAAAGGCTTGCGCTCTCATCCGCGAAGCCGCAACAAATGGCGCGAAGCTGATCGCGTTGCCCGAGGTCTTTCTTGCCGGTGGGCCGTACTGGGCCTGGCACCTGCCCATGGGCCGGGGCGGTGCATTCTCGGCCGAGTTGTTCCGCAACGCCGTGGAGGTGCCCGGACCCGTGGTCACCCTGCTCGGACAAGCAGCCCGCGAGGCCCAGGCGTACGTGGTCATCGGTGTCAATGAGCGTGAAGGCAAGACGCTCTACAACACGCTGCTGTATTTCAGTCCCAGTGGCGAGCTGCTCGGCAAGCACCGCAAGTTCAGGCCGACCGGGCCCGAAAAACTAGTCTGGGGTGACGGCGACGGGAGCACCCACGAGGTGTACGACACTGCCGTCGGCAAGCTCGGAGGGCTGATCTGCGGCGAACACACGATGTCGCTGCCCGCGTACACCTTGGCCGCCATGGGTGAACAGGTCCATGTGGCCGCGTGGCTTGGGTTCACCCTGGCAGACCGCTCCCTCGCCGAGATCTGCTCCCGTTATCACGCCATCGCTCACAACAGCTACGTTCTTTGCAGCCAGCTGGTGGTGGGGCAGGACGTGCTGGACCGGCTCGGACTGACCCGCGAGCAGCAGCCCGTGAACGCGTGGACGGCGATCATCGAGGCGGGTAGCGGAAGGCTGTTGACGGAGCCGCTGGCCTGGGACGAGGAAGGCATCGTGTACGCCGACATCGATCTGGCCGCGGCCATCCCCAAGTACTTCATCCACGAGTCGACCGGGCACTACTGGCCGAAGCCCTTCAGCGTGGTGTTCGACGCCACCCCGAAGGCGCCGGTGCGCAGGTTCACCAGGCCCGCGGGAGACCCCGCGGACGAGAAGCCGGGCGACCAGCGGGACTAGTGCCCGGGGGACGCCCCGTGGCTTGCAGCGTGCGGGGCGTGTTCAGTCGAAGACGAAGCGCGCGGCACGGCGTTCCACCCGGTGGACGTCCAACGGTGTCACGGCCGGAGCTGAATTGCCCCAGGACTGCCGGACGTACGTGGCCACGGCCGCGATGTCGTCGTTGTCCAGTTGATGGGCAAAGGGCGGCATCCCGAAGGGCTGCGGGTTGCTCGCAGTGGCGGGTAGGAAGCCGCCCATGCGGATGATCTGCACCAGGTTGTTCGGCGGATCCAGCAGCACGGCCCGGTTGCCTGCGAGCGGCGGGTACATGGCCGGCACACCCTGGCCTTTGTCCCCGTGGCAGGACGCACAGTGCTGCTCATACAGTTTGCCCCCGCGCGCCAGGGCCTGCGGGCTGCCACGCCCGGCCTGTTTCATCGGAGCCTGGCGCACCGGGATGGCGGTGAGGTATTCGACCATCGCCTCCAGATCCCGCTGCGAAAGGTGCTGCGTGCTGCGTGCCGTTGTAGACGACATCGGCCATGGGGCCGGAGGCGCCGGCATGGGCGGTGACGCCATCCTTCAGGAGCTTCAACGCGTCTTGCCGTGACCAATGCTGGACCCCGGCCTCCCTGGGGTCGGCCAGGGACGGTGCGTACCAGGCCCCGTCCGGCATCAGCCCACCGGCGAACTTCGCATCCACGCTCGTCGCCCCCAGGAAGTTGCGGGTGGAGTGGCAGGCCGCACAGTGGGCGAGTCCCTCCACCAGGTAGCGGCCACGGTTCCACTCGGCGCTCTTGCGGGGCTCGGGTTGCAACTCGCCCGCGCGGAAGTACACCGCCCGCCACACCGCCAGCGCCGCCTGCGTGTTGTACGGGAAGCGGAGGTCATGGACCGTGTTGGCCCGCTCCACCGGCTTGACGCTGCGCAGGTACGCGTAGAGTGCGTCGGAGTCTTCCCGCGTCATGTTCGTGTAGCTGGGATACGGAAACGCCGGGTACAGCAGTCGACCGTCCTTCGAACGGCCATGGTGCATTGCACGCCAGAACTCGGCGGAGGACCAGTGTCCGATGCCGGTCCTTGCGTCAGGAGTCATGTTCGGCGCAAAGACGGTCCCGAAGGGGGTGGCGACGCCGCGGCCGCCAGCGAAGTCGGCGGAGCCGGCCGTGCTATGGCAACCCATGCAGTTGCCGGCCCGCGCCAGGTAGGCGCCCCGTTCGATCTGTGCCGGCGTGGGGGGGACGGCGTGCTGCGGGCTGGCTGTTGCCGCTCGCCAAGAACTGACCCACTAGATAGCCTGACGCCGACTCAAAACTGACCTGTTGATTGCCGAGCAATTTTGACCCCTTTGAGCTGAGTTTTTTCATCGAAATT